>Ga0163217_1027087_pt1 | contig 13297 bp, 8 predicted proteins | sample SynspAceP_FD_185933 | JGI IMG/M metagenome (GOLD analysis project Ga0163217, IMG submission 185933) | Saline lake microbial communities from Ace Lake in Antarctica - Synechococcus sp. Ace-P (PacBio error correction) | ecosystem: Environmental > Aquatic > Non-marine Saline and Alkaline > Saline ...
CAAAACTGTGCTTAAATGCGAAGCCGGTCACAGCTTCTGCTCTACGCCCAGGCGGCGTTAATTCGGGCACTGGTAACAAGAGCGCGCGACTGGCAAAAAGTATGCGTGATGGCAGTTGAGGTTTGAACGGAACATCAAAGCGCCGATTAGCATTTGGAATTGAGCACCGCAAATTTCCGCAATCGTTGGACTGATGGTGAAACGCTCAATGTTTGGGCCTGAATTACCAAAATGCCAAGGTGTTTGGAATTTATTGGAAGTGGTTTATGCGCTCTAAAGACTGCCGTCAGCAATAGTAACTTGGGAGTCTCTCAATAGAAAACTGTGCCGATTATCAATCCTGATTTATCCTGGCGATTCGTTGTTGGCATGGTATTCGGGACACACTTCAGTCGCCGTAGCGAGTAAGAGCAAAGGTCCGGGCGGGGCGCTCTGGGCTGATCAGAGCGTTGGAGATTTGGCTCTAGAATCAACATTGGCTGCCCAATGTAAAGCTCTGAAGAAAATAAAGTTTTATGTTCAGAAGTTGTTAGAATTGCCGCGGATGAATTTTACACCTGCGCATTCAGTTCTCGGTGCGTTTTAGAAATGGCTGGAAGTGTTAAGGTTAATGTGCTTCCGTCCCCACGCACCTATGCGTGATAACCATGGCGCACCGGCAGCAATCCCGAACAGCGCGGAAGTTACGCCCCGCCTGCAGAGCTACAAACAGAAAAAAACACCCGAGCGATGAGTTAGTTCGCGTTGCCGCCTGTCGATGAACTTATAGAAACGCCATCTCTTACTCCATTCAGTGCGGCGACAAGAAAATAAGCCAAGGATAAAAGAACGCTCGCTTCTGCTGTCGCGGAAACTCCTCCTTGGGAAGACGCCCAGAGTTTTCTACTGGAAGGCACCTTCTTCTTTTGAGGCTCGGAGCGTATGGAGCCGCTGGCGGCTGAGGTGAATGAGCCAATATCCCAAACCACGGCGAGATACTAAAATTTGCTGAAGCCGTGGTCAAGAAGCCCCGTGCCGTGTAAAAGAAACAACACCGGCACAAAGTGATAAGAAAGCGTTTAGCAAATTCGCCCTCGAACGAGAAGAAAAAGTCGATTGCTAGTGGAGCCAAGCCAATCCGATATCTCACACGCCAGAGAGAGAGAGTGCCCGTCGCGGAGCTGAGTATTAGACGCAGCATATGGACGGATGACGAAGCGAGATGATGAGGCACACAACACATCAGCCCGACAATTGCAGATCTATAATCCCTTTTAGTCCAGGGCAGCAGAACTTAGTATGATGGCGGCATTGAGTGAGGGCGGAACTATTGCGTCCACCAAGAAGAAGAAAACAAAGAGCACGACCCGCGGTGTCCCAAGAATCCTGATACCATACTGGCGCAACCCCGCATTAGCCATGCCGATGCCTGCGTTTAGAGTCACTATAGGATGAATTGACCATAGAAGTTGTTGTGGCTGTGCGCACCGCGTTTTAATCTTGACGGATCTAGTGCAGAATATTTTTAATGAATTCCAGCCTTAGTGGATTGCCAGTGAAATCAAGGCATTCCAGCTGAGTGCCTTTGGGAATAGCAAAACAATGCTGCAAGTCAGTGCCGCTATCGAGCAAGTACAAGGGCAACTAAGCGATTTCTCGCTATGACCTGTGCCTTTTGATCATAAGATAAGGTGGAAGACCCAGTGCGTTACGGGCAGAGAATTTGCGGCGAGTAAACGCGCGAAAGCGTTGCAATCGCTATCGAACATTAAATTCAACATCCAGTTGTGCAGGCCTATCGGCTACGATGGCGGCAACAATGCTGTTGGTTACGATACATTTTAAAGTAAAGGCTTATTGGAGAAAAAATTATGTATTTAAAGGTGTATGGGTAACAGATGGCGCAGCGCAGCAAGTGCCAAGAAAACGATGCAAGCGACAAGAAGAATTTGCCAATAATGGAAGTTTGAAGTCAAGCGGGTGCTGTCTTGTGAAAATTGTCAATGACAGGCCGTCATGAGTAAAAGTGTGTCATCGATGACTCTTGTTGCGGATGACAAAGAAATGCTTCTAGAAGACTTACTTGCCGCTGCGGTTATACGATGCGGTGCGTGAATATTGAAGTGAGTCAAAAAGAAAAAGGAATCTGCAACGGCGGTGAATGTCCTTGCACCAGTTTCAAAATGCGTTCTAGGAGCTTGCTTTTGTTCGTCCCTTAATAAACGAGTATTGAGTCACTTGCGCGTTGCCGGGCGTGGTCCAAGATCGGCTCAGAAAATGGCGCTGGTTTTATTGGAACGTGGTCATAAGGGCCGATAGACTGGCGAATTCTTGGGTTGAAGCGCTCGACCCATAGTCCGGGGCGGTTGTTCAAGTTGTCGAATGAGGAAGAGGTCCAGAATGTCATTTTGCGTGCGAGATCTCCTTGAGCGCGACGCCTAAGCGCCTGTGTATTGTTGAAACGCCAGCGGATGTTGTGGCAATTGAGTCGGCGGGTACTTACACAGACGTTACTTTGTTTTATTCAGGGCAAGCTTGTTCACCGATTGATTGGCTTGTCCTGAAGAGTTGGCTTAGATCGCCTTCGAAGCTTACGTACAGGCATAACGAAGTAAAAGGCATTATTGCCACTAACTCGACGTAGAGAGGTGAAGCCACTGTCACCTATAAGTCGCCGAGAAATTAAAACATTGAACTCAACGTCATTCCCGAATGCTCATGGAGTTCTATTGTGGTGGTGACTGGACATATCTGGATGGAATACTCGGCTGGCGCTAAGAGGGATCGGAGACAACTCTAGTAATGGAATGATCAAGAATGATGCCCTCTGAAAATTATTGGGTTGCGGGATACGACTCGCTGGCGACAATGGTGTGATTACTGGCCATTGCCAGTCATTGCGGTTGACACGGGAAATTTATTCGCCGCACACCTTTTTCCTATTTCACGGGGCCATTCAAAATTAAGTGAACGGCGATAAAGCCGTCTAATTGATCATGAGTGTCGACGAATGCGGAGCCGCTTCGAACCTAATGGTGAAGCCTTCTGTAGAAGTGTTTCACGCGTGTTCAGAAGGATCTCGAGTTTGACTCGTTATTATTGCGGCGTTAATTACCAATACCGTTCTTACGACCACTCAGATGCGTGAAGCCTATGCGCAGCGCCCAACTGGTCGCTGAGTTACTGTGAAGCTGATTCATGAAATATTTGAGATCGAAGGTCGCAAAAGACGAAACGCGTTCGAATTGGTTCAACGTCCATTGACGATGCAGCAAAAGTTAGCCGGCGCTAGACTTGTTACTTGGCAAAGAATGTACCCAATGCAAATTGCCCCGCTTAGAAAGAAAAAAAACCCAGCTGAGTGGGTGTTGGACAGACTGTGAGTCTCTGAGTGGCATATCAGATTAATCTGACCCTGAGGCAGAATTGGCTGTATTAAAAACGGCGTGCGTTTGTCTCCACCGTTAAACACTGTCTTTGAGGTTGTTGTTTATTTTTGCGGTATGAACAACGCTCGACAAAGAAGTTCCTAAGGTCGATATTAGAAAGATGGTACATATATGGTCTTGGCCGAATTACCTTACAGACTCATCAATAAGCGGTCTCTGAGGCATGAAAAACTGACTGGACGTAAAATCGTTATACGGTGAACGGTGATCTACAAAATGTCGCTTTGTAAAACGAATTGTCTGCGAGATGAGTACGCAGTTGCAGTTGATGTGCCGGTTCCTCTCAGCGGGAGATTTAAACAAATCGATAAGTCTTTTTGTTCGCGAACATCGAAACATTAAAAGATTGCGCGCAGAGCCATGATGAAGCGAAACGTGTTAGAGTCCTTTTAGTGCGAACACTTGTGATGGTAGTCCTGTGGCTCTGGCAGAACCCCGCCATAAATAAAGGGTGGCGACGAGACGTATTGTTGCCCATATTAAATACGTTTTTAAAAATAGAAAAAAATAAACAAAAAGTCTAAGATGGCGCAAAACTGTTAGTAGAAATCTTATGAAACAGCGAAATTAATCGTACAATATTTTCGCTCTTCAAACATGACGGGATGTTACTTTGATGTAGAGAAAACCTAGTCTTAAGGCTTCTGAAGACTCAAGAACACGCTTTTGAAGGCATTAGCGCATCGGCTTGCTTTTAACAGCAGAAAGTAAGCTGGCGAGAGCGAACCCGAAAAATGTGATTAACAGGCATTCGGTGAAAAAGCTTTACCTTGCAGCTACCGCCAGTTAAAAGAAGAGTACCTGTGGATTGCTAATTAAACGCCAAACACAAGCTGTGTTATTAACTACTGGTTCAAATAAATGATGCAACGTGTACGAACTTTTTGGAAACACGCCGTTGGAAAAATCCCTGTAAGTGGGAATCTATTGCGATGTTGTGGCAAATTGTATTCAAAGTTCAGGGTGACTGATACAGAAGAAAGTTTTTAAATACCAAACCTTTACTTCACAGCTGAATTCTGCAAGTTGCCAATGTAGGTATTATGAAACTCGAAAAACGGAAGTACTGGGAGCTGTAATTACATAAACACGAGTCAAATTGATGTAGCTTTCAATTGGTTACAGAAGATACTTGAGTTATCGCGTTTATTAACAGGGAAGACGAAGCTTGCCAAATTGGCACCCTTTGGTAGTTGGAGTAACAAAGAAATTTGCTTGCGACCGTGAGGATTGACGGTTTCGACACTAGCCGTGAACGAGCAAACAGTTGACGAGAAGAATGGGAAACCCATAAATTCATCAAGTGGTACATGGTACATCCCGTACCGTAATGATATATACTTAGTGTTGCGGTGAAGTGGTCGCTAAACTTCACAAAAGTAGTTCAAGGAGTTCGCATAACGTGAAAAGTGTTTGAAAATAAATACTAGGGGTGTTGTTATCGGCCTGTATTGTCCTTGGGCGCCGTGGTGAGTCGGGCGACACTCAATCCGCGTTATGTGGATGCTTCTGCATATGCTGATCAGTGACCTGATAAGCCTCACTTCGGAGCGCTCGTCTATACTCAAGATCTCGCCTGAGAAGAATCGACCTTAGCTATGGTTGTGTTGGTGAAGAGGCCTCTGTGTGCTGTTGCCAGAATCTAATCGTCACACAAAGCCACAAAGTCAAATTTAAGCAGCATATGTGGGAGAAGGCCAGCTACGTCACGCAGGATGTTGAAAACGACCTAGAACCCATTATTAAACTCTTGTTGGATCACACCGGACTCAGGAAACTCTAAGCGCTGATTTTAACCGCAAACTGGATTCTGGTGACGGACGTATGGTTGGACATTAGTTTTTGGATGAGGTGGGGAACAGCCTCTCGTGATCGTTTTTAAATGAGTATATGGCTAGTAGAAGAGCGAGACATGTCAATCTTCAACAGTGTCAATCGACCGTTATACCGATAAGACCTAACTTGAAATCTTTTCACTAAGACGATGCGGACCCAACAGATCGCCATTCCAGAAGATTTACTCGAACCTTTGATCGAATTTTTACGCAGGCATCACCCTCGATGAATTGCCGTTGGATGCAATGCAATTTGTTGTGCATGATGCAATTTGATCGACTAACCGTTTAGTGGTATTTCATGAAGATGGCGTACAACCGCGTTCGTTAAGCCAGATGGTTCAACTTTGTGTCTCTGGTTAATGATCGTAAGCTTCCGTTGCGGCATCAGACTCATTACACACTAATCACACGTGCGTAAGCCGTGAGCTGGTGTGTGGCCAAAGTCAATAATTGGTGGACCTTGAGCGTAGAGCATTAGGGTGATTCCAACCTAAGCTCCTCAAGCTAAACTAAAATTGGCTCCATTGTAAATTTGTGAATGACCTATTTATTCAACGTTGGTTTGTTTCCAGAAAAAACGTGATCATTAAAGATGGATATATCTGAATTTGGTGACGGTAAAGCAACCTTAATACGTTTGAGTGCGAGAGCAAAAAGAAACGGATTTGTCCCACGAGATGAACTCAAAAACCAATGAGACAGTTTAAGCAGCGTTAGAAGGTATTGGTGAACGCCGGGTACTGATGAAATTTAGTGGGGAGGTCGTTGATGGCAAAACATTTTCGCGGCTAGCTCAGCATATTTTACCGTGCATCCTGCTGTCGACTTTAAAGGCACAAACCCAGGCGAATTTAATTGCTTTTTTCTGCCGCATGCCAGTCACCTGAGAACTGAAATGTAATCACGTTCAAATATAAAACTTGAGTTTAAGCCTACAACAATGGCAAACGCACTGAAACGGGACGAGATCAATGGTTGGCCATAGGTATTGGGAAACATTATCCAGTGTCCCGCGACGACAATGTTGAAAGTTCGAGCTTAAGCTCATTGGCATGAACCCAAACTGGATTGACGTTTCGAACATTGGAACACCTCTTTTGGCGACTTTAACCGGAAAGGGGTGAAGCGCCGACGTAAGGAATTGACGATGTTGATCCTACTAGCAAGTTATTAATGTCGGAATCCTTCATCCCCTTCGGTTAAAGTGCCAAAAAGGGTGTCCAATAGTCGAACGCATCCAGTTTGGGTCAGCCAATGAGCTTAGTCGAACTTTCAACATTGCGTCCGCGGACACTGGAATATTTTTCAATAACCTGGGCCAACCAATTGCCACTCTTCCGTTTCAGTCGTGGCCCATGTTGTATGGTAAACTCAAGCTTTATATTTTTGAAACGTGATACATTCAGTTCAGGTTGACTGGATGGGCAGAAAAAAGCAATTAAATTACGCGCCTGGGTTTTGTGCCTTTAATCGGATAGCAGGATGCACGGTAAAATAATTGGCTGAGCTGCCGCGAAAATGTTTTTGCATCCAACAGAACCTCACTAATTCATATTGACCGTCAACATAGCTTCTAAGCGGCTGCTTAAACTGTCCATTGGTTTGAGTCATCTCGTGGGACAAAATCGTTTCTTTTTGCTCTCCATCAAACGTATTAAGGTTTGCTTTACCGTCACCAAATTCAGAATATTATCCATCTTAATGATCACGTTTTTGGAACAAACAATCGGTTGAATAAATAGGTTCCATTCACAAATATTCAATGGGAGCAATTTTTAGTAGCTTGGGAGCTTAGGTTGGTAATCACCTACTGCGTGCTACGCGCTCAAGGTCCACATTGATTGACTTGCCACACACCAGCATCCGCTACCACTGTGATTAGTGTGTAATGGTCCGTATGCCGCAACGGAAGCATTTACGATCAGTAACAAGACAAAGTTGAACATCTGCTTAACGACGTTGCGGTTGTACGCATCTTCATGAATACCACTAACGGTAGCTCATAAACAATTGCATCATCAACAACAAATTGGAATTGCCATTCAAAACGGCAATTCATCAGAAGGTGACTTGCCTGCGTAAAATCCGATCAAAGGGTATCGAGTAAATCTTCTGGAGATGGGACTCTGTATGAGTAGCATCGGTTCTAGTGAAAAGTAATTCAAGTAGGTCTTTATCGGTAATACCGGTCATAAGAACACTGTTATGAGATAAAATGTTCGCTCTTCTAACCTAGCCATTAACTCATTTAAAAAATTACGAAATTTTTCCCCAGAAAAATAGAGTAGGCTTTTGTTCACACCTTCCTGCCAAACAATGTCAGCCATACCGTCCGTCCACCAGAACCGTGCGGCTTAAATTCAGGCGCTAAGTTTTCCTGAGTCGGTTGTGTCCAAACGCAGAATAGTTTAAATAAGCTTCTAGGTCGGTTTTCACAATCCTGCGTGACGTAGCTGTTTTAACATAGCTGGCCTAATTTAGAACTCTTTGTGGCTTTGTTGACGATAGATTCTGGCCAAACAGCACACGAGGCTCTTCACCAACAACCAAATGCTAAGGTGCTTCTTCTTAGGGGCGAGATTTTATATAGGAGAGCGCTTCCGAGTGAGCTTATGAGCTCACTGATCAGCAACTGCCAGAGCATCACTAATAAGCGAATGAGTGCGCCTGACCAACGGCGCCCAAAAGGACAATACACGCCGATATACAACACAGACATTTATATTCAACCACTGTCACGTTTGCGAAATCCTTGACACTACTTTGCTGAAATTAGCGAACCATTCACCGCAAGCTAAGGTTAATCATACGGTTCGGTGTGTACCTTATGTACCACTTGATATATATGGGTTCCCATTCTTTCTTCGTCAACGTTTGCTCGTTCACGGGCAATAGTGTCCGAACCGTCAATCGTTGTCGAAGCATTTTCTTGTTACTAGCCACTACAAATAGGTGCAATTTGGCAAAGCTTTTCCTGTTTTTCATGTAAACGCTGATAACTGCATTACTGGGTAACCAGGAATACTCATCAATTGATACGGTGGTTAATGTACATACAGGCTCGTACTTGCGTTTTTTCGAGTTCATATACTGAACATTGGCAACTTGCAGCATGCATCTGATACAAGAAAGGTGGTATAAAATACATCTTCTGTATCATCATCCTGCAACTTTTGAAAGACAACATTTGCCACAACCTGCGCAAATAGATCCCCCTTACAGGGAAAGACAGTTTTTCCACCGGCTGGTTTTCAAAAAGGTTCGTAACGCTTTGCACAATTATCTGAACCCAAGTAGTTACATAAACAGCTTGTTGGTTATACAAATCCACAGATAACTCTTCTTACTGGCGGTAGTGCAATTGGTTTTTTTTGTTTTTATGTAAAAGCCTTCGAATGCCTTTAATCACATTTTCGGTTCGCTCTCGCCAGCTAACTTTCTGCGTTAAAAAGATGACCATTGCGCCTAATGGCCTTCCAAAGCGTGTCATTAGCTTCTTCAGAATGGTCCTTAAGACCTAGGCTTTTTCTCTACATAACAAGTACATCCCGTCAGTTTGAAGAGCGAAATACTTGTACGATTAAATGCTGTTTCCTAATTCTCTTAACTAGTTGCCCATCTTAAGGACTTTTTGTAATTTTTTTCTATTTTAAAACGTATTTTAATATGGGGTCAAACAATACGTCTCGTCGCACGCCTTTATGGCGGTTTCTGCAGTCCACAGGACTACACAACACAATGTCGCACAAAGGATTAACAGTTTAGCGCTCATCATGGCTCTGGCGCAATCTTTATGTTTTAGATTTGTCCCGAATCAAAGACTAAATCGATTTGGTTAAATTCTCCCGCTTGAGTTAAGGCAAAGCACATCCATGCCACTGGTACTCATGCGCAGAACAATTCGTTTACCAAAGCACATTTTGTTAAGTCAACCTCCCGTATAAACGATGTTGACTCCAGTCAGTTCTTCTGCCTCAGAGACCGATTTATGAGATACGTAAGGTATTCGCTCAAAGACCATAATGTACGATCTTTAACTACTGAACCTTGGAGACGTCTCTTTTCGAGCTTGTTCATCACGCAAATAAAACAACCTCAACAGTGTAAACGGCTGGAGACAAACGCCAACGGCGTTTAATAAGCCCAATTCTGCTCAGGGTCAGAATTCATCTGATATTGCACTCTCAGAGACTCGACAGTCTTCCTTCTAAGCGGCAATTTGCCAATTGTACATTTTGCCAAGTAAAACGTCAGCGCGCATAACGTTTTTGTGCTATCCGGGTCAATGGACTTGAACCAAACGAACGCGTTTCGTCTTTGCGACTTCGGATTGGCAAATCAAGTGAATTCAGCTTCAAGTAAGCTGCACGACCATGTGGGCCGTCGCATTAGGCTCACCGATCTGAGTGTCGTAAACTGTATGGTAATACGCCAAGTTAAACGATCAATCATTCGAGAATTCTTCAGAACGCGTGAAAGCCCTTCAATCAAGAAGGGTCACCATTAGTTGAAGCGGCTCCCATTCGTTCGATACTCCAATGATCAATTGCACGGCTTATGCCTCACTAATTTGAATGAGCCCCGTAATAGAAAATAGGTCGGTGCGCGAATAAATTCCGTGTCAACCGCAATGACTGGCAACTGCGCCCATAATCACACAATGTCGCCAGCGAGTCGTTATCCGCAACCCAAAATAATATCAGAGCAGCACTTGATCATTCATACTAAGTTTTCTTCCGTCCCTCTAGCGCAACGCAGAGATAATTCCCATCCACGTATTCCGGTTCACCACCATTAGGAATTCCTATGAGCAATTCGACTGACGTGATGTTCAATGTTTTAATTTCTCGGCGATATGAGTGCCAAGTGCGCTTCGACCTTCCTATACCACGAAGGAAAGACGCGTCGAGTTGTGGCATAATCGCCTCTTCTACTTCGGTTATGCGTACTAAGGCTTCAAGAGACGATAACTAAGCCCAACCTCAGGACAATGCCATCACATCGTGACAAGTGCCCTAATACGAACAAAGTAACGTCCTGTGTAAAGTAACCCCGCCGATCAATTGCCCACATACATTCGCTGGCTTCAACAATACACACAGCGCTTCAGCGTCGCGCTCGGGATCTCGGCGCCAAAGTTGACTATTCTGACCTTCCGTCAATCGTCGACAATGAACAACGCCCCGACTTTGTCGAGCGCTTCAACGCAATGAATTCGCCCAGCTATCGGCCCCCTTGATGACCAGTCCAATAAAACAGCGCCATTTTCTGAGCCGCATCTTGACCCAGCGCCCGCAAACAGCGCAATGACTCATTAACTCTTTTATTAAGCGGACTGAACAAAGCAAGCTCTAGAACGGCATTTTGAAACCTGTGCAAGGACTCCGCGTGCAGATTCCATTTTTTCTTTGAACTCACTTAAATTACGCACCCGCATCGTTAACCGAGCGGCAATTAGTCTTTCTAGCATTTCTTTGTCATCCGCGAACAAAGATTCACCTGATAGACACCGCTTTACATCATTGACGCCTGTCTGACAATTTTACAAGGACCAGCACCCGCTGACCTTCCCTCCATAATTGCAACTCTTCTGTGCCTTTTGGCTGTTTTCTTGCATTTGCCTGCGCTTGGCGCAAATCATGTTACCCATACCACTTAACATAATTTTTTCTCTCAAATTAAGCTTTAACTTTAACTGTATCGTAAACCAACTGTGCGCCATCCGTAACCGATAGCGCCTGCCACAACTGATGTGATTAAAAGTTCGATAGCGATTTGCAACGTCTTCCGCCCGTTTACTCGCCGCAAATTCTCTGCCTGTAAACGCCACTGGTGGTTCTTCCACCGTATCTATGATCAAAGGGCACGTCCATAGCGAAGAATCGCTATCCCTTTGTACTTGCCGTAGCGCACATTGAAATTGAGCATGTGCCCATATTCCCAAAGGCAACTTCCCAGCGAGATCTGTGATCACTGGCTCCACTAAGCTGGAATCAATTTAAAATATCTGAGCACTAATCCCTCAAGATAAACGGCGGCGCCACAGCCACACAACTTCATGTCAATTCATTAATAAGTGACTTAACGCCAGGCATCGGCATGGCTAATGCGGGTTGCGCTATGGTATCAGGGACTTTTGACAACCGGCGTGTTCAGTCTCTTTGTTTTCTTCGATCTCTGGTGAGCATGCAAAGTAGGTTCCGCCCTAAGATGCCATCAATAAGTCTGCTCTTTCGATCTAAAGGGATTAATAATATCGCAATTGCTCGTCTCTTTCGGCTTCTTGCTCGGTCCTGCATCACCGAACTCTGTTCGTCTGTCGCCGCGTCTAATACTTCAGCTTCCCGCGACGACGAAGTGCTTATGTTTTGCTCCGATGATGGAATTCGCTCTGGCTTTACTGCAATCGATTTTGTCTCTGTTAGCAGCGAAACTGCTCTAACAGCTCTATCACTTGTGAGCGGTTGTTCTCGTTTTCTTAACGGCACGGCTTTCTTGTGACTGCCGGCTTTCCGCAATTAGTATCCTCCGACGTGTTTGGGATGATTGGCTCATTAAACCTCAGCCGCCAGCGCTCATACGCTCAGCTCAACAGGAAAGACGTGGCCTCAGTTAAGAAAAAACCTCTGTGGCGTCTTCCCAAGGAAGGATAGTTCCGCGCAGCAAGACGGAGTCGCTTCTTTCTGTCTATTTGTTACCGGTGCGCCGGCACTGTGGATGTAAGATGGCGTTCTATAAGTCATCGACGGCCAACGCGATAAGCTCATGTCGGGTGTTTTTGTTTTTCTGTTTGTATCTTGACGGGCGGGGCGGTTTCAAAACAAAACCCTTTCCGGCGCTGTCTTGGATGCTGCCGGTTGCGCCATGGTTTTAGTCTACATAGGTGGCGTGGACGAAGCATTAACTAACATCACATTTCAAAACCAGCACGAGCTGAATGCCCAGTGTAAATCACGACGGCAATCAACAAACTCTGATACATAACTTTGATTTCGTCAGAGCTACATTGGCACAATTAGTTTTGAATTCTAGCAATCTCCAAGCTGATCCCAGAGCGTCCCGGACCCTGTTGCTCTATCGCTACCGATGCACAGGTGTCAATAAACTGCTCCACAATCGCAAGTGAATCAGGTTGATAATCAGCAAGTACTGTTCTATGAGAAGACATACTTGTCGCGCAATTTTAGATGGCAACCACTTCCAAGAATCCACACCTGGGCTTGTTTTAATAGGCCAACATACCGTCAACACCAAGATTCAGAAATGGTGCATTACAAAATGCAATGCCTGAATCCGTCAAACTCAACCATCACGCATACTGCCATTCGCGCTTGACCTATTTGCCATAGGCGGGCTGATCATAAGTTAGAACCTTCTCTGCAATTAAGCACAGTTTTGCAAATATCCACCACGCGCTGTGGTGTCAGTTTTAAGATTGAATTGCAAACAAACGGATCACACAGGGTGACAGGAGTTTTTTGCGGTCGTTTGTCGGCCAATAAAATTAACGTGGTTCTGGCGGCCTCTAAAGTGTTTCTTAAATAAGGCATTTGACAGGAGTGAGTGGACAGCATGTGCACTCGTCTATCAGGTAGACTTTAAAGCGCACGAGTCCGGCGCGTACTGCAACATTCTTCAATAATCACGGTAATCTCTACTTAGTAGGAAGGCCCGCATCTAACTTCGATAAGATATATTAAACGACCTTCCGTAATTCACGCAATGTCGCATGTACCGCAAGGTCCAGGTTGAGATTCCATTGGTTCACAGTTCAAGCATTTAGCAAAAAATTACGGGGGCAATGGTGGTTTTACCATACACCACGTGTTTCCGGTAAACAAATAGGCATGATGCAAACGCTGTTGGCGTAAAGCATTCACCAACGCCTTGGAGGTACATGGTCTTGCAGCTGTTTCAAAAAAATTTTTGTGGGCGCCATTTACTGCTAAAAACTGATAACTCATGATGGTGATTACTGGCTGATAAAAAGCGATTTTTAATGTACGGCAGTCGAAGCATTTCGAACATCTA
>Ga0163217_1057257_pt1 | contig 13297 bp, 13 predicted proteins | sample SynspAceP_FD_185933 | JGI IMG/M metagenome (GOLD analysis project Ga0163217, IMG submission 185933) | Saline lake microbial communities from Ace Lake in Antarctica - Synechococcus sp. Ace-P (PacBio error correction) | ecosystem: Environmental > Aquatic > Non-marine Saline and Alkaline > Saline ...
TCAGCTACATGGTCAGCAAACCCCTTCATAAACGTGACCCGTCAGGAACCGACCGAAAGCGTTGCGCCCAGCGTTTCGTCAGCTTTGCCCGATGGTGGCCACGGCGGCACGAAGCAGACGTGATCCCCGGCACGATGTGCAGCCGATGCCAATGGGCGCCACCGCGTCGACCTCTTCGTCAGCACGGCCAAAGACGTCGCATCGCCTGACTTCAGGCGCACAACCTGCGCGCCGGATTGGCCATGTCAACCAACAGGTCCATTGATGAGGTTTCCCTGCGCGTGGAGGGGTGCCGAAGCCTTCCTTGCCCACGTCGATCATCAGGGCCTCGCGGCGGGCCAGTTTCAAGGAATTTCGGGGGAAATCAGCCGGTCATTGATCACCACATCGGCCTTCATCCCAACGCCGCGGCGGGCCTGAGGGTCACAATTCTTGGGTCACCGGGCCACCGCCACAAAGGCAATGTGAACCGGCGCGTGCCGGCGCGGACTGGTGGTCCGGCGAGCAGCGTGCTCAAGCGCGTTTTCAACCGCCCGTCCTTGCCATCGCCACGGCGCGGGGGCTTGCACGCAAAGTAATAGTTCCCGCCAGAAGTCGCGCGCGGAACGGCCAAAGGGCAGGGCATCGGCCATCTTGCGGGAAACCTTTGCCAATGCGTGCCAGCGTGCAAGGTGCGCCAGGCGTTCTTCCAGATCAGCCCTTGGATCGCGGCGGGCAAGCACTGGGGCGCGCCTTCGGTGCCGATGGCGATGGTCACGGGGTCCCACGGTCCACGATCGCACGGCGTGATAAAAGGCGCTGTCCGTGAAGATTGTCGACGATATTGAACCAAAGCACCCTCGGGCGCGGCAGCATGGTGCGGCGGTGCGGCGTCTTCGGGCGCCGTCCTCATCGGCGGCATAGACATTTTTCGCGCACAAGCAACATCGCCATGGCGCAGGGCACGGTGTTGGCAGCGTCAGACGGTCTGCATCGGCCAGGCGTGATGCTCGGCGCGGGGTGGGGGCGAAGACGCTGATCTTGGCTTGGGTCTTGAGCAACAGGCGCAGTTGGCCAGTTCCGCTTCGCCAACCGCCCGAAAGAACGATGCCGCTGGCCCTTGGTGGAGAAAAGATTGGGGAAGTGATCCATAAGGTTTCGGTCCTTGCGCTTAGCTTCGACTCTAATAGGAAATAAATTCCGATATGGCGCTAGGTGCTTGCGGGATATAAGAACGTGCCGTTCATTCTGCGCAGCAGACAGAAGCCAGGACACCACACGTTAGAGATGCTGGGAGCACCGAATGAGTCAGAAATGAAGTACTCGGTAGGACCGGAGAGTGTACACGTCAGCATATTAGCAAGTAGTGATGGAGCCAGTCCTGGAGGAATCGCGGAGTGTAGGAGAGTTAGAGCCAGTTTCCCAAGACCACCTGTGTGACGAACCGGATTCGCAAACTGCGCGAGGCAGGGGTGATCGGGCAGCATCGGTTTGGCTGGATGCACGAGGCGCTTGGCTTCGAGCACGTGGTGTCTTTTGATGTTGATCCCGCAACCTTCGTCCCAACGAGGCCGATTGGCAGGCCGCGTGGGTCCTCTCAAGGCGTTTGAAAATGAGATCCGCCCACGCACAGTGAGCGAAGCAGGCGCAGCCTGCGGGGACAATCGACTATATTCTCAGGTTCCGCGACAAGAACGCGCGCCACTATGAATGCGTTTTTATAGGCGCTTGATTTCAGAGGTTCGCGTCTACATCATACGTCACAGGCGGCTGCTGTCGATGGAAGAGATAAGTCTACATCGCATCCTGAGGAGGTGCTATCCTCGAAGCATGCCGCGCACCGGCTTGCCCAACACCTTACAACTTTTCACAAGCGCTGGAACGGTTGACTCGTTGAACCGCGTGTAGAGTAAACGTACAGGAGATCACCTATGGCGGTCGGTGCGGGGCGGGCGCAATAGACCGTCACATCACGTTCCCAGCTTAGGTGAAAGTGGTTAGTGTTGGCCAGCGCGGTGCTTCGGAATGAGTTGGGAGTTGCCAAGCGTTCGGGCGCTATGATCAAAAAGCGACACGCAGAGGAGGATACTGCAATTTTCCAGCCGTGCCCAGCTGGCGCGCCGACGCAGAAATGCAGCGCCGCCACAGCCGCATGTGCCTTGGCGGACGGGCAGGGTCGAACCATCGGCTTGTCGTATAAGGGCGCGGGATCGCGGCCGCGGCCCCCAGCACAGTGCGATTTCTTGCCTTGTTCAAGCGTGACATTCGCCAGTTGCGATATCCTCGTAGGCGAAACGTTCGAACCAACACTGCAGCGGGCGGGTCGTAGCGCAGGATCTTCTTCGACCGTGCAACTTTGATCGTATCGGGTGCACAGCGCGCTGACAAGGGTGTTGTGTGCCAATAGACAGGATCCCATTGCCAAGCGCTGCACCCGTCGGCCCGCACCCCTCCCCCTCGGCGCCCCCCCACGCCCCCCCCACCCCCCTCGTGGCCCGCAATTCAGCAGCGAATTCAGTGCCGATCAGCGCACGGTGCTCAGCTTTCGCCATCCTCTTCAAGCGCGATCAAACTGGGTGATCCGCCGTCGTCACGCGGGAGTCTGGCGACGCTCGTCGACATAGCGCCCGCAGAAAGGCGGTTGAAATCGGCGGCGGCGGTATTGGCAGCGGTCTTCGGCGCCCGAGCAGAGGAGTCTGAATAGACCTGCTCGCAACCTATCGTTGGACCAGACGCAGGAGTCAGGGCCACATCTCTTCGCGGCAACGCCAAGCAGACCGCGGCGATGGATACGCACAGGGAAGCTTGGGTGCAGAACAGGTGCGGGGATCAGATCAAACGGTGTTACCGCCCTTGGGCGATCGTCAGTAACCTAGCGCGATCTCTTCGATCTCGGGGCGAGGCCCCGCGATCCGGCGCGAGGGTAAGGCGCGCAGCACCAACAGGCCGCGCAGACGGGTGTGGTCGGCGGCTCCAGCTCGAGCATCGACTGGTTTTTTCTACCGTGCGTAAAAGTCGCGCATGTGGTCAGGTGTCGGCATCTGGCGCTGGTCGGCGGGACCTCGCGCCCAAACGTCGGTGCGCAAGCAGCGCCTGCACGTGGCCTGCGTCAAGGCAGCCAACATTGCCATAGTCTCGGCGTAGGACTATGTGACGGCGCCGATGAGGCAGAGCACGACACACGCGAATATCGGGTAGTGAGAATTTCGGGGTATCCGGAGAGAGAGCTTCAGCAGACGTTTCTACGATTGAGGCGGGCGGCGTAGCAATAGCTGCGGCTCTGGTCTTTGCAGAGCGGGAATCTGTGCCAAGATAACGCTTGACCTCCGGAATGCGCCGCCCGTGCGGTCGCCACCTTATGTGCTGAGGGATTCTGTTCACCGTGGCTCGAGCTGGCTGCTGTTCGCAGTGGCCGAGAGTATGCTGAGCTATATGCCTAATTTGCAAGGGCTGGACCAGTACCTGCAATGCACGGCGAGAGAGCCGAATTTGTCGCTGGTCAGTGACCAGGCTGGTCGGGGCAGCTGCAACGCTATCGTGATTTGGAATTCCGTTTGATCAGGACGGATACCCGCAGGTGGCGCAAGTGCAAGTTGAGAAGCCTCTGCAGAAGACAGCGCTGGCCTTGCAAGAGGTTGCTGACAAGACCACGGGCGCGAGCACTCGGCAGGTGAGAGACGCGGTCATATGTGCGGACAGTATTGAATTGTATCCGCGCTTATTGTGCTATCAGGTGATCAGGGCCAGAGTCGTTCGCGAGAGCGAGCGGGCTACGGATCAGGGAGCTTTTGTCATACCAGCGCGATATTGAGACGATTAGACTCGACTAAGGCTGGGGGCACGGCCCACTCGGGCAACGCGAGATTGACGCGCAGACCGGATAGCGGAGTTCTCACACGTCGGAGCGGGAGTAGTGCACCGGGATCGGCGACGGTCACTCGATAGCGCTGCGGCGCGGTGGTTTTCGAGGAAATTGAGTGGTACGACCCACGAGTCAGTGAGAGCGGCGCATGAGGTGAGTTGACTGGAGTGTGCGTGCACAGCGAGTTCACGAGAGCAGCGTTTCTTTACAGAATAACCGCTGGATGAGCTATTGCGGAGCGTGTCCTCAAGACTGCCAACCGATCAGAATTTTGGGGGCGCGGCCCGCAGGCGGCACAAAGGCTGTACCTGGCGCCTGATGGTGCCGCCAACTCGAGTCGCCCGTGTCAGGAGGTCCGCCCCATGAATCTGGCCGCTGGGCTGGGGGCCGTATCTGCCCGACGCCGCGCTGCACTGACGCTGCATTGCCGGTGCGTGGTCATGACGCGGCGAATGTCTTGCTGGACACGAGGCGCGCAAGCCGGCTGGCGCCTGTCACAGGCGGCCAGCGGTGGCAGCGCTCTGCCCCTTGGCCTTTTGCGCGCTGCTGTTTTCTGGCCAGAAAGGCGCCGCGGCACTGTTCGGAATGCAAATGCGCCCTTGAGCGTCAGGTTGCCAAACGGACCGCCGACTACAACGCCAGCAACACCAGACATTGCGCCGCGAGGCCACCGAGCGCGAGAGGCCCACCAGCCGCGCTCTGCGCCGTGGCGCAGGGCGAGTCTGTGCAGGCGGGCAAGGCTGTCTGCGCCTTTGGGCAGATGTCGCGGGCATCAGTCACGAACTGACCAGCCGCTGAATGGCGATCCGGTCTTTTCGGAAAACCGCGGTGGCAGTTCCTTGAAGCCAGTGCCGCCGGACGCGGACGGCTGAAAAACCTGACCCGTATCTCGCAGAATGGCCGACGTATGGCGCGGATCATTCAGAACCTGCGGCCTTTGCACGGCAGGAGAGTGTGCCGCGACCCGTGTGGATGTGACCCGCGTGGGCCCGCGCACTCGAGCTGACCCAAACCTATGTAGCGGGATGCGGGGTCGCGCTTGAATACGGGCCCGCCCAATGCGCCTGTTATGGGTGCGTGGCGGCGAGGTTGACGCCTGGGGCAGGTTGTGTTGTGAACTCATCACCAATGCCGTCGACGCAATGGGCTGGCAAGCGAGTGCAAACGGCTGACCATCGATGTGATAGAGTGATATGATATAGGTCTCACCATGTGTAGTAGCTCCACGCGTGTGGAGTATGGCCCGAGATATGTTCAGTGAGAGCACTTATAGTGGCGAAGATGACACGAGACGGAGAGTGACACAACGGTGAGATCGATGAGCAGCAGTCGAGTATATTATGATGAGTGATATTGTCCTGGGATGTACAGAATACAGAGCCGTATGCAGGCAGAGCGGGAAATTCGGGCTCAGAATCTTCGAGAGCGGTCTTATCAGACTGATAATTTCATTAATAGGAGAGTGAGTGATAGCGCCACACGTACGGAGAGGGCATGTGATGAAACGCATTTGATCGATGACGAAGTGCGATACCGCGGCGACGAGTGTGAGACAAGAAATATAATGATCTGACTAGGGTCCATTCGTCGCACGACCGAACGATGATGAGTGAGTGAGATCACGGTTTTGTCATCAGGGAGGCTGACTGATTGACACTCGCTCACGCACGTGGAGCTGAGTGCTAGCTGTACGCTGAGCTCAATCATGAAGGAAAGAGCTGCCGCCCTATGAATCGGGACTCACTTCGCGTACCCAGCTCTTGCGACGATCGGCTCGTGCTGAGTATCCTATGCGCTGCGCGCGCAGTATTCGGAGGCGGGGGCCTTGGATGGTATCGCACCACACGCCAGCATGGTGAACGCATACTCTACTGAGAGAGAGAGTACCAGGTCACAGCGAGTGGCACACCGCATGTATGCATTGCTAAGTATACACTGAAGAGCCCGCCACCATTTCGCGGCGGGTACAGCCATAGGCCAGATTCGCCTACGCCGTTGCAGCAAGGAGTGCACTCATGCGGTGTGAGCGCTCGAACGCTGGTTCTACAATGGGGCCGTAGGACAGCAGGTTGAAACCCGTCGCGCCGGCAGAGATAGGAGGCGCGGTGAGATGTCTGACAGGATGATCCCGTCAACCGTTTCTGTGATACGAATTCCTTGGCGGCGACGAATGACCCTGCTGCGACCACTTTCGATATCCGCAAGCTTCAACGTCCTGCCGCCAGCGCCCTCGCGACAAAGGCATCGTCATCGATCAAAAAGAACGGTTCCTGCTCATGCCTGCCCCTCCCTACCCGTATCGGCGCTTTCCAACGTCCACAGAAAAACATGGCACCGCCCGCGTCAAGAAATTTGAGCCGCGAAAATTTCCCCCGCCAAGCTTTGCACGATGCCAATAGCTGATCGCAACGACCCAGTCCCATCCGCTCATGTCCTTCGGTATCGTTGCCCCCGCGACTTGGTCGGTATAGAACGGGTCGAACAGCCTTGTCCGGCCATTTCGATTCCGACCCGGTGTCGTCAAAATGTCACGCGCCACGGGATCCGAAGGGATCCGACGTGATGTCAGTTCCGTTTGCACTCGCTGCCGCCGCATTGCGTCGACGGCATTTGGTGATCGGAGGTTCACAAAACACCTGCCCCAGCCCGCACCTCGCCGCCACGCCCAAAGCAGGCGCATTGCGGCCGTATTCAAGCCGACCGCAATCCCGTCCATAGGTTGGTCAGCTCGAGCTGCGCTGGCCACCACGCCGGTCACATCCACACGGGTCTGCGGCACACTCTCCTGCCCGTGCAAAGGCCCGCAAGGTTCGTGAAATGAATCGCGCCATACGGGTCGGCCATCTGGCGATACGGGTCAGGTTTTCAGCCGATCCGGTCTCGGCGGTCACGCTCACAGGAAACTGGCACCCGGTTTTTCCCGCAAAGAACCGGTATCGCCCATCAGCGGCTGGTTCAGTTCGTGACTGATGCCCGCGACAATCTGCCAGCGCAGACAGCTTTGCCCGCCTGCACCAGATCCGCCTGCGCACGGCGCAGCCGCGGCTTGTGCTCTTCGCGCTCGGTGCCTCCGCGGCGCACATTCGGTGTTGCTCGGCGTTTTAGTGCGGCGGTCCGTTTGGCAACCTGACGCTCAAGGGCCGCATTTGCCATCCGACAGTGCGCGGCGCCTTTCGGCTGGCCAAAACAGCAGCGCGCCAAAGGCTAGGCAGAGCGGCTGCACCGCTGCCGCCTGTGAGCAGGGCCCAGCGCTGCGCGCTCCCGTCGATGTCCAGCAAAGACTTCGCCCGTCATGCCCACCACCGGCAATGCACGCGTCAGTGCCGCGGCGTCGGGCAAGAATACGGCCCCAGCCCATTGCGCCAGATTTTCATGGGTGCGGACTTGACACGGCGAACTCGGAGTTGCGCAACCATCAGGCGGTAACCAGCCTTTGTGCGCCCTCGGGCCGCGCCCACAAATAGCCGCTCTGATCGGTTGCCAATTTGCGACAACGCCATTGGTATCGGAAAAAACGCCAGCTCGGATTGGCTGCCGCGCCAGTCATAATCGATGCCGTTCAGATCGGTCGACACCACCACCGCGCCCGCGCACCCCTGACCGTCCGGGCAAAAACGGGGCCGAGCGTGGAAATAGGCCCGGTCCGGTCCAACGGCGTTGCGGGGACGTGCCCCAGCCTCTAGCGCGCCATCGCAATGCGCGCTGAACAAAGCCCTCGATCCGCGCCGCCGGCACCTCGCCCCGTCTGGCCCAAGCGCGGAATACAATCATATTCGCCTGAAACCGGTCCAACACCTGCACATCCAGCGCCGTGGGTCTTGTCAGCAACCTCTTGCAGGAACGCTTGGCCTCGACACGGGCCCGACGGTCCAGAGCACTTGGCCACTGCGGGTGGATCCGCCAGAACACCGCAAATCCCGATAGCGTTGCAGCTGCCCGACGCAGCCGGTTCACTGACCAGCGACAAATACGCCTGCCGCTGCATGCAGCTGGTCCAACCCTTGCAAACTAGGCATAGCGCGCCAGAACCCGCCGGACAGCGCCAGGCACGGTGATCAGAAACAGCACAAAGTGGCGTGACGCGGCGCGCAATTCCCGGAGGTACATAGCGTTATTTGGCAACAGACCCGCTTGCAAAGACCAGAGCCGCAGCTATTGCTAAGGCCCCATGAAAACCGCTGACTTTCCCCGCTTGATCCGGAATTTCCGTCAAAACCCTAATGCCGCCTATGGCGCAGGCCGTGCGCACGCCCTGTGCTGTTACTGGCAGAAACTATGTGCAATGTTGGCTGCCTTTGACGCAGCCACGGTGCAGGCGCTGCTGCGCGAACCCGACGTTTGGCCACCGCGAGGTCCCGCCGTACCAGCGGCCCAGCCGACACCCTGACACATGCGCGGACTTTTACGCGGTTAAAGAAAAACAGTTCGATGCTACCGACTGGAGGCGCCGACCACACCCCGTCTGCGCGGCCTTGGTGGCTGCGCGCCTTTACCTCGCGCCGGATCGCCGGCCTCCGCCCCGAAGAGCGAAGAGATCGCGCGCTAGGCTTATGACGATCCTGCCCAAGGGCGAACACGTTTGAAATCTGATCCCCGCATTTCTGCAACCCAGCCTTCCCGTGCGTATCATCGCGCGGTCTACAGACAAGCTGTGCGTGGGCCCGAAGAGATGTGGGCCCGACCTCCTAGCGCTTGGTCCAACGATATGTTTTGCGGTCTATCAGATTGGCCGCACCCGGCGCCGAAGAAAGGCGCCATACCGCCTGGCCGCCGAATTTCACCCCTTTTCTTGCGGCGCTATGTCGACAGAGCGTCGCCAGACGCCGCGTGACCGACCTGATCACCCAGTTTTGGAATCGCCTGCAAGAGGATGGCGAAAGCTGCAGCACCGATGCGCTGATCGCACCTGCATTCTGCTGCTGGAATGACCGGGCGCCACGAGGCGACGGTGACATGCCGCTGGCAATTGATCCCGTGCCTGTTCCTATTGGCACACAAACCCTTGTCAAGCGCGCGTTCGCACCCTAGGTATTTTATGACATAGCATCCGTCAGGCGCTTAATTCTCTCGAAAGTTGAATTTGAATACGATCAAAATGCTCCACGGTCGAAGAGATCCTGCGCTAACGACCCGCCGCTGCAATGTGTTTCGAACGTTTTGCCTCGCGGATATCGAACTGGGCGATGTCACGCTCTTGAACAAGGCAAGAAAAAATCGCACTGGTGCCTTGGGGGCCGGGGCCGCGATCTCGGCTTATACGAACCAGCCCGATGTGTTCGACCACCGCCCGTCGCGGCCCAGGCACATGCGGCCCTTTGGCGGCGGCTTGCATTTCTGCGTTCGGCGCGCCGCTCGGCCACGGCTCGGAAATGCAGATCCCGCCTGCGTGCGCTTTTTGAAATCATGCGCCGAACCTGCAACTTGCCGAAGACCGCGCTTTGCAACACCTACGCCTTTTCCACAAGCTGGAACGTGATGGTGAGGTCTAATTCGCGCCGCCCCCCCACGGCGTTACAGCGGCAGCATGGTGGTAGATGATCTCTCCATCGACAGCAAGCGCTGTGACGTTTGTGCACGCGCACCTCTGAAAATTCAGCGGCCTGATAAACGCATCATAGGCGCGCGCCGTTCTTTGACGCGAACCTTGAGAATATAGTCGATGTCCCCGCCAACCGGTGCGCCTCTTGCACTTCGGCGGCGGTTTTTTCAACGCCTTTGAGGAACGCGGCCTGCCATCGCCCTCGTGGGACGAGGTGGCGGTCACAACAAACGAAACACGCCTCGAAGCCCAAGCGCCTCTGCATCAGCAGCACAACCGTATGCTGCCCGATCACCCCTTGCCTCGTTGCGCAGTTTGCGAATCCGTTCCACCACAGGGGTCTTGGAACTCGCTACCCTGCGGGCAATATCGTCCAGGGACTGGCTCGCATCACGCCTGTAACTGCGCTAAGATTTTTCCGGTCTACGTCGTCGATCCGAACATCCATTTCTGTTTTTCCCTTCATTCTGTGGTCTGCTGTTCTGTCCTGCTGCGCAGAATAGAACGCACGTTCTTATATCCGCAACGCCACCTAGCGCCATATTCGGAATTATTTCCCCCCACGATTCCCCTATAAATTACGTCGTGGTCTGGACTAGGCGGAAACGGAAGGTCAAGCTAAGCCTAGGACCGAACCTTATTGGATCACTTCCCAATCTTTTCCTTCTCCACAAAGGGCCAGCGCAATCGTTCTTTCGGGCGGTGGGCGAAGCGGCACTGGCCAAAACTGCGCCTGCTGCTCAGACCCAAGGCCAAGATCAGCGTCTTCGCCCCGACCCCCGGCCCGAGATCCACCGCCTGGGCCGATGCAGACCGTCTGGACAGCTGCACACCCGTGCTCTGCGCCATGGCGATGTGCTGTGCGCGAAATTGTTTCTATCCGCCGATGAGACGAACGCCGAAGACGCCCCGCACCGCCGCCATTGCGCGCAGGCCGAAGGGTGCTTTGGTCAATATCTGTCGAACAATCTCACGACAGCGCCTTATCACGCTGCCGATCGTGGACCGTGACCCGTGACCATCGCCAATCGGCAACCGAAGGCGCGGCCCCCAGCTGCCGGCCGCGCGATCAAGGCTGATCTGGGAAGAACGCCTGCCCGCGACCCTTGGCACGCTGGCACGCCATTGGCAAAAGGTTTCCGCAAAAGATGGCCGATGCCTGCCTTTGGCCCGTCCGCGCCGCGACTTCTGGCGGACTAATACTTTGCTGGCAGGCTCCCGCGCCGTGGCGGATGGCAAGACGGCGTTGAAAACCGCTGAGCACGCTGCTCCGCCGACCACCAGTCCCGCGCGCACGCGCCGGTCACATTTGCCTTTGTGGGGCGGTGGCCCGGGTGACCCAGAATTGCTGACCCTCAAGGCCCGCCGCGCGTTTGGAATGAGGCCGTGTGGTGATCCTACTGACCGGCTGATTTCCCCGAAATCCTTGACTGCCCGCCGCGAGGCCAACTGATTGATCGACCGTGGGCAAGGAAGGCTTCGGCCTCCACCGCGCAAAGGAACATCATGAACCTGTTGGTTGAACATGCCAATCCCGGCGCGCAGGTTGTGCGCACTGAAGTCCAGGCGATGCCGACGGGTCTTTGCCGTCTGGACGAAGAGATCGACGCGGCTGGACGCCCATGGCATCGGCTGGCACATCGTGCCGGGGATCAACGTCCCTGCTTTCTATCTTGCCGCGTGGCCCACCATCGCGCAGCCTTGACGAAACGCGGGCGCAACGCTTCGGTCCGGTTCCTGACCGGTCAACGATTAATGAATGGGGGTTTGCCTGACCATAGACTGGGCGCGCTAGCGCGCCGGGGCGAAGTCGCCGCGAATCTATAATGGGCAAGAAATTCCGCCGCGCTTCATCAAGGCCGCCTGCTGATGCATGGCAGCGGACCGCACCAGCGTTCACTTGGTTTGAAAAACCCCCCAGCGCCCAACCACGATGTCCGAAACCACGCTGGACCGCTTGCCCACCTGACCTTGCCGCGGGCCTGACTCTGCGCTTGGCCCGCCTTACTTTTACGGCCTTGCCCGCGCGTGCTGCAGCCCGTGCCACAAACGAATTTTTTCAAGAAGGAGATGGGATAATGGCCAAGTCCTTTTAACCCCAAAGTCGTCAGCAGCCCAATGCCGTTGATTGAGGGCGACGTGATCTACCAGACCGCGACCGGCTGGAACCCCCGCAAGCTTTTTTGAGAAGCCGAAGTGCTGCCGACGAGGCCGACGCGACCTGCGCCTGATCGATGCGATCCAGCAGGCCGACCTGACTGTCGGGGCCTCTTTATCTGGCCGCATGTCGACAACCAGCTCTGCCGCACCCAACCAACGCATTTTCCGCGAAGCATTTTCCGCGCGCAAGGGCCAAGCAACCTATACCACATGGCAAGCAGGAGGCGGTTCAATTAATGTACAGCTACACCGAATTCGATGACCGCCTTTATCGCCCGAACGCAACGCGCTAATTCCGCGGGCCACGGTTGAACGCCGCATTGTACGGCCTCCCTCACCGAGGACGAGTTCAAGCCGTGCGACTGATGAACGGGCTTCTACCTGCAACTGCACGCCTATATGCCTGCGGGCTGGCCATTCCCTATGGCACGCTCCACAGCCCGCCAGAAATGCACAACTAGCGGAGATCGCCGCTAAAATGGGAACACAGGGCTACGGCCATTTTACCACGCGCCAGAACAATCCCAGTACAACCTGGCCCCAGGCTGCGTGATGTCCCGATATGCCTGGACCGCGCTGGCCGATTGTGATAGCAGTCACGCCATCCAGACCACGGCACACCATTCCGAAACGTGAACCCGCCGATTCAATTTTGCCGGTGCGCAGCGGATGAAATCGCTGATCCGCGCCGGTGGCCGAACTGATCGCCAATGGTCCATGATCATCCGGAATTCAGTTCCTGCCGCGCAAGTTAAGGTCGCCGTCTCTGTGCGGCGCATCGACCGTGCGGTCATCAAAGCCCATGCATATCGGGCTACAAATCGTCGAGAAAGATGGCGAAGTCGGGCTTATCAGGTCCAGTCGTCGTGGCGGCTTGGCCGGACCCCGATGATCGGCCAAGGTGGCTGTATGATTTCGTCAGCCCGAAGACCTGCTGCCTCACAACTTAGAGGCGATCGTCTCGGTCTTAACAACCTGTTGGCCGGCGCGATAATAAGGGTGTTTATTTTTTTGTATTTTTTTTTTTTTTTTTAGATTTGTTTTATATTTAGTTTTACCATAAAGGCCACGGATCAAGATCACCGTGCATGAGAACGGCATGACGACATCTCGCGCACGGGTGGACGCCCGTTATGCGCTGATCCGTCCGCAGTTTTCACGGGCGTCGACCCAGCAGAATGCTGTCGCGCATCGAGGCGGATTTCGCCAGCCCGACGTTTTAAAACGGCCCATCGCACGTTTACCTGCCGCCTAATAACAGCGATCCGGTGTTTCAAAAAGCTGGGCCGACATCCACCTGACCGATCACCGCGAAGACGGCTATGCCATCGGTCGATCAGCCTCAAGGCGCATGGCGAACACCGGGCGACGCCACGCCCGAACAGATGCACCGCATGGGCGGAACTGGCCCGCCCGAATACCGGACACGACGAACTGCGCATCAGCCACGAGCAAAAACGGATCTTGCCCATGTGCACCGCAGCGATTCTGGCCTTGCCTTCTTGCACGCGTTCGCTCAACAAGTCGGCCTTGCCAGCGGCCAATATGGCCTGATCAGCGACATCATCGCTGCCCGCGGTATGGTTACTGCGCGTTGGGCCACAGCGCGGTCGATCCCGAATCGCAACAAGAAATCGCCGACCCGCTTTTGACAGCCTCAGCTGGAACACGATGTTGGCCGCTTCAAAAGATCAAGATCTCGGCTGCATCACAGACGCTTGTGGTCATCCACCATGTGGGCCACAATCGGGATCCTA
>Ga0163217_1066045_pt1 | contig 13297 bp, 8 predicted proteins | sample SynspAceP_FD_185933 | JGI IMG/M metagenome (GOLD analysis project Ga0163217, IMG submission 185933) | Saline lake microbial communities from Ace Lake in Antarctica - Synechococcus sp. Ace-P (PacBio error correction) | ecosystem: Environmental > Aquatic > Non-marine Saline and Alkaline > Saline ...
AAATATAATGGGAATCAAGCTAAACAGCAAATTAGGTTTGTAGCTGCTTCGAAAAAGCTGGATTGAATCTGTTTTAAATGGATTTAATCCAATTTTAAACACCCGCCTCGGAAGATATTGCATGAAATTATCGAAGCATAAAAAACTTGGCGTAAAAAATTTCAGGTGAAGATGAAATTGCAGCGATTTGTTCCACAATTGGCGCTCGTTTGGGGGAGAATTAGGACAGTTACCACGCCTTCGCTTCTGGACCCGGAATCGCTCTAAAAACAGGTCGAGGCTCTTATTCGGGTAGGTTGGTATCGGCTAGAACAATCCGATGGTTATCTGAGTGTTGCAAGGCAGCGGTGGTCCACTCTCCACGCGGTTCCGTAACAGAAACGAGAGGAGCGAAGGCCGATTTAATGCAAGCGCTGTAACGTTGCCCGAAATCGGGTGCAGAGGGACGCGGCCAATGCTGTTCCATTTCAGCGAGTTAACTCCTTTCTGATGTTTGATGCTGCATTTGAAGCGTGTCGAATTGCAAATCGAACACAAATGAACTCAGTAATTTTTTTATCGGATGGATATATTGCAAAAATGAGTTCAGAGCCATGGAAGTTTCCCTAAAATGACTTCTGAATTAAAGCCAATTTAAGGCCGAGGTTTTTTGCGAAGAAAGAAAAAAGAAAGATCCTGCGTTTTTTACCCTATAAGAAAGAATGATCGATTGGTGCGGCAATGGCATTGCCATTGCCTGGAACGAAAGGTTAGAACACCGAATTGGTGGAGATAAAAAGATGGGATCTGCGACAATACTTTCATACTAATCCACAGAAAATCACAGAGCGCATGGTAAGATAGCTTTCGAGCTGAAAAAGTGCTGCGAGATAGCAATAGATTTTCTACAATCTTACAGAAACATTGATTCTGGTGAAGAGTCCTTGGGGAAGTTTAGTAATTGCTTTTTGGGGTTCTACCTATGGTGTTATTAAACTGCACATGATAAGTGTTGTTTGAAGAAGGAATAAGCGTGGGACATGCGCAACCTTCGATACATTGAACCTTTCCTAAAATTTATGAGAGATCATCAAAAAGTAAATAGGGACAAAAAGTATTTGGATTCCCTGAATAATCCTAAGGGCAATTGAATAAAAAATCATCAGAGATCCGTTATGGTGTAGTAGATGCCAAAGGATTGACAATAAAGATAAAGGAATTCCGTGGTTTCTACTCCGGAAAATGTGAAGCCATTAAGGAATTGCGAAAAGCTTTAAAAAGGGACTAAACCAAGATTACAGATAATACAGCAGATATAAATGACACCCAAAGGATTTGTGACCGACCAAGAAGTTAGCGCTGGTGTCCCGGTTGTGGTCGACTTATTCTTCTTATTTAAAAACATGGTACAAAGTATTCTAGGCTCCTGATAACTGGAGTAGACGAAGAGAGACATTGTATTTTATTGTCCTGGAATTTGGAGGTGTTATCATCAGATTCCCTTATCATTACGATGGACTACATTCTGAATGCATTCTATCACGGACGTGCAACGGCAGTGGGCTAGTGGATTAAAAATTGCGCGAGACCACAGGAATTAAGTGTTTGGGTGATTACAGATGATGGAGAATTCCATTATATCATCAGGTGATCACTTGATTCATCAGCACATCAGACGAAAATTTTAACATGAGATAGTAATCCGTTGTTCAACACGAGACAGGCAAGTGTTAGGATTTTAAACCGAAGACAGTATTTCTCCGCGGAACTTGTGCTTTGCCGGCTGGCCCGATCACGGAGGCCAACTCCTGCGGGCAGAGAAAGTGACGAAGTCACGACCAAATGGGGGTTTCTCCGTACAAATCATCCTTTTAATCAATGCGTAGTTAGGGAGCATGGCTCTACTTTTTATTGCCCGAGCGATGGATCGTGATGTAACGACTTCCGCGTGACGTTTTGGTTCGCTCGTGCAATTGACATCAACGTGGTAGGTCTATCTCGATCTGATGAGACAGGGAGTGAGAGAGTGTAAGCGTGTTAATTGAGTGCACAGCTTCTCAGTAAGAGTGACGATATCTGAATCGAAAAGGTAAACCGATAATATAACACAGATATACATAAATGCTATTTCGTGAGACCCACTGAGAGAGAGTCCATGCCACTCACTCAGCTATCGTGGAATTAAAACACATCTGAAGGGGAAGATAATCATGCGAGAAAATGGATCAAGGCATATAGAGTGTGGTGCGATAGATGAAAGAAACTTTTACTTGGAAGACCTTTGGATTCACGATTCTAGTGATAAAAACAAAGCTTATTTATTGACTCCATTTTTTGATAACACCTCCTTGGGAAGGCAACTTTGCCACGACCATTTGGAGTGCTTTAATGCCGAAGACGATATCGATATGAAGAAGCGATGTATCAACAATGTGATTAGCAGTTTTGACGCAAAGGAAGGCGGAACTTAGATAAATTGTTAAGACGAGAAAATACGTGGACAGTAAGGTTAAAATTAAAAGTAAAGTGGCACCGATCTTAAAGTTGAATAAATCGTGCAATGCAACACGTTTTATAAATTCACCAGATTCTTTATAGGCGTATATGTTGCCCTGAACTCTTCAAAATAATTCCAAGCTTACCAAGCTCTAAAGGAATCAATGAAATTAACTCCATAGAAATAATTAGTCCTATGAAGTAAAAATTCGTTTACCAATAGTTTCCTTCAACAGACTCCCTCAATTCAGCTTTATCTGATCTATTGATTTTTATAATACGCTTTCGAGTGCCTTTTTCACTACCTATTTACCTATAAAGTAACGCAGCCTCTCCTCCATTCCCGCCTCTACCTGTCCTTCAGTTACATCTACCTATCAATCTTGCTTGATTTAGAAAAGCTTTTGGAACAAATAAATCTTCCATGATAACACAAACGTAAATCATCAGTAACCTTCTCTCGCTTGCAGAAATGTATTGCAAATATTGGGTTTCCCTAAAGAAACTCTTTGTCACATATTTCATCTCAAACAACCGCTATCAACTTCCTCTATAACTTGACTTGTTTCCGGCTGCGCAAATAAATGAATTGGAAACCATTAACAAAATGATGAAAAACTATTCCTTTTTATACTTTGTATCATTTTAGTCTTCATAAATTTCAAATTGCTTTTTACGAAGTGCTTCCTCGTATATACTTTGTTTCATCTGCTATCACTTTTAGCTTCCGTTGATTCAACAATTATGGATGAATATCATCCTTTTGCAAAAATTCCTAAAGGAGAGATTCTTGATTTTATTTTGGGTCCAATACATTCAAAAATAAAGTACCCGTAGAATCATTCCATTCTTTAGTTGGATTACTCCGTATACAATGCCTCTTCTCTGTCACTTCATATCGCAGTTAGTTTTACGAACTCCAGAAAAAAGTAACCAATCAGCAGTGGTCTATTGAATACGTTTCACAGCGAATGAACACAATATTCTTCTAATTCTTGCCAATCTTTTTCATTTTTCAAACTGCAACGGCTTTCCCTCAAACTTTTCCCAACCTTCGAGCTTCATTCGAAACCTTTACAAAAACGGCTTTTTTAGGATATAATTCTCACTCAAAATTTCGCAGAATTTCTGATGGTCAGTAATCCAAGAATTTCCCTGATTTTCAGCAGATCAATCTGTCCAGATTTGCCTCTACTAATCCGCTTCTTCCATAGTTAAACGTGATTAAGTGAATTCCCGGTAATTCTCTAGCTGCTTTTCAAAATCCTATTTGCTCAATGTTTTAAATTTTATTTCGCTTTTTAGCAATAAATATCCTTTATCCATCTTAATCAATATATGCATTGGCAACATTCGCGCTATCCTCAGCGACATTTCGCATAAACAATTCTGTGATATCCTTCTCGTATAAATATTTTGTCTATACTGACGGCAATTAAATTTCCCCATCCTCCTTCGCTTTGAAATAACTACACGAATACATTGTCAATAAAACAACATCGTCAAAGGAACTGAAATCGATTTAATACACACAATTACTTAATTGATTTTAGAACTTCCTAATTCACATCTACTGGATAAGTTTCTGTAAGGATTGATCCCATTCTTTTTCTAAGTAGTCTTGATAAGAATCAAGAAGTTTTTACCTCTTATTTCTTCTATTGTTTTTCGCCAGCGCTCTATTACCCCAAAAATTTCAATAACTTGCAAAAATTTACTATCTACTTCTATTTGGTTTTGATAAACTTGGTACCCAAACCACTTTATCAATGTATGGATTAGCTTGTGAGGCAAACTTACCTTCCATTATTTCTAATTTTTCACGAGAAGTTTCATTGACCATCTTTTTAAATATCTGCTGGCGTCCCTTCCTTTGTTGTAACGCTTCTTACAATTTATAAGTTGCATTCGCTTTGTTATTAATCGTTGGCTAACAATAAATCACAAGCATCAACTCGGCTCAGGCCATTGATAATCCAATATATTCTCTTCGTAGAATTGTTTTAAACCCATTGGTATTCACGATCGCTTTGTTCCAAACCTTGTCTTCTGTTAATCAAATAACAAAATTCCATCATGATACTCTTGAACAACGCTTTGAATTAGGATACTTTCTTTTCCAATTGAGGTATCCTCAATAATCCAACCATGGTTTTCATTGATAAAATCAGTGTACTGCTTTTTGATTAAAATATTTCGATCTTGTTTCTTAAGGTCAGCTGTTTTTTTCACAACCAAGAAATCAATAAAATCTGATTGGTTACTTTTTGATCAGCGAAAGTGACCATTACATCATTTGGTTTCTAAGCCGTTCTCCATTCCATTCTTTATCTCAAACTCATTACCCACTGTAAAAAATGTTTTAAGTTATTTTTCATTTCCTTGAAATCATATTCCTTTTTCAACGATTAACAACAGCTTTCTGTGTATACATTTCTTAGCATCGCGTGAACAAGTTCTTTTCGATCTGGATTCCATCTCTTCATATGAAAGGAATTGGAAAAAGATTTAATTTTCCTTATAATATTGATAACGCAAACGAGTTTTAAATGGGGCTCGGAATAACACTACCGTCCTCCTCTAATTCAAAAGCAATATTCTTCGAAGGGTTGGATCATTTTACAGTTCCAAAGGAGGTAAAACTCCACCACTTTTAGCCGTCTTATTATCTCAGAATACAATGCAGCTAATTCTTCAAATGACTCACCGCTTTTAGTTTTCCGAGATCCTCGTCAAAACCTTCTTTTTACTATCAGGTATGCAACATCTTTCACGACTCTGATTGCCCCAATCATTGAATCGAACTAAAATGTGAGCCACTGAAATGTCTCCTCTAGCTTTTCTTTTATCCGTACATTTAATGATATGGTAACCTAAGACGTTCTAACAATACCGTCATTTTACCCACTTTGGTATTCGTAACGCTGCTTTCTCAAAGGATAACCATAAACATGGCAGTAAAATAAAACCCAAATCACCAATCGTTTATTTCAACCACCGAAGATCTTCAGAATATTCTCTTAGCACTGCTTTAAAATCTGAACCGCCTAACACTTTATTTCTAGCTTCCCTGTGCTTTCTATACGCTTCAAAATGTATTGCTGCAGAAGCTGTCTCGCTCACGTCGTATTAATTGAGAAGCTCTTACTTCTTGTTGCAACCTCTCGTAGTTCTCTTCTTTAACCGATCTTTCGTTTTCTCGTCAGTTTAAATTACGGCAGCCAATTGCTTCCCGATAACCGCTTAATTCTGAACAAACGTTGGAAGAGTAATCCATCTGCAAGTCCATGCTGCTTCCACTTTCAGTTTAAACTAACATATAAATCTAAAATACTCTTCAGGTGACTCCTTTTCGCCAACTGAGTATTAGATTGTTTTTTTCATAAACTGTCTTGAATCAGGAACATAATACTTTCTCTTCTCCAGATTTTCAATTAAACTGGATCTTGTCTTGGCCAATAGCCGTGTGAAAAGAAATGGCCGCAGCCACAAATAAGTTGTTTATAGAAAATTACATAAATGCTAAATATGGGTAGATTAAACTTAATTATGTGATTAATATTGTTTTAACGGCCTATATTTGGTGCTCTTAGTAAATGGCTACACCATGTGGAGTGACTTTCCTCGAATTCCGCTGCATTTGTAATTCGAAAAAAATTGTGATTTCTCTTGTAACTCTTTCCACCGGCTTGAAACCACAATAAGCCCATACCTGCCTCAACCCACCAACAATTTGTAAATAACTTCAGATATATTTCCTTTGTAAGGGAAAACTCTAGCAGAAATTCCTTCAGGAACCAAACTTTGGCGAATATTCGTTTCATGTCTTGGAATAATCGGATCCTTCGATCCTTTTGCAAATCGCTTCGATTACTTCCCATGCCTCGGTCAAGCTTTAAACTTTCTACTTCATAAATGATGGTTTTTCACCAGTAGATTCCTACTACCACACCGCAAACATAGACCTGCATAACTGTATGAGCTCCAGCTGCAATTGCTTTCACGAATCCCCTGTAAAACGTAAACCTCCATCGGCAATGTTGAACTCCTGTACCTTTAAGGCTTCCGCTACCATCAATACTGCAGAAAGTTGAAGCACCTACCTCCAAGCAAATACACTCGAGTGGTACAAACTAGAACCAGGACCATTCCCAACTTTTCACAGCATCGGCACCTGCCTTTTCGGCCTAATGCTTTAAGCAGCTTCTCCTGTTTGCCTAATGTTCCCACAACAACTTGTAATTCCTTGGGAAGGCCAATTAACTCTTTTCAATGTTTTCTAACAACAGCCTAGATGACCGTGTGCAGTATCAAATAACAACTGCAGTAAACTCCTACATTCACTCAGGGCCGTGATTCTATCCCACTACATCGGCAGTTAAGCACCAACTGGCAGCAGCAACTCTTAACCGACCAAAACTCATCTTACATCATTTGGGACGTTTCTTTTAATTTGATTTTTAATATCAACGGTCGGTATTAAACCTAACTAATTCATTTTTATCAATTCACCACTGCAGTTTTTCAATTTTAATGCATTTGCAAAATTCGATTCGCTTTTGACAAATCGGTACCTCTTTGGCGGTGATTAAATTTTTAGTGGTCATTAATATCTGCCCACTTTTTGATTGAAATCTTTTTCAAATCTTTAAATCTCGATTGGTAATAATTCCAACCAAGACCATTGTGATCATCAAGCGATAGGAATTCCACATTTTATTTTCACGCATGATCTTTTTTGCATCCATCACTTTCTGCACTATCGTGCAAAGTGGATCGGATCTTTAAAAAATCATACGCACTTCTGAACGCTCAAACTTTCGAACTTCACCCAGCTGAGCTTCTATACTCATTCGTTTTTGCTGTAAAACTCTATCCCACCTTTCTTGCGCTATTGCAATAGCCCAAAAGCCGATTCAGTAACCGTATCCATAGCTGCGGGACACTATTGGGAAGTATTGAGTTTTATTTTCTTGTGAACATGGAAGAGATAACGACTTCTCTTGGCATTATTCGAATAAGAAGGAACAACAGTAACGTCATCATAAGTTAAATCCTTCTGCGATAAATTTAGAAAGTTCCTGCCATTTTTCAAATAATCGGTGAATTCTTATAAATAGGAGGCAAAATTAACAATTTTAAGCCAGCAAAAATTAAAAAAAAACAATAAAAAAGACCCTGACTAGATGCAAACTAATCAGGGTCTTCCGAGTTTAATTATTTCGATTACTCACAATCGGTCAACGTTCCTTTCTTGAACGTTCCTGTCGCATTACAGTCAATGAATCGGAAATGGTGTAACATAGGTGCCAAATTTGGTGCAAATTTAAACCGCCACTAGCGCTCCATCCAACCTTTGTAGTAATCTGTAGATTCGAAAACTACTTCTCCCCATGCGGTTGGTAAATATCATTTCATAACGTGTAAAGTCAAAATAGATTCCTTCAGGACGGAATACATTGTTTACCCCTGTTCCTGGAGAGAAATGCATTAGGAATGTACATGTTGGCTGCATATTCGTAACAACCCGCATTTGGAACAATGCCATACTGGCGTTATGTCGGATCTGTAGGACTCTTGCCATTTTCAACTGTACCCAATAGTAACAATATTGACCATGTTTTAAACAAAGTGCGTTTTACTGTCTGCGTATTTGAAACATCATCATATATGTAATCACATCGCCCCATATTTGGCTCAAACATATAATGTATCAATGCAATCAACTCCGAATTTATTGTTCTCCCGCTTTGTAAATTACGTAATGACTCACACATTTCTCCAATCTTCATAAGCGTCCATTTCAACGATGTTTGTCATCCTAAATTAAATCAAGTTGTATTGGTCAAGAAAATAGACTTACCACTAAGTTAGAAGCGATGGACAAGTTTTCCACAAGAATCCAATGCAATTGATTCTATAATAATAAGCTTCCCCTCATCAGATACTACGTTGTAATCTTCATAGCTTAATCCCATCAACTACTGCATCAAATACCTACTGATCCAACTTAACCAATGAAGAAGAATCTACTCCTCTAAAGATTTCATACCCTTCACCATGCCATATGTACTACATAACATTGAATCTAATAAAGCTAGGCGAATTCACAAAAACCAGAGTGCATGTATTGGAAATGCAGGAGATCAGGATATCTAACAAACTCTTGCGTTTAGTTAGAGTTTGAGAAGAAAAGAACCAGCCCATTTAAGTCAACTGCTTTGACGTAAATAAAAATTTATCAACCTGATAACACGCCCCTTCATGAGTAAATTCATTTCGAGTAGTGTTTTCCTACTTTCACAAAATCAAGCGAAATACTTTAGTTTTTTGAGAGAGTAAACTTCAAATAACACCTCACCACCCGACCTGACACCACTCGTAATTGTTCCAAGTCAACTCCACTGCTGGAATCACAGATCAAGAATTTACTGCGATATCGATAGTAGTTGCATTATCCGTATGGACCTTGACTTACCTAACTACAAACGAATCTTCTGCGAAGATGGTGTATGTATAAGTAGTAATCAGTAAAGATTTACAATATCATTCAAACCGATCCTAGCTTCACCAATCCAGTCCTCAAATAGTGATATGGGTAATTGGAAAAGCTGTCAAAGGTCGTTAAATGAAGTATTTTTTTGACATCAGTTTGACAAATTATCCGTACAAACAATTTTAACAGACAAATTATTAATAATTAGTGTAATCAACCGTTTACATAGTCAAATATATTGCTTATGTAAGGCTCAGCTACCTCCCATCCCTAAAGGTTTCAGAGGCTAGGTTTGAAGTACTGTAGCATCCTGATGTACCATACTTGAAATAAAATAACGTCCCTATCCGGTACAGCTATCAGCATTAAAAATGAAACGAACTGTTGCTGAACTTATTGTTCCGTTTTTAAATAACATTACTAGGGTGCAATAAACTGAAGAATCTCTTAAAATTTGAAATGGATTGGTAATAAGGAAAAATCCCTGTATTATTCCACCTAACTCAAGTTGAAGGACCCTTTGTAGAGTCAGCATAATTAGCTACACCAAGCACAATAGGAATACGACTTTTGTCGAAACAGAATCTTTCTCAAACCATTCTACAATAGTTAGAAACTGAACTTACTTTAAATACTTTGGATTAGCCCGGGCCGTTGCATCTTTATCAAGTTATTCATTAGGGTAATCAGATTATCATTCATCGATTTCATCCATGCACCGCCATTATTTTGACGATAATCGATAATTTCCAAAAAGTTATTTCTAGGGTTCTCAGGCCTTTAACCATTCTAATCTATTTCTGTTCACGAATCTAATACATCTTAAATCAGGCGAGCAACATACAATTTATCTGGCACCTTGCTATTGTAGACATTGAAGGTACCTAAGATCTTTGCAGACAATCCTGTTTCCTGTTTTTGCCAAAACAGAAAAACTCATATTGTTTGTGTTTGGATAAAACTGGATAAGTGAAAGTTCGATTACAACTCCGTTGACAGTCCCAATTAAGTTGATATCACTATTATTGTACTGTATATCTCATATCTATTAACAGGTCGGCAGGAATAGGAGGATTAGGTAGGATTAATAATTGGTACGTCATAAAACCCTGGAATATAGACAATCAAGCTTAACGCTACTTCACAACTATCCTGCCAATAAATGGTTCTGACCATTTAACAATGAAGTTTTACTTTAGTCACTTTTCCTCTACTTTTTATTACAGTATCATAAGGAAACTATAAATATAAACCTCTCATCAAATTAGCGCCCTGCACTATAATGTGTAAACTGTTATTTTGGTACAACAAACTATCCAGTTTATTAATCGATACCTGCGCGTTGGATGATAAATTAACATATGAATCAGCAGAATACTCAAGGTAGCCCCAAATTCAAAAAATAATCTCCATTTGCAAAACAGAGTAGTCAATCATTTTTGGCCTCATCAGGTGGAATAATGGACTTCATTTTTTGATCACCACATTACTAAATGAACTCACAATTGGCCGATGTATCTCTGACATGATTTTAAAAGAAACCAAGTCACCTCACCACATAATCAGGCACTACCACCAGTCCATTTTAAAACCTTAGAAGTAAATCCAGTTTTGAATAACAGAATCAATCAAAACCAAGGCGCCAGCATTGGTGCGAGTAATGTCGCGATAAATATAAAATGTGCCTATCCCGAAAGACTGCCAACATGGAAGTCCCCATTAATAATGGGTGTCTAGGACCATAATTTGATGGAGCATTGGAAAACGATTTCCACTTAAAGTAACGTTTATGTTTCCAAAACGATTGGGTCATTACTAAGGCCAAATGTGTTGCTGAGTAAGGTTGCTTTCAAACGATTTTGTAGTAGTCATTAATTCAGATACGATCTGAGAAGCAATAATCCAACCACAACCATGTCCTTGATTCATTTAACGCAGTATTCCATACCGTGAGGTGCGCAAAAGCCATTTGGCAGGAAACTGTTTATAGGGGAATGCCTTTCATAGTCTTGGGTATTCCCAATAGCTAGTTGGAGCCCGGTAAAAGACCAAAAGGTTAAATTAGTACCTGCTGGACGCTGCAACATAAACAATTCACTACGAATCAACGAAATTAAGTAGTATCTGGAAAAACTGAACCAGTCCAAAAGTTATCACATAACTAATCGTCCTGCTTGAATATCTGACAATCGTTACAGAGGGCCGATGGCTCGGAGCTTTCAATGTTATGTTTAAATTTCGTTGGGTAGTTATTGCTGGTATTGGGCAAAAACTCATCATACACTTTCATTACGAAAGTAAATCGTCAGTTGTTAATTGGCTTAGACAATTCCAACAGGATTTAAGTGAATCACAAGTGGTTTGCCAGTTAAACTTGGTACCTAACAGTTGAAAGTCCTCCTTAATCGTTTTACGGGAGCACCAGATGGAGCAGGAGTTTAAAGTTGCACAAGCTTATTGACAGTTCCCTTGAGGATCATTGAACGACACTTTTTATCAACTGGTAACCTGAAGGCTCTACAGAAACCTCGGTCATAAAGTAGGTGAAAACAAGGACTAACATTCGTATCCACAGCCAAAAAAGAAAATGGAAACAAGATCCCCAAGCATAGACAACAGTATCGCAAACTGAGGGATTCCAGAAGGTAGACTCACATTTGAAAAATGGAGGCTTATTGACCTCAGTTACTTGCACAGGATTTCCCATGTTCACATCATTATATATAAAAAGAAATCGGAGGAGCACTAAAAAACAATTAAATGGCAATATCTCTGAAAACAGTGAGCTGTTTTTTTACCCGTTGAACCTGTAACAAGGATGAAGACCATAAGCCAATCAACTTGAGCAGAGTAACAAAAATCCCGCTGTAAATTCTGGCAGGAAAACATTTTGCAGGTAAGATTTAACATGCATTCTAATTTCTCCAGTTAACGGGTCTCATCGTAGCCGAATTTTATTCAATGGAATTCATTGCTGCGTCGGTGTACGGGTCGCTCATTGAATAAACCCGGAGCCCATTGACAAATTGTTGGAGTTATTTGGGTCCATTACCACCGGTAAATTACTGGCGCTGCCCAATGGTATGCTAAAGAGTCCAATTCCCATCCTCCGTTCATATGATTAAACTGAAAGTCGTATCCTTACACAAACAAGAACAGAAGGACTCTTAAATTGAGGCGAACTATCGTAACAAGGATCTTGAGACGCCACGTCCATCACCCTAACATAATGGCCTTATAATCTGAGGAAAATTATCAGGATTTACCAAATTCTTTAATTATCTCTGATCGATGCTATAGAAAGCAGGGGAAGAAAAAACCCATCCCAGCGGCAGGGGGCTTAACCTGTAAGGTAATAGGCTGAGACCGCGATAAGATACTTTTTCTAATGTCCCTTGAATCTGATTGGTAAGATGAAATAGGTTGCAGCTGAGTTAGCACATCCATTGCATAAAGGCCGCAAACTGACCGCTCCTCATTTGGACCAAGAGGAGTAACCCCTGGATCTGGTGGAACAAAAGTTTTTCTAACCAATGAAACCAATGCACCATTATTCTGGCAGTGGATTAATGTAAACTTTTAAAGTAATTGGATTAGTATTAATACTTGCAGAGGACGGCTTTACAACTCGAACATTCCATATAAAAAATGTACTTCCCAGTACCTGAAAATACAATCGCCAAGTATATTTTCTCCTCCCACATAGTGAGAGGCAAAGTACTGTGGATGCTGCACTAAAAATCAGCAGTAGAAAACTTATCTTTTCATAGTCATTAAATTAAAAATGCGTGTAGTTTCTTAACGCCCAAAAGAAACGTGAGGAAAATACAAAGGTTGCCGCAATTTCGAAAAAAAATTGCAAATTTAGTTGTAATTATTTGCTACTGTTTTAAATGATTTTTCTTTGTAATTCCCCTCAATGTGGTCTCCCACTCCTACAGGAAATACAACTGATTTTGGAGCGAACTTAGATCGATCAAATGCTCACCATATTCCTAAATCACCAAATTCCCCCTTTCAGATTGTAATAATCGAATACTTTTAACTTTCTCATGATCTAAAAAGTCCCTCCAATATTAAGTCCTGGTTCGGTCCGTTGATTTGATAGATGGAGTGAAGATGACATACTAATCATCTTGCCAACCCGACGTATGTTAGCATATATGGGCGGACTAAAAGCAACACACAACTACCCTTGGAACTTCTAATCAATAGGTACCTGAACTAGTAATCGGGAAATGGATTTAGCATTTTGAATTTGGAATAGCTAACTCCATTCCTTGACCATTGACAAAAAGTGCCTACAAATGATTCAAACACACTTGG
>Ga0163217_1101551_pt1 | contig 13297 bp, 15 predicted proteins | sample SynspAceP_FD_185933 | JGI IMG/M metagenome (GOLD analysis project Ga0163217, IMG submission 185933) | Saline lake microbial communities from Ace Lake in Antarctica - Synechococcus sp. Ace-P (PacBio error correction) | ecosystem: Environmental > Aquatic > Non-marine Saline and Alkaline > Saline ...
GTTGCCAGGGGGCGGAACGACGCGCCCCCGACGCTCTATGACGGATGCGATTCCTGTCGGAACGTGAGAACCCCTTTGCGCGGGCGGCTCTGTCGAAATTTGGGGCACTGCGTTCTGGATTGCGGTCGCGGGCAAACATGTTCCAGCCGGAGTCAACCACGCGCCCATTAGCCCGCAATCACAACAAGACGACCAACGGCCTTGGCAGCGGCGCAGAACCGGCCACCGGGGCCCGAACGCATTGGGGTGCTCGCCAGCCGGCTCGCCCTATCCCGACAGAATCGCGCTGCGGCGCAAAGGGGGAACGCCGCCGCGGTTTTGTGGCATGCTCCGGCGGCCAAGGCGCGAATTAATTGCGCGATGGTGGATCCCCTTGCGGGGGAACGTTTGCGGTGGCGAAACCGACCTTGATGCGACCCGCGCGAGGCGCGCCATCCGTCAGGCCGCGCGCGTCTGTCCGCCAGCGATCTGCGCGAATACGTTCCCCGAACCAGATTGAATGGCATCAGGTCTGCGTAGTGCCGCGAGCGCGGAAGGCCGTGTGTTGGCGCGGCAGCGTTCAAGCACGAACTGCTTTGGGGTGGGCGCGTGGTGCTGGACGACAGGGCCTTGGTCCGACGCGCGCTCTCTCGCCGACACGCACCATCGAAGACGCCAATGTGGACGGGGTGCGTCCAGGCTCATGCAAGCGGGCAATGGCTGCGGCACTGTTTCTTGGCAGCGGGTCGCGGCTGAATGAGGCGAGCGGTTTTTCCCGATTTCAGCGAGGATCGAGTCGGTGCGGAGCGCAGGTGTGAACGTGGCGTCTTCGGAGCCATCTGACAGGCGGGTGCTCTTCTCAGCACGCGACTGGAAGGCGTTCGAACACCTGCTGCCCGGCCTGAGCGGCACGGCTTAAAGCTGGGGACGACAGCAAGGCGCTCCGAGGGCCGGGCCGCCCTGCGGCATCTTCACGACAGCCCACGAACGAACCGTTGCGGAAAGGCCCGCGAAAGATCGCGATTTTGATATTACATCGGCGCCGAGAGGTGGGGGCCCTGCGCTTTGCAAGAGGGTGTTGGCACGAACGCCGCCCGACACCCGATGATCGCAGGCCAGCCCTTAAAGTCACACCTTTTTGTCGCCCGCGCAGCGTCCGGCTGCAGGTTCAACGAAACCGATTTTGACCAGGTTTCTGGGCGGTCCTATGCCGATGTTGCGCCAAGATATGGCGGCCCCGCCTAGCGCGCGTCACCCCTGGCCCGAAGATCCGAACGCAAGCCGACCCGACGCTGCGGGTCAGCGCACGCCGGGCACCTAAAGCTGCAGGTTTTGTCGCGGCGGATGGCAGCAAGGACCAAGGCAGCCCGCCCGCAATGGCGCCAGGTTCTTGACAAAAGAATCGACATGTGGCCACGACACATCAGGGATAGAAAGGATTAACCACGAGGCTCGTTCCCCATCAGACTACAGCGCCGCGCAAAGCTCATCGGGGCAAAGCGCATAGTCCCGAACACGGAAGGCTAAAGTTGGCGCCACCGCGTTAAATCACATCGCTGGCCAAACCAGCAAAACGGCCAAACCGCGCTTCTTGCCACAAGGCTTGGCGCTGCAGCGGGATCAACGAGCTTTTGCAACACCCCGCAACAAAAAGGGCCGCCCAAAAGCAGGCGGCCCACGTAATCACAATGCGGACGACACTTCGACATTCAGCCGGCGGCAGGCGCAAAAAGGGTCATGGGCCAAGGACCGTTGGATTTGGCAGTAGACGTTTTGCCAGTGGGTGCGGGACGTCGTCAAAACACATGCCCAGATGCCCGCCACAAAACGATGCGCAGTGGACCTCGTACGCGTTGTAAAGAAGCCCCCTTGCGGCAATCGTTTTCGACGGCATCGTCAGCGGCAGCAAAGAAACTGGGCCAGCGGCGGTGCCACTTTTGAAATGTTGGTTTTGGAGCTTATATTGAAAGGCGCGCTGAGTTGCACACCCGCTTTGCAATGGAAAACACCTGCGCGACCTCGTCGTTCACGCAGGGCTGGTAAACGCGGCGTTCGTGTCACTCCTCACGCAAGACCCGCATAGGCGATTCGGTCGGGCGCCCAGCTGCGCGCCATTCGTCAGGCGTTTCGGCTGACGTCGAACCGTTCCCATCTGGCACCGCGGTGCCGCGCGCGTGCGCCGCGGCCCAACGCCAAACGAGAAGGCGCTACGGTCAGTGTTGTGCACTTTCAAAAATATCCGCGCGTTTTCAATAAGTGCCCCCTTAAAGGTTGCCGTGCTGTGCGATTAAGAACTGGTGTGTCTGTTGAAGAGGCGCGCCGGATGTTGCGACAGGGCGGCAGTCATCCCGCGGTACTCGTTACCGGTGACAACAAAGGGTGGCCGTTACTGGATAAACCCGTTGCGAAACATCAAAGGTTCCCGACAACAAAACTTTGTTTACCCGGAAACGCACGCAAAGGAACAACGCGGCGACCCTGCAGCGACATGGGCGCGTTTGCCTGTGTGCGAGCGCTGAGTTGATGAAGATACAAATGGGAAATAAGAAAAAGTTTCGCTGGTGCGAACTGAAAAAAAATCGCAGGCTTTTAGTCCAACTTCGTCTTGAAAACCTTCTTTAATAAACAGAAGTATTGCCGCCGCTGCTAGAAACGGGTCGCGCGACACCGAATACATCGTGGATTGAGGGACCGCGTTAGCACATGCGGGGTCATGCCGAGGTCGTCAGCGACATGGGCACTCTGCGGCGCAGCAACAGCGCCGTCAGGGGTGCAGGCGGTCCGTGGGCGGAGCCGCGATCGGTGAGTCGTTCCCGAAGAAATGCGCGAAAGCGTGACTTGCAGCGGCGCGACTGCGTAGTTCTGTGGACGGGGTAGCAGCAGGGGCGGAAGAAAGGTGCGCGGTGTTCGGTCTATTAGCAAACTGTCTGTACAAGACGCCAGCGGATACAGGGGCCTGATCCGGCAAAATCGCCCAAACTTAAAAACGCGCCGCGGAATGGGCTCGCCCGCGACGCGGCGCAAGCGCGATCTCGTGCTTGACGGGTTCGATGACGGGCCAACCATTCAAGCGGGCTTGCTCTCCACTGACACTGCGGCCGCCAGAACGATCGGCTGACCATTCCAAGGTCGCGTGTTGGCCTCATGAGCAGTTTGCACCCCAGGTAGCCCGCGAAAAGCACAGCGATGCCATCGCCACAGACCTTGCCACAAGCCACAGGCGCTGCAGGGGATCGTCACCGCTGTTTCGGGAAGACCTGTGCCATCCAAAGCTTTTTTCTTGATCCCGCGCAGGCGGTGCGACAGGGTCAATCCCGTCGGTCATCGCGGTCATGCGTTTCCCTGGCCAGAACAGCAACGCGGTCAGCGAAATCACGCATCGGTTTCCATGCGGCGGCGGGCAGCGATGCATATTCAATCGTCAAGAGGACAGACCCAGCACCCAATTTCAGCGGCGAGCAGATCGTCCCATCGGGGTAATTTCCAGGCGTTTGGGTCATTGGCTTTTCATACAGATCCCGTCCGCAAGGGCGATCAGGCCAACGGCCGCGACCATGTGCGCAATCGGTGTTCAGCGGACACCAAAGCGTGTTCGGCCAGATCCGAATAGGTATCGCCTGTGTCCACCATAGGCCCCGCGAATGGCGCTGCCCAGGGGTGCTATTGCTTGCTGGAGGCGTACAAGAACACGACAGCCCGAAAGGGCGCGACGCCTGCGGACGAGGCCACGGCATATTGGTTCCACGCGTGGACGGGCGACCACAGTGTGCAAAGAAGCCGGCGTGGTGTCACATCCTGATGGCCTTTTTTACGGCGCCCGGCGCAAGCGGCAAGTTGCGACGGTATGGTCACGCGCAATCGTAATCAACACGTCATCGGGCAAAGACCATTGGCATTGTACTTGTCGGCATTGTTTCCAGATTTTGACAAAACTGTCTTGCATGGCGTCCTTGCTTGCGGCCGCGTTTGTTCAACACACGCAGACAAACCCGAAAAGTTTCGCAGAAGACGCGGATCATCAGTTGGTCAAAAGCCGCGCGGTCGTTGCAATGCGACACGGCAATCAAGTTTTCGATCTCTTGTCCGGTCCATTTGCAGCGGGCCATTCTCTCCACCAGAACGTGTTTTCAGCGTTACCGGGGCCGAAACCTAACGGCACTCACTACATTTGTCAGCACAAGCAATTACATCGGAGCAGCTTTGTGGTACCCCAAAGCTCAGCAGTTTTTGGCCAATGCGTAAATCGGTTCGCCGGCCGAGGCCTCAAGAAATGGATGCCCATGTTCACAAGCTATGCCGCAGCGCAATCTTGGCGCGTTTAGTCGGGCCCCATGGCTTGGCCAGCGGCGCATCGCGCAAGCTTGGCTTGGCAAGTCAACGAAAGGAGGGCATCGGCAATGCCGCACCCGACAACATGCCACACCTACGGACGTTGTCTATCAATTGGCGGCGCGAATCTTGGATCGTCGTCGCATGGTTGGGCTGACGCAGATGGCGGTTTGACGGTAAGGTTCTGGTGGTGAGCGCGACCCGACCTATGAAATTTGCGGCCACCAGCCATAACCACGCTTGCAATCCGGCAGCAGTTTAGTTCAGCCAAATTTAACGTGCGAGGGTCGCAGTTCGGGGCCGAATTCAATCAAGAAACTTCCGCCGGCCATTTTATGGACGATGATCCAGAGGTCCATCTGGCGCTTGCAAAAGCTTTTGGCTATCTTTACTCCTGACACGCCCGAGTTCGCAAAGACGCACCTGCAGCAGAACCAGAAAAATCCAAATGGCATTGGGGGCGGCACGTCAAACACATGACCCCCGCCGGGTCGCACGCGGCTTATCCTTCTACCCAGCTTGACGTGAATTCTAGCCGCCATCAAACACCGTGTGGACGAAGGCTATTTTGACGGGGCAAACCATGTTTGACTGGTTCAAAACGCCATGGCCCGACCCGCAACGGGTGGAATATCTGTACGACGAAGTGACTTGCGATGACGAAAGCGCGCCGATGGCAAATCCCGTCACACATGTGACGCTGAAAATCCGGCGCGACCGTGGCCTGCGGGACCGTGTCAAATGCCTCTGGTCGCGGGCGGCTGCGAACGGCCGGGCATGGCCGGGATCACCCTGCGTCGAGCCGCGCAAACGCTAATACCTTTGTGTTCGATGCCGCCAGCCGCTGGACCGGCGACCATGCCGCTGACGATCGACCCCCTCGGGCGGCATTTCAAAACGCGAAGGGAAATACTATATGGCCGGTTGCCCCCGCAACGGGACCGCTGCCGTGGCCTATGACACTTCGCCTTTGCCACGCCTGTGGGAAGACAAGGTTCTGGCCCGCCATCGCGAAACCCGTATCCCACATTCGATCAGGTCAAAAGTCATCCAATGAATTGGCGTCGGGCACTATGATTATAATACACTGGACCAGAACGCGATTTGTCGCCCCACGGTGGTCGAAAATTTCCTGTGTCTGAACGGCTTCTCGGGTCACGGGCTACAGCAGGCCCCCTGCGTTTGGGGCGCGGGATCGCTGAAATGGATCGCCTATGGCGCCATACCGCACGCTGGACCCTGAATCCCTTATGCCTACCGGCCGGATCGAGCAAAAACCAGTCGCTGAATCGAAAAAGCGGTTGATTTGTCCGCCTGCCTCAATTGAATTACCCATGGCCGAGCAACAACCCCTTTGCGATCGGCCCATACCATTCGCAACAGCCCGCGCAAATGAAACAGTGGAGAAAGACAACATGATGAAAGAACTGGTTCTGACATGGGGCCGCAGGGCGGCTTGGGTCCTATCTGCGCGAAACCCCTGTCCAAATGTGCCCAAGAAACTGGTGAGCACCGACATCGTCGATGATATCGCAAAACGCTCTATGAAATGGCGAGAGCTATGCCAACGGACTGACTGTGCCGTCTATGGAACCAGATTCGCGCCGCCTGCTGGAAGGGCCTTGATATGGTTGTCCCTTTGGCGCATCGTTTTGACGAAAAACCGTTCGAGGAACTGCCTGGGGCCGAACTTTGTCGGGTCCTTACCAACGGTCTGGAAAGCGGCTACTCAGCACGGGTTTGCAACGGTTCCGTGCATATGCTCGCCATCCACGCCGTGGGCTGCACAAGAAATCCGTTTCATCGGCATCGACGCGCCCACACCCGATACGTTCTGCTTGCCAAAATGCTTAGCGAAAAACCTTGGCGTCGATGTATTTGGGGACAAAACGCGGGCTAGAGCCCGTGGTGCCCTTGCGTATCCTCAGCTGCGCACAGGTCCAACAACCCGCGCCTTGGGTCTTGGCTGTCCCTATGACGATCTGATCCAGCTGGTCCACCCGTGCCGTTTGTACGCCGTCGGTTCGGCTTAGCCGTTGTCTACGGCGTGTCCAACAACGACCCGGCGCCCCAGTGGGACAATGCCAAAGCGTCTTTCCTCGGTTACACCGGGCGCCGGAAAGACAACGCGGAACAGTTTCGCTTGCAGAAATGCCTTGCCCAAGCACCAACCGGTCGATAATGAAAGACCCCGGCCCGATTGCACCACGGCGGCCCCTTTGCCCGCCGTTGATCCTGAGGGCGAAAGCGCGTGGGTCGATGAACATCCGTCAACGACAAGAAAACCAACCTGAGGCCTTAAAAACGGGGCGGCTGATTTGCCTGCTGCCCGTGCTCCACGCGGTCCAGCCCGAACCGCTGAGCGATCAACGCAATGCAAAACGCCAAGCCCCTGTTTCACGTGGCCACGAGCGCACAGGCAAGCTACGGCCTGAAGTGCGCCGCGCCCGAAAAACCTATGTACCGGCGTCGGGGAACGGAATCGAGGTCCCTTTCGGCTAACGTAAGGGCAAGTGGCAATACCACTTAACGCAACGCAGCCACCGCACGCTACCTACCGACCGTCCCCCCCCCCCGGTTTGTAAGGTTGATTCACGAAAAACAGCCGAACAGAGCAAAAGCAGAAAACCAGCGTTGCCCAAGAGCGCAGCGGATATGGCACCGGTGGGAACGAGCGCGTCGCCGCGCGAATTATCTGGACGGCGCGCCAATCGGCTGTTATTCTTGCCCATGGCTGGGAACAACGTGAAAACAAATCGCAGATGTGGCTAAAACAGGCGGGGCAATTTCCACACGCCGCGGATTCTCAGCGCAGACGGTCACTGTCACCGGCCAACGGAAGATTTGCTTTGAAACGGTATCGTGCAGCATTTCACCGCCGAGGGCGTTATGAAACACGCGGCAGGCAAGCCGCGTGCGCCGGGCCGCAGCCAAAAAGGTGGGGGCGGCAGCCATGACGAGGTTCACGAGCCGCGTTTCTCGCCGAGAAGCGGAACCGCGTGAAAGTTCAAGCAAGGCGGCAGCTTTCAAGTGTCTTTATGATATGATTTGCTACTCTTCCGGAACGGAGATGCCTGTCGCACCGGATGCACCGCATCGGTGCGATTATATTGCCCTGCCCGTATTGCACGAAACAGTTTATTTCTCAATGGGTCGATGAAGGTGCCATGTAGATACGGGTGCCTGAGACAAACCTCAGTCGCGAACGAGTCATCCGCCATAGTCGCAGCCGAGCGTGCCCCGGCGCAAGGCGCTTCAAAGGCGCGGTAGCAGAACGGCTTCAGGCCGGGGCGACATTGCAGAGGCCACGGACCCGTCTGAAATAATCGCAATGACTGCGAAAGCTGCGCTTATGGATATCGGCATGCTCGGCCTGCCGCAGAGGCAAAAGTATCATGCTGTCTAAACCCTCTGATTACCGCTGAATGCTGGAGGCGATCGTGCACGCCATAGCACGATACCTTGCGCCCCCATCGCCGCATTACCCCATCGCCGAATGTTGACACCCGCCGCGATTCACATCAGTTCGTGGCACTGCAATAGGAAACGACATAGATGAACGAGACACTTAAAACCGACCGCGCAGACGCCTTCGCTTGAAAAGCGAGTGCGGGCTCTAGCCGCTCCAGCTGGGTTGCAGGCGGGCTTGCGGTCGCCATCAATCGGTGGATGGGCAGCGGGTATATCCCTGCCGTCCGACAGGTGCAGAGCCCGTCGCCAAGTCCGCGACAAACGGTCAAGGCCGTCTGCGGTGCGGTGCGCCAGTCTCAGGCACAGCAAAATCGAACAGGTGTTCGTGGCCGAAGGTCAGGCCGCTGCCGACCGCGAACACCGCGGGAATCCGCGCCCGGATTTCCGGCCAGATCAAAAAGAGGTATTGGTCGCCCGAAGAGGGCGATCTTGGAGGCGAGCAGGTCATATCGGCCGGCTGTTGGTAATACGGAAACACTCGCCAATTCGACCTCGCGCGATTGCCGAAAAGGGCTGAAAACCGCGCGCAACTGAATTCGACAATGCCCCAAAGCGCTGCTGAACCGCGGCGGTGTCCCACCGTGGGATCGGGGGTCGGGGCAACAGGCCCAAGCCACCGCTAAAGCCGCGCGCAAGCAGGTGTTTCTGCTGGCCCAGGACAGCCACATTTGGAAAATACCGAACGGTCCGGCCCGCCGCCTTTGCCGGACGCCTAGAGGCGTTGGACATAACGAGGGCGGATGTGCCAAAAAACGAGGTGGGGGACCATTTGGCCCGGGGGCCAATTGGACAATACGCCTCTGTCGATCCGCATCCAGATCGCAGCAATCGCTACAAGATATCAAGGTCGTTCAAAACCGCCGAAGTGTCCTTTATCCACCGGGCAATAACAGACACCGGGCCACCGTGTCGGGTTTGTCGCACGAAGTGCCAACGCAGAAACCCCGCACCCTTTACCGCCGATATCGACGTGCGACCGCCCCGACGGCACCCGATCCCGGGGCATCGCCGCCCAGGCTGCCCCGCCATTTCCCAACGGGGGGCACCCCGTTTGACCGCGCATTCGTGTCGCTGCGATCCTGTCGCTGGGATACCGCCGACGGGACGCTTGGAATCCAGAAGACGGTGGGAGGGGCCAATTAAGGTTCCCCCCCCCCCAAAAAAAAAAACCCCCCGTTTCCCCCCCCGCCAGAGTTCGACCCATCGGGTGGGCGCGCCGCAAAACCCCGATTTTCGCATCTGGGATTTCGGGGGGGCCTGGCCGGGAAACCGGGGGGAGAATCATCAACCCAATGGGTCCAGGGGATTTGTGGGGAAATGCAACGGCGAAACCGGGTTGGGAGGATCCCACCAATCAGAACGAAACCGACGCCCCGAAAAAAATGAACATCCCGCGCAGCGGGCCGTTACCGGGGCGTTGACCGGGCGGGGCGTCGGAAGCAAAGAACCCCCCGCAAGGGCAAACAGCCCAGACAATCGGGCGCGACGGTCGCGCAGCGCCCAGCCGGGGGGGTAGGCACACAGGGAAAGCCAACAATGAACGCCTCTGATCCCAGGCGCCTTCAAGCCGCTCCCGGCGGGTGGTTGGTTGATGGCCCTCTGATGATCCTCACGTGGGCCTATGCTATGTTGTCGATCCAAGGAAAGTTCCTCCCCCGGGGGAATTCCCCGAAACCCGGGTTTCCTATGTGGTTTCAAACGTGCTTGTTGGATCTCCCCCAGATGCCGGAAACGGCTGCTGGTCGACCGCCTAAAGAAAGACCAGAGGCTCCAGCGCCGGGGATCAACGGGGGCTCAAGCAAGAATTGACCCCAGCACCCCGCCCCCGGGGCCCCGAAGTTTATGCCCCAAAGCGGGTACACTTGCCAATTCGAACCCGGGCTTTCGGGGATTCCCCCGGGGCAGCCGGGGGGTGCTTGGACAAGGTCCAAGGAAGGCGTGCGGGCCCCCCCAACCGACCTGCCCCCGAAAGACGCCAACCGAACCAGACGCACGTGACCGAAATCAACACCGGCGCCTTTTCCGGAATCCTGACGTGGATCCTGTCCGGCCCTGTGCCCCCGAAAACCAGCACCGCTCAACCCCACTTCCGAAGACCTTATCGGACCGGGATCGAAAGGGCTGTCGGCGTGGCTTGGGAAAGTCGATTTTGGGCGGGGCCCCGTATAACCAGCTGCTGGAAGTCTGATCGGACCCCCCAGTGTTCGAGACACTATACCATCCACTTCCGAAGAGCTTGGAATCGGTCAGATCAACCGGCAACAACCCCCGCCTATTGGCCGCTGGTGCAAAAAATCGAAAAACCCCGGGCCGCCCCCCGGGGCCCGTATCGGGGGGGTGCTGAAGTCCCGTCTGATCGAGAATGTCAAAAAGGGCACACTGGCCTGGCCGTCAAAGTGGGCGTGGCGAATTAACGGTGGTGGACCCTTGCCCCCCGATTGTGGCCCACGAACCGGCGCCCCACCGCTTCGAAGACCCCACCGGGGTTTGCCGCATGGACGACAACCCCCGCGCGGCGCTTTGAAAAAATCAAAAAGAAACCGGTCGGTTCCAACATTATCGACAACGGTTGCCCAGCCCGGGGGTGCGCTGCCGCCTGGATCCGAAGAAGGCCCAAAAAGCGGGAGGCCGACTGGGGGGGCCGAAAACCCCCGAAAAACAAGGGCGACCCCTATAATGCAGGACGAAAAGCGAGCAGTGGAAACCAATGTCAAGCCGAATCTGGGGGCCCGGGAATGTGATCCGCCCCCGCCGGTCATCCTCCGGGGTGGATGAATCGTAATCCGTTTGGCGCTTGGGATACGGTCGCGATGGCTGGTGGTCCCTATGCCGAATCCCGTGCGTTCTAGCGGTGTGACCGCACTGGGGGCTGGTCATGGGCTAACCCACCAATGAACCTTGTGGTGCTGTTCTCGTGATCTCGTGGTGGGGATCTGGGTGGATGGGCGCATCGTGACGAACTGAACTGGCCGACCCGGGCGCTGCAAGGAAAAGGGGAATAACCCCAAAGCCCAGCCTCCGCTTTGCCCTGAACGCCATGGCAAATGGCCGATCATCGCGTCCCACCGGCGACCACAGCCTATCGGTGGTTCTTCCCCGCTGCTGTTCTGGACCGGTACCGGTCGGGCGAAATCATGAAGTTCCTGGCCGGGATTCACCGTGATCCTGACCGCCTGAACCGCGTCGGGCTGTTCATGGCGCCTAGTTTTTTTATCCCCGTGGTTGGCGGGATTGATCGGCCAAGAAGCCCCCGCAATCGGGCGCCAGCGAAAACGGGCGCTATAAATGCGGCCCGAAAACGGGACCCCCGTACGGCTTGGGGGGGTTCACCTGGCGGCTACGTCCGTGTCTGGCAATTCGCGATCCTGCGTCCTGGGCAAACGCTGATCATGGCGGTGACCTTTCTGCTAGCGAGTTTCGTGCCTATGCCATTTGGCCAACGGCATCAAGCTTTTTCCCGCCGCGTAGAGCGGACGTTTGCCCAGTACAAAGTCCGTGCGGCGGACAACTTTTTCGATCTTGAAAAAAGACGCGCCCCTGGTGCGGCAGAAGGTCGAGGAAACCGTTTTGTTCGACTATGATGAAATCGCATCGGTCTATGCGCGTTCGGGCGGGGGGCAAATCAGGATGCGGCTGGGACCTGATCGGCACCCTCCAGATCGGGGAAGTTTACCGAGTGGGGAACCACCGACGCACCTGGGCCGGCCCGAGATTGGGCCGAGGATATTCGTACCGATATGGCCACTATCCCCCGGAATCGATGTGCAGGTTCAAACGGCCCCTCAGCGGCGTCCGCGGTTAAAGCCCGGATCAATCGCCCCGGGTCCGGTCAAGCAACCCCGGACGCGGCCAAGAGGCCACTGCCGGTCGAGAGCATTCGGTGGTGGCCGATGGAAACAGGAAATTGGCGGGTTTCAACCCCCGGGATGTCCCCGACACACCGCCCCCTGCCCGGCCGTGAAAATGGGCGGCCTGGCCGTCAACCGCTCCAAGAAGCTGCGCGTTTCGGGAAATATTCTGCCTTACCTCGGGCAAGCCGTGCAACTGGCCCCTGACGACCGTTGGCAATACCGGGGTGGCGGGATTTAACCGCCCCGATTATCAGACGGATCGGTCGATATCAACCACGTGCGCTCCCATCCGCAGAACGCAACCCTGGAAGAGCTGTCAATCCCTCGCGTGGCCCCCCACCTGCTGCGGACCCTGGGCGATCTTCGAACTTCCGGGGTTTGAACCCTCCGAGGCCCAGCCCCCCGCGAAAGTGCACCATCAACCCGTGTGGACCCAGCGCCCGCGTCATCAACCGATCGAGGCCGGAAATGTGGCACCCGGGGGAATGTGGTTGTTAACGAATCAGGTGTCGCCGCTAAAAAACCAGGCCGCGATTGACGGAATGGGACTGCCGTCGGGCCGTCCGAAGCGTCCTTTCGGGTGAGCACAAGGACCAGCAAGATTCCGATGATCTTCCTCGTCGGGGCCTTTGCGACTGCCCGGATATCTTGATGTTCGTCTCTATCTCGTGTCCCAGTTCAACAGCTTCTACCACTTTGTAATGATGAGCGCGAATCGTCTTTTCGGTGGACCGGTGTGCTGTTCGGACTGTGCCTCACAGGCCGCCCGTTTGGCGTCCGTGATGGGCGTATCGGGGTGATTGCGCTGCCGGTATCTAGTGTGAACAATAACATCGTCCTGATCGACACCTATAACGACTCAAAGAAGACGGGACCTGTCCCCCGCTTGAGGGGCCAGCGCTGGCGCACCGCGCCACAGCGTTTTTGCGGCCCGTGGTGGCTTGACATCTGTGAAACCAACGCGCTTGGGGCTGTTACCCATGTGATCGCGTGAAACCCTGAACTTCTTCACCCGAAGAGATCGTTTTTTATGGCGCGCCCTCGGACGCAGTGGGTGGACCGAGCCTGAGTTCGGCATTGCCGGGGCGGGTTTGGTTGATTGGGGCCAAACGGTGCTGGACCTTGAATCGTCACCCCTGCCCATGTTATGCTGGGCGAAAAGAAAGCGCAGCGTGCCCAGCCGGCGGGCCAGCGCGGCTAGCCGCAGCCCCCGCCATCCGGTCGAACATGTCCTGCACCGCGACTGTGCCAGCTCGGCGCAGTTCGGCGCAGGCCTTGGGAAGGAACGGATGCTGCGTCAGGTTTGCGGCATCGCGAAGGCAATAGATTGCGGCCCGCGATCCTGCGCTGGCACATCCACCGGAACGGGATTTCAGATTGTCCTTGGGCCGACAGCCCCTTGGTCAACGTCGGGAAAGGCAGCTTGCCCAAAGGTGCTGCCGGCCTGCCCCCGCGTGCGTCGATCACGCGTCAAAAGCGTGCTCGCCGTCCAGCGGTTTGCGCGCAGACGCCCCGTCTTGTGTGGTTTGGCCGAGAACGAAGCTCCTCGCCCGTAGGCAAAGATCCCGCAGCACAGCCCCGCATCATAAACAGCGCCAACACCCCGCTGACCGAATATGCCGGGATCGCGCATAGCAATTCACCAAAGACCGGCATCAGCTTTGTTC
>Ga0163217_1048621_pt1 | contig 13295 bp, 13 predicted proteins | sample SynspAceP_FD_185933 | JGI IMG/M metagenome (GOLD analysis project Ga0163217, IMG submission 185933) | Saline lake microbial communities from Ace Lake in Antarctica - Synechococcus sp. Ace-P (PacBio error correction) | ecosystem: Environmental > Aquatic > Non-marine Saline and Alkaline > Saline ...
GCCGTGAGACGGAAAGAACCGAGATTTTGTTGTTTGTTGCTTCTGCCACTGATGCTTACGAACGATTTGGTGACACGCTCATCCATAAACGACGCCATAAGGCACAATTGCTACATTCCCCGGTGTCCAATGAATCAAATTTGGACGCATAGGCGATGACTTTTGTCCGGCACGTGCCATTAACGTAGACAAATCTCTCGATCCAAAAGACGCACGGGCTCTAACAAAGGCCATTTTTTTACTTTCGGTCTTCCTTGTAAACTGCGTTGATAGTTTCAGGTTCTGAGCGCACCTAAAACGGCGCCCAAATGAATAAGCCACAAGAAATCAAAACTCGTCCCCAGTTTCACAATTGATGTCAACAGCGCTTCAAAGTTCAATCGGTTAACTCGGCAATCGACAACCCTAGTTCCGCGCCTTCTTTACCATACGCTGATGAAAAGACTCGGCCCATGCCTTTTAAATCGGCACTAGTTCTATTCCAGACCGCACCATCTCTGAGTAGGTCGAATGAGTATACCGAGCAACAGAGCCGCGTGAATTAGTAATTGGTTGCGCCCTGCCACCCACGGGCTTCCGGCACCTATGCAGCAGCAGACATAGTTCGCTCGTGGCTTCTTGATGGCCCATAGGGATTTTCATAAAAGGGTTCTTTGGTCCGCCGTCACCGGGTTCCAACAACTCTTTCCCATTAAGGTATTAGAAAGAAAAAAAAACCATCAGGACACTTGTAATTACCTGTGAGGAAGACTTAGTAAAAGAATAACAATGCTTTCTCTAAAGAAGAACTGAAAAGCATATTATCTGGTATTGTTATAAAAAATGTCCAGAAAATTACACGGGTAACATCTCCCTTACTCACGCGTCTTTATTGTCTTTCTTTTCCTGCCGTACGAGACTTGGCGCGTTCACCGGGCAAGGCCGGATCCAGACTTACTTAGAACAGTATATCCACGATACGATTATCCCAGACACGAACTACGACAATACTAGTGGCTAGATCCAACTGGCGCGCGGAGTCCATCCACACACAACAGCCCAGCCCGATCAACTTGGCATAACCCAACACCATATTACGCGTGAAGGCAATACAAGCAACCCGATGGTGCTGTTAAAAATTGAACTAGATGACGTCTTATCTGCGGACAAGCAACCTTCGGCGCAAGCCGCAAACCAAAAGACAGCCTACATTTCATCCGGTGGTTTACTGGGGTATTAAATGGTTTATGAAAGTCGGCCATTTTGGTGAGCACACTTACCCGGATACCGTCAAAACACGACATTCAATTAGATCATTAAGCGTCCGGAACTTTACGCTTGGCGGCGTTATCACTTCTTCGCATAGAAGAAAAAACGACTTCGACTCATCAAATGGCACTTGGTGTACTCAGAAGACAGACGGCGACCTCATTAACGCTTCAATGCAGCGCTTGTGAATGAAGTACTGGTAAAACCATGAAGTTAAAACCAGGCGGCCAAACCGTTCTCTTTGCACACCCCTTTGCACTCGAAACATGAACAAAAACCGAGTGACGCCCCAAAAATTCTCTGCCGTGCCAAAGACTACATTCAGATCGGGTGATTGTTATCAAGGTGAACTTAAAGCTCAGGGACGTTTTTTTTTCAAGCACCTTATCAGGGTGATACCTTCACGGCTTATCAAATGCATTAAGGAGGTTTTGCCCTACGTCCGTTTTCGGCGGTGAGATCAAAGATTTCGCCACAGCAAAAGCTTTGTTAGTCACTGCGCCAGAGCGCTTTCTTATCGGTGTGATCAAGGTCGAAAATAAGAATCCAGCCGAATAAAAGGTACGGTCGGCTCGCGGCGCAACACCAAGAATCAAACAAACAGACGCCACTGGCTATTAATCTTCCGGGACAAAGACCCAGCGCAGAAAACCTAAAATGATTGTTGATTTATTGCGCAACTGATCTAGGTCGCGACTTGTTTTGACGGGCAGTATTAATAGTCCCTGCGCTGTTTGCCTTAGAAACCCTCGCCAATGTGGGCTCATCTTGTGTCGACGGTAGAAGGCCGAGGATCGATCAAACAGACCAAGCTATTAGAGGCGGTTCATCAAAGCTGTTTCCCGGCGGCTCCAAGTCACGGGTGCGCCTAAGATTCGATCATGGAGATCATTGAGGGTGAGCTAGAAACCTCATGAAACGCTCAGCTACTGTGGCTTCGAAATTGCGTATTTCAGTGCAATGGACAAATGGACTCCAGTATCACCATACGAACCATTGTTAGCGGGATCACGGCAACCTAACATTGTCTTTTGTTGGCCTTTTGGCGGTTGGAGGGGTATGGAATTCGCCGACTGGACAGAGACTGTCGCAAGGGAAGAAGTGATCACAACGAAACCTTTACCAAAGTAGGTAAATTAACCCATACTCCTAGAACAAGACTTTTTGAAAAATAAATGGCTTTTCCACGCTATTCAGGGCTACGTGACATATGAGCAGTGTTTTTTTAAGGTTGTTCTTCGCGTCAGAGGTGATGTTTCGGGGCTCGAACCGGGAGTAATCCCCGTTCAGTAATCAGATCAGAGTATCTCCGCCGGTCACAACCTACGGCCCACTATTAGCAATTGCATAACCAGATGAAGAAATGTGTGTGCCGAAGTTTTTTTATTGGACTGAGATGGTAGAGGACTGTTAACATTGTATTAATGCTCTGCTGCGGTAATTCTGAGTTTGGGTGGCGCAGTATTCTGAAAGTCGCGAGAGAGCAGCCTGGTGCGTACGTTCTCTGAGAGCTCAAACGGGGCACTGCAAACACATGGCCGGCGAATCACCCAGTCATCGCCTTTCCTGGGGGCAAAGCGAATGACCCAGAAGACGCAAGCATCCAATAACACGCATTGCGTGAACCTGTAGATTTAGAGACGTTAGGCCGAGTCCGCGCACTGACTGGTTTCGATTTACTTGGTGAGCTGGGTGAAGTAATTGCCAACCCTGTCCGCGCTATATGGGGAGGGCAAGCCTAGCTCTCGGTAGCACTGAAAATATGGAACGCGCAGGACACAATGGACTATATATTAAGTCGTGATAGAGAGAAGGAATGACACCTTAGTCATGCTGCACTCGAGAGTGATCTTAACCACTTCGACAGGACCATTTTTACCATCACTCCCGAGAACATAATCGTTTAAAACGAAAAAGGGACTCGACCACCAAAATTCTCGTGCTACTTCGAAACTTGGAATAGTCAGAGAAATTCTCTGCGGCGGCAAATTGGTGGTGATCGATCCGTCCGGCGCACTCTCTTTTATTGGTCGCGCAGCATCTATTTTCAAATATCGCCTAAGACGAGGGACTATATGGGCCGCTAGAGCACGCTTCCAGACTTTGCCAATAGCTCATTATAGGGCGGGAGCGTTGTGTTCTTTGTCTTTTCTTTCGGGGGGAACCTCGGAAAGCGGGACTTTGCAGGTGGATTCGGTACAAACCAACGGGGAACTTAGAACAGGCGTCTTCAACAATCCTAGACTGTCTGCATTGAATTTAGCGTCTTTTATTGCCAATTAACAAAGAAGACGAAGCCACAGAAACGAGTCCGCACAACCCGCGATGAAAGACGCGGTTCGACAACCGCATGGTACTCTCCGCTTCTTGACCTTTCAGTGGGCGGGCAGAAGACGTCGTTCTGATCCGACCATGGCGGGTAAAAGCAACAGAACGTACACGTAGTCCTCGTTCTCTCGATTAATCTTTGGTTCCGTTTAACTACCAAATGCTGGACCCACACGGATCACCTCCGGTTTAGGAATCGAACAACAATTCGTAAACACTACAACAGATACAAAATCTTTTGACGCAGGCATCTCCTGGGCCTGATCGACAGCGCGCTGCTTGGGTAACAAGGCGGTCCGTCATGAAAAGCACATTTATGGTATAAGTTCTCTTTTTTGAAGAGGCTCCACGAGAGAGATAGCTCGTGGTAAGCTCTCACGTAAAGTTTACAGGCCGCCACTCAAACGCAAACTGGAACACTTGGAGGATGCATGAGATTTTCTTAGCGCCAACAGAAAAAGTACGGGAAAGTCCCGGCTCAACCCGTATGTATTGGCATTTGCCGAAAAGAAAGCACCGCTGCGTTTCGCAGTTAACGATTGAAAAGGGAGGACCGGATAGGTCAGAGTTCAAAGCCGCCTATGCCGCTATGCCTCGGAATTACTCGGTCTATCGGAGAGGAGACGATCTCGCGAATACGGAGTAAAATGTTCGATGTTAACCCTATAGCCACCATCCGAGTTTTGCACCTAAAAGGGCTCTTACCAAGAGCATACGGTTTAGTTGACTTTGTATGGCATTGAAGCTCACGCACGCATACTCATGACCCGGAAGACTCGGAACATGACCGCGGAATGGTCGTTGCGGTAGCGCTCCGGGAAGTATGTCTGAAACAAAGAGTTGTTGGTTTGGGCACATGCCGCAATTTAATACCACAAGAGCCCAGGACAATAAATTACGCCTATTATACTAAACAGGAGAATGGCTGATTTATGCAGTCAGCCCAATAATTTGAGTGGTTGTCCTCTCGTACCACCTTTTTATTCGGAGACTGGCCGGCCTGGGAGCTTGTAGCACGGATGTAGATATGCCATGAACGCCCGATGAACTCACTCATAGCATACTTTCCGTTCTCCTTTTATATGCTCGACAGGCAACACAACTCAACAACCGGCCACTACGCTTCCGTCCCTCGTGGTACGGGAGCGGCATAGACGCAAATCGCATATTGCTACTCCCCTAAAGCCGCGCTATCGCTATCTTCACCGCGGGGGTCTTGAATGTGTTGAAAACCTCACCTGCGGGTTTGACGTTTAGTCCCTAACAGCTTTGGCGTGTTTTTGAAGTAAACACCTTCCTTTTTCAACCAAGGCTTTTCAAAAGTGTCCGTGAGATGCTGAGTAATTAAACGATAAAGATTCCTTATAAGAAATAGACTTTACATTATGGCCCAAGGCCTTTTTACGAACATTGACCTACTATTCGTGTTCTTGCATTGAAAAGATTGTAATCTAGTTGAACTAGTGGATTTACAAACATGGCAAACGCACAATAATGAAATGTTAGCTTGGCACGAAAAGACAATACCGGTTATCAGCAATTCCCGTAAGACAAATCACGACTACACGGCCGTACCGCCCTACCAAGCGCGCCGTGCAGCATCAAGTTCATAGCGCGTGTCTTCTCGCGATAGCATTTACAGGCGCTTGGGAGGAAACGTCAACCTAACTCCGTGTATTCGACGCTCTCAAGAGTGACATATATTGGCCGCACACAGATATTAACTCCATTCTTTTAGAAGTCGCTCAAAATCGGCAACGGCTCGTACATGCAACTCAAGCACAGTCACACTCACCAGGAGGGCCAACTTCAAAACATGGTTAGCCGACGACGCCTTAATTTGAAACCATCATGTCAAGCCAGCATAGGACACCCTCCATATTGGTCATGCGGTGGAGTTCGCCCTAGGGGAATTACCCAGAATGCATGGCAATCCTATCCAACGGAGAGGCTTTGAAGGTAACCGGCGCAATCTTTAAACGCATCCTCGGTAAAGCGAGGCCTCCTACTCCCCAAACTTCACGAGCATGGACGCCGACTCGTCGTACCTTATTAGGAGTTTTTAAAATATCCGGTTTTTACAAGCGCTAAATGTAGTGGGAAAATACCGCCAGAGACATGACACCCCAGCGGGTTTACGGCCAATCAAAGCCTCCAAATTGGTCCACCCACAAAATGCGTGTATCAAGAAGAACATAGACGCTTTTTAGATTGGATACTTGAACCTTCAGGTGAATGCTGGATCGAACCTTACTGCAAACAGCTACAACGCAAACACCCGATGGTCATGCGAAGCCCACATGCACGCCTACGCTTCGGACACCAGCATTCATGGACGCTAGCCGACGACATTGTTCCTAATACGGCGTACTTTTCGATTTAGAAGAATGCCACTCCGTATCTTAATTGCGAGATGGATGCACTAACACGACACCAATGTGCTTGGCACACACACTAGAAGCGGCCAATCTCTGTTTCGCGCTGGGTGTCACGCTCTACTCTGGCGGAAACCTTCAACAGCATTCCGCACAGCTACTATTTAGCCGACAAAGCCACCTAGCCCCAAAGAAGCCTATCATGGCATGCAATCCAATCCGGACGCGGGGGCCGATGGGCCCAAGACCGGTTAGCTCACACAGCGGGTTTTATATAAATCTACCGCTACTCGGCAAGATTGTGCGATTGATAAAATACAGGAGAGGGCGAAACATCCCATCACTCTTGCGTTTCCACACGCTTGAGGATTGCACAAGAAGGCCAACGACAATGGCTATGGTACTTTCTGCTTATAACTTATGTTCGAAATGGAATAGTCAACAGACCAGTCGACTGTACAACGCCCAATATGTTGCAAATGCCTCCGTGGCTACACACAAAAGGATTGGGTGTCACTCTGGAATGGCAAATGTTTTCCGTATGAGGAACTGAGACACACAGGTTGGATTGTTTGGAACGCGGGGGCAAGCCGGGGCCACGAGACCGGTATACACTTGCGATATTACGCATTCCCAGAAGGAGAACATCGCCAACTCAGGAATGGCCGGAGAACAGCAGCGAGAATGTAGGAAGACATGTGTGGTTCTAGAATCGCTAGCAATCTTATCGTGACTACATGGCAGCGTCCCAAAGACCGACGACTACCCAGCGCCGCATGTAATTTATGGAGAAATTGAATTTGTGCCGAGAGCTTTGTTGAGGGCTCCCGTGTTCAGAGGAACCCGAGGTACGGACAAGCTATCCGCGTTTCTCACGGTTTGTGGTCTCCTTCAACGGGGACAGCGCGTCGACGCAGAGGAGGAGAATATATTTATCACCATCTTTCAGATCTCACCTATTCACCGTCAACGACTTTGCAGGTGCGAACTTATTCCGCCCTGTCTGGGCGTGGGGCGTTAGTGGCCCGGCGCCCTGTTGTCTTCCGCAGGAGGTGGAATTGTGCGGAGGATGGGGTTTGTTTTGGGTCCATTTTAAAACGCCTGGAATGTCCGTAGAGCCGTGGAGCTTCCGCCACTCTGTTCGGTGGTGTTCGTTGGCTAGCTCTGAGGGTTTTACGCCTTGGGTCCGGCAGGGCCGTCGAGGCTGCGGGCAGCCATGGTTTTGATGGTCTGGTGAGCGCTGGACTATATGCTGGATGTAAGGGAGACTCGAGAGAAGTTCCTGTTGCTCCAACAGGCAATTGGGTGAAATCCCCAAGGATTTTGAAGTCATCGGCGAGCAGCACAGTTGAACGCAAGGCTGGATTTATATTTGCGCGCGCAACCGAATCCGCGAGCATGTGAGATGAAACACCGGGCCCACCCAAAGGCGGGGGCGGCCGTGCGCGCCCGTGGGAAGCTAGGAAGGAGCAGGGAAGGCGTCATACTGTGTGTAGGAGCGTGTCGGCTGCAGAGGCATGGAAGTCCGGCTACTCATAAGATGCGCAGGTCGGAACAACGGCATGGATTGAGTGAAAACAGGGGACTGTGATTAGGCAGAGAGATGTAGGCGACACAAGATTTGTGTCGTGGAGGCACACGAGAAGAGCAAAGATGGCTTGAATCAGGGCGATGCACGCCGGTCGGACTATCAGCATATGGTGGACTGTGATGGACGGCGGGCAGGAGCTGTTTGAGCCTGATGGAGGAGACGAGATCGTTTTAATTGTTCGTGATCTGGCATGTGGTGTGCTGGAAGAGAGCACGGCTGGATGTACATCCGTTTATGTCCCGTACGAGCTGGGAGGGCGGTAAAGCCTAAGGGCTACGGCTCACGACGGCGGTGGCGTAACACGGCACTATCGTTGGGCTCACGCTGGCGCTGTGTGTAGTGAGCCATTCGGACACATACTACGCTGGAGAGTGGGAGCTTTGCGCGCCGCCTATCAGGCCTTGGACCAGAGGCGAGGGCAAACGTTTCTAGAGCGCGCTCGGGCGTCTCGATGGGGAAACCGAAAAGCGGTGTTCATGTGCGCGAGATCACGCAGTCATCCCTTGCGGCCTCTGACCGCAAATTTTCCCCTGACGCCGAGCTGGACCGGTGCGCCTTGCGGTGATCGTCGGGGATGGCTTTGTTTCCCAAACTGGTGCTTGATGCGCCCAATGGCGCGTGCGGTGACGCTGCATGGCGTTTTCCCACAAGACTGGTGCAGTATTCGGTAGTATCTGGATGTGTGCGCGTTTTTGACACAACTTTGGCGGCTATTCTCATCCTTGCGCGCAGGCTTCAGGTTACAGATGTCCTGCTTCGCAGGCGGCGATGGGACGTCCGGCGCTTGAATCCGGGCTTGTTTGATGCCGAGACGCTAGCGCTAATTTGCGCGCTTGAATGCCGGCTGTGGGCAATGGCGATGATGCTTGTTGCGCGTGTGATTGCATGTGTTTGAAGAGGCCGGGTTCGTCGTGTGCGCGCGCCATGAAGGTGGTTGCCGGACCTTCTGGCTGAGGTCGCGTCTTTGACCCAGACGCAAGCCAACCGCGCAAGACATCGAGGATGCAGCGGCGTGGCCAGGCCGTTCTGGAAGCCTTGTCGCCACTGAATGTGGGCAGGGTGCGTGACCTGTGCCGGGCAAGTGTTGGTATTGAGGCGCTTACGGGAACAGACGCGTTTTGCTGACTGGTGTGGGCGGGGCTGCGATCCCTCTCGGCAGCCCTCGACATGGTGGTGTCCTTCAGTTAAACGGGCGAAAAAACGGTCAAGATTGCGCGTTGATCTGCGACAGATCGGCCCGGAATAACGGTCTGAGGCGGTTCTTGCCGCAGGTTTGCGGGGATGCATTTGCAAGGCTGGTCAGAGTGGCAGATACTTTGGACCGGGCGACAAACCGTTTTTGACGCGTGCAGATGCGGCGGGATTGGTAATATGGGCAACCCTTAACCTTCTTTTGATTGCGGGCGAAGCCGTCGGCGCGACGCTTTGGGCTGCCCTGATGGCCCGGGCCTGAAGATCCGCGTTCCAGAAATGCGCGCTTTTGCCGAGTTGGCGTCCGTTGATGGAAATCCGAAGGGCTTTACAAGCCTGTTTCAATGCAGGAATTGTCGATCATGGGATCAGCGGAGGTTGCCGAAATTACCCCGCATTGCTCGCGCGGGTGCGAGAAACGGTGGCCAGTCGCGGCAAACCGCAACCAGAATGCTCTGATCACTATTGATAGCCTGATTTTCTGGCCTGCGCGTGGCCCGCAAGGTCGCGCCGCCAATCCTGCAGAAGCGTGTGGTGCATTAACGTGCCCCCTCCGTCTGGGCGTGGCGGCCTGAAGCGCGCCGCCTAAGATGGCCCCCACGGTGGATCAGGTTCTGTGCTGCGAACGTTGAGCCCCCGTTTATGCAAGAGGTTGGGATGGCGCGCTGATTTTTGTCCGGCCATCCCATCGCAGGCGAAGAGCCGTCAATATAATGATGAACGGTGTCGGCTTTCGTGCGCCGCCATCAATATTGGATCCAGGAGGCAAAAATTCTTCTAGCACTCCCCCGGATCGCGGCCGCGGCGAGGTCGACAGGCTTTGCCCCAATTTTCGGCGCAGCGCTTAAGACATACTGTGGCAGTAATTCCCCAAGAACCCAAAGATTATCCGCCAACCGTGGCCACCCTTAGCGGACCGGGTCCCCGTCACTTGAACCCCAAAGGACTGGCCGGGAAGTCACGCTGATGCCTGTCGCCGGGCGCGGATATGGCGGAGTTTTCAAAAGCCGAGAAAGCCACCACGGCCCTTCGCTGGCCGCTGATCTCGCGCTCAGCCGCGCAATCAGCCGCATCGGGACAGTCCTCAAGCTTGAAATTGGCCGCCAGCGCATGATCGTATATGATATGAAACTGGGATCAGCCGCGCAGGGATCCAATCGCGTCCAAGCTGCTGATTCGACAGCGTCAACGCTGGTGGTCATTTGGTCAGTGAAACACGCGACCGTGCCGGAACTTGCTGGCCAGGCCTGCAACACCGGAGGCCATCGCAGAAAAACTGGCCTGAGATCATCACGCGCCGCCGGAGGCGCAACGCGGGGTGGCCAATGCAGCTGAAAACAGGAGGAACCGGTTGGCGCGGTGGACTTGCACTGGATTGCGCGCCGCAGATGCGGTTCCTGGCGGGTTATCAAACGGTTTAGGGCAGTGAAACACCAGATAGGCCGCAAACCGCCGCTCGGTCGGAATGCAGGCAACTGCGCCTAGTTTCACCACTGCTTCATTGACCCACCCGCCACAATCAATTCGGGCGTAAAACCCGCTGTCGAGATAGTCTGTGATTTCCGTCAGCACTCCAGCCCAGCGCGCTTGGGTGGATGTTCGGAATTTTCGGATGGGCGCCCATCGGGCCGGACCGGGTTTGGCCACACGGTCATCCATGGCGGTGCGATCCACCGCCGATCACATCGCGCGGCGTGTGGCATTCGGCGCAAGTGCCCGCGAGACGCTTTCCGACAAATAAGACGACCGGCGGTTCCAACCTCCGGGTTGTTTTGCAGCATTCGGCGAACGACCCACGCGTTCAGTCATATCGCGTGCTTTCCAAACGCCCACTCTCGGTCAATAGCGGCGCCGGATCGAGAAGGGAAAGATCGACCTCATGGGCTGCAGATGGTGGTCCCATCCGACTGGCAGGACTGCATGTAGCAGGAACAGATCTGTCACGTCTGATCGGTCATGCGTTGTAGCTGGCAATAGGGGAAGGGCTGGGGGAATAAAGCGCGCCCTCTGGGCGACACACCAAGGCGAGACCGCGGTGGCGAGTCAGGCAGGCTCCAGCCAACCAATTCCCGGCCTCGGATGTTGCGAAATATTGGGTGAGGATGAAGGTGCCAAGACGGGCCTGGTAATCCGGTAGCCGCCAGCAAGTGGTCAGCTTATCGTCACTGCGGGTTTGCGTGAACGATGAGCTACACCGCCGACCGCAGAAACACTGTTTCGCCGCGCCTGAATTCAGAGTTCAGCCCCGGCAAGTGTGCCCCCAAATCATCTAATCTGCGGAACGCTCACAGGTCCTCCGACACCAACGCCGAGAAGAATAATCAAAGCAAGGTCTGGAGTATGAACTTCATGTTGCCGCAAGTTGGATGGCCCGCAAAGCCATCCGTTCACGCACCATGGATTAGCGCGACTTCTGGTAGGAATCGGGCATGCAACCGCAGCTTCCGCCAAGTCAGCAAGTGGCGCCAGCAATCGCGTCGGTTTTCCATCGCAGCGGCAGCTGCATCACAGTTGCCTCGCCAAAAGCGCTAAACTTTTGCAAGGAAATCATCGTAAGTTTTCCCAAAAGCAAGGCAAAGCTGCGGTGCCTTCCAACCGCATTGGAATCCGAGCCCCTGGCAAAGTGGGTGCCATTTGAATTGCCGAGACATTAACCAGGTTTGTCAGCGGCGGCCTGGCAAGTTTCGGCAATCAATAAATCGATCCGCCCGCGCACCATGCTGCCAGAATGCCCAAGATAACAACCGTTCATCTTGAAACATGCCTTTGGCGCGGCGCCATTTGAAAAAAAAAAAAAAAAAAATTGGGGTCCCGGGAAAAAAAAAAAAAAAAAATCCCTTTGGGGCCCCCCGCCTGGCAATGCTGCAAAAGGTAAACGCGGCACCCGCAAAACAAGGGCTGCGAGGTAAAAACGAGGGGTCATCGGCGTCTCCGTGGGTTAGATTGTCTTTGTCATGACAATAGGTCGCAGGCAGGCGGACGTCAACTCACTGGCGCGTGATCGGGCGCAGAAAATTACATGCTCTCGCCAACGCCTAATTCCCAGCCAAATCCAGCCGCCCATAAACGCGTGACATATCTGGTTTGCGTAGAAAACGCAGGCTTGACCGGGGCTTACGCTTCCTCGGCGATGAATCAACTCAAATGGTCGCCTCAGTGGCCGACATACCGGGCGAATGAACCGCTTCGCGCGCCGGACGGTGAGCGGATTTTGACATCCAGCGTCCAAGCCTCGCGGCTGTCAAACGCCACATCAACCCAGCCAGTTTATCTCGCGCACGGGCACGATCCGCGTGGTTTAACGCCTCCTTCGGGCCGACGATCACATGGCGGGTTGTCCCTGGTCCAGTTTTGACCCGTAAAGCGGCTTTCGTCCAGCCCCCGATGCCCAAGTCCGCGCCGCTGCAGCGACGGTTATAGTTGAAATGACCCGCTTATGCCGCAAGACCCGCCCACGAGGGTTGGACTAATATCGCCTGGGCTGAAATCGGCATCCGGGCGCAGCTTTTGATCCGTGCAGCAATAGTCGCCATTGGCACAAACAGATGTTTGGCTGTCCGGGTTTATCCTGCCCGAAAGTCCAAGATTGTGACGCGAGATCACGGGTTTCTGACTTGCTCCATTCAAGTGCGCCCAAAGGGAAGCGCAGGTAGTCGAAGCTGCTCGGCCGTGTCGAGAATAGAAAGTAGCTTGATCGCCGCGCAGGAATCGCCTGCGACATTGCAATTCCGCCCCCCCTCAACCCCCATCTTTGCGGCTGATGTAATGCCCGGTGGCCAATGCAATCGGCAAATCGAATCGCGCGTCAGTGTTCAAAAGGTCTTTTGGAACTTCACCCGCTCGTTGCAGCCGATGCAGGGCACAGGCGTCCGCACCGGCCAGATAACTGTCGCAAATTCTCAATACGGGCCTCGCGGAAGGTGTTCTTCGTAAATCGAGCACGATAATGCGGAAAGCCATTTCTCGGCCAACCGCTGCGCATATGAATATCGCGCCCAGCACAGCACGCCCTATTCTTGCCAATGCGGCCCCCGTGGTCAATAAAGCTGCAGCGTCACGCCAGACGACATCATAGCCTTTCCGAGGTCCAGTTTTGGCCGCAACCACGTGGAATCGACGCCGCCCGACATGGCCACAGACCACGCGCGTGTCGGCGGCGCTTTTGGCAAAGACGACGAATTCAGCCGCGGGCCGCGGTGGTTCCTTTGGGCATTGGAGGCTTCTCCGATTGAAGGAATTAGCGCGGAATATATGAAAACTTGAGACAAATGCCAAGGGGTAAGAGCGGGCGGGCGTTCACGGCTCTTTAAGGACATGGCGAGGGGTTCTGGCACGAGTTTAGGAACGGAACCCTTGATATGTATCTCAAACGCAGGCCGTGGGCCTGCGCGGTCAACCCCTTGCCCGATGGGCGTAATCTTGTCACGAATCAGATCTGCCTGACGCGCAGAACCAGTCGCCTGGGTGCCAGCCGAAGGCCAGCCGTTGTGCAGGCTGTGACTCCACGTTGCTCAGCGTGGAAGACGCACTGTGAGGTGTATTTCTTTGTCCGAAGAAGAATT
>Ga0163217_1084805_pt1 | contig 13291 bp, 6 predicted proteins | sample SynspAceP_FD_185933 | JGI IMG/M metagenome (GOLD analysis project Ga0163217, IMG submission 185933) | Saline lake microbial communities from Ace Lake in Antarctica - Synechococcus sp. Ace-P (PacBio error correction) | ecosystem: Environmental > Aquatic > Non-marine Saline and Alkaline > Saline ...
CAAGTAAGATGAGAGTAAAATGGGAGTGATATAATATTTTCCCCCTCCCCCTCTTTCCCTTAAGAAGACCTACCCGATGAAAAATTTAATGAGGTGGGTTTCCCCGAGCGTTCTCAAAAAAAATGCCCCCGGGTTGTGACAACAGAATGGAGGACGGGGCCAAAATAATACAAACATCATTAAAACAAGAGACCTTCTTTGACCAAGTCCCTCGATCAATAAAAAGCTTTAAACCCAAAAAAACTTAAAATCCTTAATGATTTATTTAAATAGGATGTGTTTCCTAAAGCCTTCGCTTAGGATCCCCGTTCCCCTAATAATATTGCCAGTTCCGGAATTTGGCCTGTTTAATTTTTTATTCTAGAAGTTGTAAAATTGTCAAAAAACCCTATTGCTGGCCCTTGGAAAAAGAGGCAAACCGAAAAGAAATAAAACACTCTTCTTTCGTTTACCAGACTTTAAGGCAAATGCGTATTGCAGTAAGCGCTTATTAATTAATTCCAAAGGTATCCAAACTCATCCCAATGCGAGAAAGAGAATTTCTTGTGCGTGTTTTAATGCGTTTTGGGGTTGTTGAACTCGCTGTCCGGAAAAGGTGAGTTTTAATATAGCAGATAAAATTCAAAAATTTTTTCCATTCAAATATTTTTTCCATTATAAAATGACTTTTTGATTATGTATGAAACTTTTAGTTTTAAAAGTGTTATTGTTGATTTAAATGACGTAAAGTTTTTTATAAGCATTACGGTAGATATAAATACTTATTTGCTTATTAAGAAAACATAGGAATTGTTTATTGTATTCTGGAATAATGGTTTTCCACTGAATAAAGTAACCGTATTTAAATGAAATCCCAGCTTAAATTATGTAGTGGAGAAACATGGTGAATCCTGATTAAAGGCAGTGAAGAATGTTCATTCCAGTATTAACGCTTGTTGTGATTTAACTTTTAACAGTTAGCTGGCGTAAAAAGCAGTAAAACATAAAAGCCGGAGTTTATTGGGGAAATCAACATTAAAAAATCTGGTTAAACAAATATGAAAAGCAAAATAACTGTAATTTTTTCGTTGGAGTGTTTTAAATTATAATGACATAACGTCGCCAAAACATGTTCCGATAGCCTACTTCAAAAAGGAGGCGACTTTGTCATTTTTTAGCACGAGTTTAACAGAATGAGCATGCATTAATATCAAGACCTACTCGTATGACACCCGAAAATATTTGACGCATGATACTCTAAAAGCGCAATGGAGCGGTGAGGTCTCAATTACAAGATTAAACAGCGTTTTGATATTCATATGGTTTATACCTGAATTTATTCCGTCATCGCAAACTGAATTGGTGAGGTTTACTGTTCTCATTGATTTGCTACAAGGTACTAGCATTAGCCACGCGTTGTCTTTCAGCTAGTCATGGATAAAGTGATGGTACTATCGCGCATTTCTATCACATTGGATGTTTCTTGGTATTTAAATACTATTAGTTGTTGGTATATTTGAAAATTGTACTGAAAGGGTCTACGTGATTATCTATATTGCTCATAACCTTCAAAATCGAATCGATATTAATCTGGGTAATAAGTTATTTCGGTCACATGTTGGCTTACCCGCTACCTGCTACTTCAATGCAATCGGCAAAGGGAGCGATCAAAACTCGCATCAAGAACTTGATAGTTTCGTGAATTTTCTAACCGCTCTATGTTAACTCTTTGTGTCGATGTCATATTCACCCTGGTTTCTTTGTTGCATGTTTTGGTTCTCCCATTCTTAACCTATTTTGGGTACTGCGTCATTGCCGTTCTACTTTTATTAAGCGCCGCTTATTAGTACCTCTCCTACAGGCAAGGCATTGAACGTCAGTTCCAAACTGAGGCGATGAATACGTTCATTTCTTAATGAAACGGTGAGTGGCGCAGAAAACATAAAAGCTTGGCGGTAGAGCCCGATGCAAGCGTCGCTGGGCAATTCAACAAACAGCGGATATGGTTGGTTCGCGGAAAAGCCCCCTTAAAAAAAGGAAAAAAAACCCCCCCCTCCCCCCAAAAAACCACTTAAGCAAGTCTCGTTAATCATCGGGGTTATTCTTCTACAAAAAGTAACGGCAGCGATCAGTATTAATCGGTCGGCTCCAACCAAGTCATGGAACTAGAGCTGACTATAGGTCAATTGATTGCGTTTTAAATATATGCGGGTCCCATGTCAGTCCCAACCAATCGCTAAAACTTATGAGCCTTTGGCACAATTTGTTTTCGGGCACGTGTTTGCTGTTGATAAACTCGCAGATAGGCTGAAACATACCTTTGAGGCCATCGCGTTGGCAGATGGTTCCTGACAAGCCATCGTTGGCCAGTTAAACAGTTTTTTAAACAATTGGTATTCAGCTACCACCTGACCACTCTCCGTCATATACAAGAACCGATTAACATACACCCTGGCGAGATGATTGGTATTGTCCGGACCTTCTGGCCGTAAATCACACTGACAAAGTTAATTCACATAAACTTTATATCCTGATAGCGGAGACATTCAAATTGATGGGAATGTCATTTACAAAAGCTAGACCCAAACTATCTGCGTAACAAAGGTGTGGTGGCTACAAGAAAGCTAATTTGTTCAATCGAAGTGTTCCGTCCACAATATGCGAATAAAAAGGACCCTACGTTTCTTTGGGTGAAATCATTAGTGCTGCAAAGTTAGCCGGTGCTCCATGAGTTATTCTGGGCAACTTCTCTCGAGGTTATGACACGTTTTGCAGAAAGGGTGGCAGCTCCAATTATCCGGGACAAGCGACGAACGTATTGCGATTGTTAGAGCGGCCTAAATGGCCAACCTAAAAATCCCAATGCTTTGATGAAGCGACCAGCGCGCTGGACGACGAATCGCAAGCTCTCATACTTGATAATATGGACGATAATTTCTCGGTGTAGAACTGGTTATCACCATCGCTCACAGATTATCGCTGTCGTAACTGTGGATCGCATTATTGTCATGGAGCAGGGAGATCAACTGGAGTCAGGTAAGCATGATCAACTGGTTAAAGGGGAAGGTGTTACATCTCGCTTGTGGCAAGTTATCAAAAAAAGAATTACGTAAGGAAACGTCCTGATGGTTAAAGAAATATCTCAATACAGTACGCCAGGCTATGCAACAAGAACGCAAGAGCCCAGAAACGTTACACGTTTTCCAAGAAGAGTATGAGTTTTCAAGCAGGTTACTTGGAAATTGTTGAACGACCCCCCTCACCATGGGCACGCGGACGAGCGGTAGCCGCTCACGAATTACTGTGGGTTTGTCATCATATGGTCATTCATTGGACGTTTGGAATATTCATGCACTACACAAGGGAGACTGTATTGGTTTCCCAGTCATTCAAAATAATTCAATCCTTAGAGTCTGGGAGATAGATTTCAAGCGATTAATGTCGTGATGGTCAATGGTCAAGTTGCCGGAGATCGTTGATCACCTAAATCCAAGTTGGTGCGTTAACCAGCTTCATACAAGAACTAAAACAAGCGCTTGATACCAACGGTTACGAAGAGGCCGTCTGCAAGCCTATTAACGATAAATTCCGCTTGAAAATTTTAAGTAATATCTGGATTTTCTGCTTTTCGAACATCGCTTTGACACATGAACGATTGATTTAGTGAGGCAAGAGGTACACAGCTAATCTGGGCAATTTAGTGCCAAAAATGGGATACAAACCTAGCAAAAGTCAATGCCGGTAAGTGGCAGATCGAAGCATTACAAAAGCTTCGACAATTTAAATGAGCGACTTGAGATTCAGGCGCGCTCTTGCTGAAACAAAATTATTATCCAAAATTGGAACTACTGGACGCAGAATTAAAGAAGAGTTGGAGTCAGAAAGCAGTGCCACCAGCAGCACGCAGAAATTGAAGGTCTTGCAGATGCAATAACAATGAACTAAAGGGACAAAGAACGTAGTTATTTAGCAGAAACTAAACGCAAATAAAATGATTCGGTAAACGCAAGTGCGGCTGAAAATAGGGGGTAACCTCAGCAGCTGGTGGAATAGCAAGAGGAAAAACGACGTCTGATGAATCTGGTTGCACCGTGATCGGAGTTTGACCAAATTGGCAAGTACATACTTTGGGTGGAAGTGGTGCCAATCAGCACAACAATTAATGGTGATAGTAACCTGCGAAGATGCAGCTTGAAGCAGACCTGAAAGTAACTCAATAAAGATATGGTTTTTGTACACGAAGAAACAACAAGGGCACTAAGTGGATGCTTTTCCGTTTACGCGTTATGGCACAAATTCCTGGGAGGTTTATAACATGTCACGGGATGCTATTGAAGATGAGCACCTAAGTATGGGTTTTTACAGCAAAGGATAAAACTTGCTAGCAATAGCATAATAGTGGAAAACGCGGCTGTTACTCTGCAGCAAGGGATGAGTCTAGTAGGAGAAATTCGCACTAAGCGATTAGCGTGTGATTGATTATTTATTAAGTCCCGTTGCAGCAGTAACCAAATCTGAAGCAATGAGAGAGCGTTAATTAAATGGCCGTGTAAATGATGCTCGATCTTAATGCATCATGCCATGTAACAAATGACCTTCAACTTCAACTTCAACTTCAACTTCATACTTCAAACTTCAACTTCTGCCATAGAAGCGTTGACTCATGCTGCCCGCCAATTTCAAACTTGACCGTAGAACCTGAATCAATTGAGTCATCAAATTGGGCCGTTACGAAAGGGGAGTATAAATGGTCAGGATCTTTGTCGCTGTGCCCTCGCTGGAATATGGTTTACGAAGCGCGTCCAAAAAACTAAAGTCGATCGATGCAGGCTCTACCACTACTGTTATTAGTGGTTCTGGTGGCCAGTTGGTCTGTCTTGAAGAAATTAGTGATGAAGCGTGATGCTCTATCACTGCTAATAGTTGGTAAGTCGCTGTTATCCAGTAAAGTGTTTTTTCAGCAAAGCATTGGCAAGGTGAAAAGCGGTGCTACTAGCACTCGAAAAGTATCGGATACAAGAAAAAAAACCGGTTTCTAGTGGTTTATTTCCATCCTGTCCGTAAGCATGCGTTCAGTTTTCGCAGTGGTGGTTCATTGGTATCAACCTAATGTTGCAACTGATTGCATTGGTAACCCCAAAATGTTGTTTGCGAATGTGTCATTTGACAGGGTATTGGGAAGCCGAAGCCTGTTCGAGTCTTCCAGTATTGGGGTTGACATTACTGGTAATGTGGCTAGTGTTTGAACGCATCTACGGTTCTTGCGCAGTTGTTGTTTGCTAACTTAGCCCAGCAAGGTCAAACTCTGAAATTATCAAGCAGCTTACCCAGCACCTTATTGATTACCACCCTTAACTTTATTTTTCAGCAACGACAAAACCGGAACAGATTATGCCGAGTCCAAAAGAAGATGAACCAAATTCGTCAATTCTTGATCGGGATCAGCAACTGACTATGGTGATGGATATGGCTTTTTATTGGTCTTTGTGGCTGTGAATGTTCCTTTACGCACCCTATGCCTGCCCTGCTAGTACTTAGTTCGGTTGGTACTTTATTTCTTTTTGGATTCGTCATTGGTCCCGATGTGCGTTCAAGGGTTACCCAAGAATTGGAACTTAGCGCCGATAATACAGCATTTTTAAAATGAGGCCGTGGACCGGCACGAAAACGATTAGACCACTGCAACCGGAATCGGTAGTTTTGAACGAATGGGAGAAAAATTAGCTGGCTTTGTACGAGCAAGTTTCGCGCCAAGTTTGTGGGTATTTTGGCCGGGAACAAGGGATTGGGTTAATTCAAAAAATGCATCTGCCGGTGCTTCTTTGGTGGGGCGTCAACATTGGTGATGGACGGCCAACCTCACTCGCTGGCGGTGGTGGTTTTAATATGTTATCCGGTCATGTGATCGCAACCTATTGAGATTGGCACAGTGTGGCAAGGATTTCAGCATACGTTAATCTCCTTACGCCGTATCGGAACACCCTTGAAAGAAGAGAGTGAAGGAGGAAGTTACAGGTATGCATCTGTAAATCAGATGGAAAGGCGCTGTTTCAAATTTCCAAGGGGTACGACTTTCGCTAAATCCAGGAGGATGATCAGGAGGTGCTGCTTAAATCTTAATTTGGACAGATTAAACCAGGCGAATTTATTGGCATTACCGGTCGATCAGTCAGGGTAAGTTTCAACTAACACGTTGTTGCAGAGACTTTATGTACCTCAGCTAAGGCCGTGTATTTGGTGATGTGTTGATCTGGCGAATTGCTGAGCCTGTGGCGTTACGACGAAATATGAGAAGTGGTGCTTGCAAGAAAGTTTGCTGTTTGCAAAGGTACGGTTGCTGACATATTCGTTTATGTAAGCCCGCAAAGCGACTGATGTCGAGGTGGCTAATGCCGCTAAATTGGTGGGTGCAGATACCTTTATTGAGGAGTTACCACAAGGATACAGCACTCAAGTTGGTGAGAAAGGAGGGCAAACTATCTGGTGGCCAACGTCACGTATTGCATTGGCCAGAGCGTTACTGACGGCCCCCAGAATCCTTTGTGGACGAAAGCGACGAGTGCCCTGCTGATTACGAATCGGAAGCCGCAAGGATGGTCAATATTGATTGCTATTACCGAAGGCGTACGGTTATCAGTTAATGCTCTACAGATTGAATACGGATACGTAATGCCGACCCGTAATTTAGCTTTGAACGCGAGGGCAGGTCGTCGAACAGGGCAAATCAACGGAAGAACTACTTAGAGCAAAGACGGTCTATATGCAAAAATGGGCTTTGCAGCCGCTAAACTTAATGGTTTAACAATTATTAGTATTCATCACCGTTTTATATTACAGCGGACTGAATAGATAAGGCTAATTTAGTTGCCTGTGACTGGAGTGAAAAAAGTAAAATGCTTTAAAAAACAAAAATAAAAACTCAACCTATTGGAGATAAAGCTATGACAAATTATATATCCGTACTATAACGAAACAGTGATGGTGAAAATTAAGTTAAGACTGGTCTGAATTATCCAGCCAATATTCAGTACTAGTCTATAATGGCAGAAACTTCAAGTCTTATCAGAATGACATGAGTACCGCTAACTGCATTAAGAAACTTTTTGAATAAATGCTTTTTTCAGCGTCAGAATTTCAATGCATAAAAAGTATATTCCACTAGCATTGTATATTGAACATAAATCAAGGGCCTCTCCACAGTTTTCTGGCTCAAATAGTAAATCAATAATCTTCCTTCCGAAAGAAAAGTGCAGTTGATTTTTGCTCGTACCAACAATGAAAAAATTCGAATTGTCTTATCGATATCATAGCTCAACAGTTTAATCGAAGTGCCAATGAATGGTACATTGTTTCCTGATAAAGTGGGATTGAGAATAAGTTCCGCTTTGTAGATCTTTCACTGGTGGAAATGCGAAAGTACGGGTTCGTAACCAGCGTAAAACTACGTGATGTGAAAATGTTAATGGTGGTGGAGAACTCTAAATTAGTGTGGGGTTAACCAAAATTCGGCACCTTAGAGGTACCGCTTTTGAATGCCGAACTGGCCAACTTTGGAGTGTGACAGCATCCAATGCCTATGTTTTGATTTTTTAAACGTAACTAACGCCTAACTATATTGCTATATCCAACACAGATTCAATAACGGCAGATGCCTTTTGCCTTGGGATAAAAGCGGCCCTACTTATCATGTGTATCCAAGTAAAAAACAATAATTATCTGCTAGTATTATAGTCAGCTGATGCCAATACTGGATTCTGTCTGGTATTACTGACTTGAATAACGTGTCGTGCCTGGTCCATGTGATCACAAAAGTATAATGCACTTTAATTGCTTTAACTAAAAATGCATTTGAATTGGCCGTTACGTCTACTGGTGGATGTTATCAGCAGATTCAACAATAGTCCGTATTTGTCAGCGGTAAAATTGTATCAGTGTCCGACCGAATTGACCATTATGCTATGTGAAAGAATGGGGATTTATACCATAAAAGTGCTTCTCAAGATTGCGCCCTATCCGAACAACAGCATCTTAGTAACCTTAAGAAGAAATGCAGGACGGTACGGCGATCCGCAATAGAACCGGGGTTAGCGACTCGTAATAATACTAGAAAAGATGGCAGTACTAAGTTTCAACAGTTCAATTTAGTAGATATATTGCCGTAGAGCACAAGCATTAAGGTGTGGTTTACAGTGCTGGCTGCCTGATGGTAAGATTAACTTTTCAAGGCCGTTGAACGGCAAGCCTAAGTACCCGAGCAATATTGCAAGCATTGAAGGAAAACTAACCTCTTTTTGTGGTGAATAGATGACAACCGTATTTGCTGCTACCTCTAATGGCAAAGTTAGTACGTTTTGATGTTCCGACAGAGTCCAAGGTAGCGATCAAACAGCGAGTAGTGGCCATGTGGTAAATGATCGTGAGTTGGCGTTTTTGAACGTTTTTGAATCCACAAATCAATGACAATTGTTTACTCCCTAAATGGCATGATCAATAAAATCAATAAATCCAATATCTAGAAGTACGAATCCGGCCTCCAAAGCATAACCCACTTCGCTAATCGAATGCTCTTTCGTGTTTTAATTCGGATAACAGGCATTGACGACTAGCGTTGATTGTGACGGAAAGTAGGGCGTCTCGTTTTACGCTTTATGACGCACGGTTTATTATGTACGACCAGCAATCTTCGTAACTTGGATTTCAACCAATACCAATGGTACCGTAAACTAAAATGGGTGGCTGATGGCAAAGTTGTATGCTCTTAAGGAGGCGGCTTTCTCGCCCCAGCTAAAATGATCTCGGCTTGAGCGACAACGGGGAGTAACAAGCGTCAGCTCGCGAGGAAACATGAATTTTTATGTGGCTAAGGCCCGTTATTTTCTAGGGAAGGCGTTCCACTTTACCGGATACAGCTCTGGTTCCGGTTTACTTTTTAGATCAAGACAGCAAGTACCAAAAGCTTGATTAAAAAAAAAAAAAAAATAAAAAAAGGGACGAGCAATACGGCACAAGTTCATGATTCGGTAAGGGACGAAGATACTCCCCGAATGTCAATCCAATGAAGATTGAATTTCCCGCCTGAAAGTTGAGTTGTCATGCATACGCCCGGGATTGATTCAGGGCGGGTGTGGCTGTTGGATAATAAATAAGAGATTTTTTATTCGGATCGGTGACGGCCCATTACTGGGTCGATTTCGGGAAACATAGAGAAGGCAGATGGTTTTGTTTTGCTTGAAAGTGGGAGTGCGTTTTTGTAAAAACCACGGACGGAAAAAATAATACTGTTTTTGAACAATCTCGTTGGATGAAGCCACAACAGCCAGTGAGCAAACATCGCCCCTAAACAGTCGTGCCAAAATGGCACCCGAAGTAAATGGCGGTTGCCGTAGACGGCTCCGCTAATGATGATGATGTGATCAGGGCAATGTGTTTGAAAGACAAGTTCTCGGCACAGGCTCCACAACTGCATAGTAACGCCAGACGTTTGACGCAAAACCATATCAGTGGAAATTTCAAATGTTGAAAACACTAAATTCGATGGCTCAGTGGTCCGGGCAAAATGGCCGATGGTAAGCTCTATAAAGACGAGTTCTGATAATCTGTTGGACCCAAACCTACCAAGAACACACTACACGCGATTTCGATGTGTGTTTTGACAGTTTAAATTTTAGTCGGTTCAAAATGAATATCAGGTGCTTTTTTTGGGGCTACACTCGCTGCTGACAGTCTATTTGGTCGGTAAACTGAAAAAATAATCACCTAACTAGTTGCACTCAGTCAAGACTTTCCCCGCTGAAGGGTAACACAAAACAACATTTTGACGAAATTTCAATAACTGGAGTGCGGCTCTATTTCGCTATCAACTCTACTAATGCTGATCGGGTCATCACGACGTATAATCAATTCAAGCCAGAACAGGAAAAATAAAAACTGCTTTCCTCGTCTTATTGAGTCGCCCCTCCGCATTGTTAGAAATCTCAAGATACAAAGCAGATATAAAAAATAATTTCTGGCGTTTAAGAGCGCACTATGGACACGGATCACATCGCTATTAATTAAGCGTATACGAACGTTAATCGAGTTGGAACCTACGCAATGGTATAGAACAATCCTAAATGTGGACAAAAACAAAAAAGCGTATAAAGAATTTAACTCATTGTTATCAAAATAGGTGAACAAGTAAACGATAATGCTGTATCGACTATATGGATATCGTAAAGTCCTCTTTGCAAAGCCAAAACGACAGCGTAACGACCAATTAAAAGTTTCTATTAGACCGCAGGGGTCTATCTACCCCCCCGCAGTGGTGTGCAAGCGCAATTGCTGGGTAAAATTGGTAAATGACACCGCTATGCTGGACCAGGCGCGGGATGCAAACCGGCTTTAAGCGAAAGCGCTGTTTGAAAGCGTATTGAGCTTGATAGCGTCAAAAGAGACATCAGGCATAGTCTTGAAGCAATAACGAGCAGCTCAAAGAAAGACGCTGCTTATTAGCAATTTACAAAAAGGCAATTTTAACAGGCCTCGATAAAGCTGACCCTTTAACTTAAAAGCATTGACCTATTTAATTGGAGGCGTTGCAGAAACCTCAATCTAAACTAACTCGTTGCGTTTGACACCGACAAGGAGCTGTTAAAGATCTGTTTTGCAACGCGTTATTGTGCAGCTTATTAAATGGTATGAAGGACGGGGGAGGTGCTGTCCTAGATGCCGAGGAAGTTGGGGCAGGAGCTAGGGTGCGTTTGGTCACATGCAAAAGGCTATTAACAACACCGGCCAGCAACCGTTTGATTTTGGTTCGCAAGGTTCCTCTCTGGGAAAGTCCCTCGGCTGGGGAAGGTAATAATACAACATGGTCATTAAAGAAGACGGCCATGGTGTAGCATCGAAATTGCCTTGATCGCTCGTGGACGGTGACGCCTCCGCCATTAGTGGTTTTCTGTGGGTGCTGGTGCAGGGATTGCTAACCGTAGGGGTGAGTGGAGGGGTGAGTGTCAGTGCGCGGCGCGGAGGGTGGTAACGGTGGCGTATAAATTTGGCGCGACCCATCGGTGTTTAAGCATAGATAAAGATGATAAAGGCACGATTTCAATCGATCATTAGAAAAACTACTTAACGGAACAATGGATCCTTACAACTGCGTTCTAAACAGGGCAGTGCCTACGTGGTATAAAACAGCGATCGATTTTTTACTGGTACGTGGGCAGGTATGAGGGTATGGGCCAGTACGGAACGGATTCAGTTTATCGTCAAGCCTCGTGCTCTGCATCCATAAGCATTGCCAGACTTTGGGGCCATCAACGCCAATATTTTTTAAGGCAATCAGGAACACTCGGCTCATCTATAGTGATGGTGCAGGGCGATGAGTCAGGAGTTTGTTGACGTACGAGGATTTTTGAGCAGCTAGGAAAGAAGTTTCACCCCATTATCGGTATCAGCGGGGGTTTGCATACGTGACATGATTCTGATCCGCTTTTGATTCAATGGATAATAATCCATCGACATTTACCAAACCGCCAATGCCGAGGTGATTGGGTCGAACCGTTACCCCGGTGTAAATTACAGGTTTTTCAAAAAAACTGGGAATCGGAATGGAAAACTCTGCCAGAAAGATGGCTACAAAACTTGAATCGGGGAGAGTGGTGTCAAACAAAGTGAACCTGGTCTATTGTGTTCAAAAACGAGTAAGTGTTTGATCAAACCCAAAAAGTAAAGGCGCTATTAGACGCTTTGCGCCTGCAATAAAAGAGCAGTTGATTAAATTGGGTCGAGTTTCACTCACTTCGAAAAAATAGAGGGATATAATTAAGGAAAACCTGTCGCAATTATCCAATAGGGAGGGAGTCGATGCCGTCGCAATTGAAATGGAGTTAAACCAATACTCAGACTTCCTTGTTATTAGCGATAAAAAGAAATTTCGTGATGCCATTGAAAACGTTTATTAATAAAACACCCTGAGTTGAAAGCCGAAGTTAAGATGCATGAATAGCTACCTAGGTTCTGTCATTTTTGGTCAAAACCCAACAACCCATCCTCTATTCCTTGGAGTTTGACTCAAGAAAGGATCTAAGCTAAAGAGCTAACACCAGTAATGAACGGAAATTATCAGGTTTTTTGTAAATCCAATGCGCAAGATTCAATAATTTTCGAATTGCCTCTTTCTCTGTTACGGAGAAGCACGCCTATACTACTAGTGGTGGTTATAGTCTGAATCTATAAATTCAATAGTTGGGATGATCGTTAAGTCATTGGAAAAGACAACTGGCCAGTATAAAAGTATTTTATTCAGATGCCCCCCCTTGGTTTTCAGATCCTAGAACAACCAGTATCACGATGTTAGTCAAGGGCAGACAAGCTCAGTGCTACAGATACCAGGATGTTTCAGAGCCAGGTATCGGATCGAAAAAAGTAAGCGTTTTATTGAGGACATCAAATCAATACCCCGCTTTGGTCACTAAAATGGCACAGAAAAAAAACGCTGGTTAATTAATGCTATTTAAAGGATTGGTTAATCAATCTTGATGAATGTGAGCTGATGTTGTGGGTGGGCCCAATAGCGAAGCTTTCATGCTTTGGCTGCAGTACCATGATTCAACCCGACCGTCCGCTTGGAACTCCACGTTTACCTATTCAAGGTGACGCGTCTGTTAAAAGATAATAAGATCGGAATTTAACAAAACAATTTTAAGAGACTTCAAAAGGCGTGGTCGATCCGGTGGTGACAGCCATGTGTTCAGGCCTCGGGAATCGCCGTTAGATCAAATGGCATTAGGCCAAACTGTCGCATCATAGCACAACAAACCGCCAAAAACATCATTTTAACAGCTATCGTTCCAAATTCGATGTCAGTAGGATTTATTAAACATTGGTCAGAATACTGATGAAAATTTAAAGCAGCGCTTGAAGGAACTAATGTGATAGGTGAAGTTAAATTTGTTTGAACCGAATCCAAGTTGATGTTTCGATGTTTGAATGGTAAGGCCAATTGAGTTTAATGGAGTCAGAATTTGTAATATTGATAATGAGCTGAGTACGAATGGCGTCAACGGAACAGTCGAACAGTTTCAAACAATTTGTCTGATGCTTTATCAGATTGGCTACTGCCATGACTTAATAGCCTCTGACATTTGGCCCTATATAGCGATGCTACCTCTGATAATGGTTGAAGATGCATAAGGCCAAATCTTTACTTCGGTCAAGGATGGCTAAAAACCAAGATAACGTAAAAGTGGGTGGGAAAGTCCCCCAGCTCCAGTACTGAAGAAATCGTGCAGAAGGAAGGTCTTTCTGTTTTGGAGGCAATGGCAATTGGAAC
>Ga0163217_1085866_pt1 | contig 13290 bp, 13 predicted proteins | sample SynspAceP_FD_185933 | JGI IMG/M metagenome (GOLD analysis project Ga0163217, IMG submission 185933) | Saline lake microbial communities from Ace Lake in Antarctica - Synechococcus sp. Ace-P (PacBio error correction) | ecosystem: Environmental > Aquatic > Non-marine Saline and Alkaline > Saline ...
TCACTGTTTCAAGAAATAGCCCGGTGTTTCTGGCCCTTCACCGGTTGCGCAGCCAGTTTTTTTATGGCTTGTAAAAAAAAACCCACCCGGTCGATCTTCACAGCCAGTGTCTGTGGGCCCTAGGGGTGGCAAAAAAGTCGTAGGGTGAAAACACTTCTTCGCCTTTGTCGTCCAGCATAGCGCACGTATACTTGTAGTGTTCTTCATTTTCCCGCGCAGATTGATTAACGGGCTGGAATAGCAAGGCGAAACTGATCGTTGTCCAGCCGCACTGTGTATACAGTCTATGGGCGGCCGTAATCGTTAGCATTAGGTGTTCGGCGGCATTTTGTACCCGCACGCCGTTGCCATGGGTCTTGCTCGTCTGTTTTTTTTAGTTCGGCTGAAGCGCGGTGCGCGCGGGCCATTAACTCTTCGGCTTTGGGGCGAATTTCGGTGACGGCAGCAACGCCGATACTCACGCGTGAAGCTGCCCGTAGTGGCCGTCGACATCGAAACAGCGAACTCTTCAATGGCTTAATTACAGATTCCTGTGGCCAGGCTGACGCATGTTCTTTTCGCTGTAGGGCAGGTATAGCAGTGGCGAATGAATCGTCGCCAGGCGCGCCCAAAGTTCAATGTCTGCACCTATCTGCTCGCGCAGGCAAGAGTGGCCAGATCGCGCAGCAGAAAATCGACACCTGTAATTGCAACGTCCCGCTTCAGCGGGCGCAAAGTTAATCCAATGAATATAAGCCAAGCGAGCCAGATTCGCTGCTGGCGCCTGGCTTGGTATAGCTTCCGCCTTAGCGAGGCCATGAAGAATAGCGGTTATAACAGGCCGGTTAAGCAGGTCTTGACTACTGATTTGCCTCAAGCTTTTCTTCCAGTTCTTCGCCGTTGTGTTTCCGGCCGCAGCACAATCTGGTGCAAAGAGTTCCCGCGTCAAAGGTGCAGGCGAGGCCTGCATATTGGCGGTCAGTTCGGCGGGACCGTCACTGCGCCGCGCAGTTTAATTTTGGCTCATCCGTTCGCTAACTTGTCGCAAAGCCTTTAATCCAGTTGGCGTAGTTCGTCCTTGGCTCTGGCTGCCGAGGTGTCCAGTAACCCGGGATAACATCAGTTTTCGTCGATGTCGTCGTAACCCGAAACCTCTAAATAGGACTCATTAGCATAAACGTGCAATGCCTTCAATGACATAGGCAAATTGGCGTCTTTTGAACTTCAGCAAGGCGTTGGCCAGCGTTGTTCGGCTTCGCGCTAGGTGAGATTCCAAAAGCCGCGGCGTCGGCGCTCGTCAAGGTCCGTCAGTTCGGCCGATTCACGGACCAGCCCAGCAGCGCCTGTTCGCTGTAGGGTAAGCGGTGTCTTGTCCCGCCGGCTTTAAGAACAGCCGTGGCGGCGGGCCGGTCGTAGTCATCGGTCAGCAATATGAAAGGAATGTCTTTACCAAGCCGCCGCCAACATGGCTAACGCCGCGTCTACCGGGCATTCCTGTTCAGTGGTCACGCGCCAGAATTATGTCCAGTGCCAATTTTTGAGGCCTCTTCGAGGTCTTCCTCGAGGTAATGCGATGGGCCCGGTAGCGCGAACCGGAATTGCGTAACAAGGCTGATCAGGGGTTTTCCCGCGTATTCAGTGACGGATCCAAGAAATAAGCATATTGAACAGGTGGGGGAGGCTTTTCTTTCTGCATGACTCGACAATCTCGTGGCTGCACAACTGAACGGAGCCCTGGCCCGCTGACAAGGCCGGTTTTTCCTTGGATGAGTGTGAATAATGAAAGAGGTTTGGCCGGTTAATAACAAGTCCGGGCACGGCGTGGCGCTGGAGTTAAGACACGCGAAGCTCTGTTAGGCAACAGGTACAAAAGAATTTTAACGCGTCTTACACAAGGGCCAGAGCGAATCAAATTCATACTTCGCTGGATGCAGACCGGGTCTAATCGGTGCTGGTTTTTAGCGTCAAGGCCCTGCCTCTGAAGTTTTTATTTCAAATTGGTTTGATGCTGCCCGTCGCGTCATTTTTTCAGACAGCTTGGCCTTTGCTCTCCCTGGTCATCAATCAGGCAAAGGGTAAATGCGGTTTCCAGATTGAGTAAGGGTATCCGCGGTAACAATCAGCGTGGCAAGGCCTGGTTTGATGACGCTGATTGTCCGGCAGCATCAGCCCGCGTAAGTCTCGCTACTGTTACCCAGTTTCCTGAATTAAGTCGCACAGCGCAAGGTGTTCGCCGTGGGTGCTTGTAGTTCAATCCAATGTTGCGTGCCTCCGTTTTTAATCTGGCGAATCCAGCAGAACCACGGCAACACTCCAGGGTGTGAACTCTGCTCGGAGTCGCCCGAGAATTTCGGCCTGTCTGCAGGTTTGCCTCGGTATTTGGCTGTTCCCAGAACAATGCAAAGCCGGCCAGGGCTTGGTATTTATCATCTTTGCGTGCGGACAGGCGCAGGGCGCGTTTTGAGTGCCGCGCTGGCACGGGCCGCTGGCGTGGCGCTGGTGGAAAGTTGATAGGGGGCATTTGCCGGCCCAGCATGCCTCGCCTCTGTTATCGGCATCGTGCGGCGCCGGGCCAAGCGTCATTCCTGTCGAGTGGAAGCTTGCGGATAAAAACATGTTGTCTTCGTATCTTCCGCTTCAGGCCTGTCGGGTGAAAGTCGTTCAGGGTTTTGCGTCCCGACCAATAAAATAGTGCCACGCGGTCAGCCCGAACACAGTTCGGGCTGCCTGGCTGGTTACGCGGTTGAAATTGCGTTTGGCAAGAGTGCCCAGCGCCTGGGCGAGGTGTATCAGCAGGGTATCACTGGTTGTGGAAGGCACGTCAAGCTCGCTTGCTTCGTTACTATCAGCTGTTTGAATGGCCTGGCTAATTTGGGCCGATACAGGCGCTTGCTGTCAAAACTGAAAAAGTCGCCTTTTCCCTTCAGCCTCGCCCAAAAGGCTGCGGTATATCCGGCGACTTGTCCTGCGGGGCGCATATTTACCACGAACAAACTGTCACCTTGGGCGCCGGGCACGAAATCTGTCAGCTCGGTCCAGGGTTCAAAAGCGTAAAAAGCTGGCTCAGTTCCGTTTGGGCGCAACTGCTAGGGCGGGCGCACCCAACAAATAAAATGCGTTTGTAGGCATCGTCAATGCTGTTGAATTTGCGCCTGGCTAGGAGTGGCAGTCGTCAACATTTAATAGCGGTTTAGCTGGAATGCGCGAGCGCAAACTTGTAAAGCTTATGGCAATTCCAGCCAGCTGTTTTGGGCGGGGTAGGGCAGTAAAAGCTGATACCCGCTCGCAGGTATGGTGCCGGACAGCTCCGGCAATGCTGCGGTGAATGGTCGATGACCAGAACTTTGGCGATTTTTATCCGGGGTGCCTGCATTCAAAGCAGCTCTTATCACCAGAAGTTTGTAACCTCCGGACATAGGTGTAAATTGCAGGGCCGTGCCAGATTGGCGATCTTGCGTTGCTTTTCCGGCATTGAACCCGCGTACCGATGAAGTGGCGGGGACAACTCTGTGCACACAAAGTGGATTTTTTCACGAATAACGTCTAACAGTTGCAAGCGCTGCTGTGGAGGCAAAAAAAGCTGATTTAGTTCAATAATGGCGTGATAGAGTGACGCGACATTTTCGCCAATGTTGGCCATAGGCAAATAACCCTGGCCCATTGGTTTGAAGGCTTTGGTGTGTGTCGCAAGAACGAAAGGCTCCGCGGTTTTTTTGCTCTGGTACCCGATATCTGGTTTCAGAAAGGTGCCTTCCATAGTAAGAGTTAGCGCGAAAAGAAGGAATAAGTGTATAGATTTTACTACGCAGTGTAAGCAGCAAAGTAAATACGCAAAGCAAAAATCATCGAGGCCGACAATTTTGTTACAAAGTAACGCTCGCTTTTACTCTCCAAATCAAGAGGCGTTTGCTGCCAGCACCTGGGTAATTTCGCGCAACTAGACGCGGCACCCAGAAGCCTGGCAAGGCGTTCAAGCAGTCTACCGTGTTCATGAGCTTTGGCCTCGCTGTCCGGGCCGGAAAAAATGGTGAGCCCCTGCTACAGGGTCAAAGACGCGGTGGAGGTAGTAGGGCAATAACACCGGAATCGGAAAAATTCGCTCGCTGAGTTGTTTCCAGTACATCGACGCTGTCCATTTACGCGCCACGTAAGTATAACACTTTGTTCAGTAGGGTCAACACCAACGTTCGGTTAACCTTGCAGGGCCTGAACAGTAGCATGGTCGATTTCCGCAGGAATGGTTGATGTGCAGCACCAACAACCAACCCGTAACGGGTAGCGCGAATCCATTGTAAAAGCTCATCGGGCCAAACCTCCGCTGAGGAATCAACGACTGGCAAGCCGGTTTGTGAATCCTCAGAGCCGGCCGTAGGTTGAGGATCTGCTCCAGGGGCCTGGCCATTGCGCCAGTAATTTTGTCGTTTTGGCGGCCAGGGTCGCCACCGCTGAAAATCAACTCGTTAATTTCGGACTTGTTTCGCCAATGTGTCCAGCACGGTTTGGCGGTCCTGCGGTTTGAGCCGTTTGCTCGTCGTAAGGAAGGGCGACGAAAACAGTAAGCGACAATTAATGGGCGCATTGCCCCGGTCACCATGAGTAAGGCACGGCTTTTGTATTTTCGGATCAGCCCTGTTGTTTGCCATAAGGCGTCGGCTTCGGCCAGTGGGTTCGGCGACAATCCGGCCCAGGGTGCGGGTTTTTCGTCGCCAATGGCAGTTACCTGACGCAGCAAGGGGTCGTTGGGGTTGCCATATCATAACGCGCCAAAAAGGCTCGGGCCACCTTATCGAAAAACAGCAGGTGCCCGGCATCTGCCCCGGCCAGCCATTGTTCCGGGCAATAGCCCCAGACGTTCCAGCAGCTCTGCCGACCGTTTGAATGGAGCGGGTAAAATCTGTTGCCAGCTGGCGGACTCTGAACTTTCCCCACACTCCGGGTTGAGCGCGGGCTTCTATAACGCACTGGGGTTTCGCTGTATCATAGCGGCCTTAAAATTCTGACAGCCCTATGTCAGTGACATTTCATGCTTCATATTCCTACCAACGAATTTCGCGCGGTCTTAAGGTTTGTTTGAAGCGACCCTGCATCAATTCTGGGAAAACGAATTTGTAAAAACCCGGTAAAGGCAAGGGCTTCAGTCGGGTGCGCCCTGCGGCAACCTGATGACCAAACCGGGTGTGGGACCTACCTTCAAGTCCCTAAACGAAAGTCTGGAAGGTGCAGACTGATGGATCAGGACATGGAATTACCTGTACACCGACGGCCCAATTCTGGCACTTCATGCTCACCGATGGTTTTCGTTTGAGCAGTACGCGGCACGACGGAAAAGCCGTGGGCGATACTCTTAAATGCTAAAAGAAACAGAATGTTTATACGGTTACCTTGTTTAAACGGTGCTCCACTGACGATTAAGCCGCCGAATTTTTGTCGAACTGGAAGTGGTTGAAAACCGATCCGGCAATGAAAAGGCGATACCGCCCAGGGCGGCTCCAAGCCGCCACTTTGTCCCACTGGCCGCCGTGGTGAGCGTGCCGCTGTTACTTACCATTGGTGAAAGTGTTTAAAAGTAGACACTCGCACCGGTGAATATATGAATCGGGTTAAATGGCCGTTGATGAGCAGATGCTGATAACTGGCGCCGCAGCGCTCAGCCGAGCCCTGAAAAGCCCGCGCACGAACAACTGTCGTTTGTGCGCAGCTTTTGCGCAGCGCCAAGTGCTGGAGGTTTGAAACCCCGGTGCTCGGCGCTGCGGGTGTCACCCGACCCCAATCTGAGCGGTATTCTGCCCGGTGAACGCAGCGGGCCGTCAAGGCGGGTGTTGCAGACCTCTCCAGAATATCCACATGAAGCGCTTGTTGGCGGCGGGCTGTGGCGATATCTACCAGGTAACAAAAGTATTTCGCGACGGTGAAAGCGGCGCCGTCGGCAACAACCCCGATTTTCCCATGCTGGAATGGTACCCGCTGCGGCTTTGATGACCCACACCTTGGATGAACGACGTAGCGGACCTGGTCCTGTTCCTGCTTGGACTGCTTGCGCCCGCAACACTCTGAGTATCGCCGAAAGCGTTTTCGTCGCTGGGGCAATATTGATCCGTTTCACCTGCCACCGATGCGCAGCTGGCCACGCCCGCCTGTGGGCAATGGATGGAGCCGCAGCAGCTTGTTAGGTATGAGTCGCGATGACTGCCTGGACTTGCTGATTGAGTTTGCCGGTCGAAGCCCCCGTTAGGGCTGGATTGCCCGCGGTGTTTATCAATTCAAGTACCCTGCCTTCACAAGGCCCTCGCTTGGCGCGCACGCAAGGCCCCCCCCCCCCCCAGGTTTGGGCGGGGGGGGGGGGGGGGGGGGGTTTCGCGGTCGCTCATCGCTTTGAGTTGTATGTTAATGGGCTGGAGGTTGGTGTAACGGCTACTGGGAGCTGGCGATGCCGGATGAGCAGCGCCGCGTTTTGCAGCGGATAAACCGGCTCCGTCAGGCCCCGCGGCCAGGCAGCCATAAAGCAAGACGACGCTTTTCTGGCCAGCGATGGACAGCGGTTTGCCCGATTGCGCTGGCGTTTGCCTGGGGCTGGACCGGTTTGTTGATGCTGAACTGGGTGCCAAGCTCGATTGAATGAGGTGGGGGGGGCCCCCCTGGCCTTTCCATTCCGCCAAGGCCCTGAGGCGCGACGTTTTCCAAAATACAAGCTTTCAAACTCCACGCTTCCGACCTGGCCGAAGAAACTTTCGCCTAACTTCACTTTTTTTTCCGGTTTTTGGGTGTTACTCCACTGCGCTCTGCCTTTCGAATCAATCCCATCGACGACCGTAGAGCCGCAAGCGGAAAACGACCCATTTCCTCACCCGTGCCACTTCAAGGGCCTGCTCGTCGCCTGTAGCTTTTGGCCGGCTAACACCGCCGTCGCCCCGGCGCCGCCTCCCCGGTTTTCAAGACGCCCGGCCCAGGGTGTTTTCCACATGCCAACAATCATTGCGCCCTACCAAAGACCAGCGCCATTTGGGCCAGCCGCGGTATCAAACATGCAGACGAACGCGTTCATTGCGGGCAAACGGTTGGGCACGCTGGCCGCGGTAGCCGGATTTACAGAGAAACAATCGGCCGGGCACGTGCACCATTTCCTGCAAGCTTCCGGCCATCGGCTGTGAAATCGAGATAGTCGCCGGGTGGCCAGGTAATGGTGGCGAATTCACCTTCCGGCGAAGATATCGGCCCGCTTGCTGATCACCGCCTAAACAGTTCCAGCAAGCTGAACGACCTGGCCCTTGCCCTGAAGATTGCGCCCCCGCTTATATTGCCCAACTGGCTGACACAACCGTCTAAGCCGGCTAACCAGCGTGCTTCGTTACCCTCATGGTCGCAAGCCAGGCTTGAAGTTGCTCGGGTAAAAAATCAATTGAAGCTGACGTAGGCTTCGGGTCACTGTTTTCAGCCTTCGCATCAATCGTTGAACAGCCATAGCGTTAATAACAACCCAAGCGTAATCAAGCGCGGCGTAAGGCTGCGTACGCGGTGCTGTCAAGCGCAGGCGCCCAGCCAGACGGGAGAGTGAGTGCTGGGGCGTAATATGCTGGCTCAGAACAAACAGCTTTTTTCCCAATCATCAGAAAAATCCTTTGGCTACGATGGCGCGAAGTTTAAAACAACGGCCAATTTCTCAAATGTGGTATACCCGCAAACGCACAAGATTTACGGCGCTAACCGTATTCCGGGTTGAGCAGTTTAGGCCGCGAGCTGCTGCTCTGCATCGCCTGTAAATGCGGTGGAAACTCCTTTTTTGGCGTTCGGCTTTAGGCGACCGATCTTCCGCAGCGGCATCAATTGGCGCAACCGGGGTCCACTGGCGTGGCGGCAGTTGCGGAAACTTGCAGTAAAGCCCATCAGGTCCGCGATTTCGCGAAAGCCATAAACTCGATTCTTGCGGTGTCATATGGCCAAAGGCCAAACTCGCGAATGCCGGCGGAGTCAATTAGGGTCCGCCTTGCGACGGCAGGTGAAACAGCATTGGCGTGGTGGTGGTGTGAATGCCTTGCCGGTGCTCTGTTGACACTGCAGCCCACCCGCAGTTTCTTCATCGGGCAACTAGGGTTTGAATGATGGACGAATTTACCGCACCCCAGACTGGCTACAAACACCGTTCGTACGATCTTTCCAACCAGGGCTTTTCCAGCTCTGGCGGTGGCTGGTTTGCCAGCCAAGGCAGCGGACGTGCGCAACCACCTGATAGCCCAACCTGCTTCATAGCGTGCCAGTAAAGTTGGGTCCTATGGCGCTGCGGTTGTCGTCCGTTGATCAGGTCGGTTTTATTCAGCACAGTATGGCCGGAATGTCAGTGGTTTCTGACGCCACCATGATAGCGGTCAATCAGGTTGTCGTGGGGCTCGGGCTCGGGGGCATCACCAGAATAATGTAGTAATATTCGCCGCCACCGGTTTCAAGCGCGCCGAAGTTGTCCGGCCGCTGCGCAGGTTGATGCGTTCCGCAGCCGACGACGATTACGCCGGTCCAGATTTTTTACCGGAGCGCCAGAATGACTTTGGTCGCCGGTGACCAAGCTGTCGATATTGGCGCGCACAAAGCAGGCGTCAACGGTTCCTTGTACTCGCCTTCAAGGGCTTCTACGTCAGTTGCTGGGCCGTAGTGCGCAATAATCAACTTGAACTTCGCGGCCCTAATCACCCGCATCGACCTGCTCTTTTACTGTTCCTTTCTTACGTGCGGCGCGCGCTGTCGTCGCCCTGAATTTTTTCGATGCGCCATTGTTGCTTGTTTGTTAACGTCCGCGTTTTGCCATAAAGAGTTTTCATTAACGCGGGTAAAGTTTCAGGTTGTTTTAAAGCTGCTGTGTCATCATATTGGGCATACTATTTGTCAATACAACCGGTTTGGCGACTGACTATCATCGACTGTTTCGCTGATAAATTCCGGATTTTAACCGTTAGCACCATGCAGGAGAAAAATATCAGAATGGAAAAGGGCATCGCTGGTTTGGATTGACTTGAAATGACAGGTCCTGGATCCGGAAGCAGAGTTGCATATTGAAATGGCTAACCCTGATTACCGATTCCGAACTCAAATCTGATTGCCGAAGGCCCGGTGCTTGCGGTGCATCAAGTCTGACACTACTGATGGGGCGCGATGGACGAATGGTGTACCCGTACCCCGACGGTGAAAGTGGTTTGACCCAACGGGTAAAAGACAGTCGTATCAGCGAAGCCGAAAGCGAGCATCAGACCCTGGCGTTTTTTGCGCGAACACCTGGAACCGGTGATTCTCCTTTGTGGCGGCAAACAGTATCGCCAAGACCCGCTTTTTTGGTCAAGTAACTGCCCGCAGCTAGAAGAGTTCTCCATTACGCAATCTGGATGTGTCCTACCATTCAAAGAGGCTGGCGCGGCGTTTTGGCGTCCGGATGTGCTGGACGGAGTTCAAGAAAACAGGGCAATCATCCTCCTAGCGCTGCGACATATTCGCGATTCTATTAATGAGCTGCGCCATAATCGCGAGCATTTTTTCAAACTGTAAGATCGTTTAAATTCCGGATGTGCTTCAAGCGATACGAACGCCCAGGTCCAACTGCTGCCTTTCAAGGTGCCAGCCGTTTGGCCAGCGCCCCACTCACAATGCATCGCGTACCATCTAGAACGGGTAATCCCTGGCGCGCCCGCAGCGCTTCTAACACTGGAATGGTGGGTAGGGGGTTGCCCCAGCCCGACCGCCAGATTGCGCACCAGCCGTGATAAACCGGTGCGGCGAAATAGCCGAGCCTTCTGTACGCCTGCAAAAAACTGTTCTTTCGCTCCATCATCATCAGCGCTGCCAGAGACGTGTTATCCAGGCCGTGGCGGGGTTTGAAGTCGCCTTTCTTTCGAAATGTTGCTGAAACTTGTTCACGGACACACCAAACTGGCAGTCGTCGCAGCCAAACACCCGTTGCCCATTAGTGGGCGCAGCTCTTCCGGAATACTCTCTTTCAATTCAATGGTCAGATAGCTTATGCAGCGCCGCGCATCAAAGCCATGTTGTGCGTCCACAAATGCATTGGGTAGGGCACGCTTGCAGGCAGCCGAGCAGCTGCCGCAGTGGTCCTGCTGTAAAGGGCGCGTCTATGGGGCAAAGGCGCGCTGTATAGAATATCCCGAGGAAAAAGAACGGCCCGCTTTTGGGTGTATCACCATGTTTATTTTTGCCAATCCAGCCAAGCCCGGCACGCCTGGGCCAGGCGCGTTCAAGCACAGGAGCACTGTCCACAAAAGCGCGAATGCCTGGTGGCCCTCAAGGCGCTGTCGAATAACGTTTGGCCAGCTGCGCCAGGCGCTTAACCATAAGCTTTGGGTAATCGCGTCCCAAGGTATAACGATGAATGTACCATTTTCGCGATTGCGGAGCGCCTGTTCTGGGTTGTCGGCAGCGTCAGGTAATCCATGCGCACGGAAATGACGCGCGCGGTGCCCGGAACCAGCGACCGCCGGGGTATAGCGTTTGTCACCGTGGTTTGCCATGTAATCCATGTGCGTGGTAGCCCTGGTTCCAGCCAGTGTTGCAAGCGTTGCGCGTGTTCGCCCGTATCGGCGCTGGTGATGCCGAGGTCGGGCAAAACCCAGCCTCTTGGGGCCCAGTCGCGAAATCTGTTGCAACCAATGCCTGCAGATTCCGCCGTCCTGTCACTGTTTTTTTTGCGCAGAGTTTTGTTGGAGTTTGCTGGTGATGCTGTCATTGGCCGGCCGTGTGTGTGGGGCGGAATCTTGCGTTTTGCTTGGCGTTGCGTACAGATTTAAATTTGAATTAAGTGTGACTTTTTGTGGTTTTGCTATGCTTTACAAATAGCTGGCAATTTTTGTCTTAAACCGGTTTCCTTTGGCTTGAGTGTTTCGATGTCGTGGCAGCAAGGCACAGTCCTTATCAGAGTCTTTGTCTAATCAAAGCCCCTGATCTGTCAGCGCCCGCAGGGCGAGGAGCTGCCCTGCCACAAAACTTTGTACAGCGCCAGTTCGGTGCGCATCTGGAACCGGTACTTGATTGACGACAAGGAGTCGATGCTTTGAGTTGATGGCAAGGCCGCTGCCCGCAGTGCCTTTTCCGCCAGCTCTTTGCGGACGCTGGCCCCAGTGCCGCCGGGTGTTTGTGCTCTGCGGTGCGGGTTATAATGGCGGCCGATGGTTTATCTGTGGCGACGTGCGCCTCTGCCCATGGGCCTTGGGCGTAACCCTGCTGTGCTGACAGATCCCGCTAAATCTGCCAGGTGATGCGGTAAAGCCTGGCAGCCGGGCGAACGAATCAGAAAAAATCAGTAAATGGTGACCTCAGCGCAGTTGACTGACACGGATTTGACGAGTTTTCGGAACAGGCCGATGTTACGGTAGAAACGCTATGTTGGGCACTGGCCTGAATGGCGCGCCACGGGTGATTCGCGCGAGTTGTTTGTATGCTTTGCAATCAAATCACCGGGCGTTTTTGGCGCTGGACGTTACCTTCAGGGCTCAAATGCTACTACCGCGCAGCCGCGGGTGATGTTGTTGCTGCGGACGCTACGGTTGACGTTTATAGGTTTGAAAGCCGGCCTGTTCACCGGCCAATGGGGGGGCGGTCCTGCTGTTTGCGGTGAGGTGGTTTTCGAGATTTGGGTTTTTGCCCAGCAGCTTGGTGCTGTGCCGAGCCGGTGTTAGCCACACGGCTGACTGGTCCTTCCGTTACTTGGTATTTCGAAGCGCGCTCAACGCTCACAAAAGGCAAATTTTGGCCATGTTGTTAGTGGTTGCGGGCGATCGCGGTTTTGGTGGTGCGGGGGTCTTGCTGGTGGCTGAGGCTGCTGCGCGCAGCGGTGCAAGGCTGGTTTCCTTGCAACCCGGCAAGAAGCCACGTGGCCTGCCAGCACCTGAGCGGTGCCCCGGAGAGGAGCCACGCGTTGTGCAATGTTCTGAGCTGGCGCACCTCTGCTAGCGGCGGCAACCGTGGTGGTTTGTGGACCAGGCCTTGGCCAGTCCGGCTGGGTCAACAGATGTTGCAGCAGGTGGGAATGTAACAACACCGCAGGGCGGAAATGCCGACGCCTTGAATCTGATGGCAAGGCGGGGCTTGATGGCGAAAAAGCGTCGGAGCCCGCGGACAATCGTATTTTGACCCCCACCTGGTGAGGCTGCGCGTCTTTTGGGTTTGCACGTTGCGAGAGGTGGAGATTGACCGGTTAAGTGCAGCGCGCAAGTTAACAGTCGCGTTACGGAGGCGTCATTCTACTTAAGGCGCTCGGCACCGTGATTGCGAACATGCACGGTCAAATATTTGTAGGTCAGCGGCAGTAATCCGGGGTTGGCTTACCGGGGTATGGGGGATGTACTGGACGGTAATTGCGAGTGGTTTATTGGCTCAGCTGACCGGAAATCCGACCCAGGCAGTCGTGACGCCGCAAGCCCTGCACCTGGCGGCGCTAATATGGCAACTCAGCAGTTTCGCCTATATGGGTTCCCTGCAGCACCGATGTTATTGATGCTTTGCCCCCGGGTGTTTAGCTTGCTCAGGGCAATTGAATGGAAAAGTAACTGAAGCGCAGGCGTTTGTGTAAACAGTTCGCGCACACCGGAGGAGCTATGAACAATTTTGGCAAATGAGCGCCGGCTGTTCCTGGCGGATGAGAAGTGAAAGCTAACCGTTTGGGCGGGAGTTGGCGCGCTTGGTCCACGCGCAGAAAAACGCGCTGGCGATTTATTCTAGATGGTGGATCTTGGTATGGGCAAAACCACACTCAGCCGAGCCTGCTGCGGCGGGTTTAGGGCAACAGGGTGCGGTAAAAAGCCCGACTTACACCATCGTGGGAGCTTAACGAGAATTTGCAGCCGCCGGTATCACTTTGACCTGGTATCGTTTGAAAGACCCGGAAGAAACTGGAGTTTATGGGGCATTCGTGATTATTTTAATGATCATAATTTATGCTTGGTGGAGTGGCCGAGAGGGGCGAAGAGCTACTGCCCAAGGCGACCTGACAAGTGCATTTGGAATCCCAGGGCAATGGTCGCTCGGCCATCTTGCACGCTGGCCTCTCCAGATGGGCGCCAGATATGCTTGAATGAGCTGGAAATAATGGCCCGGAAGATGCGCACCATACCGACTCGTGAACCAAAGGAATGAATCAATGGCTTATTTCTATAACAGGATCTGCAGCAGAACCGTGCTGGTTTGTCTGGCCCTGAAACCTGCTACTTCTCACGCAGTGGTTTTCAGGCATACCACGTGTTAAGCCTGCGAATCTGGCCGGCGCCGGATCAAACTCGTTTGGTCATCGATAACGGCCAGCCGAAGTTCGATCACACTATTTTC
>Ga0163217_1034760_pt1 | contig 13288 bp, 19 predicted proteins | sample SynspAceP_FD_185933 | JGI IMG/M metagenome (GOLD analysis project Ga0163217, IMG submission 185933) | Saline lake microbial communities from Ace Lake in Antarctica - Synechococcus sp. Ace-P (PacBio error correction) | ecosystem: Environmental > Aquatic > Non-marine Saline and Alkaline > Saline ...
GGGGAGGAGGAGATGTGTTCGATGGACCCCCCCGCGGGGAAAAGAAAAAGGGGGGGGGTTTTTTTTTGGTGGAAAACCCCGACCGGTGCCTTTTTTGGCCCGCCGCCCTTGCCCCAATTGCACGCGCCTTTTCGGGTCGAAGCCTCCAAATCGCCGAAAGGCCCGCCCCAAATCCGTTGCCGAAGCGATGGGTAATGGCCGCGATTGGCCGCTGGCCCGGGGTGGAAACCGGGCATGTGCCCTGGACTTAGGGCCGATGGCATGCCGTTTCGGGGGCCGGGTGATTTTTCAAAGGCGGGTGCCAGACCACCTGCCTGTTTTTGGTCATCCACCCCACGGGTGGGTCTGGAATGGAACGCCTTTGAACGAGATCCCGTCGGGGAAATGGAAAATACCTTCGAAAACCGTGCAGATCTGCCGGTAAAAGCAATGGGCTTGGCCCTGAAAAGACCGCCGCGCTTGAAGAGGCCGTCCCGGCGTAAAGGGGGCCAAGTTCCTGGTCACAACGTCGTTTTATTGCGCGTTTTTTGCCGACAGCCGCGAGGCGATCTTGGAAATGGCCGATATCGCTGTGCCGCGAGGCCACGGCCGGCTTAGCATTGGCCGTGTAATGGCCGGCGGTTTTGCCGTGGTGGTGGTGTGCTGCTGTAAACCGCGCGGCGCTGAAATGCGGTGACCGATCCTCGCTTGCCCCCGGGCGGGCGTGAATACAACTGCAACCTCCAAGCCATCGGGGGCGAACGCGTGAACAGCCAGCTAAAGACATTTTGCCACGATTCGACACGTTATGTTGCAAGCAGCCACCGATTGCCCAGGTGGTCGCCGCCCTATAGCCACGAAGGAGTGCCCCCCCCCGGGGGGGCCCAAAGCCCCCCCAGCGCCTGGGCTGGAACACTGGCGCGCTGCGCGGCGAAATCCTGAGCGGCGCGGTGCGAGCTGCCTTGAATTTTACCAGCAAAGGGTTTTGCCCGCACCCTTGCAGATCGGATCGAGGTGGCCCGCACAGCCGAACCTGCGTCCCCGTGATTCACGCCGACGGTATCCATCATCCCACACCAATCTTGGCCGTGCCCGCCTTGCGGCCCGAAAGCCTTGCAAGCGATGCGCGACATCGGTGGCGTCCGTCGAACCTTGAACTGAACCTGCTACCGGTAAGCGTGGATCGCGGTTGACCATGCCCGAGGCGCTGATTTGGCCATTGACGGGTGCAAGAGGCGGCCGCCTGATCGTGAACAACTGCGCCGCGGCGGTGGTGCTGGCGTTGAATGGGAACCGCGTCGGGGCGCAAGGTGATCGCGTCGCGGGGGGAGCTGAAATCAAATCTGGCGATCAATTCCGCCTGCCCGACGTGTCATCGCTCAAAGCGGGGCAGTCCTGAAAGAAGTCGGCGCCAACAACAAAACCCGGCTTAGCGATTATGCCCGACTGCGGTGGATGAGGAACACGGCGGTTCTGTTGAAAAGCCATACCAGCAAATTTCGCATTGTTGGATTTACCTCTGCCCGTCACGCACGCTTTTGGCGCAATTGGCAGCAGGCGGGACCTGATCCTGATGGAAGATCTGGGCAGCGGCGTGCGATTGACCTGTCGCCTTTTCGGTCCTGCGGAATGAACCGGCTGGTGGCCGGATATTTTGAAAGCGGGCGTCCGATCTGGTCATGTTCTCGGGTGACAAGCTGTTTGGCGGGCCCAACAGGCGGCCATCATGCGAGGGCGAGCGACATTATTGCAGGGTTTGCGCAAGCATCCGCTGCTGCGGCTTTGCGAATCGATAAGCTGTCCCTCGCCGCCACCTTGAGGCAACTTTTGCGACTGTCCTGCCGGCCCCCTAATCCCGCTGTCACGGGTGCCCTGTTGTGCAGCGTTGTCGCAGCCCCTGGCGGAAGTCGAGGTGCGGGCGCAGAAACTGGCGGCCGTCTGTAGAAGCCTTATGAATGGCGTCACAGCATCGGTGAACCCGTCCCGCTGCCTATGTCGGTGGCGGATCGTTGCCACAAGCAGGACTTGGAAAAGCGTAAGCGTCGTGGTGGCCTGTGATCCCTTTCAACCGGAAGCGCTTAGCGACCGGCTGCGCGGGGGCCGGTGCCGGTCGTCGCGCGCATCCATCAGGGAAAGTTGTGGCTGGATTGCGACAGTCCACCGGTGCGGAATTGCCTGATATCGTTGCCGCACTCGGTACGATTGCCGCCCCATGACATCGGCTTTGTGTGATCGTGATCGGCCATGTGACCATCGGCAAGACGGCGTTGGTGGTCGGGGCGGTTGACAGGCATGGAAACGGACCTGCTGGCCGAAGAGAAGCCCGTGGTCTGTCATCGCGCTGGGCCTTTGCGCATTGCGAGATGGCAGGCGGTAACACTTGAACCTGATTGACGCACCGGGACACGAGGAATTATGCGCACGATGGTGTCTGGCGCAAGCGGGGCGCAGGGCGCGCTGCTGGTGGTTTCTGCTGTGGAATGGCGTCCCGCTGGCAAACGCGCGGAGCATGTGAAGATTGCGCAGCTGTGCAGGTCCCAGTAGCTGTCGTCGCGTGAACAAAGGCGATGATCCCTGCTGACGATCGCCAGCGCGCTGGCCGCGATTGGCGATGCCCTTGCGGCGCCGGGTGTTCACGCGGGCCGAACCTGGTGTCCTGTTCAGCCACGACCGCTTGGCGGGGTGGAACGGGCCTAGACAGGCGCTGGCGGCGCAGTTTTCAGACCTGCCACCACGGGCGGTTCCGCGGGCGCTTTCCCTCCGGGGTCGGGTGTTCTACTTTGGCGGGCGTGGCACATGTGGTGACGGGGACGTTGCTTTTGGGGCGGCGCTGTCTGTTGGCTGAATGCGCTTGTGGTTCAGCCACCGCGGCGCAAGCAAACGGGTTTGGTGCCGCGGCTGCATCGCGCGGTACTGCGGCGGAAACGGGTCGAGATAGCGAGAGGGTTGCCGTGAACCTGCGCGCATCTCGGTTGAAGGGTGGCGCGCGGTGATGTCCTGTTGTGGGAACGCAACGCACCGTCCTGCATGTATGGACGTGGCGCTGACCGTCTCTGCCAGTGCGGCGCGACCGGTCAACAATGCAAAAGCTGCGGCGTGCTCTGGGGCACGCGCATGAAAGGTTCGCGGCACTGCGGCTGATGGCGGCGGGCAGATCGCGCCGGGTGGACGGGGCTGGGCCAGCTTCGGTTTTTAAAACAAAGCCGGTGTCGGCTTTGCGGGGCAGGGCGGCGGTGCTGCGCCAGCTTTCGCCCCGCGGCGACGCCTGGGGGTGCGGTGATTCTGGACCGCAAGCCACGCGTCGGGCGGCGACAAGCGGCGCTTTGCCGGTTCTGCAGGCGGCACACACTCACAGAACGCGGCGGCCATCGCGGCAGCGCTTGTGCCAAGGGCGCGGGTGTAGCGTTTCGGGCTGATAATGAATGCGACTCACGGCGCGTGGTGCAGAGACTGTACTTGCCAGAGGGCCAGCTGTGGCCCCTGTCCAGCAGCTCGTCTCGCGTTTGACCCGATGATTTGCCGCGGTGCAAGAGGCGCTGCCTGGGGCGTTGCGGGGTTTCATGCGAACATCCGATAAAAGCAGGGGGCCGCGCCTGCTTTGCTACAAAGGTGACGCCGCTGCCGGGCGCTGGTGAACTTTTGCCCAAGCCGCGCTGGTCAAGCGGGCGGAGTCATGTTGCGCGATGGGTTTGGATTGGTCTGGGCAGCATGATCCCCTTTGGCAGCACTTGCCCGCGGCACAACAGGCGGCGCGGCCGAACGGGAAGATTGAAGAAGAGTATCCGTACGCGGCGGCAACCACCCCCCTGACCTGCGGCAGTTCGATGCGCCGGAACGACGCTGATCTGATTGCCCTGATGGTGGGTCAGGGAGCGGCTGGTATCGCTGCCTAATATCGCGCTGGAAGCGCAGGTTGGTGTTTCATGAAGCGACATCAGACAGCGCAAAGCGGACCCCTCGCGCGGCCTTCCCCTCCGCCCATGGTCTTACCACCAGGCGAGGCAACGCAGTGCCTGGCGACGAGCCGGCATTTTATCGTGCCGCGCCTTGAAGCATCTGGACGCCCAGGTATCACTCTGTCGGGAAGAACGAACCACACGGCCACAAATGGTAAAGCCTGCGCATTAAGACTTCCACCGCACCCCAACCGCCGCATAGTCTGCCCTCCAAGTGCGGAGGCGACCGGAAGTCTGGTGGTCCCTGGTCTCAAAACCATGGAACGCGTCGATACGGCGTGGTGGTGGTTCGATTCCTCATCCCGTCTCCGCCAACCGGTCTGGACATGCCCTTCGATCCCCCACAGTATGCAAGCGGCAACTTGGGAGGGGGCGAATGAGCGGATCAGAAACCGGAAATTTACGCTGAATGATCCTGGAGGGGGCAGCCCATCATTGACGGCACGGGGCCCTGCCGTGATCTGTTTTTGTGAAAAGAGGATTGCGAACCTGCATTCGCGGGCCGTCTGCAAGCACTGTGCAGGCCTATGGCGATGCTGTCCGGTTTTTGGTGCGGGGCAGTCCGGGCGAGAAGAACGCCGATTTCGCACAGCCGCCACGGGCTGACCATGCCGGTGCTGGAGGAATGCGGGGCTGCAAGACCCTCGTTCAACTGGGATTTCGAGATCGTGCGGCGGTGTACTGATCGACGAAAAGCGGCGAGGTTGTGATGCATTTCGAAGCTTCGTAGCGCGATGAGCTGGCAGGCGTTTGCTGATCAGATGCCAGTGCCCGGCAAAAGCTGCGGCGTCAGAATTGAATTGGGACGGCCTGCCTGCCTGGCGCCCTGGATGCGGGTCGAAACACTTTGACCCCGAGGTGTATGACACTGCGGGCCGAGGCCGACGGCAGCCGTCTGCGACGCCCCGCAAGGAGAAGGTCGCCAGCGGTGATGACATGGCCGGAAATCAATGTTCCGATCAGGGCTTTTCGGACGGGTTGCCCTTGTGCCGCCGACGCCCCTGACGGGTGATTCCCAGCTAGAGGGGACGCACGGTGATCCGCAGGATGTCGTTGCCACGGTGCCGCCAAACATGGGCATCGCCACGGTTCGAAAACGATCGCGATCAATGCGGTGATGGCAGGGTGTAAAGCCGAATATCTGCCGCGTTGGTGATCGCCGCCGGTAAGAGGCCGTCTGCACCGACGAATTCAACAACATTCCGGGGTCAACGGCCACCACCATGGGGCGCGGGCCACGGTGATGGTGGTCAACGGACCGATTGGTGGACCAAGAATCGGTTGAAATGCGGGCTAGGGGCTTTGGGGGCCGGCAACCGCGCCAACGCCACATCGGGCGCGCCCTGGCGGTTGACATTCGCAATGTCGGCGGCGCGACTACGGGCGGCGGTCCGACGGTCGGTTTTGGGCAACCGATGCAAACATACACCATGTGCTTTGCGAAGAACGAAGAACGCTCCTGGGAGCCGCTTTTGTAAAAAAAAACATGTGGAGCGGGGGTTCAAAGGCGGAGGAGTCCTGTCGTGAACCGTCTTGCCCAGAACCGGTGGGCCGGGTGCATTCTGGTGGAGCCAGACCCATCCGGCGCAAGCCGGGGACCAGATTGCAGGGTCGCTGGGGCAAGGGGCTTTGAGGGGTTTTTCTGCAAGATGCACAACCTCCCATCGACAGGCGCTGCTGGTGGTCTTGCCCTGAACATATCAACACGCTGACCGTCGATGGCCCCTATTCCCAAGGGACCGCTGCGCGACCGCATTCAGCAGGTCCACCGCGACGCCCGCTGTCCGAGATGGTGCAGGCCGTCATTCGGGTGGCGGGTAATCCCCGTGCGGATGCCCGAACGCAATGGGGCCGGAGAGGCTGGCGCAGCTTGCCCACCAAATTCGCAAAGCAAGGAATACATACCATATCGTCGTGGCTGGTGGGGATGCTGGCAAAATTCTCGTTCCGGCGTTCCACGGGTGGGGCCACGGCGAAGTGGGGTCCGATTTCCGTTTCCAGAAAGATCGATCATGGCTAGGTTTCACAGCAGAAGGAGGACGTGAATGACAATAATTCCTTGACGCCGACGGAACGAACGTGTCCCCGTCGCGCGTCAGATGCAGGCGAACGTTCCGGTTTCGGTGCATGGGGGTTGTCGGGCTGCTGAATATCAGCAAGCCACGGTGGCAATATCCTGCTGGATGAACTGGACAGGTTTTTGCTTGACGCGAAAACAGCACCGGCGTTGAGATCCGCCTATATCAAGCGACTCTTCGCGCAAACCGTGCCCCGACACGCTTGCGCCAACCAGATCCGCGATGATGCGATTTTCTGGTCGAAGGGCTGGCGGACTGAGGAATATGTACCACGTGCAAGTAATGCGACGATACAGTCCTGGTTTTGAAAATCCAGGGGATCCGTCCTGTTTTATATCGCTTCGAGCGTGTTCGCCAAGCCGCTGAACCGCGCAAGGCGTTAGGCAATGGAGGGCGGCGCGCCTATGTGCCTGGTGCCGCATCCTATTTCAGGAAATGCCACGAGACGACGAAATGCGGCCAAGGCCCGCGAGCGTTCGACCAGATCATCGGGGCGTTGCGCGACGCGTGACTGACGCAAAATATGAGGCGGCGCGGGGAAACCTGCGCCGCCTTTTTCGTGGGGGCGGCTTTTAGAGCTCGGACCAGCCAGCGCAGAGATGTCAGGTCATCCGCGATCCAGATCATCGCTTTGGCGTGGGTCCAGTTTCCGGAGGTTCGGGCAGGATGCCGGCAGGGAATTCACCGTGGCGCGGGCAGGGATCGCCTCACGAAGAGGCTCGCCCACCGTTTCATGCATGTACCGCACGCTTGAAGCAGGGCTCAGGTCGGCCCCTGCCAGCGTCCCCGTCGGTCAGTGTTAACCGCCGTCGCGGCGCAAGATCTCGCGTCCGTTCAGGGTAAAGCGGTGAGATCAGAGCCGCCGGTCGCCATTGCGTCGGTCACCAGAAACAAACCTCTCCGCGCCACGGTTGGCGGCAAGTGCTGCGCGGATCATCGCAGGATGCAACGTGCACGCCATCCGCTATCAGCCCTGAAGCCAACGCGCGATATGATCCAGCGCGGACCCGAAAGACCGGGGGCGCGGGCGTTGGCTTGCTCATGGCTTGAAACAGATCGTTCGCCATGCGGGCACCTCGCATCAAAGGCGCGCAATCGCCGTGTCGTAATCGCAATCGCTGTGCCCCAACGAACCAGCACGCCTGCCTCGGTCAGCGCCGCGATCTGGTCGGGGGTGGGCGTTCTCGGGGGCGAGGGTCATTAATCAGGTTTCGGGATTGCCGCGACAGCGTCGGTCAGCCATCGATATAATCGTCAGCCGTCAAAGAGCGGATCAGGCCTACCATCATGCGCCCTTGTGCGGCAACGGACAAGAATGCGGCCCCTCAAGGTGGAGGCCCGCGATGCCGGGAATGCTTGGTGGCAGCGCCTCGGTTCACGGCGGCGATGGCGGCGCGGCTGTGGGCGGGCGTATCGGTGATTAGCGTGGCAGGAGCGCATGGGTGCCAAAAGCCGCCGGGTGTGCTGTGGCCATGAATACCAGCGTGGCCAGATCAGGGGCGCTGTTTCAGCATCACCCCGCCGCCGCCATTCACTTGCAGATCAACAAAACCGGGCGAACAGGATGCCGCCTGCAAGCCGGATGTGTTCTTGGTGCGCTTGGCAGCTCGGCCTGTGGCATGAGTTGGCCGCGCCGCCGGCATCGACCACCAGCGCATGATCGACCAACAGCGTCTGGCCGTCGAACACACGGGCTCCCGGTAAAGGCATCATGGCGGGTTCTCCTCTCGCGGGCTGCGCGCAAGGCCAGCGCGATCGCCCCCGTCCAGTGCAACGGCCCTTGGCATCGATGAGATGAGCGGTCTGGGTTTCGGGCAGATAGGCGGCATAATGCGGGCCGACCCCTCCGGTCCAGCACAGATGGTCGTCGGGCTGGGTGATCCAGCTGGATTAGGGCGCGGGTCAGGTAAGTCAGCCCCGCGTGCCAGTCAGCGCCCGCCCGATGCTGTCGCCCTCTGCGGCGGCCTGTACCACATCAGGGGGCGAGGGTGGCGAAGTCCCCGGGTCGGCTTGGGCTTGAATTGGACGATGCCCGTGCGCGCTGAAGCCTATCCAGCATCTGTGTGAAAGCAGGGCCTGGCGGGGTGATTCCCGTCAACGGCCAGTAGCGTCTGGTTCCAGCACCCGTGCCCGCAGCCACGGCGCCAGAAAGGCCTGATCCGACACCTGAATAGCCCCAGCCGCCGATGCTGTTTGCCACACCTGCCTTCTGACGGCCCAAATAGTGCCTGTGCCAAGCGCGATCAAGAATAGCAGTCTTGCGCACCGCACGGCACCGACGGGGTGGTGTCGTGTCTTCCGGTCCACGACGGATTTGGCAAAGGGCAGACGCGGCCTTGCACGCCGCGGGCCCAATTCCGGGCCCCTGTGTACCCTGCGAGCCCCCAGATGCGGCCACGGCGCGGACATATGGAACACGTCCAGACCCGCCTGCGCAACTGACCTCGCGGGTGGCGTCAGGATGTTGTCGATTGCGGCGGCGCAAAGTTGTGCGAACATTCGCGCGACCCCTGTGGCTTCGGCACGGATACGGCCAATCGGGGGGGCAACAGCGACGCGGCATCCGGTGCCGCCGCCATCCAACGCGATCAGAAAAGGGAGGGTCAAAATTGTGGTGCATTCGAATTGTGTAGGCCACCTGTTTTTTGGCGGGTAAAAGACAATTTTCAACCTTCGGTTTGGCCCGTGACGGCAACGGGTTTTGCAAACGGCACTCTGGTGTGGATAAGGTTAGCGCTAACATACTCACGTATTTGCAGGAAGCCCCTAGGGTCAACGCCCGCCGCGATAGGGAAGCCCGATGTTGAATCGAGACCGTAGCCCGCGTCACCGGACCGGTCAATACGAAACGCAGACGCGCCAAGCCGTATGCCTATCTTGCACGGATCGTCGCGCCGCCGAAGACGGGCCACAGCGCGGGCGCACCTGTTCGTGGCAGCGGGCAGGCACATGCCTATGCCGGTGCGGGCAGGATCAGGCGGCCCCTAGCGACGCAGTCGGCCGGCCAATATCGGGATCATCACGACCTATCAACGATATGCTGTCCGGCGCATCAGCCGTTTTGAAAAACGCCTACCCCACAAGCGTTGATCCGTGAATACAAGCGCGTGCCGCGGGGCGGTACGGCAACAGGTTTGCGGGCGGCGTGCCTGCCATGTTGGCGACGGCGTACCCAAGGCACACCGGGGAATGGAGCTGAAGCCTGTTTTCGCGCGATATCATGCGCATGGCGGCGGGGGTCGGGCTGGAGCCACAACACCTTTGGATTTCCGCGATCTATCTGGGGTTTGCGACAAGATCGTACCAGGGTTGGTCATCGCCCGCGAGGCGGTTTTGGTCATCTGCCTGCGATCTTCCTACCAGCGGGGCCAATGACATCTGGGTGTTTCCAAACGATGACAAGGCGATCGTCCGCCAGAAGTTGCCGCAGGCGAAGCCACCCGCGTAAGAGCTTAATGGCTCGGAGATGGCGGCCTATCACGGGCCGGCACTTGTACCTTTTACGGCACGGCCAACACCAAACCAAGATGCCTGATGGAAATTTCTGGGCCTGCACCTGCCCGCGCGTCCTTCGTGAACCCCAACACCCCCTGCCGCGATGCGCGACGGTGGTGGGCACGCAGCGGCTTTGGCTGGTCAGCCTCTGGGCAATGAATTATACGCCCCTGTCTGCGATGTCCCCTGAACGAAAGGCCCTAATGTGAACGGCATCGTCGGCTTGAATGCGACGGGCGGTCCCGACCAATCTTCTGAATCCACCCTTGTCGCATGGCGCGGGCCGGGTGGTATCTGTGTTGGACTGCCAGGAATTTCTCAGAAATCTGGCTGAGTCACGCCCCTGCTGGCGGGGTCTACCAACCGGTTTGGCCGACGTGAACCACTTCCGCGGCGGGGGGCTTGGCTTTAATGATCGGGCAGCTGTATGTCGGGCGGTTGCTGCATGAACGAGGTCAAAAACGATCGCGGGCGAGGGATTCAGCGCTATATCCAAAGATCCCAAAGCTCAAAGACGGTGCCCTGTCCGAATGGGTGGCGGGGCAGACAAGACGCTCAACGAAAAGATCGTGCGCCCCATTGGCGACCCCTTCCAGCCCACGGCGGGTTGAATACTCCCTGGCGGGCAAATCTGGGCAATGCGGTTCACCAAGGTCTCTGCCGTGAAGCCGGAGCATCACATCGTCGAAGCGCCGGTCCGCGTGTTTCCCAAATGAATCAGGAAAAGCGTGAAAGACGCCTATCGCACGGTGAGTTCAAACGAAGACGTCATCGTCGTCGTGCGCTTTTCAAGGGGCCCAAAGCCAAACGCAATGCCCGAACTGCACAGCCTGACAACGCGGTGCGGCGAACCTGCAAGCGCGCGGGTTTGAAGGTGGGCGCCTGGCACCGACGGGCGTATGTCCGGCGCGTCCGGGCAAGGTTGCTGGCGTCGGGGATCCACGTCTGCCCGAAGCCGGTGGACGGCGGACCGATGGCACGTTTTGGCAAGACGGTGGATATCGTGCGTTGTCGATGCGCCGCGGACGGGCAAGCTGACGGTATTGGACCCCCGGCGGCGATGGGAGCGTCCCGGTCACCAACGGCTGATCTGTCGGGCAATGAATACGGGCAGGGGCGCGAGCTGTTTGCGCACTTTCCGCCAACACAGTTGGCACGGCCGATACCGGCGCCAAGCAGCATTTGAACCTGAACGCAGAGGAATGACCTCCGATTGACCCCGCAAGCACGCCAGCGCCGCTGCCTATGCCATCTGTTAAAAACGTGCGCCCATCGTGCCGGTATTGGTGGTGCGCATGACGTGCTGCACGCTGTCCCTTGGCCGAAGCGTTGTCGCCGGCGGTTTGCCCCGCGGTTTAGAATGGTGACGTTGAGCACGGATGCCGCCCTTGAGGTCATTGCCGAAATGGCAAAAGGTCGAAAGGCGGCATTGTTGGGGGTCGGGCACGTGTGCTGACAGCCTGATTGACGTCAAAGCGTGCGGTGGATTGGGGGCGAATTCGGTGTGTCCCCCGGTGGCCACGGAACAAGCTGTTTGCAGGCGGCCGAGAATCTGGGCTGCCCATGCTGCCCGGTGCCGCCACCGCCGTCAGAGGCGAATGCGCCTGTTATGAACGTGGCTATGACATGCTTGAAATTCCTTCCCCGCCGAAGCAGCGGGTTGGGGGGCCGCCGGTTTCCCTGAAATCGCTGTATTCGCCACTGCCAACAGGTGCGGTTTCTGCCCCACAGGCGGCGTCAAGCCCGCGAATGCGGAAAGCTATCTGTCGCTGCCGAAGTCGTCTGCGCGGGCGCAGCTGGGTCGCGCCCGTGACAATCTGATGCGCAAGGGCGATTGGGCCGCGAATCACCGAACTGGCCCGCGCCGCCAGCACCCTTGGCAGCCGCGGTTTTAAAGCGACGCCGCCCGCACGACTGGCCTGATCATATTGACCCGAGAATTAGCGCGCAGCTGCGCCCGCGATCTCGCGCAGTCGTCGCCCTTGATATCGGGTGCGCCCCATGCGTCGATCAAGGCAGGTGTTTGCGCACCGCGCGGATGGGGGGGGCTCTATCAGCTCGGCCCCGCTGGCGGAGGTGCGATAAAAAAAACCTCTTTGCCGTCTCTTGCATCGAGCAGGCCGGACCTTTCAGCAGTTTGCGCACGCATAGTTACCGTGTGCGTGTCTTCGAGTCAAAGCAAAAAACGATGTCCGTCAGCCGCATTTTTTCAGCGGTCGCGGTGGTTGGTGTTGTGCAAGCACCAGAATTTCAAGCCGGGCGTCAGAATCGGCATTGCCCGCCGCCGCCATGCAACGGCGACATCCAGCGGGAGAGGCGTTGTAGGCAATGATTCTCCCGTATTCGAGCTCGGACGCCTCCCCTATCCTTCGCCCTCGCAAAGGTGGCGGGAACGATACGATACGGCGGGATGGGTGCGAATTTTGGGTCTGACATCGGGGCCCGTCGGAGACGGTTTTTCCAAACTGTCGTTATGTTAGCGGTATGTCGGTAATGGCGGCAATCGGTCTGTGCGCCAATGGACACGCCCCGCCCGAGAAAAAATGTAGCAAGGATGCGTGACGCGGCGGGGCAACGCTTAGCAAAGGGACAACGGACGACGACCCTCACGCCTTTGCCGATAGGATAGACGATGCTTGCGATTTCTTATGCCGGTATTGCCGGCTTTTGCTTCTTCCCATGATGCACAGGCGACAGAACGGATGCGCCCTTGGCCTATGGCCGTCCTGAATCACCAATAGAACGCCAATCGCAGAGTTCCGCGATTCGCGGAGCGGACCGGTCTACGTGTCCTCGCGTGTCTGGGGGCCAGAAAATGGACCAGGGTCCGCTTGCCGACCGCTTTGGGCAGTTGATCGAGCTGCGTTTGGGGGTCAGATGCTTGCTGGCCCCCGCGAGCCTGCTGCCCGCGACCTGGATCGCGCCCTTGGCCGGTGCGGTTTGTCTGCCCGGGTGCACACGCCATTTTCCGAAACGTGACAGCGTCGAATTATTTCGTCGGGCCGCGATCTATGCCACAAGGTGCCGCAGACCATCTGGATGTACCCTGCATACGGGGGCTTCACGATCTAATCGACGCGAACCCTCGCCCTCGGATCGGGTGCTGGATAACCAGATCGAGACGGCTTTCACCCCACGGTTCTGGTCGAGGGCGGCTCCGCAGCTTTTCCCCGATTGGCTTCGCGGGACAACCGGTTGCGCCCTTTGTCGAAGGGCAAAGCGGGATAGAGCATTCATATGCGCGTGGGGCTTTGATCTGACCTTTGGGCGACATCAACGGGGGCGAGCTTTTGGTGCGCGACAGCACCACCACCGGGCCACCGTTACCGCGTGGTGGGAAACACTGACGCGACGGGGTTTGGCTTTGTTATCGGGGCGGGATATGGCGCGGGTCAGCGAACAGTTGTGTTCCTGCCGTCGGAACGTGGCTAGAACCTGACATCGCGCCGGGATCGTGTGCGTGCGGGGGTGCATTGGCAAGGGCGAGCGTGCGTCGGCCTTTTTTATGGTCTGACGTGGCTGGGCAAAGGAATACGAGACGCAGCCCGACAACCAGCTGGTGGGCTCGTGCGCCTCAAAACTGTATTCTGACGCCTCAAGGCGCGGCCTGCGAGTTTTTTTTTTGATCTCGTGTTCTTTCCAGCTGGCGATGCCTTGATACGGGGTTTGCGTCAATAATAATGGCGAATAATACGACGTAGGCATCAGAGCAGTGGTCAAAACGGCTTTCGAGGCACGTTTGTCATAAGCTGGTCCGCAGACAGAAAATAAGACAGAGAA
>Ga0163217_1042061_pt1 | contig 13288 bp, 15 predicted proteins | sample SynspAceP_FD_185933 | JGI IMG/M metagenome (GOLD analysis project Ga0163217, IMG submission 185933) | Saline lake microbial communities from Ace Lake in Antarctica - Synechococcus sp. Ace-P (PacBio error correction) | ecosystem: Environmental > Aquatic > Non-marine Saline and Alkaline > Saline ...
AATTGTCGTGGTCGTAAGCCGATGTGTTCGGTTTACGACACGAATACCCCTTGGGTGATTGTGGGGGGAAAATGTCGGTCTGTTTTCGGTTTTTTGCCCTCCTTGCCCGGCGTGATTTCGGGTCTTTTTGGTGTTTTTTTTAAAATTAATAATTCGGTAAATATGGGTAAAAACAAGGATTGGCAAAAAACGAGTTGCCAAAGAATGTTGCGTCGGTGTGTACGTCCCGTTCGAAGGAAGCAATTCCGCCTCTCGGTCGGTGCGGGTGTGATTGTCCTGGAGATCCGAAATTCACAACCGATGCAGGTTCGCCGGCCGTGATACGGATGGCTGCGCTTGTGTGCATTCGTCTGGACGCTGGCTTGTGTGCAAATTTTTCAATTTCGGGCCGCCGAGTTCATCATGTCGCCCGTTGACTTCGATTGTGAAAATCGTTGCGCTGGACGGACCATTGTCGAACAAGCCAACGCGAACGGTGAATTGTTGAACTTTTGTCGCCTCAAGACGTCGCGTGATTTCATCTGGCGTGGCTCTGTGCTCAAATTAGAGATCGCGATCTGGTCGTTCCCTGCTGGGTAGAGTCACTTCAACCTGCGTAGTAAGCGAACCAACGGATTCACCTTGCGAGAAATGCCCGGACCGATCCGGCCCAGATCCATGCCCAGTTCCACCTACGTCTTCTCTCGTAGTGCTTGCGAAAAACTCTGTTGACGCAATGCGGTAAGTGGTGTGGTTTAAACGCCTATCTAGTTTTTGGCGTAATTGCCCCCTTGGTTCTAACGTGCACCCGTGGCGGATGCGATGCTACCTGCTCTGTGCGTCCACTGCGGTTCGGGTCGTTTCGGTATTTTATTCGGATTGGGTACGATCGTGCATCGCGCGGATTCGGTCGGTTTTCGCTGATACCATTCGCGGGCGACCTCTGCCGTCGGGAGTTTTGAAGCACTTTTCGATTCAATCTAATTGCTCATGATGTTGGTCGTCGTGGATGGCATTTTTAAGGTGATTCACTTAGTTTCGGTCACGCTTTTGCTAATGGCTTCCCGGTATTTTACGAAACGATCCGTAGTGGGTGTTGCCTGGGTGAAATTGTTTTTCTCTCGCAACTCGCTGTGTCTGTTGTGAAATGATCATCTCGTACGTCGTTGACAATTAATGCTTCACGCGTCGCGGCAAACCGGATCGCGATCGCGGATGGGCGGCGTCTTAATTCTGTAGAGTTGTCCCTATGTCGCTAGCGTCCGGCTGGTGTGTTGGTGGTTGAATCCAGCGGTGTGGTTCGCTTTTCACTGTGCCATGCTTCAAGTTTTTCCTTTTAAGCTCGAGTAACCGGCGACGTGTTGTCCAACTGTCGAACCGTTGTTGCGAATGGAGCGGTACTATCGTCGTCGGCGACCTCGTTGACATTCCGAATGTTGCGTGAACTAGGGTCGACGATGCGTCGGCGTTCGAATCGAACGTTGGTGTGATTTCCGATCGATCCACCATGCCAGTCATTTTTCGAGTGTGCGTCGACCGGCATCGCGTTCTCCACCGCTCGCGATGATCGTCTTTCAAAATCGTTTGAGACATGATCGGCACGAAGGTTTGTTCATTCGTGTTCGATTGCCGGGCTCGATCTGATTGTTGTCCGCCGGTGCGCGTTGTTTTTGTGGACCGTGTGCCGCCGACGCTGGGTTTCGCCGAATTTACGTGGCGCGAAGAGGTTCTCAACTCGGTAACGGCATCTGGCGGCGATTCTTTGGGTCGTTGACGTAATCCGACGCAATTCATCATCCCACTATCCTATCACCCTTCATTCGTCGAGGTCCCTGCGGTCGCGAGCTGTTTCGCGATTTGTACCAGAGGTTGCGATCGCGCGCGAGCGGTTTTATTTACCGCCGTGTATCTCGGAATTCGTATATGGAATTCGCGGCCGGTGATGATTCTTGGGAGTATTCGAGAACGATGAGTGGTTGGTGCAACGCGAATACGACGTTTGGATTGGAGATTCTTATCCGCAGCGATTTGTGGTCAACCAATATACCAACACCAACAATCACTCGTTCTTGGCCAGCTGCAAACCAGCGCGCGAGAGTTTGAAACGAAAACTCGGCCGAGTTGAACCGAGCAGCGTACTCCGCGATGCAAGTCAATATCGACACCGCGACGGGTGAAATTCCTCTACACCGAACTGTGCATACTCGCCCGATCGGTTTTTCGATGCCGCTTCAGATATGTTCAAATCGGGAACTCGAAATGACAAAGAACTGTACTTTCGATTCGGTGACAAAGAAAAACTCGAATCATATCAAGAATGCGTGGAGAACCGCGAGCAACTACGCGTGTGTTTTCGTGGCGGCGGATGGATCGCTGAATCCTCAACCGATCCGCCCGCGATCCCGTTCAACGCCCCCCCCCCCAATGCGCGACGTCGGCGTCCGTTGACGGTCGTTCCGGAATCCGACCCGAGCAAAAGAACACCGCGGTCCGGGGTGGAACTCAATCGCACCTCGTTTCGAAGCGATCTGGTTGCTGCACCTGGTCAAGCCGACACGATCCGCAGCGGCGGGTTCGGGGATGCTCGCGTCTGAGAAGATCGCAGCAGCTCGCCCGCCGTTCTGGCAATGGTCAAAGGCGATCCCGAGCGGTGAGAGCGGTAGCTCGACTCTCCTGGTCGAGTAATGTTGATTTCTTGCCACGCCCGAACTCGGAGACAGTCAGGCTACGATTCGTCGCTTCCCACACCGATCACAGGCTTCAAACTGTGCGCGTCGGCGTATCACAGACCGTAGGGGTCCGCTGCAGCATAACTTCGGGGTAGTGACGCAGCTAATTGTTTTCGTTGTCGCAAAGCCGACACTCGATCAATGATGAATCCGGATTTGTTTTGGCCAGTAATATCGCGAGTTCCCGTTCGACGCTGTGCAAGTTTCAATCATTCGGCGAGTCAGTGGTGTCGTGTTCAATGACAAAAACTGCGAATCGCTCTCGTTGGGCGCGAAGTTGCAATCAATCTCTTCGTTGAGCGCGTCACGACGATCAAAGACGGGCTGGTTGAGGAAGATAAGCTATGTCAATCGGTGATCTCGTCGGAGCACAGATGCCAATAACGTTATTCGTGACACGCCTTCGGGATTACCGCCGCTTGCTAGGTTTCGCTTAAGTATCGACAGTGCAGCATTCCCATGACACCTCTCCGGGAAAATCAATGTCAGCCAAAGAACAACGAGAAAAATCCGGATCATGAACGCATCATCTTTCCAAGACATGAAAATCGGAAGCGCCGACGGATCGAGTTTCATCAGATCGAGATGCGAGAGTGCACAGAGCGGCAGTCCCCAGCAGTGTTGCAGATCCATTCCACCTTCTGGAGGACGGAAGTGAAAGCCCACTCCCGTAAAATCTTCGCCCTCGAGTTAACGAGCTTGGAACATTTCGACATTCGAACTCCAGCCCGATCGAGATGTGATTAATCCGTCGAACTCGTTCCGATCTGCTCGACTCATCGAGCGTGCGATCACAACCGTTCGTGTGTCTTCGTGATGTCTTCAAGATCGACTTTTAATCTGCGAGTGAACCGATGGTTAATGAGACGATTGGCTAAACTTCGCCAGCGAGCGCGCATTAGCGGAGCCCATAAATGGTTGTGGCCGTGCGACACGTGAGCGCTCCCTCGGCGCGTTGTACCTGAACTTCGCCGACGGCGGTCGTGACGCAAAAGTCCAACCCTCGGATTTCTTTCCGCGTTCCGATGTTGTGGCAATACAAGATTGAAGGCCGCTTGTCTCCCAATCGCTGGTGCCCGCGGTAGTCGTCGCCTGGCGAAGACGTGGGCCTCGCGAAAAAAGTAATCGGTGCATGGCGCTGCCGTGCCAGCCTGAAGCCACTGTGAGCAAAACGGGGGGCGCGAGTCGAAAAATCAAACGCCCGCTCGCGCATCGCGGGAACCTCGATCGTTTGGTGTCCAACCGACGATCGCCTATTCTGCGGAATACAGCGCTCGCTCACTCTCAAAATTTGTCGGATGATCTTGCCCGTCATTTCCAAAGTGGATCAGCCTCGCTGCACGATCACGTCGCTGGCGTCCCAATAGGCGAACCGTCTGCTCGGTCAATGTCGCGGTGATCTCGGCAAAATCAGCCAAGCGGCGGATCGCGGCATTGGCATGGGACGCGATGAAGACCCGCACTGCCTTACAGAATCCCAGCCATTTCGTCACTCGATAGAGTCCATAGCCGACCACACGACCTCGGAGTGCCGATGCCCGTAGCATACGACAGGAAGACATTTTTGAACCGGTGACGTCGCGTCGATTGAATCGCGACCAGCGAACGGTCGCAATCTGGGGCGAGCGGATTTGGACGATTCGCTGGCCCGACCGAGACGAAGTCACTTCCACAGCACCGACGGGATCACGCTCGTATCGAGATGCGTTCGCCGCGCACCGACCGCCAGAATACTCGATTCGCGATTCCGGATCGTCGAATATCTTCACAACAAACAAGACACTCACAATTCTCTGATTCCCATAGAAATGTGCGTTGCACAACAACGACGAACGAAACAGCGTCGCCCCCATCGACAACGTTGAACTGTCGCGTGGACGAGAACCGCCGAGGTATCGCACAACCAGCACGACTCAGGCGTGATGCCAGGAGCATGTGCAATCGGAAATGCAATCGATGCAGCGAGAACATCAATCATCGACGAAACATCAACCACGGGCTGTGGCGCGTCTTAATGGCCTCGTTTGCGCTCTCGCGATCGTCACAAGTCGATCGCGCGATCGCGGCCGATGAGTGCCAGATTCGATGGACCGTCAGCAACCACGCCCGTTGTCGAGCAAGCACGACGACCGTCTGCCGTAAGAAAAATCGTGCCATCACGTGAACAGAAGGGACATCGACGTTGGAACATCCATGCACACGGTATCGGTTCTCCGTATGAGCGCTTAATGACACGAGACAATAAGACGCGCTCTGAAATGTATGGACGAGCTAGTGATTGTCGCTGTCGCTCTAATTGAACGCTGCCCGACAGGAGGCCGCGGGCGAATTCATGCTGTAGTGGTCCACACTCACATCGTCCGTAGCGGGCGGATAGTACTGGGGCACTCCGGCGCGTCATGCCTGCTTCTAGCTCGAGCATCGACCTGGACGCGTGCCACCGCACAAATAATCCCACTGCCACGCTCTTCCCATCAACTGGTAGATTTTCTCGCAGTCATCGCCTTCCAGCCAGCTCCCCTCTTAGATCGAACCTGTGGGACTCGAGGAATTAACATGACATCAGTCTTCGCAAAGAACGAACGCTTGATCATTCTAGCCTCGCAGACATACCGCTGGGTGACGTTACGAATACTTCACTTCTTTCTGAACCCGACTGAACGAAATTCGCAACAACGGGAGATTTGGTGGGAATCCTACACGGTTCCCCATGACAAATACAGGCTCTATGAGATCGGTCTTACTCACGTTTGTCCTCGTTCGATGAAATAGAAAGCCCTCGTTCTACGATAGGAACCCCCATGCGAGGATTGCAAACCTTCTGCTGGAGCCAACACTTTACTGAGATCAGCGGCAGACCATACACGCTCAAACGGATCAAAACTCATAACTTCTCGAAATCCACTCGTGCCGTCGCCTCTCATTGGTGGCGATTTGAATGCGATGCGATGCTTCGAAGCGTATGGCAGGTGCGCGGCTGATGCACGAACGGGATCAAGCGATTCCGACTCGATGCCGATCGGGGTGAGTTTGCGCGTCGACAGATGAAAGTCGCTTGAGTGACATTGTGTGGGATATCGCAAGCGACGCATCCCGCAGGCGGATGGCACGATACGGCGCAAACAGGCACGGGATCGACCGCGATCGGCGGTGGAATTTTGAGATCAGCCTGCCGATCAAGTTGACTTGACCGACTACTTCCAACTATTCCCGGCAAAACAGTTCGTTAACGATGTGTCGCATGGCGATTCGAATACTTCGGCGTCTTGCGTGCCCAGTATCGTGTCATATAACGTCGAGAAGCCGAACCGACCCTAGCATCTTCAATATCCTGCTTCATTATTCGATCAGATCAGTGTGGATGGTCAGGCCCCCATGCCGCATGCAAGCCATCCCTCGTTCGAAAATCAGCTGCGCGAACCAACGCGACGATAACTTCCGGGAACTCGGCTGGAGTGACCGAGCCATGAAACGATGGCCGATAGCGGCGACCCTTCGTCATGCAACGCAAGAAACGGCAGACACCCTCGCGGACGAAATCCGCGAACGTACACTACCAAGGCTATCCGGTGGTGTTGATTATCCAGATGGTGAATCCGACAGTGGTGCGACGCTTATCGTTGGCTGAGAACGCAAAAACTAGACGTAACTGGCCTGACCGCCGTCGCTACGACGGACGACCCGAATGCGGTTTGGTCATAGCCTGGGCAAACCCAAGGAAAACGGTGGCTTCGCCATGGGTGATCCTACGGATAACTTTGACTGATGGATGGTTTCGGTGGTGCCCCGAGGCTCATGTAATTTGCGTAAGATTTATGCTCCCATAACAAATGTAACGATGACATCGCAAATCGCGGGCGAAATGCGTTCCATCGACGTCCACAGCCGTTCGCCACGACACTATCATCAACACTCGCATGATCGAAGGGTCACGAGGCTGGCGAAGTGATTTCGCCTCATGGTTGTGTTCAATGACATCCAGAGGCCTGCAACCAAGACTCACTCTTGTGCCGACTATCAAACGTATTCCGGATGACCCGAGGACGACGAGGCGAAGTTGACCATTCTCAATAGTGGCCGAATTTCGCACAAAAAAAGTCGCGATTTTGGACGTGTGACCGATCTACGGCATTACTAGCACATCACCCGCATTCAGGAATTGTCCAATAACGCGAACCGTGCGGGCAACTGGATAGCCGGTACAACCTCATCACCGAGTCTGCACCCGTCGACCTTCGTGTGGTAGATAAAAAAATTCGCGTCACCAAAATCAGACGGAACAGCTAAATTCGTTATCACGAACGAATGATCACTGTCGCTCGCAACCCTCAGGAGGGGCACTTCGTCGAGGCAAATCAAAGGTCCGGTTCTTCGTCGTTGTCTGTCCATGTGTTATCTGTAGCTTCGAAAACAACTCATTGACCGCCACTTTCGTGAATGAAATCGAGACGTTCCGATTGTTTCGGACGACCATGGGTCGACCGGCTTACTCCTCGCAGGAGTCCCAGCACGATGTTCGTGCGAAAGGAGACGTCACCGTGCTCCTACAAAAGCTCAACTGCGGATGCGCAACGCAAGGGGCAGTCTCAAAGGAATGATCGAAGACTCGGTGGTGTCTAGTCCTATAGCTCCAATGCTACACTAAGAAATCGACTCCGTAAGACTCGCGTACGTGAAGGATCTGCAAAATAATTCCTCGCTGTTCGTGAACGCAGAACAGCGATACTCGCTCAGTAGCGGCCCGATACTCTAGCCGCCGGTATTTCTTGGGAATACCTTCGCTAGCGCTACTGTTCTCACCGCATCGCGGGCGACGCGAAGCCCATGTACGGATGATGGACCACGGTTCGGGAGGGTTTCGCGTTTGGGCGCTTCGCACGTCCGATGGAATATAAAATAGAGCGTCGCTGCACGCAGATGTGACGTCTGATCGAGAACGCTTTTTTCAAATCCGATCGTCCAGAACCACCGGCAGCGAAAATCACGGGGAAGTGACACTTCACACCATTCCATCACGTTGCCCAACGTGTCGACATAAACCGAAAACCGTTGGGCAAAATTTTTTGACGCCGTATAAGCTACTTGCGATTGACCGTTCGAACTTTTCTCGTCGTCCACGCGTACTCTGGTAAAAATCGGACATCGTTCCGAACGAGCGAGCGTCGTCTCAACGGATTCGGCGACAGCGAGTATACCCATTCCGCTTCGTGGGAGGCGATATCCCGTTCGCTTGTAAAAACATCATCTGGCATGTGAAACTGATCCGTTGCTATCGAGTCAGCCCTGCCAATCTGCTCGATCGTGGTTACACATCTGATCCATCGGAATCTCTCTTGCTCGCTTCAACCGCGAAGTAGTTTCATCGCGTCGTAACCCGAAGAGTGCCGAGATCAGGGCATCTTTTTCCTGTGGGGTGTGCTGCGGTCCCGCGTACAACGCGGCCGGGATTGATCGTGAACCGAGCCAACCGTGATTCGGCGGCGCCGATCGCGAACGCGCGAATGCGATACGCGTACCAACCCCTCCGATCGTGATCAGCGAAACGCCTCGTGCCCCGGAGACTCCCATCGGATAACTCCGGTCCCGCAAATCTTCGACCACCATTCGGCCTGACCACAGAGCGCGGGCTTGGCCATTGCGATACCAGATGGGATCCTCGGAGCGCCGAAATCGGGCGCCAGAGATCAGCAAGCGGCGAGGGAGTATTCTCAGCTCTCGACGAGCAATCTGCCCAATTCCACCGACGACACAGAACCTCGCAAATCGAGTGGCTCGCTGGCGGACGATTCCGTCGTTCCGCAATCTGCAATCGTCTCCCGCATCCGGCAGCAGCGCTGGCGGTGACAGTTGTTCGGACGGTATATCGCGACCCGTGCCGCATGATAGCAAATACGTCTCGATTCGTTCTGCGTCGATCATCAAGAGCCGATCCAACAGCAACCACTGAAGGGTTGACGCCTCAACGATGCCATGCGGTCGATCAGGAAAAGAACGCAACGACATCGACTGCTCTGGCATGCACGGCCAAAGAACTCCCTCCGCTGAGCGGTCGCATCAGGCGATGACCGCGTTGGTGCTTTGGGCGACGGCGAGTTATCTTTCGCATCCGTCCGAAACCGATCGGGAAGATGCCAGACCGCGCAGCGACCAGTCGTCAGTATTTACCTCATCCGAGCACAAGTGAATGCTGACCGTGGGCGGTAAGTCTCGAGTCGACGCAAATCCTTGGCATCGAGTCGAGGTGCTCGTGATAGGTCGATCCGAGTCAAGGTTTCCGTACTCCATCGTGCACCGGGTGCAACCACACGGCCGGCGTAGCTGATATCCTGTCTCAAATTCGATCGACGCGTTCATCAACGCAATACGGTTGATGCATCCTTGCGAGAACTCGCGAGTTCGTAGTCGAACTGCGAGTCGTCCATCTGAGTCGTTGGCATGCGGATTGGCCACCGTAGCCAGCGAACGAGCTATAGGCGGCCATCCCATCCCGCAAGATACCGCACAGAAATTTCATATGACTTAGGAACAGAAACACCGTTGCTTAAGTGGCCCCCAACCCCTCGCGCTGATGTTTCGCCTTCGTGAGGCCCACGTAATTTGGAATCGTCATACTAATCAAGTGCTCGGTACAGAGCACCCCTACTCATATTGTCTGGCGAATGCCATCGAGCGCGGAAAGAGGTCAAATCTGGTCGGAAATAGCCTTTGTTCAACCCGTTGGCTGCATTGGCAACGTCACTGGCGTCTCCTGACGAAGTGAACTCCCACGCGAGTTGTCAGCTCTCAAATCAACCGAAATCAACGTTGTCTCAAAACCGATAGACGCGACGCACGAGGTCGATATCCCCACGCTTACTTGAATCGGCGAGTTCGGGAACCGATCGAGCAACGCGTTGACACAAAGAAAGGTCGCCGTCGAAACCCATCTAAACTTTCAATGAGGCAGCGATGCTCTCGTCGATTTTCCGTTCCCGGTTTTGTTCGCGCGTGACTGTCTCATCCCAACTCGGTAGCGACTTGTCACTTCTGTTGAGGTACTGACACCGCGTCCTGATTGAAATCGCGACCGGCAAACATTCAAATGAATTCGCTCGCGACGCTCAAGCGATAGGGCTCTCATTTCATAAATACTGAGTTCGAGATCGGCTGGTTGGACGCAACTTCGATTAAAACATCTGCTGCTTGAGCCGAAGTCATCTGCGTTGCGGTGCTAAAGTAGGGGGCCCTAGTCGGTTAGAACGTAACGGCAGGTGTTGCAAAATCAGATGCGAGTTCAGACAAGTGGTGTGCGTTGTGAACGATCGTCCGCCCAGTCATCGTTGTGTTCACGCCACAACGGTTCTGCGGACGAGTTGGAGCAAAAACCCAAACGCGGCCGTTCGCAACCAATGAGACTCAGTCGACATCCTCTGGACTGCAGACGATATCCAAAGCAGCTCGTCGCCTCCGTTCGAGTCGCAAAAACGCAGTCGATCGCAAATCAGCATCGTGTGATCGACATCGGCGGCACCAATGAATCATCAATCGCGAGTTTTCGTGGGGTCACTCTCGACGCAACGCAAACGAGGCACGGAGCGTCTCACCTGACTGCGACTCAGGGTCCGCTGACGATCGCAACGCGAACAACGGTTCGTCCCTGCTCGTGAGTGAGTTGCAAATTCCTCGATCGACCTCGCACACGTGATCGTAATCGGCAGCCAACAACGCTGGACACCGAGTCGACTATCTGTTTCGTAGCTTTTCTCGAACCGCTCGCTCATCCCCAATGCGCCGGCCAACCGATTCAGCGCTACCAGCGTTGCCATCATGGCCCAACGAGAGCGTGTAAGGAAATTTCGCGGGTTTATTGCCGGCGTGCACGATTTCCTGTTCGTACCGACCGCTTGCAACATCAGACCGCCTGTGATGTGTCAGATTCGGGAACAGTGACTCCGAGACCACTGGTAGAAAGCGGCTTTCGCTTTGCGCACGCCAGTACTGGGTCAGTTCTGCAATCGTAGCTTCGCGCGTTCACGAGTCGTTTGCCGTCAGTGCGGGTCAACCATTCACGCAAGCGGTCGGAACTACGGAAATCGTTGTAATGGAGTAAGAAAGTGACGAATCGTCGTCGCTGTCAATCGTTGCAACGGTCGTTTGATCATCCAGAAACTCTTGTATCGAGTGCGCGACCATTCTTTCAAGCTCACCGTAGGTTCAAACGGGAAGACCTCACGCAGTCGCGAGACGTCTTCATTTGCCCCTTGATATTACGTAACCACTTCGGCAAGACTGCAATTCGATCCAGCACGGTTTGTAGGCGGGCACTTTCATGGTCGTATGATGAGAGGATTGCGACGAATCGTTGAATCTTGGCAATTCGAGAAAAGATTGAATATCGACGCCTCGCAGACCGGTCCGATACGTCGGCCAGCGTTTTTAGATTCCATTCGCTGCGCTTGAGCATTTGAAGCGAGGGATCGTATCTCTTAAGTGGATTGAATCACCTTGCCATCTTCTTGGGACACGTCGACGAGTTATGTAAACACAATCTGGCTCTGCTGCGCTGGTCATCTGAAACTGGCCTCGTTGCGGCAAGTAGCATCCGTAACGCACGGTCCAAATTCGTCAACACAATACCGAGCATGACGCGGCAATGAGAAGCGATCGGACCGCCGTGCTGATTGAAGTCTTGACACCACATGCGGAATACTCAATTCGTGAAAAGAAAGCAAGTGTCGCTGGGCAATCCAAAAGTTCTCCGCGGATCTAACAACATCGGCTGCAGATGCACACCGTGCGGCATTGACGAAATCGCGTGAGCATTCCGTTTTATCGATAATGCTGTGGCAGTGCAACATTGCTTTGACTGATCTAAGATCAGACGACTTTCCTGCCGCCGGGGATGAGCAACCTTTGCGATTCGCCGCCACTCGCAGCTCGAAACGAGTGACGTCGACTTGCGCAGGATCAGGCAGCAGTGTTGAGAAATTCAACAGACGTGACTCGGTGGTGTCCGTGGCGCTGGATTCCACATAGATCACCTGAATCGCTTCATCGAGCCAAAAGGCAACCAATCCCGCCCAGAGCCAACGGAGGTACTTACACTCGATTCCGACGCCCGTAGAGCAGCCCGACGGCGAAAGAATCGCGGTTGGTCGGGATTCGATTCGCACCTTAGAGTCGACGGGATGATTCTCGGGGATGCTTTCCGCGTCTCGCGTCCCTCGGCACCTAATTTCAAAAAGAAACTCTGGTCATTTTCCATCGCACGCACCGCACGCGCCTTTGGGATCAGCGGGTGCATGCGCGTTGCCACGCGACGCGATCCAGCGGAGTAGACCGCTCCGGCCGGCAGCGACAGCGGAGAATCCATGCCATGATCAGGACGTGGTCTGGCAATCCGGCCCAATCGGATCAGGTCGTGGCCATGTCGAGACCGCAAGTCGTAACCGATCCGAAAGCCGCTGGCGAGGCGCCTCATGCAGAGTTCGCTCAGTTCCACGTCAAATGCTCGGTGGAGTTGCCCGCAGTGGTCTGAGGTTCGGCACGTCAAATGTTCCTGCCACAATTGTTCGTTCGACACCGCCCGGAATGGACGCGTGCCGAGCAGGCAATTCATAGAGCATCGGATTCCCAGTGCGAAGAGTCCGCAGTCCGTCCGACCAAAATGACCTTCGCCGCGTGCTGTCGTTCGGGACTGCACTGTAGGTAGTAGGTTCTCGATCCCACAGCTTCGATTGGAATCGGATACCGTCGTCATCTCGGCATGCCAAACCAAATGGTCGAACCAGGCGCGATCAATCGGGTCCAATCAAAGATGTTGCTCGGCTGCGTCTCGATGCCCAATCCCTTCATTTCGTGTGGCTGATGAAGAGCACCTGCGATTCCGAGCACCCACGCAAACACATCGCTCGACGATGCTTCGCTCGATTCAACGTTCCGCAAAATCGACGCCTTCAATCCATTTGGAGACCCACGAAAAACGAGCTCCGGCGTCGATCCGACGTCGAAACAGGCACAATGTTGGTGATCGAGCATCGCCATCCATCCTGGTGGAGCGCCTCCGCGTTTCCAAGGCCGTGGCATCGTCTCGGTCGGAACGGTCTTCGCCGGAAACTTTGATCGCCACCTCGCGGCCAGCGATTCATCCGTTGGCTTGGTACACCGTGCGCAAAACCGCCCGATCCGATCACCCCCACAACTCGGTAGCGACCGTATGAGTGATGCGTAGACAGCGGTTGAAACGCCGAACTGCCGCTTCGGCCGTTCATGGGGTGTGTAATCCGCGAGATGGGTGCTTTCCGTTGGCGTCCGACACGGAAGCATTGTCCTGGTTAGCGACAGCGATTGATTAAGAAGCCGTAACGGAATCGGCAAGATATCACGATCAACCCTGGCAAAACGAAAGCCTTGACGACTTCGGCGAATATTCAACTCGCGTGATTGCGGCTATGAGACAAAGCAGTAGCCCAGCATCTCCTCGGCGTCGTACAGTGTCCCCGCTTCCGTTAGGCCCTGAAAGGAAACGCTGTGAAGCATTTCATGAGGCCGTTTGAGGCGGCTAGCCCACGAATTCGATGCTGGCGACATAACCGTGCTAA
>Ga0163217_1065666_pt1 | contig 13287 bp, 20 predicted proteins | sample SynspAceP_FD_185933 | JGI IMG/M metagenome (GOLD analysis project Ga0163217, IMG submission 185933) | Saline lake microbial communities from Ace Lake in Antarctica - Synechococcus sp. Ace-P (PacBio error correction) | ecosystem: Environmental > Aquatic > Non-marine Saline and Alkaline > Saline ...
GCCGTTCGCGCGAAAACGCTGCGGCCTGACATCCGCTCGTGTTACTGTGCGCAGATTGTCGCGCGCCCGGCGGCGCAAGAGTGGACAGAGGTTGCCTTAACAAGCCTTATATCAAGCGCGTTACGCTGAAACAATATGCGTGGTCGAATGATCAAAGTCGATCAACGGTCGCGAGGAGCTATGGCAGAGCATATGTGCTAGGTTGATTATGCGCTAATGATTCGATCAGCCCTGGGCGTTTTCCAATAGGCTCCGGAGTCTGAAATCACCAATATGGCGACGAGCAGTCTAATGGTGAGAACGGCATAGCAGTGTTCCGGTCTAGCAGAATGGCTGGCAGGGCGCGGACAGGGTTGCGTGAAGAGCAGTCCTCATAGGTGTTCTATTCACGCCCGCAATATTGACTCTCCTCACCGTCCAAGGATCGGACTGGCCCGAGGCACTACGGACCACCATGGCAGGGCGACGTTCGACAAGCTGCGCGCAGATAGCACCGCTGGTGTACGGGCCATCACCAGCATCATCAACCCCTGCGGGTGGAAAAAGCACATCTTCGACTGGTTATATGAAAGACTATGGCCCCGAATTGCGCGCCAAGGCACTACACTGGGCGTCGTGAGTAGGCGAAAGCGCGGCAGCGGGACCGCGGAAAATATTATTGAGTATCAACAGTATCGCTCGCTCGGTTCGCAGTCGACCAGCAAGCCTTTTCCAGGAGTCGAGTATACTCGAGGTTAAGGCTGCTGCGATTTGCTTTACCAGACACAGTAATTTGGCTCGGTAGAGTCGATAGTAGGCTTTGGCGAGGGGTAAATGGCATCCGAGCCAGGAGACATGTATTTCTCGATAGGTCGACAAAGCAAGAAAGCGGGTTATGATTACGTACGTAAGCATTTAATCAGGCATCTGCGGACCGATCCGCAGTATTATCGCGCCTCGGGAGGACACGCCGTAAGAGTGTGATTGGAATATGGAACGACAACCGCTCCGGTTTGCGGTGACCCAGATTTCGCGGAGCCGGCACAAATGACCGATCGATCTTTCGGCAATCGTTCGCGGCCCGTGCGTGGGCGCGAAAGCTGCATCTCCATGTGTCACTGCAGAGAAATGGATACCGGCAGTTGCCGAGACCGAGCGTGAGGGAGGCCACGACCACGGCTTATTATAAATCCCTCGGATCTATCCAGCGCGTGTCGATTGTCCCGGAAGACGGCATCTTGTATTTAGTGATTAACACGCACTCGAAACTCGACGAGCGGCGTTCTGGGAAATCATGCGGGCGAGCGTGCAGAAGCGGTGTGACGATGATCGGCCACCATGCAGATCAGTAGTAGTCAGTTGGCAGGGGGACGAATTGGTATGCTACGGACGTGCACCGGGCACTTGCGCGGCAAACATTGGCGCGTTTTTTCAACGCCTTTGTCGAAAGGCTAGGGGTTCTCTATTCGGCAACGGCTCGGCATCTGTAGGAATATGGAGAATCTCTACGACACACGACAGGCAGTTTTCTCGACTCGCGCGGAAGAATATGGGCGCTTTCCTATGACTGGTGGGCTGCTGCGGATAATGTCCGGGCTTAGCGGGTCGGAACCACCCGGCATGACACGCACGACAGCAAGGGCTGGAGCAAGCACGGGCGATCTAGATTTCATGACCGACCGATGCCCGGCCTGGCCCTTTCGGTGCGGAAGAGCGCTCCAAGGAAAGAAGTCGTGCATCATAGTCATTCGAAGCGGCAAGTTGAACAGCGTCTGTCTAATGTAGGATCAGCCGGAAGCATCCAAGGCCGTGGGTCGCGCGTACAAAGCGGGGCGGACTGGCCTACTAAATAATATCCGGGCGAGCTGAAAATCATACCCACTTGAACGGAGCTGCAAAACAGAAATCGCGCCCAAGAGAGACCAGGCGAAGCTGGGTGAACAAGATTCGACGCCTGTCGCGAATTGGTCGAACAGATCGTCTGGTGCGGACCAGCCGTGGAGGGCAGCGCGCGCGTCGGGTATCCGGGACTAAAATCGGCCCTAGCGGACAGGTAGACGAGGGTCAGATTTAGAAGGGAAGCAAGTACGACGAACTATTTGTTTATCAAACGTTCAGAGACAACATTTGTACTGCGCACCGAGCCGATTAGGGACCGCCCCCCTTCGCGGGAAATAGGGACACAGCGACTCATGCGCATCTAAGGCACACAGCTAACGCCCGATGTTTAGAGGCCATGGAAAGCAACCAGGGACGGCGAAAGTTATTATCTGATCTCAGGATGAGAGTACTATCAAGAAATGAAACCTGGTCGACGATTTACCAAACTGGCTGACGGCCTACCTGGTGAGATCCGTCATACATCTGGACAAAACAAGGCGGAAAGCATTAACTTGCTACCACGAAATTAAGGCGCGGGATAGTCCACACCAGACATTGCTGAATCTCTTTTACGGACCTGTTGAAGGATGGTGGATCGGCTTAAAGCATGGTTTTGCAGCCAGAATCTGCTTAACGGGACCTGATTGCGAGTAGTTGATAGAAGAATAGCGGTATTCTCATTACATTTCTTTTCAAAATTATTGCTACCCCGAAACACGATTGTGAAACGTAGTATTTACAAGCGTTCTTCAGGATGGATTATCGCCAGTTTCAATATCGATGACAGCATTGGGCAGCTGCTGGAAGAAGCAAGACGAACCAACGCCAGCATAACCGGTCAGTGATACGTCTTTATTTGCAGGGGTATTGCAGTTCGGCGTCAAGCGGGCCCCAAGGTGGGACCACCCGGCAAGGATGCGTGGTTGGTGGCTTTGAGCCGCATCGGCATCCCCTTGCGTTCAAGCGGGTCTGTGGCTTCGCGCTCGGAACGGTATTCTTGCGTCGCGCGCTATTCGCGGTTGGACTTCGATTTCCAGTACCCGTTTTTTCCAGCCAACTGCATCAGGGATTGTCCCCGCATCGATTCCGGGAGCCGATTTCTGCTGCCGTTCCTCTTTCGATCAGCTGGCCCCAGTTGACCGTGTCACTCGAGGACTTATGTTTTTTCCCGCGGATAGAGGTGGAGGAATACAAGGGAACAGCCGTTGCGTGCTAGGGCTTTAGAAACCGCACGCTGGCCGCGCTGGGCGAACGAGCTGTTGCGGGGGACTGCAAATGATTTGTTTACCACACGACATATTCATAAGAGCGAACTGTCTGGCAATTAGGTTATGGTACAGAACGCGTTCTGCCGGCCAGGGGCCTGATTCCTTGGCATCGGATGCGCGGCCTGCCCGAGGCTACCGTAATGCGATCAAGAGGGGTATCCTAGGGGAATCGCGGACTAGTGATCATCATGCAACAGCTTCTACGGAGTCTGCTCTCTATAGCGCGCATTAAGCGCGCGCGGACGTCCGACAATTCGTCATTCGATTCCGAGCTATTGCTGTGACTGTGCTGCGACCATAGAGAGACAGGTCTCACATGCGTGATGCATGGTACATAGCCGCCTGTTGAGTCTACGGGCTGTGTCGTCGCGCAGTTCCTGTGAGGATTCCGACGAGCGGAATCCGTTCGGCCCTGAATTAGACGGCACGATAGATAGACAGCTGCCATACTGGTTCAGCGGGGTTACAGGATCTTAGTTATGTCGGAGTGATCAAAATTTCGTTCATCATACAGGAGGTTTTCAGTGTATGTCACATCGCGCGAGTCCAACGTAGGGTCTCTGCAAGGAACGCGGAAACCCAACAGGACTGACATAGACCGCCAAGTGAGGATCTGCGCGACTCCTGAATTCGTGTTGCCGATATAGACAAATCCCTATCTTTCAAGCAACCGACGACACATGACAAGAGAGGCCGAGGATGCAGCCTTGCGCTGAAGACAGTATAAGCAGACCCCGCGTTCCGTATCCTGCATACCCGCAGAGCCAGAGAAATCATGTGTCCTCGCAATGCTCGCGATTGACTCCGCTCGTGTGCACTCTAGGTCCTTCTTTTTCGCGACTCTTTCCCGAAAGCTAACTGATTAGAGAAACAGGGTGAGCTCACATGCTTCAGGGATCGATCTTACCAACAGATTTCAGCCAGCGCATCGAGCTTGCTGGCTAGAGGTCAAATCGGGTATCAGGTACGATTTCGGGTGTGTCCGAGACCGGAGCGGCGTGTCAAGCTTAGTCGGTGCGCATTACAGCCCGGCACACGGCCGAGCTGGCTCGGAGTTCGACACAGTGTTCCGCCGTTGAGCCGATTCTCCGACATAGACAGAGCGACTTGCAGACGTGTTCGTCTAGACGCGACCCGTGGGCCGCGACTACGTCACAACGCCCTCGGGCGAGCTAACGACTGGATGCATGTCGCCATGGATAGGACGAGCGGACTCCGAGAGATCCGGGCCGATATCAATGTGCCGCTGCTCTGATAACACATGTTCCCGGATTCCGGATCCTACATCAAAGTGACGTTGGACGCCATCGACGGGTTCCGCGCATAGTGCCTGATGTGGCGCGCCCGTTCATCCATCTGGTGCAACCCTCCAGCACGATCAAAACTGAAAGAATGAGGTGCTGGAAGAGGCATAGCAAGCCGAAGATCCGTCTTCACACGCCAAGACCCAAGCTGAGGCCCGACCTTAGATACATGAGAATTGAGTGCCGATCCGGGCGCTGCATAGAATTGCACGCTTTGTCAGCGCTCGCAGTCTTGCCAGGATATTAATGACCTCTGACAGATCAGTCAATGGGCTCGCGTCTGGTTGTCCGTCTCCTGTGTTTTGAATTCGAGTTATTGAACTGCAAACTGCATGAAGATCCAGCGCGACATAAAAGCCTCCTTCCTCGGGTCACACACACGAGAAGCCGTGGTTGCGAAAACTTCGAGGCCTGCTGATCTACTTGTCCCTCGCCAGTCACAAAGATGGAGGCACTACCTGCGGCGTTCTTACCCCTGTTGACTGAACAAGAGGAATGAAACCCGCAACCAGGAAAGCCGAACCAGCGGTCATTGTGCGACAGTCGCCAAAGGCTCTGGACTCCAGTCGGTGCGTTCCATTGGCGGCGGCTTGAATCGCACTGGATCATCTATGCTTGCAAGCCCAACTACCGGGCTATTGGTCCTAATATCACCCTGTGAAATGTGCATGTAGGCAAAGATGGCCGCATCTTGCCGCGACATATTGGGCCATGGCTGCATTCTGAATTCGCCTTTCGTCCGAAGCTGGTTAGATGCCAATTGGTCGTCGCGGCAGCATTGGCCATATTGACCCAGCGGCTGATCGGCGGCTTCAGCGGCGTGGAATATCACTGTGTGGGGAAAGGATTTACCTCCTGCTCCACCAATTTGGCCGGCAGTGGAAAAACAAAAAATGTGGCCCCCTTTTTTTGGGAAATTCTAATCATGAACGCACCGCTGATCCGCTGCGATGTCGCACAATGGACCTGTTTCGCATTTTCCCTGCGGTTTCCAATTTCCTCTTGTCAGTTGTGGCGCGAATCCTCATCTTGTTGCATGGTAGCGACCGGACGAAAGGATGCCGGATATGGCTGAAGCAAAATTGATAAAAACACGGCCCGTATTGCATCGATGTCCCGCGTCAATGTCAGGCTGGCGATATGGCGCAGCGCAAATTCTACAAGGGCCAGGCGATGATGCGCCCGCACAGAGCCGCGATCCACCATAAATGGCAGAGCAGACGAGCAAGCGGCATCTGGAGCGTTTGAACCAGATATCGCAGATCGCGGCGTCCGCCCACCGCGCTGTCAACCGTTTTGGAAAGTCGCCGGCTATGCGCTGGGCGGCGACACCGCGGCGCTCGGGTGCCCGGGCGGCCAAATGGCGTGCACCGCTGCGGTGGAAACCGAAATCGACCATCATTATAGCGAGCAGCCGAATGCGCTCGAATCGAAGCATGGGATCCCGAGCCTGACCCGTATGACATTGCGAGGTTCGCGGGAAGAGGAATTGAGAGAAGGCAACGGCAATTGGCTGGCGGGGTGCGTGAAGACGCGGCCCGGCTATCCACGGTTTTTGAGCGCGGCGATCCGCTGGCGCCGGTAGCGATAGGATTCGTCGAAAACGATTTAGGAAGCGCAACCCGCTTCAGCAGCGGTTCAGGATCGGTTGCGGACAAAGGAACTTACTGATGACGAAATTTGATCTCCCCGCCGCCGCTGTCAGGCGCTTGGCCTGTTGGCATCCCGGTTACAGGCGGCAGGACAAGCCCGGAGACCGGGTCACTCAGCTGGTCATCATATGGCGACGAATCCCTGCCGCAGAGCAGCGATGAAGAGATGTTTGTGCGCGGCAAGAGAGGGCGATCGTTATCGCATTCCCGAAACCCTGCCGCATGCGGGTAGCCTCGGCGATGCCAAAATCAGCTGGTCGGAACGCGGTTCGCTCTTATGAATATGGTCGGTAATCGGCACCAACACTGTTCGCCCACCGGAGCGGGCGGTTTTTACCGATGCACGCAGGCGCCTGCCAGTCAGGCCTATGCCGAAAAGGTTCGATGACCGGGTCAACTGGGGCCAGCTGATCGAAGAGGAACGGCAAGAATCGCCTGTCCCGGATCGATGCCGGAATCCCGATGTCCCGTGGAAGAACGGTACTTCGAAATCGAAGCCACCCGAAGCGGCGCGACGCAGCCGCCCGAGGAAGCCAGAGACCGGCTTGACGCAAGGATGCCCGATGCGGTCAAAGCCCCAATATCTTGCCGTCCACCGGGGGCGAAATGAAACCTGAAAAAGACGACTGACGTTAATTGGCTGGGTTGGTTCAGTCCTGCTTCTTCCAGCAAGCTGCAATGCTGTCACGATATTGAAACTGCGGATAAATCACCATTCTGAAGAACGCTTTGTAAAACGAACAGTTTTCAAGTGGGTAGCAATATTCATATTGAAAAATGAGATAGCTATTCTCTACATATCGGTCGGAAGCAGATTTTGCTCGCACCAGCTTTTCCTATCCTTCAACAGGTCCGTAAATATCCAGCAATGTCTGGATATATGGTCTTAATTTGGGCTGAGAGTGTGCGTTTTGTCCAGTACGGACGAGGCCGTCACCAGTTTTGGTAAAATTCGTCGACATTTCCTTTCTGGTAGCAAACAATACTTCATTCGCTAGTTTCCGGCGTTGGCAAGTGCAGCGAGGGAGTCCCCGCGCGGCAAGGCCGATTTGCGCAATAAAATGGCTCGTAACAAGTTCATCTACGCTTCCCTTCAATCCACGGTTCACATGCGCTTCGAGCATATCGAGCGGCACCGCCTCCATGTCAGCACGACATCGTGAAATTCGGCGCGCAGGTCGAACTGGTGTCATCTGTTCGCTGGTCGCCTGGCGCGTAGCTCGCGGATCTTTCAGCTCGCCAATTTTATAGCCAGCGCTGACCGGACCAGACTGATATAGCGATTCACTTCCGCTTCGATATTGGCGGTGCTGAGCGCGGTATGTCGGTCATTGAAATCACATCGCACCGCTGCTCTGCTCAGCCTTTGCTGTGGATGCCGGCGTCGAACAACCAGCCGGCAGCCGGCGCAAATACCTAGGAAGCCGCCCATATTTCCTTGCCGGGGTGTCCCATAGAGATCCATCTCGATGCCGAGCCGTTCCGAATAGAAGACCCCAGCCTTCGACAAAGGCGATGGAATAAACGCGCCAATGTTGCGGAAGTTCCGGCCTGTCGAGTTCCTGCTGCAAGCGCGAATCTGCTGATGGTGCCGGTAAAACCGCTCTCGTGACAGGAATTCCCAGAACGGCCGTGGTTCGGAGTTTCGAACGGTGTTGACATCAATAGAAGCCGGCAATGCCGACATCGGGTGATTCCGGTTATAATAAGCCGTGTCGTGCCTCCCGGCGGTTCTCGGCCGGAATTTTCCTTGATGCCATAAGGCAGGCCGCGCCAGCTTGCCCGATGATCGAGGGCATTTTGCGTCGATGATCTTGTCACCCGGCGACCTTTTTTCCATCAGCTCTTCCGGACGTTTTTGGCATAATATTGCGGATCGGTCGCAGATGCTCGATAAACGCTTCGCGCGTATCATAACCCGCTCCTCTGCGACTCGACCAATCTCGGCCGAATCCGCGCTCACTTCGCTCCACCAATATTGTGAATCGCATCGGCAGTCTTGGTGGTCGTCGTCATCTGGCGATACGGAAATCATAATATTATTCGGCGCCGCCGGTTTGCGCCGACACGCCCCGTGCCTTGGCGCAATTTCGGCAATAGTCTTTTCATATACCAGTCGAGATGCTTTTTCACCGCAGGGTTGATGACTGCTGGTGATAAAGTCCGGCGGCTTCTGCCGCCAGCTGGTCGAACGTTCGCTCTGGTCATTGCCTCGGCCCCGGCTTGCGCAGAATGGCTGATAGGAACGCGACTTTCGGGCTTGTCGTGACCAGACCGGAAATGCTGGTATAGCCGACCATGGAAACGCAGGCTGGACATAGCGCCCTGCCAATGCTGATTGGCGACCGTGATCGAGCCTGATCATTGACACGGCATAATTGTTTCAGCCGTTGATTATAGGTTCCTGGTAATCCTGCGCGTTGCGGACGGCAGGTGTCTGCATGCTGGCGAAATTCCTGGTGCAGCCGCCGCGATTGGTGAATTGATCGTGCGCTGCCCATAGTTTGTTCGCCCAATCTGCCTCGGCGAGCGTCGGCACAATATGCCATAATTGGTTTTTGTCGTCCTCGCTCCGAACCTTGGTGTCGATCGGCGCGTCCATTGCGCGAGCTCAGAGCTTTTGCTTTTGCCAGCGGGGCCGTCCTTCTGCTCCAGGCTTGGCATCGCGACTCGGCGACTCGGATCACGACCCCGAGAAGAAGGATGCCAAATCGGAATATTGTTCAGCTGATAGGCCCATATTAGGTCGACGATATCTTTCAGGGCGGTATTTTCCTGTGCCATCCCGGGTTCGCGAACACCAACCAATGCGCCGTTCCCATAGCCAATCACTGCGCATTTCTCGCCCTTTCTATATTCCGTCCATCGGGAATACGGAGGTTGTCATATCTCAAGAAAACAAGCCTAATCGGTCCCGCGATGCCAGCAACTTATTCCTGCCAGACGATTTTGATCCAGGCTGCTCGCGGTCTCGGCTATCATTCTGATGCTCGGCTGTTATGGCCGCGCTTGTCCGTGGTCACGACCAGTGGGTATATTTCCCTGGAATATGGCTCCATCTGCGACCCTTGGCTTTGCCTTGCCGCTGAACAACCGGTGATGCTGTGGCGGAAACGGGGTGACAGATTGCACGACGCTGGTTGGCGCTTGTCGCTGGCCCATGGTCGCAACCGCATTGATCAGTTTGGATTCCGCAAAATTGAACGCCGGTGGTTTTCAGCTTCATCGCACCTGTTGTCAATTTGGAACGCTGCTGCTGGTGCCGCTGCTGATTTGGGAAGCGCGCCGGTCCACAAGATTGGGTGCTGCATCGCTCAACCGTGCGGGGTTGATACCGGCGCCCTGCTTATAGCCGGCTTTCTTCACTTTCTCCATTTGGTCGGCTGTGGGGAAAATTTTGGTTGTTTGGAATGACCAGGCGATTGCGCAAGTCCATCGCCGGTCCAAAATCATACCTTGATCATCCACCGCCGGACCGGTGAACACCGCAAATGTCCGAATCGTGACCGTTGCCAGATCGCAGCCGGATGGTCACAGCGGCGAGCTGGCTGACATCGAGCGGGTTGAACTCGAGGAGCGGCAGCATGGTCCCAACCTTGCGTCGCCACCAGCCGGATCGGCAAACAATGGCCTGTCGGTCAGCGCATATGGTGATGACGCCAGTTCAGGTAGGCGATCAAGGCTGAACGGGGATGCCGCAGGATGATGGCCCGAAAGGCCCATCATGTACGAAAAGTCCCGTGTGCAAGGGCGATGGCCGGTGAGCAACAGCGAAGCAATGAATTTGCGCCGCGCCACAGAAGGCCTTGTCGACTCGCTGAATCAATCAGATAGGCGGGCCTGATGGATAGCGAAAGTCATCGAGGATCGGGCCTATTTCCAGAGACAGCGGTTGGCACAGGCGCCGCGGCTATGATCGGTGTTGTCCACGACATCCCGGCAGCGAAGGTGATTTCAGAAATGATACCATGGCCAAGCGCGCGCGACACCGGACGGTCTGCACGGATCGCCGCCTGAACCCGATGGACGGCATCACCATGTCGTCAGAACGTGAATAGCCCGCCGCCGTGCGCCGGAATCCGCGCTGTCCGCCTCTCCACCGTTCAGGCGAAAGCCATCTTCGCAGACAATAGGTCCGGACGATGCACTAACCAGGCCGACGGTGGATACAGCGACAGGATTGCGGCCAGCGCACCGCCGAATCCGCGCCAGGAACTGAAGCCCATCGATAGTATCCTTTCGGAAAAGCGTCAAGTCCAGCTGCGGGTGATCGAAGAAGCCCGTGCGGGCAGGCAGAACAATTCCAGATTTTGGCGATGGGCGGCCGGAATCGCCGCAGCTATCGAACGGAAAGTTGAACCGTCCCGGCGATCAATATCCAGGCGATTGTATCCATCGTCGAATAGCGGGGCTGCTTCCTCGACCATGGCTTTGTCTCGGTCATGGCAACGATCCCGATTCCACCCGTCCTTATAATCGCGGCTCGTCCGTCGCGCAGCGTCCTCTGCGTCGGTCCCGCAGCCGCCATCGAGCTTGCCATCATCCGCGCCGACCGACCCGTTCCAGCCGACCCGTGGCAGGCCGAGCAGCCGACTACCAAGCTTCTGTTCCAGACGCATCCTGGTCCGGTCGAACGGGAACGAGCGGTGTGTTGCGGTTGAGCAGGCCGCTCTTGATCCGGATTTCTGGCGGTGACCTGATAGGTGAAGCGCGAGCCAGATCAAGCGCGGTCACCCCCGAAGACCAGCGCGACAGCGTTCAACCGCAGGACCCGGTGTAGACTATATCTGATCGGAACAGGCTGAAAATGATGGATGAGGATCGCGAACAGATCTGACACAACATGCTCACTGGATTTCAAGGAATGCATGCTAGAGGGGGTGGCAGGTGCCGAACGCGCGGCTCTGTGTGCACCGAATGTGCGGCTACAATTCGTTCATATCATGTCTTGGCGGATATGGCCTTGATCGTCTCGCGCATATCCTCGCATCCGATGGGTGGCGAGCCGGCGGGTGACGATGCTGTTATGGCGTCCCGGGTGTGCACGATCAGGGTCGACCAGGCCGAACAGGCGCTTGCAAAGGTTCCTGGCTCGTCGATATGCTGGATCCGGTTGAACGGGAACGATCGTGCGTTGGCGCCAGAGAACAGCCGCGCAGGCACCCGCAATTTGCTCGTCGGCCCATATCATAGCCCAGCGGGCCGACTAATTTGGGCCCGGGCAGCACAAGACCAGCGCACTGCAAGCAGCGCTGCGGGGATCAAGGACCAAAATGCCCGGGCTCAGCGCCAAGTGATCTGGAGCACAATATCTGCGCCAGTGACAGCGCCAATTTCCCCCAGGATCAGCGCCCGAATGATCATCGCCGATCCGGATCAGGCTCTTCTGCGGCGGGAAGCAGGCGTTGTCGCTGAATTATACTGTCCTGTCGGGCTGCTGGACCGGCGTGAACGGGGCTCCGTCTGTTTGATGATTCTCGCTCATCAGAGGGTTGTGAACCAACCAATCCCGAGATGCACAGCCAGGCTGGGTAGTTTTCTCGTGTTATAATGGTCGCCCTATCGATCTCGAAAACCGGAAAAAAGAAATTACCATGGATGAAATGTCTACAAGATACCCGATGAGGTGGGCAGGGCCATCGACGAGTATCGCAGCAGCAATCCGAAAGCAGCTCGCACGGAACCGAGAGACGGTCAAGGATCCTTGGCTGGTTTGAAGTCCACCGACACGCGGCATATCGTCGTTGCACGGTCGCCATGAGGTGTCATTGCGGCTTGGATTTCCCATATCGACGATGTGCATAATATATCATTCACTTGATTATGGGATCCGATAGCCTGTCGCCCTCAATCGGCCGACGAATCATGGTGAGCGCATTCAAGCAGCGCTTTGAAAGCAAGCGCTGGCGAAATTAAAGCGCCAGCGTGTGTGTCCAGAGATTTGATAATTCGGCGACGGATTTCTTCCGCCTTGGACCATGCCGCACCGACTGTCCGGCCATGACGCTGCATGCTCATATCGACCGTCAATGACCGCTTTTTCGTTACGCCCTGGCCGGGCAGAAATGTTTCAATTTGCAGCTGTGCTTCGCCCATTTTTACTCTGCGCCGGAAGTCTCGAGCCAGCTTGGCGACTTCGATCTGCTTGCGGGTAATTCTTTCGGTGCCCTTGTTCTTCAGCGCTCGCACCGGATTACCGTTATCTCGGGAGCATACTCTTGAAACGCTGGTTATGTCTCGCAGATCGCGGCCATTGCCGCGGATGAGGCTTTCTTGAAATCGGGATGGGGCTAGTGGATTCGGTTGGGAAGCAGACAAAGCGCGTGCCGAGCTGGACGCCGCTGGCGCCATTTCGAGATAGGGCGCGAATCATTTCGCACCGGATAGCCAGATGCGCCAGGCGCGACGAGAACGGGCAGCTGACTGGCAATTTCCAGGCAATGATTTCCATGCGCCAGCCACGAGGGTGGACAGGGCCCACATGTGACCGCCCCGCCTTCCAATGCCTTCGATGACGCAGGGCATCAACGCCCGAATCGAGGAAATTTCTTGGCATGCGCCATGGCGGATGTAAAGCAGATCACTTATGCGCCGGTGCCTTGTCGCTTCAGCTGCCCTTTGGGCGGGAGCCCGCAGCCAGCTCACGACAGTGACGTCCACCGCATGTTTTTGCCGGCATCGAGTGGAGAGACGCAATCAGTCTCCATCAGATCGGAGATGCGATGGTGATCAGATTGACCCCGAAACGGACTTAGTGTGCTTCATGGTCTCCGGCCATTTCGGTGTCGAGCAATTCCGGCGTCATCGCGCCCGGGCTATATCACGCCAAGCCGCGCGGTTGGAGAATCGCGCTGACCAGATGGCGTTTCCGATACCAGGAACATCGCCCCGCATCATGATCGTGGGGGGTATCGCAGCCGGAGACAATCCGTGCCGGTTGCATGAGAATGCTGGAAAGTTATCGATTGGGTCATTCGGGTTCTTCTAAAAGCCCTCTTCCCGTTTGGAAGAAGCAGGAGTTGGTCAGGGGGGTAATCGTTTGACGTCCCCCTCCTTAATTCTGCCTAAGGGAGGCGAAATAATCAAGGGACGCATCCACCGCCATCCAGCCCGTAGGCGGTCTGCAGCACCCGCAGCGCCAATTCGGTATAATCTTCCCTCGATCAATACGCTGACCTTGGATTTCCGAGTGTGGGTGATGCG
>Ga0163217_1052946_pt1 | contig 13285 bp, 17 predicted proteins | sample SynspAceP_FD_185933 | JGI IMG/M metagenome (GOLD analysis project Ga0163217, IMG submission 185933) | Saline lake microbial communities from Ace Lake in Antarctica - Synechococcus sp. Ace-P (PacBio error correction) | ecosystem: Environmental > Aquatic > Non-marine Saline and Alkaline > Saline ...
TGAAAGACCATCCGCAGAAAAAATGGCCCCGGCGGCTTCCAACGGCCCCTGCCCTGCCCGCAAGGGTTCCGCCGAACAGAATTTTTTCAACGCCAACGCGGAATCGAGCAAGGGGCAAAGGGTCCGAAGGCCCTTGCGGGACACACTGCCCTCCCCGTAAATCGAAATCCGCACCAAACCCGCGGCGCCCACCCGCCCGGGGCGCCTGGGGCCACGAAAGCTTGTGGGCAGGTGGCATCAGAAAAGCCGTCCGGCTGGGCTTTCGGCAACAGGCGTGCTTTGAGAGGGAGCCTGCAGGGCTGCTTCCGCCCGATAGCGAGCGAGGCGGCAAGCCCCGCCTCACCGGCGGCGGGCATCGAACAAGCAAAGCCACCAGGGCAAAAAGCCATCAGCACGGGGCAACCCGGCGGCGCCAGCGCAGCTTGGTTCGGTCCAATAGCCAAGCTGGCTCGCAGGAAGGTGAAATCGGTTTGGCAAGGCGGGCAGCACCCACGGCCAAAGTACGGGGCAGGGCCGCAAGGTCTAGGGAGAAATCTTCACGAGAATTCCCGAAGCACGCGACGCCTGCCACCTTGCACCATCCGCTCAGGCGGGCAGACCAGCGCCAGCAGCTCCTGCCCGCCCAGCACCCATCGGTCCCAGTTCGAGCAACGTCCACCGGGATCCACGGGGCGTCAAGCGGGCAGGGCTTGGACGGCCTCAAAAAGGCGGCAACAGGGTGGAAGGGCAAGGCGAGCAGGGGCACCTCGGCCGCCCCGGCAAGGCGCCCTGCCAGTGCTGTGCACGTGGCCGAACACCACCCCTTGCACCGCCGGAACTTTGCAGTCACAGGGTCAGTAACCGCTTCGGTTGTTGCAGGGCGACGGCATCGAGGCCTGGGGCTGCCGATCGGCACGGGCGGGTGGTGGATGCCCACCCAGGTGGGAGCGGTCCCCCAAAACCGCGGCCGCTGCATCCCAGCCAATCGAGCTGGGCCCCCATCCGATGGCTGCCCGGCGTGCTTGCCTCTGGTGACTGGAGAGCAGGATCAAAGCGCCAGCGGCCCAGCGGCAGCACGCCGGAGCAACACAGTCGGCCACCAAACCGGCCTCGCCTCCTGGCTGAAGACCTGGCGAAGCAAGGCAGGGTCGTCATGGTTGCCGGGCAGCAGGGCCAAGGGGAATCCCGAAGGGCCCAGCGAGTTCGCGCAGCTGGCGGTAACCGCCCAAGCTTCTCGTCTTGGACAGAGGTTCGCCGCTGATCAGCAACATGCGGGTCGGCGGCGATGCTTGAGGCTGCCTAAGGCCTGTTTCAGCCGTGCGCAGCCCGCGCAGTGGGTTGACACCCGATACAAAGCAACAGGCCTCGCGAGGCAAGTGGGGATCACTGAGCTGGAGAACGCGGACCAAGGGAAGTGGGTTCTGATGCGCGGGGTCTGATGCAGCGGGTCAGTGGCCATCGCTCCGCAACTCCTGTCGCAATCAAACTCTTTAGATCCCAATTCAGCCAGTTCGCAGGCACAGGTCAGCTCTAGATCCGATTCAAACCGCCTCACCCATTCCTCGACCTAGCCGTTCTCTTCGCCTCACCTGCAGGGTGCTCTATGTTGGGCACGGCTCGCCAACATGGCAAGCCAATGCTGCAGGGGAAAGCTTAAGTTGCCCAGACAGCCGCAGGCAAAACCATGGGCACGAATCCTCTCCTGGAACCTCAAGGGTGCTCGCTCTGTCAAGTCGCAATCCGGGCTTGGCAGGGGGCAGGAGCAAGTGATCTTCAGCCAGGGCAGCTCCGGGCACCCCCGGGCCAAGCTCTGGGCCGGTCCTGTCAGTAGTCAGGAACCAACGCTGCCTCAACCAGGACGTGACAGCGAGGGGCCGTGCAGGTCGAGCAACTTCTAACGGCGAACCGCCAGTTTCGGAACCGTTCGATGGCGCTGGGCACGGTAGGCGCTGCGCAAACCCGCCGGCCTCCAGCTGAATGCAAGTCTCCGCAGGGCATCGCCTTACGATTGCCTTATGCCCCGGCGGCTTAATCCCAAAAGTTTCTTGCCATGGCTTCAATCAGGCCCTTGCCCGAAACGGGGGCAGTTCACTGCAGAAAGCCGGTCGGGCTTCTTGAACGCTACCCGTTTCTGCCCATGAGCGATCCCCTCACAGCCGAGCTCTGCCTTTGGGCCCAGCCGGTGGCTGCGCTGCCCGCTCTGAGCCTGGTGACAATACCAGATCCAACGAACCGTGTTCCTTGAGCCTGCAGATCAGATCCGCAAGGCCGTGGGGCGATGTCACCCCTGGATGAATGCCGCCGACTTCAGCGTGGCCCACAGCGAGGTCCCTCGATGTCCCCGTGAGCGACTCCGAGGCTAATGTTCTGGAGCTCAGCAGCCCAGGCATCGGCGAGGTCCTTGCCGACGACCGCGACTTTTCAACATTTTTGTGGTTTCCGTGAAGTGGCGCTCCAGGAAGCAAGGAGCTGCCGATCGCCCGAGAAGGTCTTTGCTGGGGCGGGACGACCAATCGTCTCCCTGAATCTGCGCGGTCGCACCAGCAAGATCCCCCGGGCTGAATGTGCAGAGCGTGCGGCTGATGACGTCCCCAAGCCTAAACCGGCCCGAACCTTCCTTTCCACCACCACTTCTTCCTTTTGATCCGATGCAACTCGTTCTTCTCCCGCCTGCACGAACTGATCGAGGACATCAGCGACGAAAAGAAACTGCCCACCCAGGTGGTGGAAGCGGCGCTGCGGAAGCCCTTCTCACAAGGCTACGAGCGCTATCCGCCGCACGCCTTCTCGGCATCCAGTGAGGATCCTTTTGAAGAGATTACTTCAGCAATTTTTTTGACGTCGGTCGACTTGAGGAAGAGGGCTACCCGGGGTTCTGGCAGCAGATCATCGTCGAAGAATGAGAGCGACGATCACCAGATCGGGCCTCGTCGAGGTCAGCAAGTACCGAAGACGCCCAGATCGCGAACAACCGTGGTGCTTGATTACCCCGGAAAAGGAGATTTCGCCGGATGGGCGGCCTCCACCACCAACAGGTGCTGCCCATAACTGCGCGATCAGCAGCGCCGCATGACTCCAGGAGGAATTCCGCCCGACCCTGGAGGCATTCCGTGCTTCAAACGTCCCGGGTGATCCGCTTCGAGCGACAGTCGTGTCATGGGCGGTGGAGCTCCAGGCCTGGGCAAGGCCTGAGGTGGAGCTGAGCTGCCGCGACCGACCAGCTTCCCATGACAACTACCGGCCAACGCCACCTTCAAGGTCTTCATCAAGAATTTTCCGAAGTGGCGCGTGGCCCCCATGTTCGTCTCCAGGGCTAATGCCGGCCTGTGTTTTACCTCTTAGAAAACGAAGTTCCCGAAATCCAGGAGGGTTCGGTGCGGATCCGTGGCCGTGGCCCGGGAAAGCCAATCCACCCGTCCCGCCTGTCGTCCAGCACCAAGGTGGCTGTCGGACAGCATCGAGCGTGAGTGGTCCAGTTGGTGCCGTGCATCGGTGCTCGCGGCTCGCGTAATCCAGCAGGTGTCAACGAACTTCGCGGCGAAAAGCCCTCGACGTGATCCCTGGTACTGCCGAATCCAGGCCAGTACCTTGCCAACTTCACTGACCCGGCCCGCGTCGAAATGGTTGCGGCTGGTGACCCCGCAGGCACCACGCACCTTGCCTGGTGCCACCTGACCAACTGCAGCCTGGCGATCGCCGCGAAGGTCCGAACGTGCGCCTCGTCGCCGCCCCGCCTGACGCTGGAAGATCGACATCAAAAATGCCCTGGAATACGACCAGGTTGCCGAGGATGCCAAAGCGCTGGAACTGATCGCCTGCGCGAGAACGAAAGAATCCAAGCCAAAGCTAGCCGCTGAGGCTGAACAGGCGATCCGTGCCGAGGAAGATGCCCGCCTGGCGCGAGCTCTAACCCCCTGCCGAGGACGAAATTCGAAGAGGGCGACGAGCCGAGGACGCTCAGCGGCGACATTCGTCCGGAGAGCCGGAAGGGCGTCGCTGTGGCCAGCTCTGCATTAGCCGGCCAACGAAGCGCGCAAGCGATGGAGGAGGCGAGCTGTTACAAGCGAGGCTGCTATCAGCCACGACGGGCTCCGTTGAGCGGCCGGCATTCCTTGCGCGGTGCGTGAAATGTTGCAGCAGCTCCTGGATCGCCGAACTGCTCTTGCGGGTGGTCCGTTTGCCAGCCAAACAAGTGGTGCTTTGAATGAGGGTATGGGTCGTTTCGGCTACTCTGCGCGAGCCTGGAGTGGCTGGAGGTAGGCCCGACGCCGCAAGAAGCTGCAACGGGGCTCTGCGCTGCCAGGTGGCGGATTCCCATCACCGGCCTTCACGACCAGCGGCTTGAGGACGCACGGGGGCTTGCAGCCCGCTGAAGGCAAGATGAACAGTGGCCCGCACCGTGCTGGGCTTCGGCGGCACCCGTGCCCCGACCGACTTGAGATCTGAATGACCGCCAGCGGCAAACAGAATTTATGAGCTGTCCCGGGACTTGGGCCTGAGAGCGCCCGACGTGCCCGATGCGCCGCGAAGCTGTCGATCGCGCCAAGAGCCACAGCACTCGGACAGCGGATGACGAGGCCCGCCGCATCGCGACTTGATCAAGCCCATGGCAAAGGGCCCTCCCGGCCAGTTGCCCCCCGGCCAAGACTGCAGGGGCAAACCCCAACGCCAGCCACCCCTGCTCCGCGGTCGAAGGCCATCCTCTCGGTCAAGAAGGCCGTGACACCGCGCCAAGCCCTGCCTCCATCAGCCAGCCGCACTCCGGTCACAGCGCCGCAAGCCTGCTGCCAAGCAAAACGACAACGGCTCCAACCCCCGGCCTACCGCCCCAGCAGCCCAGGCCGCCCCATCGGCTCCCAAGGCAGCTCCCGCTTGCCCAGATTGTTGGCGCCCGGCAAAGCCAGCTGCCGGCACCGGTCCAAGCGTTACGGCGGCTGCCAAGCGCCCTCACAGCCAGGCCCGTCGGTCCGCCAAAACCACCCCAGCCCGGCAGGCCGCTCCTCCGGTCGTGACCTCAAGCCACGGCGTCCGGCCGCAAGCCCGACGCTGCCCTTTCCTCACCAGCCCCAAGCCGCCCACAGCCCCGTCCTTGCCCGGGGCAGCGCCCGCACCCGCCCCGCTGCGCCGCAGCGGCCTGGATCGTCCGCCACGCCCCCGGCAGGGCAGTGCCAGTGGCAGCCAACCCAGCTGATCGGCCGGCCCCCAGAGCGGTCAACCGAGCCCACCAGCAGCGTGCCGGCTCCGCCTCAGCCCGCCTGGACTCAGCCAGCGGCCCAGCGGTGCTCCGCAACGTGCGCCATCGCCGGTGCCGGCAGGTTTCCGCCCCGCGCAGTCCACTCGAGCTGGTCGCAAGCGATTCCGCCGCGATGCGGCTTTCTTCCCGCGGACCGGTTCCGCAGCACGGCCCGGCGCACCGTGCGCCCGGGCGGCACTGCCCCACGGGCATGCGCAAGCCCGTGTCTCCCGGCGACTGATTGCAGCTCCAGACCCCGCAAGTCGCACCCTGCCGCTCCACCCGGCGGCCGAAGGGGGGAATACGGCAATGCAACATCGCCGACGGTCCTCGCCAAACCAGCACGGCCCGGCAGCCCCAGACGGCCTGGATTCCGCACACCGCCAGCCCGCAAGCCGCGCCCGCCGGCCGGAATGCGGATGACAGTGCCAAACTCGAGGCCCTGCGCAAGTAAATCAACCGCAGAAGCAGCGTCAGAAGGTCACTATCATCGGCTGAAAACGATGATGCCCTCACACTGAAACCAGCGGTTTCGCCGTGAACGGAGGCCCTTGATTCCCTTCAGCAGCCTGGCCCGTCCGGCCCGGCCCCGCACCGTTGCGGCGCACCCTGGGTGCAGCCAGTGGCGGCACCGCAAACGCAAGAAAGAAATCCACGCCGCCAGCGCCCGCGCGCCGTGCCATGGCAACTGCGCGCCGCACGCGAGGCCAAGGGCGCCCGGGCCCGAGATGCTGAAATCCGTGCCCGAGGCAAACCTCACGTGCAGGAAACTCGGCCGACCTGCCCTCGGTGTGGAGAGTTTCCGAGATCCTCAAGTCACTGTTCTCAAAGGGTCAGCGCCAACGGTCAACCAGACCCTTGATCTCTCCACGATCGAAACGGTCCCTCCCGATGAGTTCGGAGTGCCGGTCCTGGAAGACGACGTCCAGGACGGCCGCCAAGAAGACGGTCGAGATGATCGAGGAAATGCGACAGCTGCACTTGATTCGCCGGCCGCCGGTGGTCACCGTGTGGGCCACGTCGATTCACGGCAAACCGAGCCCTGCTCGATGCATCCGCAAACCCGGGTGGCCGCCGGTGAAGCCGTGCAATCACCCAGGCACATCGGGCTACCAGGTGGATGTCAGCCACGCGTGGAACAACGCACCAATCACGTTCTTGATACCCCGGCCACGAGGCGTTCCCGCCATGCGCCGCCCGTGGCACCAAAGTCACCGCGTGGCGGTGCTGGTGGTGGCCGCCGATGACGGCGTTCGCGCCCCAGACCCTCGAAGCGGATCAGCCACGCCGCGCCGCCGAATGCCCGATCGTGTCGCGATCAACAAGATGCGACAAGGAAGGACGCCCAGCCCGAGAGGTCAAGCAGGAGTCTCCAACCACAGCTCGTCCGCTGAGACTGGGCGGCGACACTGGTGATGGTGCCGGTGAGCGCGGAATTCAAACGCGAGAACATCGACAAATTCTGGAGATGATTCTGCTGGTTTCGAGGTCGAGAGATCTCAGGCCAAACTCCCGATCGGATGGCCAAAGGCACCGTGATCTCGAAGCCAACCTCGACAAGGCGAACTGGCCAGTGGCCACCTTGCTGATTCCAGAACGGCACTCCTCAGGGGCAGGAGATGTCTGGCTCCGGACCCATCTTGGCAAGGTGCGCGCGGATGGTGGATGACACCGGCCCAACGGTCAGAGCTGGCTGGGCCCCTTCCTCCGCCGTGGAGGCCTCTGGGCCTTCAGCGAAGTGCCAACAGCCGGCGCGAATTCGAGGTCTCTCCGACGAGAAGGCCGCCCGCGCCGTGGTTGGGTGACGGGGCCAACGTGGCCTCGGCGACTCGCCTGCCCGCAGATGGCTTCCCCGGGTTCGCTGGCTTCGATGTCGGCCAGGCAGCGAAGGAAGCTCAGGAGCTCAACCTCACTCCTCAAGCCCCGATGTCCAGGGCACGTTGAGGCGATCCTCGGCTCGCCTCGAACAAACTGCCCCAGGGCGGAAGTTCGGTGCGGGTGCTCTGCCCTCGGCACCCGGCGAATCACCGAAACCGACGTGAATCTTGCTTGCCGCCTCAGGGCGGTGATCGTGGGCTCAACACCTCCATGGCCTCAGGCAAAGAAGGCGGCGTGCCACACGGGCGTCGACCGTGAGCGCTAACGAGTGATGCTACAAGCTGCCTGGAAAGAACATCAGTCGGCGATGGAGGGCTACTCGACAGAGATGGTGGAGGAAACCCTGGTGAAGCCGAGGTGCGGGCCCGTTTTCAGTATCGGCAAGACAGCCGTTGCCGGCTGTTACCTCACAGCGCAGCTGCACGCAAATGCAAGGTCGGTGCATCGCGCCCAAACAGGTGGTCTTCGAGGGCGACCTCGACTCCTGCGTCGCAACAAGGACGACGTCAAAGAGGTTGGCACCGTTTCGAGTGCGGCAATCGGCGCTGGATCGTTTTCGGCCAACTGGCAAAGACAAAGGATCGCGTCGAGCCTACAAAGCTGGTCACCCAGCGGCGCCACCCTGAGCCACCAACTGAAACGCGTGAACCCGGCGGCAGCGAGCCCCTGTTTGGGTCACTGCTGGGCCTCGGCTCTCTCCTGCGAGCTGCTACTGCTAATTCGCTGCTGGCTGGCCGAAGCGAATCCGGGCCCCTTGCCAGCGGCTTCGACGGCTTTCTCTGCTGCGGGGCCTCGCGCTCTTTTTGCCTGCGCCCTGCTCTGGCAAGCAGCCCGCTGAATGTCTGGTCAATGTTTGCTGCTGCAGACACCGGCCAAGGGGCGCGCAGTAGCAGCCGCGCAGGCCTCAGCTGTCTTCCCGTCGCCCTTACCGCCGCTGAACTGCTCGCAGCGGCCGGAAGCTCTGGCTCTGCTGCCCGTGTGTGGCTCAAGCGACAGTCAGGCCGCCATAGACACGGCTCTTTCCCTTGCGCCAACACGCAGCAGGCTGGTGCCCTGTTGCTGGCCGGCTGCCCTGCTTGGCTGATGCTCTGGCAATTGCAGCAGTTGCTGCAGGCTCTCTGGCTGCTGAGCAGGGCCCCGCCTCCCAACTGGGCCACCCGCCAGTCCGCTGGGCCAACGGAGCTCAAGGCAACGGCTGAGCCTGGGGCTGCCCCTTGCTGCTGCCCGAACCGCTCTCGCTAGCTGTCGCTTGGGCCTGGACTGCGCCCTCACGCAAGCAGCAGACCGAAGAGCAGCAGCGCACGACCTGAATGAGCAGATCCCCTGCAGCCCAGCTCACCACCAGCGCGACCCGCAGAGCCCATGGTGCCAGACCATCGCTGCGAGGCGCTGAAGGGCGAACCAGAGGGCCCGGCGCAGCCCGCGCCAAGGAGCGTCGAACTGCTTGGAGCAAGCCGAGCCCTCAGTTCCGGATCCAGGGCCGAGGTTGGCGCGATGGCCATGCGACGGCAAAGGGGGGGGAGTCCGATGCTAGTTTCAGGCACCCGCGGTGTAAAGCTCAGTGGTAAACCAGCAACGTGGATTCGTAATCAGTAGGTCGTCGGTTTGCAGTCCGATCACCGGCTTTCCAAAATCTCGACAGCAAACTCCGCCCCTACGGCACCGGTTAGTTGGCTGGTATCAGCACAACAACGTTGCAGGTAAGAGCAGCTGGCTGAGCGAGGACAAGACATCGACTATCTCCTGCCCCCTGATACACAGAAGATCGACCAAGTTACTGGAGAACCTCACCTCGGATTCCCCCCAACGATCGTTTCTCCAGAACAATGTGCAGATTGGAGGGAATTAAGATCTTGCCGTTATTTGACTGTTTCTTTATCGTTCAAAATTGGATTTTTGGGCAAAAAAGGCTGTTTTGCTGCTGCGTGACCAACACGCACACCGATGGGACTCCAGCCGTCTTCCGCCCCTGGGGCTTTATCGCTACGTGCTCTGGCGCCAATGGCAGCGCGACGGATGCCACCACTCGGCCGCTGCATCCGCTTTGCCCGCGACTGGGGTTATGGCGGCCTGTGCCTGACCAACCGGTTCGCCTTCTCGGCGCCCGCATCCGCCACGCTTGCTGGCGCGGAGAAACCGGTGGGGCCCTGAAAACGCGCCTGGCTTCGGCTGCGCCGCCAGTTTTCGCAACGGTTGTGCCGCCTGGGGCGCCAGGGCACGCAAGCCGCGACGCGACTGTCAGGCGACCGCGCCGCGATGGCTTTTCTGCCGCCGCTGCAAGTGTTCGCGCCTCGCCCAAACCGCCCAACCCATCGCACCATTTTTACCTGCCGAAAAAACCTCAGCACCTATTGCCTGGAAGGCGTTCTGTCCAAATCGGGCAGCAACGATCCACGCTCCCAACCCGCCCTCCTCCATCAAGCAACATAGCAGAAACTGATCATTTTTTTAATTGAACCGCTAAAGAACCACTTGATTTACTTCGATCCCAACGCTGATCAGCCAAGCCGCCTTGCCTCAGCACCATCCTGCAGAGACCCGACATGGATGGCCAACACGGAGACAAGCCCCCCGGACATTCAAACCGCAGGGCGTTCAACGCCGGAGCTAGACCAGCCACGAAATCAGCTGAAGCTCTCAGCGAGAGTTTCTTGATTTGCCGCCCAAACGGGCCAACAACAGGCCAGCAAGCCAAAACTCCGCCATGGCCTACGGATCGCCAACCGCCATCGCAATCCGAACAGAGCGTCGCCTGCAGCCCCATCCAGCCAGTCAGAAGGCGTGCCCTGGCACCAGACTCCGTCGGGTCCAGATCGTTCCAGGCTCCTTGAAGTGCGTTCAAGACCTATTGCGGTGTCGTTGTGCGTGGGTCTGTTTTCTGCGTGATGGCCCTGCAACTCAAGCCATCTTTCTGTCGTTGTTTAGGAATTCCCTGAAAACAAAAGAAGGCCACTCACGAAAAGCAAGTGCTTCGCCGAACAGCCAGCCGACTCGATGCTGCTATCCGCAAGCAAGCACATCGTGCGATTGGCCTCTGCAGAGAGTAGTAGCCCTCTGAGTTCTCCTCCTGGAGGCTGTAAAGACCCAATAAACCAACCCAGAATAAGGACAAAAAAGAAGGCGCAGCAGCCTCAGCACCTTCTTCGGAGCACATCACGATGAAGGCCATCGAGATCGTGGTCTCGGCACCGCGATGCTTGAGTTGGCATGATCTGATCCAATGAAACTTACGCCTTTCCAGCTCCAAAGGATCCCTGCTCAACTCATTGCGTCGGCGCGAATCAGCATTGGTTGCTGCTTGCGGGCAAGCATTCAGCTCTGGGTTCTTTTGGGGACGCCCAAAGGCTTGTGCCTTGAGAGGCGGATCCTTTCTCAGCAGAAGTGTCTTATCCGCGTATGATTGTAAGAATACGATCAGCGCAGCAATGCCGCTCTGGGTAGCAACCATGTCTTCCTTTATATTTTTCTGCCTGAACAATGAGATCTTCCACCTTCGTTGTAATTGCATCCCAACTGTGCGAATGAAGAACATGGAAAACCATTCTTCCACAGTGATGCTGATTTTGGCACCAAACTCCACAGCTGCCCTTGCTTTCCTCGACGATCGGCCTTCAACCTGCTTCTGAACCAGGTGCCCGCCGATGGGGAATGCTTTTCTGGTATTCGCTTCCGAGAAGGATGGCTTGCTGCCGTGCCCAGTTCACTGCAGGCCAGAAAGCTTCTGCCACCAGTGCTGGCTTGAGGGCAGAAAGGCTTGCCATCAAGCGATCAACTGCGTCGATCGACTCAAGATTGCGCTGCAGGTCTGAGCTGGCTTCCTCACTGCGCTTGATTTGGCGCAGCGCTGGCTTTTCTTGCTTGGCGATGTGAGGAAGCCTGAAACGACTTTTTCGCGGTTGTCATGGGGGCGATGGCGGTCAAAACCTTTGGAGCTGATGGCAAACGAATCATCGATAATCTTTTCAGTGCCATTCTCTCCGCTAAGTTGAGCAGCTTCAAATTCGGTAGGTCGGTGATGTTCTGCAGGGGTGCAGGCAAGCATCAATGCTGCTCGTTTCCCTCAGTTCTTCCTTCTGGCCAGTCAGCTGGCTTGATCATCGAATCAAGTGGAGCTGCGGGCCACCGTCTCCATCTTGATGCTCCGGCTCATCCGCTGTCCATCAACTCTGGCAGCTACACGTTCAACCGCATCTCTTTGCTCGCTGCTATCAACTCAGCTCATTGATTCTGTGCGCAGCTCTTATCTGATAGTCGCTTACGGAAATGAACAATCATCGGATGGATCAAAAAGGGGCTTTGCTTGAGTAGCCCAGAGACGCCAAGAAAAATACTGCATGTATGGGATTTTCCTGGATCTGCAAGCTACAAGTCTCCTCATCACTCAGACCAAGCCGCTTGCTTGATGGTAAGAGCGCCAAACTGCCTAGGCGTACTGATTTGGCAGGAGCTCCGATCGTGGCTGAACTGTTGGTGCGTAGGAACGATTCAAGCTCTTTCCCACGGTATCAACTGAGCAAGATACCACCCAGCGGCTTGATCCTGGTCAGTGTGCCGCCAAAAAGGAAGGTGGAACCCTCGATGGAGAGTGGCATTATGATGTTTCCGATACATTCGTGGCCCGTTACATCGATGTAGCGAGCAAGGATTTGCTCGTATGGCCAGTTTAGCGCCTTTGGGAATTGGCTCAACCAGCTCAGGGGCCAGGGGTTTTGGTTTTTCAGTGAAGCCTCTGTTACCACCCTGAATTCGCGTCCTGGCCTCTGTTCATCTGACCTGGTTGAAACCTGTTCGGCTGCGCTCCTCTAATTGCGGAGCCGCGCGTTCGATCCGGTGTGTGTGGAGATCGCGATTGTTTCGGTTTTGCGCGAAGTTGATTGTCCACCGGGGTGCTGGAAACAGATTGGCGACAGATCTCGCTGTCTGTGCCTTCCTGGCTCCATGGCCCTGCTGATGGTTTGTACGTGTTTTGGTTGCCTAACCACCTTTGCCGGTGGACCAGAAGCCACATGTCGCTCGCCACAAACCATTCCAGGAGCAGGCACAACGGGCAAACAGCGCCACGGGCTAGAACAGATGAGACGGTTAAGCCAGCGGCAATCGACCACTCCCTCCAGGCTAGCGATCGCCCACCCTGGCCACCGGTCAGGCCATTAAGCCGGCAAAGCCGCAACTGCTCTTCCACCTCTCGCAGCAAAAAAGCACCCGCGCGAATGGGCGTATCGGCACGCAACACACGGTGCGTCCGACCATTTGTGCAGCACCAGTGCCTCAAGATCCGGCAACCGTTGTCGGGGCGATGCAAGATCGCGCACGAGCAGCGACCGACCGTGAACCAAGTTGATGAACCGTCCTGCCAGAGCACCTGGGGATCGTGGAGATTGGTGGAAGCACGCTGGTTGCTTACCACAGCGCTGGCAGAAGCCAGCCTGATCGATCGGCGGCAGGGCAACACTGCCTGCCGAAAGCGAACGGCCTGATGCCATGGGGCTTGGACTGTCTCCGGGCTTCGCGCTCTCTCAGCATCGCGCAGCCCCGTCGATACCAGAGCACTCAGGCCTCGTTTGTGGTACCGATCGGCCAGGAGGAAAGGTGATGTTGCTGTCCGCAGCCGAGATCGACGATGTGATCACCGAGATCAGCGCCGAATTGGTCAGGCGATGCCATCGAGCAGCGCCGATTCGCTGCTGGCAAATCCGCTTGGCATAGGCCTGCGGGCTGCAGGGCGCGTCCACTGAGTTCCGGCTCGCAGTCCTCTCCCTCTCCCCCAGCTCATCCAAAAGCGTTGTTTGGCACTCTGGCCTGCAACAAGGCGGGGCGGCAGCCGTCAGGAACCCATCAACCCGCACAAAAAAGCCCCCCTCGCAGTGAGGGGCTTGAGGTGGAAAGCGCATGGCTGGAGCAACAGGGTTGACTTCCGTCTGCGATCAGCCGATGGACCACGGCGTGATCAAAAGCCACAGGGGTGGCTTCTGCAGAGGCCAGGTCCAAGCGGAAGTTGTGAGCGTTTGGCGCTCGTGCATCACTTCCATGCCCAGACGGGCAGGTTCAGCACGTCAGCCCAGGTGTTGATCACGCGGCTGGCATCGAGGATCGGACTGATTGAAGTTTGAAAACGTTGAGGTTGAAGGCCATGTGTCACGCCCAAGGGCGGTGAACCAGATGCCCACAACCGGCCCAGGTGGCGAGCAACCAACC
>Ga0163217_1070064_pt1 | contig 13285 bp, 16 predicted proteins | sample SynspAceP_FD_185933 | JGI IMG/M metagenome (GOLD analysis project Ga0163217, IMG submission 185933) | Saline lake microbial communities from Ace Lake in Antarctica - Synechococcus sp. Ace-P (PacBio error correction) | ecosystem: Environmental > Aquatic > Non-marine Saline and Alkaline > Saline ...
AAAAGGGGCCACAGGAAGAAGGAAAAAAAAAAATTTTTCCGTTTCGTTGGCCCCCCTAATTGCGGGCGGCCCCCTACCCGGGATGCCCTGAAAGTGGCCGCGGCCCGATCGAAAACCCCTTCCCAAGATCAAAAAAATTTCCCTTTTAATTTAAATCGCTGTTTTCCCTGAAAACCTGGCCCTAGCCTGGCCCCCAAATAGAACAAGGCGGAATGCCCAGCGCGGGTAAGCAAGCATAGCAAGGGCAAGCAACCAGCGAAGAGGCATAGCGGGTGCGCTGGAACCGCCCCGCCTGATGCGCTGTGTCCAGGTCCCCCGCTTCCACCATTGTGTGCCGAGTTTTTTTTGAACGGGTAATTTTTTTTGCTCATGTGAAAAAAAAAGAATACACATAAATGTCGTTAATTTTGGCTAGATGACAATCCTAAAATTTCTGTGGAATTCACATAAAGCTATTTAAATCCATGGGGTTGTAATCTGTTTTTTAAGGACTTGGCACGCAAAATGGATTTGATACCAGTGATTCCAACAAACAAGGAAGAAACGATATGACCTAACCTGAAAACACTGACAGCCTGCTATTTGCCTTGCCACCTCGGTTTGCCCCTCCCTGCCGTTGGCGTCAGGAAAAGGTGCCGCCGGCACAGGCACCGAAACTGGAGCGCAAGCTGCTGCGCCGATTTCGGGGATGGCCCTGATCTGGAAAAGTTCGGTTGAATGCCGAAAGGTAATAAGTGGCTGAATTCGTGACGAGTTCAACCTCAGAAGCTGAACGAAGCTGAAAGACCAGGAAGCAAGGCTCAGGCTCCTGCAACTGGAACTCAGGAAGAAAATGATGGAAAGCCGTTTGGCGAAGTCGTATTGAAGTACCGTTTACAATGAAGATCCGCCACGCCAATCCAGTCTGATCCAGAGCTGCATGCAGCGCGCCAGGAATACAAACTAGTCAGTATTTCTCAGTTGTTATACGAACAGTCCGCTCTGATCGATCAAGGTAGTACTGCACAGGCCGGAAGGTATCCCATCTAAATCTTCCGGCCTTTTTTGTGTCTGCTCGTTTTGCCTGCGCCCATTAGCCACTTTGCTTACTGACGGTATTGCCTCTCTGCCGGCCAAGCCCCTTCTCTGAGCAATTCCAACGACCTGACGCACTTTAGGCCGACAAGGTGCCTTTGCTGTGGGTAGAAGCGCCCATACGGCGGTGTGCGTAGGCTTGATTGCCGGGGAAAAGAGCGGCGGTAACCGTGCTCGCTGCGCCAAAGTGCCTCAATGGACGTAGTCAAACGGGTAGCTGGCACAACCCGAAACTCACGCAGGGCCCGCCCTCCGCAGTAGGCTTTGCCAACTATTTGCATTGCCAGTTGCCGCTGGGATGCGCCAGGGGTATCTCCCCCGCTCTGCTGAAATTGGCACAGGTATCACTACTGCAACAAGAGCAGTTTATGACTGGCAAACTCCAGAAAGGCTGTCGCGCGCCGTGTGCGCTCCAGGTAAAGGCGGCGCTCGCGCACAGATACATATGCTTGGCGCAAGCCGGTCGCGATCATGCTGGAATCCTGCAGACGTCCGAGGCGGATGGCCAGATCGTAGCGTGCCGTGTAGCAGGTCCGAGCGTCTGATGTCAGCGCATCTTCGATTTTCAACTTGCGGATCTGCTGCATGGTCATGAGCAGCGGCATGGATGAAGTCCTCGCCATAGGCGACTGCGCAGTGACTCCGCAAACAGCCCGCTTGGCGTGCCCGCCCAGGGTCACGACCGCTTGCATGGCTTCATCGCGGGCGGTCGATCAGCCTGCTGGCAATGGGCGAGAAAAGGTGATACCCGCCTCGTCAGGCTGACCTTGCGCGTACTGCGATTTAAGAGCAAACGGGTCTGCAAGTCGGTCTTCAAAGCCGCGCCACCTACGGCTGACGTGCGAAGACGATAACGCCCAGCCGTTGGCCAGCGCCGCTGAAATGAAACCGAGCTCGGCGACGCTGAACAAACTGCGTTCTATTCCTTGCCCATGGGGTCATGATTATGCCCTGATTGAGCATAAATTTTTGTTGGGTGGGCTTTATAAATCCACGGAATCGACGCTCTACTACACTGTGGGCATCGCGTCAATCAACCAGTGAGGCAATCATGATTCAAATCCGAGCGCGCCCGTTGCTTTTTTGAAGCAGGCAACCATTACAGATTCGTGGAAGTGGATGTGGACCCGGCCACAAAAAGGCGAAGTGCTGTGCGCATTGTGGCCAGTGGGTGTGTGCCACACTATCCGAGCATTTACCCTGTCAGGTGAAGATCCCGAAGGTATCTTTCCGGCGATTCTGGCCACGTAAGGTGGCGGTATGTCGAGGCGGTAGGCGAGGGGGTGACCTCTTTGGAAGTGGGCGATCACGTGACCCGCTCTGTATACGGCCGAGTGCCGTGAGTGCAAATTTCTGGCAAGTCGGGCAAGACCAACCTGTGTTCAGTCAGTGCGTGCTACCAGGGCAAGGGCGGTCAATGCCCGATTGCACTTCGCGTTTTTCCCTACCAGGGCAACCGATCCTATCACTACAGGCTGCTCGACTTTCTCCGAATACACCGTAATTGTCCGGAAGTGGTTCTCCATGGGCCAAATTTCCCAAGGAGCGCCGCTGGAGAAGGTCAGCCGCCTGGGTTGCGGTGTGCCCACCGCATCGGTGCGGTAACTCAAACACCGCCAAGGTGGAAGAGGGCGCGAACCGTCGCCATCTTTGGCCTGGGCGGTTAATTGGCCCTGGCGGCGATTATCGGCGCCACCTGGCCAAGGCCAGCCGGATTATTGCTATCGACGTTCACCCGGCCCAAAGTTCGATTTGCCAAGAGTCTGGGCGCGACGTGATTTCGTCAATCCAAGGACCATGACAAGCGATTCAGGAGTCATTGTCGATATGACCGATGGTGGGTGTGGATTACTCCTTCGAGTGCGTGCGCAATGTGCAACTGATGCGCGCGGCGCTGGGTGCTGTCAACAAGGGCTGGGCGAGTCGAGCCATCATCGGGGTCCGCCGGTGCCGGGCAAGAAATCAGTACCCGCCGTTCCAGCTTGGTGCACTGGGCGGGTCTGGCGCGGCAGTGCTTTGCGGCGTTAAAAAGGGAGTACCGAGTGCTCATGGTTATGTTGCCAAGCGCAGTGTGTGAGATACGCGCTGGATACTTTTCATCACTCACACCATGGGTCTGGAAGAATATCAACAAGGCCTTGATCTGAATGCATGAAGGCAAGAGTATTTCGCGAATGCGGTATCCACTTCTAAAACCGGCTACCCGAGCCAGAGATGTTATTCCAGGATTCTTGGAACTGGTTCGCCGCCACAAAAGCTTTGGCGGCTGGCACAAAACTTATCGGCATCCGGTCGGAGCCACGCCAACTTGCGAATGGTGTTCGCCGTCTATCTGCCCGCCGCAGGCCGAATCAGGGCAAACCGTTTACCGGTGGGTTTACCTGGTTGTCTGGCCTGAACTGCACAACGGACTGAAAACGTGTCATGCCAGAAAGCCGGAGTCTCAGCGCATTTGCCGCTGAGCTCGGCCTGGTAAGTAGTTGCCCCCCGGACACCAGCCCGTAGGGCGAAGCGTGCCCCGACGATCCTGGGACGGCGCTTACGACTTCGGCTCCGGCGCGGGTTCCTACATACAACGCGACCGAACAGCCCTGGGCCCGCCACTTATCAATCAGATTACGACTAATGTGGTCGACGAGTTGCCGCAATTGGGTCGAGGCGACATTTCCCAGCTCTGCCAAAAACGCAGCATCTGCGGGGCATTCCATGGGTGCCATGGGGGCGCTGATCTGCGCCTTGAAACACCGGGGCGCTAATCAGTCGGTATCCTGCGCTGGCCCGATTACAATCCGAGTCAGTGCCCTGGGGGCAAAAGGCTCTGGCCGTTATCTGGGGTGATATTCCGGCGGATTGGCAAAGCCTGGACACCTGTTGAGCTGCCTGGCCGTGGTCGAGCGAGCAGCCTGCCGCTGCTGGGTAGATCAGGGCGAAGGAGATATGATTTCCCTGGCTCAGTTCGCCCATGAGGCGTTGGAGCGGCAGCGCAGTCCCGGCGGGCAATCCACTGACCCCTGCGTCGCCCAGCCCGGCCTGATGACATAAGCTACTACTTGTCCATCGCGCATCGCCCCGCTTCATCGAAGATCAATCTCGCCACCATGTCCCAGGCGTTGAACAACTGAGCTTCTAGCAAGAACTGCCCGAGCCTGTAAAGATCTGCGTTTGCCAGTCGGCACCACCGACGATCGACATTAGCAGGGGGCAGTAATGCGTATTCGGGCAATGTTTATGAAGTTTCATCGTTTGGAAGCGGCACTTTATCACCCTGGGGGGGGTGTGCAGATCCCCCAATACTCAGGGGTTGGTTGCCCAGCTCCGACGGCGCTGTGTTGTTACAAATGCTCTGACCGATGCTTTTGCTTGGCGCCGCTGCCTGGGCGACATTGGTCAGCAACTTTCCCCGATACCGATCCCCAGTTCAAAGGCGCTGATAGCCGGGCGCTGGCGCGCCATGCAGCTTGCTCTGGTGCACGGGAAACAGGTTTGGAAGGTAATGCCAATGTGGATGCCTCCAATCGTGCGGCCAGGCGCTCGATAGATGGCGCCGTCATATCCCCGCCAATGCGCGAACGCATTGCAGCGGACTTATCGTCACCCTCGATCAGGTCAACGTCAAGGCCACCACCACCGAAAAACTTGGTTTTGCGGGCTGAAGAAAGGTAAAATCGGCGGTGCATGCGTGCCCCTGTTTATGGCGGTATGACCGCTCCTGCGCTGAGTGTCTGGGGCCCTTTGGCCGGGGCTCCGCCGTGCGGCAGCGCAGTACTCAAGGCTCTGCAGAGCACTTCCGGGTTAACCGAAGTACTGATATCGCCCTGAGCCGGCGAAGGGCGAGCATTTGTGGCTGCTGGATCGAGAACGCAAACCTGAATACCGAAGAGGTCGCCAAGTCGCTGGCCCGGCTTGGCGGTCTCAAGACTCCTGACGTGAGCGTATGGCCGGTCTCAAGATCGCAAGGCAGTACTCGCAGTGGTTCATCTGCAACTGCGGGGCGCGCGCTGATCCTGAATTCAAGTTCAGCTCGCTCTGGGGCGCCACCTGCAGTGCAAGTCGAAATCCGGCCCGGCACAGCCGCAAACTGCAGCGTGGCGCCCATAGGCCAACCATTTTGTTAATTCACCTGGACGCACCTTGATGCTGACGCCGCTGCGCTTGAGGTGCGGCTTGCAGCAGGTGGCCGCGCAGGCGTGCCGAATTATTTTGGGCGCGCAGCGCTTTTGGCTATGCCGGCGCAATGTGAGGATGCGCGTTACCTGGGCCTAGCGGGCGCGCTGCCCGCCCGCCAGAGTACGCGCTCCCATTGCTCCTCCACAGCGCGTAGCCCTGTTTGTTCAAATCGGTGTGTGGTCTCAAAAGGGTCTGCCGACGGCAGTTGGATAACAGAGCGTGTTGGCCGGCGATTGTCTGCCTTTTACCCATAGCCGGCAGCCAGTTCTCTGCGACACGGCTTGCCAAGGATGAATCCTGCGCCCTGGCGGCGCTGGATATAGCATCCGACCGGCCGCTGTGGGTGGTGGCAAATCAAGCGGTCATGCTCTACCCGGCCGACCTCGAGCAGCGGTTAGCAGCGCCGAGCGCAACGTGTCGGTCTGGCCTGTGCAGCCCGAGGTTGAACAGGCCAACGCCATCTTGCGCCCCCCCATCGGGGCGCTGACGTGGCATTTATCCTCTTCTCTCTGGATAGTTCCTTGTAGTTTGAATTCACCCTAAACCCGACCGGCTGCCGTTTCGCCACAGCAGTGCTCCGTGAGCTGTTGCCTTGACGGACGAGCCGGGCGGTGGATCTGGAAAGCGAAATCTGATGCGTATTCTGAATGCCAAATGATGATCGGTGTTGGCTGCACCCTCGGCCTGATGGCGCTTGCATGCGGCCTTGAGTGGCTATTGCCGAGTGTGTGGGGTGGCTCCCCATAGGACCGCGCTGGGGCGAGTAGCTCGCTTTTCGCCTGGAAAAGCCATTACGCCCTTTTGAACTGGCCAATGGGCTTTTATTGTATCAAATGGCACACTCAATCCGACTGTGTGCCATCTTGGTCTTAATGCGCCTCTACGAACAGCATCGATATGGTGGTGGCAGGCAAATCAATTCAATGGCGCCAACCTGGGTGATGTATGTGCTTTATTCCGGCATCGGTTCCGCAGCACTGGAAGGGCGTTTTTTTCAACGCCCAGCGATGGCATTTTCGCTGGTTCGACGGCAGGGCGAAACTGAAAACAGCTGCAGCGTCTGATTGCTCAGCGCATGGTGGCGGCTCCAACGAAGTCGCTGGACCTGCCGCCCCGGAACCATCTCCAATGTGAAATACCTAACCTGTCCCATGGACCATATCAAGGGCAATCCGCACTGACACGGCTCGGCAATCGTTCCCTGCGGCCAAGCGCGGTGAAGTGGGTAGATCCGCGCGCAAGGAAGCTAACTGGATATCGGTGGCCGGTGACCGCGGAAGATGTTGGTGAAAGGGACTGATTTTCACGCGGTGAATGCAGGGCTAAATGTCTCGGTAACGCCGCTGCGAGTGGACAAAACCCAATTAATGAGGTGTTCGATCATCTCGGACTAGTTGGCCTTGAGGGGCTTGGCTGAATGGCGGGGCGTCGGCGCATGCCTCCCCAGCAACATCAGGTTACGCAACGCCTTCCTCGAACAAGCCGCTCGAGCAGCCGTTCACGCGTACGCTGCGAGGTCATCCCTTGCCCGTCTGTCCCATTACCCCTGCCTGTCCATACCTTCTCGCACCGCATTCAGCCAAGCCCCTCAAGCCACTGTCCGAATGATCGAACACCTCTCATGGGTTTTGTCCACTCGCAGCGGCGTTACCGAACATAGCCCTGCATCACCGCGTGAAAATCAGTCCCTTCACACCGATCTTCAGCGTCAAACCGGCCACCGATATCCCAGTAAGCCTTCCCTTGCCGCGCGGATGCTACCCACTTCACCGGCTTGGCCGCAACTGAACGATGCCTCGAAGCCGTGTCGGCGGATGCCCTGATATGGTCATGGGCCAGGTAGGTATGTTCATCATTGAGAATGGTCCGGGGCGGGCAGTCCTCAGCGCTTCGGCGCCGCCACCCATGCCGCTGAGCAATCAGCGCTGCAGTGTTCATGGTTATCGCCCTGCCGTCCGACCAGCGAAAATAATGCCATCGCTGGGCGTGCAAAAAACGCCCTCTTCCAGTGCTGCTGCAACCGTGCCGGATAAAACACATCATCACCAGGTTGGCGCCATGATTGATGCCTGCCCACCACCAATACGATGCTGTCTTCCGTAAGCGGCAATTAAGAACAAGATGCACACAGTCGGTTGGGTGTGTCCATTGAGACCAATAAAAAGCCATTGGCCAGTTCAAAGGGCGAACTGGCTTGTCCAGGGCTGAGCGAGCTACTCGCCCCGCTGCGGTCCTCATGGGGAGCACCACCACACACACTCGGCATAGCCCCACGTCAAGGCCGCATGCAAAGGCCATCAGGCCGGGTGCCGAGCACACCGTCATCATTGTCAAATCAGAATGACGCATCAGATTCGCTTTCAGTCCCACCGCCGGCTCCGTCCGTCAAGGCCCAACAAGCTCACGGAAGCACTGCTTGTGGCGAAGCAGCCGTCGGTAAGGGTGGAATTCAACTACAAGATTAATCAAGAGAAGGATAAATGCCACGTGCAGCGCCCCGGATTGGGGAAAGCGCAGATGCGTCTGGCCTGTTCAACCTCGTGCTGCCAAACACCAACCCGACCAGTTGCGGCTCGGCGCTGCTACCTGCCTGCTTCGAGGTCGCGGTAAGCACACTGACCGCTGAATTCGCCTCACACCCCCAACAGCGCCCGCGGTGTATATCACGCGCCAGGGCGCGGATCATCCTTGCAAGCCGGTCAGCAGAGAACTGGCCGCGGCTATGGTAAAGGCCAGACTAATCGCCGCCAACACCTTGTTCCAACTGCGCTCGGCGACCCTTGAGCAAAACCCGATTGAACAACAGGCTACGCGCTTGTGGAGAGCATCGGAGCGCAGTACCTCTGGGGGCGCAGCCCCCGCGCCGCGCTCAGCCCAGGTACGCGCATCCTGCACATTGCCCGCGGCATAGCCAAGCGCTGCGGCCCAAAATAATTCGGCACGCCCTGCGCGGCCACCTGGCAAGCGCACCTCAAGCGCAGCGGCGTCAGCAGTCAAAAGGCGCGTCCAGTGAATAACAAAAGGGTTGCACTATGGCGCCACTGCTGCAGTTTGCGGCCTGTGCGGCCGGATTTCGATTCACTGCAGTTGGCGCCCCAGAGCGAGCTGAAATCAGGCTCAGCGCGCCCCGGCAGTTGCAGACTGAAACCACTGCCGAGTCCACTGCCTTGCGATCCTTGAGACCGGCCATAGCTCACGTCACGGATCTTGAGACCGCCAGCCTGCCAGCCGACTTGGCGACCTCTCGGTAATTCAGCGTTGCGCTCTCCGAATCGAAGCAGCCACAAATGCTGTGGGGGGGGGAGGGCGCCCTCCGCCGCTCAGGTCGATATCCAGTAAATTCGGTTAACCCGAAGTGCTGCTGCAGAGCTTGAGTACGCCGCTGCCGCACAGGCGGGCCCCAGGCAAAAGGGCCCCAGACCACTCAGCGTACAGGAGCGGTCCATACCGGCATGCAAACAGGGCACTGCATGCACCGCGCATACCCTCTTCCACGCCGACAAAACCAAGTTTTTTTCGGTGGTGGTGCCTTTGACGTTGACCTGATCGAGGGTACCTGTAGTCCGCGCAATGCGTGTCGCGCATGGCGGGGATATGCGGCGCATCCCTTCGGCGCCTGGGCGAAACGATGTGCATTTCGCCCACATTGTGCTACCTTCCCAACACTTTTCCATGCTCTTCTCTTATTATCTAAGCGCATGGCGCATGCAGCGCCCGGCTATCACGCCTTTGAACTGGGGGATCGGTATCTGGAAGTGCTGACCAAATGTCGCTCAGGGCGAGCGCGCAAGCAAGGGCATCGGTCAGAGCATGTAACCAACACATCGCGTCGGAGTGGGCAACCACCCCTGAGTAGGGGGATTCTGCCAACCCCCCCCAGGGGTGATAAAAGTTGCCCGCTCCAAACCGATGAAACACATAACCATGCCCGATACGCATACGCCCCCTGCTAAATGTTGCGATCGTCGTGGTGCGCGACCGGCAAAACGCAGATCTTACAGGCTAGGCAGTCTGCTAGAAGCTCAGTTGTTCAACGCCTGGGCATGGTGTCGAAGATGATCTTCGATAAAGCTGGCGATGAGTAGTAGCTATGATCAATAAGCCGGGCTGGCGACGCTAGGGTCAGTGGATGCCCGCCGACTGCGCTGCCGCCTCCAAGAGCGCCTCTGGCGAACTGAGCCAGAATCATGCCTCCTTCGCCCTGATCTACCAGCAGCGGGCTCAGGCCGCTCGCTCGCACCGCCAGCAGCTTCACCAGGTGTCCAGGCTTTCCAAATCCCCGGATTATCACCCAGATAACGCCCAAGAGCCTTTTGCCCCCAGGGCACCCTGACTCCGGATTTGGTAATCGGCGCCAAGCGCAGATACCGACTGATAGCGCCCCGGATTTTTCAAGGCGCAGAGAATCAGCGCCCCATGGCCACCCATGGAATGCCCCGCAAAGATGCTTGCGTGGCAAGAGACGGGAAATTCGCCCTCGACCAAGTTGCGGCAACTTCGTCGACCACGATAGTCGTACATCCTGATGTGGCGGGCCCAGGCTGTTCGGTCGCGTGAGTAGAACCCCGCCGCCGGACCCGAATCGTTAAAGCGCCGTCGCGATCGTCGGGCACGCCTTCGCCCCTCGGGCTGGTGTACGGGGCAACTATTACCGCCGAGCTCAGCGGCAATGCGCTGAGCTCCGGCTTTCTGCAGAAGTTTTCGTCCGGCAGGTCAGGCCAGACAACCAGTAAACACCGGTAACGTTTGCCTCCTGAAATCGGCTGCGGCGCAGATAGACGGCGAACACCATATCGCATTGAGCGTGCTTCGACGATGCCGAAACGTTTGTGCCAGCCGCCAAAGCGTTTTGTTGGCGGCGAACCAGTTTCCAAAGAATCTGCATAACATCTCCTGGCTCGGCGTAGCCGCGTTTAGAACGTTGATAACCGTGCGAAATACTCCTTGCCTTCATGCATCAGATCAAAGGCCCTTGTTGATTATCTTCCAGAACCCATGGTGTGAGTGATGGATAAGTAATCTCAGCGGTATCTTCTACCCACTCCGTCGCCTTGCCACATAAACCAGGCACACTCGGTAAACGCCTTTAACGCGCCAAAAGCACTGGCGCGCCAGACCCGCCCACAGTGAACCAGCTGGAAGAGGCCGGGTAACTGATTTCCTGCCCGGCGATCCGGCGACCCCCGATTTGATGGTCGACTCGCCCCAGCCCTTGTGTACAGCACTCCACGCCGCGCGCATCCCCGTTGCCATTGCCCACGCACTCCGAAGGAGTAATCCACACCACCTCGGTCATATCGAGCAAATGATCCTCCTGAATCGCTTTGTCATGGTCCTTGGGATTGAACGAAAATCCGTCCGCCGCCCAGCTCCTTGGCAATATCAACTTGGCCGGGTTTTGACGTCGATAGCAATAATACCGGCCTGGCCTTGGGCCATGGCGGCGCCGAATAATCGCCGCCAGGCCATGACCGCCCAGGCAAAGATGGCGACGGTCCGCGCCCTCTTCCACCTTGGCGGTGTTGAAGTACCGCACCGATGCCGGTGGTCCACACCGCAACCCAGCAGGCAGACCTTCTCCAGCGCGGCATCCTTGGGAATCTTGGCCCATGGACCTTCCCGGCAATACGGTGTTATTCGAGAAAGTCGAAGCAGCCCGTAGTGATAGAAATCGGTTTGCCCTGTAGGAGACAACGCCAAGTGCCATCGGGCATGACGCCCTGCCCTGGGTAGCACGCACTGGAACGACACAGGTTGGTCTTGGCCCGACTTGCAGAATTTTGCAACTCACGGCACTCGGCCGTATACCGCCGGGATCACGTGGATCGCCCACTTCCAAAGAGGTCACCCTCGCTCTACCGCCCTCACAATACCGCCCACCTTCGTGGCCCAGAATCGCGGAAAGTACCTTCGGGATCTCACCTGACAGGGTAAATGCATCGTGTGGCACACACCACTGGCCACAATCGCACCAGCACTTCGGCCCCCTTTTTGTGGCGGCCACATTCCCTTCCACAATCTGTAATGGCTTGCCTGCTTCAAGAAAAGCACACGGCGGCTCGGGAATTTGATCATGACTTCTCACTGGTTGATGACGCGATGCCCACAGTGTTAGGTAGAACGTCGATTCGTGGATAATAAGCCACCATAACAAAACATTATTGCCTCATCAGGGATAAATCATGACCCCATGGAAAGGAATAGACGAGTTTGTCGCGTCGCCGAGTCGGTCATTTCAGCGGCGCTGCCAAAGCGGCTGGGCCGTATTCGTCCTTCGCACGTCCAGCCGTCAGGTGCGCGGCTGAAGACCGACTGCAGACCCGTTGCTCTATCGCAGTACGCGCAAGGTCCAGCCGACCGGCGGGTATCCCTTTCCTCGCCCATTGCCAGCAGCTGATCGACGCCGCGCATGAAGCCATGCAAGCGGTCAGTGACCTGGCGGCACGCCCAAGGGCTTGTGCGGTCACCTGCCGCAGTCGCCTATGGCGAGGACTTCATCATGCCGCTGCTCAATGACTTCATGCAAGCAGCATCCGCAGTTGAAAATCGAGATGACGCTGACCAACAGACGCTTCGACCTGCTACACGGCAAGCGTACGATCTGGCCATCCGCCTCGGACGTCTGCAGGATTCCAGCATGATCGCCGACCCGGCTTTGCGCCAAGGCATATTTGTATCTGTGGCGCCCGCCTACCTGGAGCGCCACGGCGCGCCGCACAGCCTTTCTGAGTTGCCAGGGCATAACTGCCTTGTGTTGGCAGTAGTGATTACCTGGCAAATTTCAGCAGAGCGGGCCAGGAGATACCCCTGCGCATCCGGGCACTGGCAATCCAATAGTGGCAAAGCCGTACCTGGATGGCGCCTGCCGTGTTCGGGTTGTGCCAGCTACCCGATACTACGTCCATGAGCTACTTGCGCAAGCGGCCGGCGTTAACGCCGGCCTCTTTTGCCCCCAGCATCAGCCCCGCAACACCGCCGTATGGGCGCTCTACCCACAGCAAAGGCACCTGTCGCCTAAAGTGCGTGCAGGTCGTGGAAATTGCTCAGAGAGGGCCTTTCCCGGCAGAGTAGGAATACCGGTCAGTAAGCCAAAAGGTGGCTAATGCGCAGGCAAACGAGCCAGACACAAAAAGGCCGGAAGATTTTAGATGGGATAACCTTCGGCCTGTGCAGTAACTACCTGTACAGATCAGGCCTGTTCGTATAAACACTGAGAAATCTGGCCTTAGTTGTAATTCTGAGCGCGCTGCTGCAGCTCTGGATCAGACTGGATTGCCGCGTGGCGATCTCATTGTAAACCGGTACTTCAATACCGACTTCGCCAACGCTTCCATCATTTTCTCCTGACTTTTCTCCAGTTGCAGTGCCCTGGAGCCTGCTCCTGGTCTTCACTTCGTTCAGCTCTGAGGTGAACTCGTCACGAATTTCAAGCCACTTTACCTTCGGCTTCCACCACGACTTTTTCCAGATCAGCATCCAAAATCGGCGCAGCAGCTTGCTGCTTCCATCGGTCCTGTGCCGTGCACCTTCCTGCGCACGCATACGGAGGTGGCAAAACCCGAAGGCTAAGGCAAATAGCAGCTGTCAGTGTTTTTTCAAGGTTAGTCATATCGTTTCTCCTTTGTTTTGGAATCACTGGTATCCAATCCATTTTGCGGGTGCCAAGTCCCTTAAAAAAACAGATACAAACCATTTGATTTAAATGCTTTATGTGAATCACAGAAATTTTTATGGATTGTGTCATCTAGCCAAATTTAACTGCTTTAAAAGTGTGTAACTTTTTTTCACATGAAGCAAAAAATACCCGTTCAAAAACTGACACAACAAATTGTGTGGAAAGCGACCTGGACCAGCATCAGCGCCGTCAGCGCACGCTAATTGCTCTTCCGTGGGCTGCCTCTGCTGCTGCTTACGCGCGCTGGGCATTCGCTTTGGTCCCTGGCCAGGCTACCAGTTCAGGCACCAGCGATTAAAGGAATGATCCCTTGAGTTGATCGGCCGCGCCATCAGCAATCCCGGTAGGCCGCCGCATTAGGCAGAACGA
>Ga0163217_1011300_pt1 | contig 13282 bp, 3 predicted proteins | sample SynspAceP_FD_185933 | JGI IMG/M metagenome (GOLD analysis project Ga0163217, IMG submission 185933) | Saline lake microbial communities from Ace Lake in Antarctica - Synechococcus sp. Ace-P (PacBio error correction) | ecosystem: Environmental > Aquatic > Non-marine Saline and Alkaline > Saline ...
GGAGGAATTTCCCAATTTTTGTATATTTAAATTCCCGTTATCATAACGTTTTTAATAAACTTTTTTTCAAAATAAATAAAAAGCACCGAATCTTCCTTTTTAAATAGGTTTCGTAAAAAGTATTGAAATCGGTTTTTGTTTTTTAGTTTATATCCTCCTTAATCCAGGCTTTTGGGTTGTTTTGGTTTACACTATCAAAAAGAAAAGATTAAATAGCACCCAACATAGGAAACGGGCTTTACTGTTTAAGGCGCCAAAAGAAAATACATAGACCTGCAAATTTTTACATTTTAAATAACGCCTAACATAGAAATCGGGCCAATTTTAGTAAAACAGTTTTCACTAATAAGTTACAACAACTCAATGAAATTGATAAAAGGTTGATAACAAACGAGGCCATGTTTCATATATTTTCATCCATTGCTATGCCCCTGCGCTAAAATAAATTCTCCTGTGAAGAAATTGCAGGAAATGATAGCGCATAAATACCGGCTTAATGCAATAAGGGAAGCAAGTTCTACAACAACGCCATTTTTTAAAGGCTGTATAAAGTCCAAAAACTAGGGGCAACTAAATAATGATCCAAAAAATCATGGCTGACTAATTTTTAACATATAGAACTTTTGAGTTTGTACCTTTGGAAGAATTTGAAAAGTGCCTTTTCACCGCTATTACTATAGATTAATAACTAACAATGTCAGAGATATACAATAAAGAGCGTTGGATATTTTTTGGTGACTTTTCTATCCAATTTGCCGACGGGGATACTTTAGAGTTAGATGCGATTATTTATTAGTCCGGTGTGCAAGCAGCTTGGTAAAATTCATAATACCTATAAAAAGATGAAAAATTAGAAGTTGATGCATATTGCATTTGCAAGGTTTAGAGCCCTACGGATTTTTATGTTTTTTGATTACTTTGATGAGAGGTTGGCCCGCATTATATGTTAAGGACGAACTAAACCGATTAAACAGGGAACAAGTCTGTGTTAATGAAAGACGCGATTGTTTAAAGTATTTGTGAGAAAGAGTAAATATAGAGTAAAATGGTCACTTAAACCACCCTATTTCGCTGTTTTTTACATCATTAAGAAACTGATGGTTGATAATGCTATGCAGAAATGGCGCAACAAATGGAAATTTAGCCCGAGACAAGAAGGCTTTTTAGGCTTTGGAAGCGCAAGTGATAGAATGGGAATACGTTAAGTTATTTGGGAAAGTCTGATGCATTGGCCCACTGAAACAAATCAGATCATTTATGCACAGCAAAAGGCATTAAAGAGTGGTACAAAAATTATAAAGTTCGCATTTGTTTTTGTGAACGTGAGTATTTTTTCAAATAAGTATACTTATAACTATTAAAGACAAGGTTTTCAATTTTTTAAACACAACCAAAAAAAGCTTTCTATTTTTTGCGCTTTTCATTCGCCTATTAAATTTTTGTCTTCCTCAAACCACTTTTTGATGGCCCCGGCAACGGTAAAGAAAGTAAAAACGGTAATTTAATAGGGCAAAAAATTGCTGATGATGGGCAATGGCGTTTCCGGAATTGATAGTGTCCCATAAAGTTCAATACTTGTTTTATTAAATTTTTGAGATGTTATTTTTATCACATCCTGTTTTAATCCTATTTCAATGCTTAAAGCAATAGGAGTTAATCTAAAAGCAGGTAAAAACAGTTGTGTGGGAGGAACATTACACAACAAGTTATTCGTCTCCAGAGGTAACAAAAACGAATCTTATGCGAGAAATTCATCGAGCTACTCTTAGCCACCCGATTAGAATTCGTTATTCAAAGAAAAAATTCTACAACTCTATGCGAGTCATGCTCCTTATGGCGGCATGTAGTAGTTTAGATGCAAAGCTTGGGCTATTTGTTTGTTACCAAGCAACTTCTCTTGGGCAGAATGGCCACCTAGCTGTTTTGCCAAACGCTCCCGTTTTTAATTTAATCCAGGAAAAATCAAACTCACTTTTAGAAAAAGAAATGCTATTAAAAAATTGTTTAAAGAAAATAGCATAGATAAATACTTTAATGAATTGGGCTTACTCGATAACACTACCTCAAAAAGCTTTTACATTACCGCGATGAGCGCCCCATTTTGTGAATTACTCGCCAAACAAAAACAGGAGAGCGGCGTACAAACGCATTTAGAATTCAAAGCATTCAACAAAATGTAATGACATTGTAAAAAAGAATTAACGAGATTTTTAAAACAAACAGTCTATAATGCAAAGCATTTTTGGGTGTTTAGATGTAAAAAACGAGAAAGTTTTGGGCTATGTTGGGAATTCCAACGGATAAATTCCAAGTAAAAGATGGGTGGATATGGTGACGCTATCCGAAGTATCGGAAGCGTCATAAAACCTTGTTGTAACACCGCCATGTTAGATGCAGGAGAATTGCCTCCAGACTGTTGGTTGCAGTGTGCCCACCAAATTGCGGGGTATACCAGAAAAATTTTAATGAAGATTTCTGGGCCACTAGAAGCTAAAAAGCATTGCACGTCTTTAAATATCATGCGTGCGATTATTACAATCTACGGTTTTCAAAATTTAGGGACCAAATCGATGTTTTTTGAATTAGGCGGATTAACAAAATCTGCCAATCATTATGGGCTAACTTTAATCCTCGGGCGCATGAAAGGTACATTTATGGGACTTATGTCAATCCTATGCTATTTGGCCTCGACTGTGTCATTTTTAAATGCCAGTTCAAGCGAATATATAAAAAATGAATTTACCCATCAATTCTGGTCGCAGAACGAACTTTAGATTTCGGTTAAATCTACCGAAAAATGTTTTTGATGCCGGTTAGTATTTTATTTGACTTTTGAAGCATGAAAGAAGTAAACCGCCGAGGGTAACGAATTGGGAGTTTTACGACTCTAAGCAAACAAATGCTTGAACAGGTACCTAGTTTGGCAATAAAGATGCGTGGGGCAATAGCTTACGAATGATTAATGTGGTAAGGTGTGTGGTTGGACAATGCTGATGGTGAAGGTAGGCCTAATGGTTAACGGTGTTACTAGCGCAGCCGCCCATTTTGTTTGAGTGTTTGATGTATTAACCAGAATCGGAATGGTTCTTAGCTTTAGATGAATTTGTATCTGTTTGAGGTTTGTGCTGAAGTGGTTTTTACTAGCAAGCCCTATATGTCAAAAAAAAGATTGATATTCCCTAAAAAGAAGCAGAATTATGTTTCTGCTTGTGCGTTTTCACCAAACCATTCATTTAGATAAAAACAGCATTCGAGTAAATTCTTCTTGTGAGACTTGTCCAAACCTTTGCAGAATCTTGGTTTGTTTTTACCCACCATTACAAGAATTTTCTATAAAAAAGGCCATCCTTGTATAAGGCTGCCGCCATTTAAGAAAACGATTGTATTGCTGTAATACGCTGCGATTGGAATTTAATTTTCCCAAAAAAATGGCAGTAAAATTAATCTTAGCTAAAAATTCGAGGGCAATAAACGAAACTTTATTTTTAACTTGCACACGCCAAACCAGAACCAAAGTATTCTGGTATGTAAAAAAAACATTTTTTTTTTTATTTGTAAAAGAAACAAAAACTTTCATCGAAGTAGCTATTACCGGATGCTGGAATACACACAGTTTTGTTGTTGAGAATTAGGGAACGAATGCGAAAATTGCCGATTACCGTGGAGTGATTTTAATGTTTACTACAAGGCCACAAAGTTTATAGAATCCATAAGACACAAGTTTCATAGTAAAAACTGCACTTATCTAAGTTTTTATTACATATTCAAATACACTAAATACAAAAATAGAAAAGCTAACGTTGCATATGAACTCTAATTTGGAAAAATAAAAGAAGTTAAAAAAACTTTAACTACTACATTTCTTGTAATTTTAAAATTCAATAATGAAATACTAAATTATTCCTAGTCATTAGTTAGTTCTGTACTTTATTTATCTTCTTGTAAAGAGAAGCGCCTAAAGCACCAAAAGAAGAAACCTACAACCCTAGATCTGAAAAATGGGCGAATCAATCAAGGAGGCAGCGTTCAAAAAATCCAAATGCTGCTGAAGCCTCCGCAAAATGCAGTAGGTGTTTGGCCTATAACTGTAGTAAAGGTTGTGCGAGGGCTCGGTCTGCAGGAAATTGTAACACTGTGGAGGCTTTTAAGCTCATACGCGGCATATCATGCGAATGCCAAATTCTGCAGCGCTACACAATCACCTTTTTGCATCATAACTACTCCTGCTTTGGCCCGCGCCTACCACATCACAGAATTGGATTAATAAGCTGTAGTCAAGGTTGGTTCTGGAGGTCTGGAACCGTGGCCAATTGTAATACATGTGGTCTGCTTAAGTAATAATACAGGTATCCATCAGTAAAATTTAGGCTGCGCTACTTTATTGATGCATAAGCTACTTAGTGTTTAACTGTTTTTAAATGCGATGGTAAACGAAAATGCGCAAGCTTTATTAACGCTATGTATTTACATTTATTTAGGAGCTATCATTTGGATGAATTTGCGAAATTTAATGCTAAGTGCAACTTTGCTTTAAATCAAAAAGAATTCTTAATTTCTTTACAATAATTGCCTTATTAGCGTAAGAGCTATGTTCATATGGTCTTTGTTTATTAAGAAATATAACATAATGAAGATTTAAAAGTATTCGCTGCATTAACCTTACCATTATCTGCACTAATTAGTATTTATTTTAAGGGCTATTTTAGTTTTTTTACCCCTTTTATGGCTTTGTTTGATTCCTATTTTAGAAGTATTGCCTCCACGACACTCGAACCATGAGGAGAAAGACGGATAGAAAAAGAAAAAAGCAAGCTTTTCGATTGGATGCTTTATTTGAATATCCATATTTTTGGGCTTTTGGCTTCTCCTTTTCGATGTTACGAACACATGCCTATAAACGTATGAGCTTTTTGGTTTAGTGTTAAGTTTTGGGAATTGTCATTGGTAACTAATGGAATTAATGTGGCATCATGAATTAGGACATCGAAAAAAACGAATGGAGCGTATTGTGCTAAACTATTGCTTTTTTGCGCCTCTTGTTAACATGCATTTTTATATTGAAACATAATTTTGGTCATCATAGCACAAGCGTACCATCTCGAAGACCACCACAGCAGCCTATACGCAAAGCGTAAAATATCTTTTTGGTTTAGCCTCTGTTTTCGACATATTTAGTGCTTGGATAATTACAATCTAAGTTGTTGTTAGCAGAAGAAAAGGTTTTTTCTTTCTATAAAAAACGATATGCTATGGTAGCATTATTTAAATGCTATAATTTTGGTGTGCTCTTTTTATTTTTTCGCCTATTAGGGGTGTTATTTGCTATTGTGTAGGGTATTGTTGTTTTTTTGATGTTAAGAAATCCGTGAATTATATGAACATTACGACTGTTACGTAAAAAAATTATTACAGCTCCGGCAGGTATGACGGGTGCGTGAAATTCACTTTGGAATCGTAAATCATGTTATAGGAGAAATTCGTATTGTATGATGTGGACCAGCGCATAGTGGATCATCATTTTAAATCATCCAAAAAGGTATAAATTCTTGAATTATCACGATATCGTCACCACAAGTGCTTTTTGGGCTACCCGACTTCTATGTAGTGTCATTTGTTCACGCCACTCTGGTTTAAAATTATGAATCCGAGAGTTCTGAAGAAATGAAGAGCTGTTGAATTAATTTGCAATTTAATTTAGAAAAATGGTCTCCTAATCTAATTCTCTGTTAATGCTTTAAAAATATATTTTAGCGATTTTTTTTTCATTACACACGCACCTGATAACAGCATCTAAAATTTGGTGTTTAGATTTCTTTTTGCGCTGTGGATTAATATTCATAGGCACTTTTTAGCCGCATAATACACTTCGGCAACATTTGTCCATTTCCGATCAGGCACTTTTAACGGGTATAGCCTTTAACCAATCATATTTCCGAACATTCTATTACGGCTAAAAGGAGTAACCAGTAACTAATAAAATCACCCAAATAGGCGAGTTTTAAATATTACGCTTCATTTTATGTACGCCGTTTTATATAGCGTTTCATTTCGCGAATGGGTTACTCATCAGTCACTTGAAATTTTATCGCCATAACCCAGCCGTTGAGCAATTCCAGCAAGCAATGGCGTAAATGTTTTTTTACATGGCATGCGTATTTCGGTACCTGATAATATCATCCGAATATTTGTTTTTTATGTACTCCGGCACTTAAGATGTTGGCCGACTATTTCTGCTTTTTTTGTAATCAGAGCACAAGGCTATGTGTTAGTACGATAAACGTTCTAGTGCAACTTCTCGGCGTGACAGGACCCTGTAATCCCCCGATAATTTTCAAAGGGATGTCATATTTTTCGTGAAAGTTCACCTACATACGTTCCTGTTTCCGGCCAATTCCCTTAAGGCAGAGAAAATAGTTTTTGTTCTTTAAAAAGAAGCGCTTAAGTTTTAAAGTTCTGTTTCTAAAACGCAGACGGAATTACAAAAATTAAATACGGCCTTCGTTAAGCGGTATTACTTCATCTGTTAATATCAATTGGCTTGGTATTAAATTCTACAGAACTTAAATAGTTTGGGTTATGTCCTTGGTTCTAATATGTTCTATAGCATCTTGCATTTCGCATAAACCAAATGAACAGTACTCCTACGTTTTCTGTTAAATTTTAACAATGCAGTTGCCCAACTTCTCTTCCTAAAACGCAAATTTCGTAGCTCTATTCAATATTCAAGGGTATTATAAAAAAAAGTACAATTATTCTTTAATCATACAAATTAAGTTAAATATATTTTTATCGTAATATATTGATAATCAATAAATTAAAAATCTTGGCAGCGAGAATTGTTTTTCCATTAAAAGAACTTTTAAACTTTTATTATGAAAACAGATTAATATTCGGATTTCTTTTATAGATTATTAGCTCATCTTGTTAACTGAGGTTTTGTAACCGATGAGTTTGTTGAAGCACTGCTTTTTCTGTTGGATCAAGTAATTAAGTGCACATTGAATTATGGTATGTTGATATTAATGCCACAAAGGAAACGAGAAGTGCCATTTTAACAAGTGCGTTTACAGTGACTTTATTGATCGAGGTACTCTTATTCGCCAATAACAATATTGCAGGAATCGGAAAAAATGGAAATTGGTTTTGGTATGGATGCCTGAATCTTATACCCAATAAGAGGCGGCGTAAGAAATTAGGCATGATTCTAGACGGGTTTGGGTGTTAGAGGTATTTGTGATAATATCGCACCTAGAATTATTTGATAGCAGCTAATTACGCTCATACTATTTAAAAGGATTTAGCAAGAAGTAACTTTTTTGAATTATGATATGGTTTTTCTAATGAACAGAATCAATATTTTCTGCGAGTTCTACGGTTTTGGAAAAAGTCTATACGAGCAAACTTGGGGCTTTGAAACGATTTTGATGATGAAAATTTCTTTCAATTTTTTATCAACATGGGGCTATGTGATTTCTTTAATTTCTTATAGATGCTTCTGGTACGAGTATACAAAGACTCTACAGTGGGATTTGAAAGGCGATATCAGTGTTTTGATGTACCGTAATGAATCGCGACCTTTAAAACAATTAATCCGCTAGACTACGATTTTCTAGGAAGAGGAATTCATTTTGAATTGTATTAATTAATGATGGAACCATAGAATTATACCATACAATAGCGGTACTGACGTACGAATTTAAAGGTAAAGAGCTTATATTGCATAATTTAAAAGTCTGATGGAGATCGAGTAGACTAAAAGCGAATAAAAAGGTTAAGAACCCCGTGATGAATGTAAAACGTCAGAAAAAATAATAAAATTCGTTTTTTCAGTTAAGTTGAAAACCGCTGACAGTTTCAAAACTTGTTAGGGTTTTTTATAACCGTATTGATTTAGTAAGTAAGTTAAACATCAGCACCTTTATACGTTGAAACAGATTTCCAAAATTTTCACTCGTTATTCTTTTAGTTTCCTATAAAATAGGTTCTAGTAAATCATAGCAGAGTTTATATTTTCCGTAAAATTTTCTATTTTTTTTCTAATTCCAGACTTTGAATTTTTTACTACCAATCACGTAGACTTCCAAACTTGTCGCTTTTTTTGTTTTTCTAAATAAAAATCCAAGTTTTTGCCACGTGAGAATCATTAACTGTCTATCGTATATAGTTTCAGATAAGTGCTCCAAGTAAAGGGTTGCACATCATCTTCGTTTAGATTCCCATCACTTGATAGTTTCAATTTTTTTCGCCCGTATGTATTTTCCTTTAAAATGTAATCGTTCCTAGATATTTTTGTAGTGTTAGTTTTGCTCTCTCAGGGCTAATGAGTTTCAAATTTTGTAACCTTTCCATGGTGCTAACCCGATTCGTGGGTGAACATGCGGTTATAGTGAAGGAAGCAAATAGCGTACTATAAGTATTAAATTTTCTAGTTTTCATTTAATATTTTTTAAATTACAGCATAGGTGAGATTTAAAAGTGCCTTAACCATAAAATTTTTCACTTAATAGCGTGTTTTTTCTAAAGCCTAAGTGTATTGAATTAGCCATTGTATAATTGTTTATCATGCTTATTAGTTGATACGCAATAATGAGAGAAGCAATCAGATTATGAAAAGATAATAAAACGTATTTTGCGCGCTTAATATGTCATGTGAGAAGCTCCTTTATTTTATTGTTTAACCACAAGGTAGATTTATAAAACCGAATCCTTTCAGAGTTTACAGTAGCTTTGGCCTTAGTGCCGAAAGCTATTGCTTTTGCATTAATACCAGGGGTTTCTCCTTTTGACAGGTCCTGTATGCAGCTTTTTTGTTCTGGCCTTAATATCACTCTTGATATTTGGTGGTCGTCAGGGATGATTATCGGGTGCTTACTGTGCTGTAGCCGTAATTTTTTATAGGTTTAAATTTAGAATTAAGAACGAAACTTTCCAGGCATTACTGCCCGACTATCTAAATTATGTGTTGCGACGCGTAATTATAGACGGAGTTTTTTACAGATTTAGCTAGGTGGTTTTGCGCTTAGGGTAATTTAGTACGGCTAGTGCCAATCAAGTATGTTCGGCTTTGTCATGGATTGGCATTAGTTATTTTTATGGAACAATTTCTAATTTTTTATATAAAAGAACCACAGATTTACTGCCTTGGCTTATTGTTTCATGAATAGTTAGGACTTACCCTAGGTTTACCATGGGCTTATTATTTGGGGATTGCCCAAACTAGACAAAAGGCGAGTTCCTTCTACTGGTAAGCCATGAGTTTTTATCGTTTCGGCCCTATGTGGATTGTGCTATTAATATTGATACTTTGACCGTTTGCAGAATTATGAAAGACGGGCCAACGATAAAAGGTGGTTTTCCACAACTTTCTTTCCACTATTCCTTTGAATTTTTGAGTCGTTTAAATAATTTTTCCCTTTGCTGTATCGTTGCCGGTGTTGGGCTTATAGAAAGTTTTAAATTGACCTGACATATAATCGATGAAATTAAGATACGTACACGTGGTAGTGGTAATAGAGTGTGTTGCAACAAAGGTTTCAGCAATATACTTCAGTTTTTTAATCAGGAGGTTGGCTGTGCCATGATTGGTCAGAGTTTAATCAATAATCCTCTGGAGCAGAGCGCGTTATCAGGAATTACAGCCGTGTATGTTATGGTATTATCCATGTTTTGGTTCAAGTTTAATAGAAAACGCTTACGATGGCAGCTTAGTAGGTTTAAATGTTAAGGTGGCATTTGGTATCTTTGAAATGGGCGAGCTTTAAACATTTAAAAAAATGCCTAATTCTGATGTTTATTTGTGGATGGTACTTGTGACTTTAATAACGCTATTAACCCCACCCCAAAATTTTTTTTTTAAGCTATTTGCCGTTTTTGTTTTAGGGGTCATTAATTTAGCCTTATGTATTCGTGGGAAAATGGAAAACGCATTCGTGCTCGTAAAGTGTAGATGCAAACGGTGTTAAACTAAACGAAAATTTATGGTCCACTTGTTTTTTGTTCTACTGCGCGTTTACAGAAAGTTCGATGTTCACTAACGATCCAGAAGAAATAATTTTGAATTTAGAGAAAAGCAGGGTAGCCGATATGTCCCTGGTATGAAGCCCTGATAACTCACCGAACGTTTACCGAAAAGTGAATAAAAAAGTGCATTTTAAAAGCACTTAAGTAAGGATTTTTAACAGCTTTTAGAAACGCGGATGCCATTTATTGATGTCATGTTTTTAGAGATCCATCTATAAGGTGGTTGCGGATGGTTAAGTGCGAAGGGGATTTAGACTCCACTAGTTTTTAATATTTTCAGACATCGCTTGTGTTTTTCTTAAACCTAATATAGGTACTAGGTTTTTGTAAAGAGGTAATAGGTAAGAACAAACCACTGCTAGGTCTTTTTACTTTTTTCGAGAATAAAATACTTTTAGGGCACAGCACATTAATGGCTAACTTAATAAAAAAAGACAGCTTAAAAAGCGGTTTTAAAAATAATTTGAACTATTTATAGTGTCTTAAATACTCCGCAACGCTTAGATTTCCTCGTTGTTAGTTTGTTATTGAGCATAGGTGCAATTGTTTACTTCTTTCTAATAACGGCTTTATCGGATTTCTTTCCGAGCATTACCTCAGATTTTTCAACATGTCATCTACGCAAGCAGCATTCCTTCTTCGTCTCCCTCCAGCTATGCCCGACAATCATACGTTTTTCAGGCCTGGTGGCAAGTGTAAAACGGATTGTAATTAAACTTCAACCTTTTGGCCGTAATAGAAATGAATAGTAGCAGATACCAATATTTTTATACGGACCTAACACAGTGATGTCATAATCCACAGGAACATATAACCTAGTCCTCGAAGATTGCCTTCTTTTCAGTTTTAGTAAAAGGTTCATTTCAAAACCTTCCCTTTTTTTCTTCTTTTTTTTCACCACACTTGCTACTAGTAAGCTGAGACTTAAAATTCAATTATTTTTCAAGCTAATCCAATCTTATTTGTTAAAGTACTAAGATACGAATTCTAGGGGGTTTTAAATGTGCGCTTCAAATACCAAAATTTACTAGCTTTTTTTCGGTATACATTGTAATTGCCCGTGTCCATAAAATCCTAACGTGGCCGCCATACTTAGGAATTCTAAAAATAAATGGTATCTTTCGGCTGCTTTTCCTGGTACGGATAACATTTTTACCGTAAAAAAGATATCGTTTTTACTTGTGTAATGAGTGAGCGTTGGAATGGGTAATATGTTTTCAAAATTGCAACAAAACTCGCTTTTGGTGTAATAATCTAAAGCATCTTTGAAACATGGGCTCTACTCGTATAAACATCAATCAAGAATCTTTAATTCTAATTTTTGAATGGTCAAGTAGTTGAGAATTTTATCCTGGGAATAATTTGTTGTTTTTATACGTATTTTTCCAGTAAGAAACGCTTTTAAATCGGTTGGGCAATAAGTGCATTTTTAGGCAGCAACATCTGTTTGTTAGGAATCATGGACAAATCGACAAGAACTGGAAAACAAGCAACAGCGCATTTTATGGCGGGTGTAGTATTTGGCGCTCACCTAAGTATTGTTAATATTTAAATTTCGCCCAACTAATCCATGTAAGTAAATTTCATGATACTCTTTGGTCTTTAAAATGTGGTTTGAAGTAACGGCTTCTAAATCTTCTGGTAATCAGAATGTAGGATCTAAGCAAGCGATTAGCTTCACCACAATCTAAATTACAGCACAAAGCATCAATGTCATTGAGATTAAAATTGTTTGGCAGCTTCTGTAAGATATAGGAGGCGTTGTGCGTTGCCTTCTATACCATGTAGAAATAATGGTCAGTTTTCTTCGATGGCAGATTTTAAAACTCAATCTAAATCAGAAAATAGAATCTGCTAGCATAATTCGTTCCCTTTTTTTGAACAGAGCAATCAGACCTTTCGGAAAACGCCAGCAAAATGGTCTTATAATGTCCTTTTTTAAATAAGAAGAGGAGGTTGTATTTGATGCAATAAGTGGCATTTATTTCGGGATCATGTAGTTAAAATTTGGCTTGTTCTTCCCATTAGCCGTTTAACCTCAGCTTTTAACTAGGTATACTCGTAACGAAAGTATTGTCATAGTTGTTGCGACGCTGTTGCTGGAATAGTTTTCCCATGCTTTGGGTTCGGTGTGCTTTCTTCCATTATTTTCACTCTTTCTTTGATTTGCTGTGATCCCAGCGGCCGTTAACTAGCAGCTAAAAAGTTTGCGTGCACCTGAATAGATTGCGGTATACATACAATATAGCTTGCGTCAGCTTGATATCATGTTGCCGATATTATCAGTTGTCTTACTATTTCATTTGTGGTTTATTAAAGAGTGTACCCCATATAGGCAAGGTCTGATCACCGCATTTGTACAGCCGAAGCGGTATCAGTCTTCCAGTATGATACTCCAGAGAGAAAGTACGGTTTTATGGTAGAGATTGTTTTAATTTCTGGCACTAAGGTCATAGGGTTTATGGGTGCTGCAATGTCCGCTGCCTCCAGCGCTACTAAAATTAATCCGTCAACACCAGCTCTGCGGCTTTTTGGTGCGCATCGCTTTTTTTGATGATATCATGAAAAACTAGCCCTCCGTATATATGGCAATCCATCAAACCTGAGAAACAGCACCCAAGAGGTGATTTAATATAAAGGCAACTTTATGTTTATTTAACATATTTAGATCGCTCTCTAATCTTGGGTTTGTTTGATGTACAATTAAATTACTCCAAAAGAGCAGCTTTTTTTCCAAGTCTCTTTTTCAAGGTGGCTAATTTTGGGTTTTTATTGTGAACCAACATTTCTTCAAATCCCGGCTCACTTGGTACGTTGATTGAGTGCAGGAAAAAGTGCCAAACAATTCGTTTTGCAACACTCGATAACTAACTCTGGACAGAATTAAGAAATAGGTGATGCACTACTGATGATGATAAATCTCGTTATAGCTTGCTTTTTGAGACATGGATTGTTTAGTTTGAAAATGGTACTTTCAAGCATTTAAGGCTTAAACTGAGCCCCATTTTTTTAAGATAACTTCATCTTGATGGTTCAAATATGGTATTTTGGGATTATTTATGCAAGATATAAAAATTACTTGTTTTTAAAAAGATTTGAATGTTTGGAGGTGATTTTGGATGCAATGCTGCATTTGGCAATGTCCGGCTACCTTTTTTGTATGGTTACGGAATGTCATTTTTTATGGAATGGTTTTAGTCAAATGGTTTAAGAAGAAATCAATTAGGGAGTAGTTTTTAAGAAAATGTTATTATTTTTAGGG
>Ga0163217_1094949_pt1 | contig 13282 bp, 12 predicted proteins | sample SynspAceP_FD_185933 | JGI IMG/M metagenome (GOLD analysis project Ga0163217, IMG submission 185933) | Saline lake microbial communities from Ace Lake in Antarctica - Synechococcus sp. Ace-P (PacBio error correction) | ecosystem: Environmental > Aquatic > Non-marine Saline and Alkaline > Saline ...
AGTTGACGGGAAAAAGTTTTTATAATAAAGGTATTATCACTTCTTCCTACTCATCACTGTGTCGTACCGCCAACGCTTTACCGTATCCGGTTCAGGAACCATGTCGAATCAGCAGCATTGAACCCACACAGTATGTGGGAGAGCCTCATCCTTGAAAATAAATGAGGCGTCAGCCGACGGAAATCAAGCTTGGCCTTCCATTTAACTTTCGCAATACACTTAAAGACCCAAGGGAAGCCTCTATGTGAAAGGTCGGCAGATGACCTTCAACCAGGGCCTTTCGAACCCGAGGAAACTACATTAGAGCTAAAACGGGAACTAACAGGAAAAGTAGAATTCTACGTTTCCATTAAAAAACGCAAAATACAATCGCCCGCTTGAACGCCTATGTTTTTGCAGGATGGGCAGTCCAGCGGAATAACCCGAAAACCCAATTACGATGGCAATGGGGATCTCGACCAACTGCAACCGAGAACAATCCCTACGAGCGATACATTATGGTCCACCCACTAGTGTCGAACGAAATAATAAGGTTAAACGGATAGGAATCTGAACTCTAGAAAGGTAATACCGCTGGACCTTACGATTATAGGAGATATCTCAGCGATAAGTTAGCGAGTTTTTAACTGATCTAGTGACACAAATGTACTGAAATAACCCAGACCGCCCTCCGTCAGCCATTAGAAACCCTAAGCTTACGATGAAGAACGGACTACCCAGATTAATAAAAATCCTGCGAAAGTGGAAGAATCCAGAGGATCGGACTAACCACCCGCTCGATGGCTATAGACAGTGAAATTTGGTGTGGAAATTCACTTGTCCAAGAGATTCGACAACTGGATCTTCAGAAACAGAGTCAACGAGAAGCGATTCAGAACTGGGAAAGCGGCTTAAAAAAAAACTTTCCCCCCACAACTCCAAAATTTACGCCAAATCACTTCTAAAAAGAGATCTCGGTATTCCCATTGGTAGCCGAGCTTAATGGTAATTAGTAACCAACGATCCCAAGTTGATTGAAATAGACCCACAAAAAGCCATCATCCTTCAATTCCAGAATCATTGATATAGCGAAATGAAAAGTCAATCTCATTCCCTCCATGAAAGCGTCATACCCGGAATTAAACCGAAGTAGCCCTTAAAATATCCGAATATTGACATAAAGTAAAGTGAACGCACTTTGATAAACCTAAATAAGTTTGATTTATCAAAAGCCACTTATGGCTTAGGACCTAAAATCAGAGCAAAAGCGACCTTTTCTAAAGTCATTCCCATCAATGCTCTTGACTGCAAGACACGGACAAGTGCTTACAAGCACTTTGTAGTGTAAGAACCAGAAGTTCCAGCGAAAATTCCCTTTCCATATGCCAACCTAGTAACAACTAAATCCGCGTTTTCTTCCTCAATTACTCGAATTAACCATTTGGCAACGATACGCAATAATTTGTCGATTGGAGCTTTTGAGGGCTATTGCTGAATGTATTCACAGGAAGGACTTTCTTTGCTTCCTCGTATGCATCGGCCAAATGGATAAACCTTTTAGCTCATCTCACAGAAGCAAAAAATCCCAATCTAACCTCTTCGAAAACTGGACACAAGAATCTGCTTCGATTGAAACTGATGTTTTGAGCAGTTGAAGGCGCTGCCAGAGAAAGGAGGAAAAATCAAATGGAACGACGAAGCTGTTCATGTGAAATTCAAAATGAATGGACCACAAGTTTGAACACAATCCACTATCGCTTATTCAACTGTCAAAAATCAGCAATCTATGATAAAAATAGCAAAAAAATTGAAGCCAAAGATCCATTCCATCTTTACGTCTATCAGCCGACAATATTTAACCTGATTCAGGAATAACAAGAATTTGAAACCAAGCTTCATATAGGAAGTGCTGCTTAACTTTGAATACTGTATAATTGATATAAGCTTTTTTACCTCCCCAATTCTCGGAGCTGAGCAAAATAATTGCCAATAGATAAACGCCACCCTCGCCTTGGGCTTCGGAACCACTCCATTTAATCATTCAAACGTATCCCCCCGACTTAATAACGCCAACAGAAACCCACGACCTCCTCCACTAGTTGCAAAAAGATCGTTCCGCCAGTTTTACAATGGTCCTCTCCGGCGCTCGAACGTGCAATATCCGAAAGCTCCAAGAAAAGAGCGATCGACCCAAGCTGAATTGATTGTTTAAAGCAGAATTATAGGCGGGTGAGTAGGGTAAAATTTAACTTGTAATTCACGAGTTCCCTTACATTTTGAGTTGAGATTGTAAATGAAAGAGAATCAAATAGCTAGAAATACAAATCAATCAACACACGATGAATACCCATCTTTTTGCCCCTAATCGCAGTTCAATCATCACCAAGGGATCCTATTTTTACCATGCAACAATCGCCGATGCTCGGATCAAAGAACTAAGGAAATCAATCTTGCCAGAATAGGGCAACCCATGGGAAAACTAATGTCCCAAATGGCGCAAGTTGAAATACGCTTTACTTGCTGGAAACGGGGGCCCCCGGGAAAAATTGTTTTTTTTTCTTTCCCCCCCCCCCGGGAAAAAAGGTTGTTTTGAGCCTGACCTGACTCATTGAGCAGGCTTCAAGCAGCCGAGAGACGGATAGAAATTATGCTGTAGAAAGCACTACTGGAGGGATCTAAGCAAAGAATAAGCAATTCGTCAAAGTGTGGAATGGTCCAATTCCGCTCCGACTTCACCGAATCACCCGAAAGTCATCATGAGTTTCGGAAATCTGAAATGTAGAATGTTTGGAGAGCTGGGAAAGCATGCCCGATCAGCTGTGGGAGCGCTCCTTACCTAATAATAAAGCAGTTGAAAGAAAGTGATTGTCGAAATGAACGATGAGAAGTGTGGTGAAACGATGCTGGATATGGATAATGATAACCAATGAATGCTGAAAACACTCAATTCCCTGAACGGACCAGTCCCATGGAACAGAAAAGCTGCTAAAATCAAAACACTGCTGCCATTGGAGCTCTCCTTCCAATCGAGAGGGTTCTTACGATCCAATCCCCCGCCAATAGCTGTCAGCTGTCCATCGTCCGAAAATTCGATGGCAGGGAAAATCACCAATATTTGATGCCCCGATGCAGCACCTACCCGCTCGATGCGCAGATCCAAGAGCGAGAAAGCTTCAAATAGAATCGCTCCGCCAAACGGAATTGTGACAGCCGACCACATCTGATACGAAAGGCGTCCCCGAAAGCAGAACCGGTAAATTGGAAGGCTTGCCCTTTTCCCAGAAAAATAGTCATCCAAAACTGCTTTTGGCTCCAATAGAGAGTCCATCCAGCGGTTCGACGAAACTTCCTCCTCTAAATCGAAGTTCGGAAATAGAATCGTCCGAGTAGAAAAAGAAATATTCCATAAGGGGAAGAGATAGGCAAATTGACAACTAATTTATGTTTGAAGATTTTAAAAGAAATAAACTTATGAAAAATATACTCTCGGCAAAATCTGCCTTTTGGGAAATAGAAGCAAAATCTAATATCATCCACGCCGAGGCTATTTCATGCATATGCCCATCTATTCATTCCATTCACGCACGCAAGCCGATACCTCCATAAACACTCCCCACTTGTTCAATCTCCACTTCCGAAAGCGGATAGATCGGATTTGCAAGCAAAGGACAGTTTTGTTCATATGTGATCGGTTGTAACGATTAAAGTACCCATCCGCTCGGTAACGAGAACATATCGCTCGCCGTCTTTGACGCCATCCAATCGTCTAGTATTCGCAGACGGATCCAAGCGCCATCTGGATCGGTTAGCATCGAAGCACCATCCCACCGGAACACCCGATCTTCATACCATCGAAAGGAAAGCCAGGGCAAAAACAGCGCGGAAACTCGGAGATAAACCTCCGGGTCGAAAATCCTGCGAGTAACTCGCTAACCTTCTGAAGACTACTTCGATCAGTTCTACCCCGATCATCCACCGTGTGGCAAGATTCGAAGCTTCGCCCACGAAGAAATTGATCCGTCTCCAGATTTCGCGGAACTTGTACCCGAGTAAGAAGTTAAAATCCTCAACGAGCAGAATATCACCGAAACGCTTGAGGTAGTCGGAAATTTCACCAGAGTTTCCAAAGGAGGGTTCACATCAATGCGTATCCCTGCAATGTTCGATCGTGAATACCCTAGGGAAATAAGCAAGGACTTCTTGTAGTCCCTTCTCTCGGAGGAGTTTGAAATTGTGTTAAAGTCATGTTCTCTTAGAGCTTCATTGTAGCATCCCATAACCAACGTCATGCTGAATGAAACGAAATCAGGATTTAGCAAATCACTCTGCTATCTGAAGCAATCTTCCCTTTGACAGATTTGCTCGGACAGGAAGATTCTTGAATCATCAGGATCACGTGACTGTCCTCCGCAATGACGTACACATGAAACATCTTCGCCAACCTCCGTCAATCTATTTTTTTCCTTCACCAAATATAAAGAAAAGGATAAACTTAAGACAGTAAAAATGTCATAATTAACAATAAGTCAATGGAAGTAGCGGAAATATCGTACACAATGGATCTAAGAGCTCCTACTTTGTGTGAGTGGAGCGGCGTTTGACACCGATGAATGGAAACCATCTTTGGAGGTTCGGTACGGGCGGGCGTGGATCGCTCCTGTTACTACGAAGCACGAAGTTTGGCCGTACACTCGCTATGCCTAGCGGACAGCGCAGTGTTTTTTTGTTCCAACTTGCCCCGAGGCGTTTGATCAACCGGGGTGAACTTTGAGAAGTACGTCAAAAATCCCCATGAAGTCACCCGAGATCATCCGGGAGGAAATACACTATTTGAGAAAGTCCTCCATCGATGATTACATGACAGACCGGAATGATCGCTCTCGCTGCTTTAAGCTGCGCAGCAAATCAAAGCCCGCATCATCAAAAGAAACCGATGTGCCGATTTCCCCTCGGACTATCGAAATAAAACGTCCTCCAAGTCGCCACCCGGTGAACAAAACCGAAATAAGCGAAACATCTACAAGGCCGGAAGAAACCTTTCCTCGCCCCTCTGTCCGTCGAAAATCCCGAGACGGCGAAAAGACCTCCTCAGACACTTAATAATATGGCGTAAAAAGTGCTCACACTCCAGCAAATGCCGCCGAACCCTGCAGCCCACCTTCGGAAAAAACGGGAACCATGACTGGGAAAAAGCAAATGGCACGACTTCATCCCGTGACTCCTCCAGAGCGAAGTCGATTCTACGAAAAACAACTGACTTTTGAGCAGGACACCAGCGACGTGCGAGCTGGAGGCGACGCCGTAAGCGAGTACGGAGCACTCACCGGCAACTGCGGCGCCAAAAACGGCCAACTCCCGCCTGCGTGAGGTAAAGATCGCTATTCAGATTTTGATACCCATACGAGTCAGCACGCACCCCCTATACCATCGGCGGACAACGCTGATCCCGCTGGGAAGGAGCTCTTCCAAGCTCTACAACCGCCGGTCTCATCCGACTGATCGGCGTGCGCTCAGCATCTGGCTTGGCAACTATCAGATCCCCTCTCGAAGACAACACAGGAGCAGATACAACCTGATCAACGTTTGGACAAAATCAATGGAAATTCGGGTGAAAAAACGTCTGCCCGAGCCGTAGCAATGGGCATTGGAGAAGACGATTTAAATCCTTTTAAGAGGGGTGGTGGTGGTGAGAGATATTAAATGAAAAATTAAAATGAGTAATTAGTGATATGCGACTTAAAAATAACGCACCTGCATTCTATTCAGATATTGATCAGGTGTATTGACACTAAGAATAAAGAAACGTAAATTCTCCGATCGTAACCGAAAATAAAATCATGTTAAGTTTTCAATACGATCGAGAGATCACAGATCAAAAATCCTACAAGCAAACAAACACCACATCTACTGTTTCAAGAAAACCCAAAGTTCCCAAATGAATCCATCCCTCCCTTCAGCTTCTGAGCGACTTGGCTTCGCCTTTGGCAGGAAAAGAACTTCCTGAGTTTGCCGCTATAATGCGGATACCTGAGACCATGCGCTATTTTGACAGCCGACTTTCAGCCGAAGAATCTCAAGCATGATGGAACGAATGAATAAAATGTACGAAATAGAGGCCATTGCTCTGTGCCTGTCCGAACTCTTAAAACAGGCAATTCATCGGAATGATGGACTGGGCGGAAAGCTTCGAGGCAGATTTTCACACCCCGCGGGGTAGATATGGGATGGCGACTCCGATAAGCGATTTTGGAATCAAGGCTATGCTCGGAAGGAGGAAAACGCGGTTCTAGAATTGCCAGCGAAATCAGGAATAGATGAAGTCGCTTCATGGCTTCAATGGAAATGAGCTCACTCAGGTCATGAAAAAATAGGGATGGAGCTATTGAAGATTTGGCACCAGATTTTAGCACATAAACCAAACATACAACGCTCAGCTGTAATCGGATTTTCCTGCACACACACTTGAATAGAAATCAATACCCTTAATAAGTGTACCATCATGATCACGACAGCGTAAAAATTGAGCTCCAAATCGGAAACTATCTCCAAAAATAAGGTTGAGCCCAAAGCCCAAATCGGAATAATGAATAGCCTGTCATGCTTACATATTCTCAGAAAAAACCTTTGCATCCATTTGCGCTTCTAAAGTGTCAAAAATGCCGCCCCTTGTCGAAACACACCCGCTGAACATCCAACTCTATATTGTTATTATGCCAAAAACAACGAAGCAATTTCCTAGGCACTTGGCTGTCAGTAACAGCTCATCCAATGCTTTCGGAACTGCCCCTGCAATCAATACTAGTCAAGCTTACGACATTCACCCCAGCGTGGAGATCGTTCTCTCCAAATAATAAAATCCCCCTGAGTTGGGCCGGCGATGTGTACCGAGCGGAAACCATTGTGATCCAACCCTTTACAGTACTAGGCCTTTTGGTTCGAAGTCCTTTTCTTACCATTGACGCATGCGCTTCCACAGATGAATAGATAACGCTGCTGTCAACACCACATCATTTCTTACATTAGCGCCTGACCCTTGTAAGCTCTTACGCCTGTATCCTCAAATGCTTGAAAGTGCTTAAGAATGGTAAGGGTAAATCTGTGAATGGAGAGAAAATTCACTTTGCTGTAAAATCAAAAATCAGGCTCTTGGAACGGTGTCTTTCAGTACATGGAAATAAACTTCTTAACAAACTCACGGAGCTAACTCATGGCTCCTGATTGAAAATCACCGATCGGCCGGTTGCAGTAATCAAACATTAAGATTCCAACCTTCTGGTAATAACGATACCCTAGTGCTCCTATAGGTCAATGCAAAAAATCAATACACCAATGCAAAACTTGCGGTATCATGCTTTCGCACCGTAGGCAAAGCGTTCCCAAAATCGCAAAGCTGAACAGCAGCCTAGCCACCTTTCTTACTCATAATCGCCAAATCTGACGAAATGCAATCTCCGTCTTGAGAAAAGGTATCCCTTCTCTTTCCGGAGTTTGTTGTGTCCGAGCACATGTATCGAATAATTTAATAAGTTCATTCTTTAAGAAATAAGGTTGGAAATTAAGAAGGTCAACTGACTGAAGTCAATACGGAGTCTTACATAGTAACTTGCCTGCGCGTCAATACTTGAAGTGAAAATTCAAAGTTCGCTCAGCCCCGTGGCATCAAATCAAATCATCCACCAGCGGAAATCAGCTGAAGCCGGATTGATCAAGTCACGAATTCGCGGGCAATGTCTAAGGCTCGAACAGATACTAATTGTTACCCCGCAATCAAAAGAAGCTGCCACTTTTCCAAAAACTGGGCCAGCACCATTGTAAGCCGCAAGCTCCTAAATCTTCGAAATGTCTTTGGCTGCATTCAATACAGAAGCTCGTTGTTAAAATCAAATGTGAAAGAAAAATCAATTTCCAAATTAGCATGGCCATACCTTCCCAAGCCGCTTAAAAATTCCTAGTGGCTCTCTCATGCTTTCCAAGTCACCCATGATCGTCTTTCTTCTGCATTGGCGTTTGCAAAATATCCTCCTGCAACAACGCTCCATAGAAAGCCAGCTTCCCCAGTGCTTCCAGCGCATAGGCATAATTAAAATAAACCAGATCGCCAGAACCCAAACCTCAACTCCACCGCATCATCATTGGGGGCATCATGTCATCCTCAACATTACAGCCTAACCAACAAAGGCCAGCTTGCTGCAACGGATAAGGTGTCCTTTCTCAAAAACTCCCTACGGTTGGCATTTTTTTACCAGGCCTACAGGTTTGATAGCTCATTTGTCATTGAATTGGTTTTTAAAATATACATCGGATAAAGATTATGCACTCGAGATCCTTCTGAAATGACTGTGTGATTGTCTTGAATTACGAAGGACTTAAAACTTGGATGGATAGATTTAAAAAAATCCCAAAAAATGAAGAATGCTATCACATGTTTCAACATAAGCAGCTATTCAAAGCGGATTGGAAAAACTTTCTTCCAGGAAAATTCTTAAATTATCCAATCCCTAAAATTATAACTCGCATCACGGCTGATAACACATCTATTTGTTTCAAGAAAAGCTTATTTTCGCCAAATATATTTTTACTAGAGATTTCTAAAGCATCAACACTTTCTCTGATCTTATCAGACTATCACCTTTGCGCAGCAAAACCCACCTCACTCGGAAGATGGATCGAACAATTGGATGGAATCTGGCTGATTTCGTTCCCGAGAAAATCAATACCGTTCTGGCTGCCGCACAGGAACGCCGAGGCCGGCACGGCGAATCAACAATGGCGCCGAACATGACAGCTCCTAACTGCCATGGCCAAAAGCTATGCCCCCACCGGAACTTAATGCGATGATTGCTCCAAGCCTAAATTATGAATCACCGGGAAGCATGGCCGCGTTCCAGAGCTTTTTCTAGATTACCGTGAGGAAGCTAACGCAACCAAATTTATTAGAGAATATTTTGAAGGGCCTGCCAAAAAAGGATTCAAAAATATCATCATTCTAAATGGTCATGGCGAGCGGACATATATCTGCCGCTACAAAAACTAGCGGCGAAGTTGCCAATGAGCTTAGGCATCCGTGACCCTAGTGTGATCCATTTGGGGTCTAACGCTTCGGAAGTGAACATGGAGGGTTTTCAAAGAAGATGGTGGGACATGCGGACTCAACGAAACTGCATACATCCAAGCGGATGATCCAACTTTGTGCACAAGGAAAAATACAATGCCTGATCTACCAACTGGCCTATCCGAAAGACCGGAACTGGGTCACCGTACCGTTCCCTTCCTCTATGTTTTGTATCAAGAAGGGCAGGGCTATCCAATCAATGAAGCCCAAGCCAAAGAAATTTCCAAAAGGTGAATGCAAAGTGGCTGGCTGTATCAAGAGACGAATCCGGAAGTGAATTGGCAGGAATTGTAAATTTATGATGTAAGATTTACGAGACTTTGAAGACCATCGACTATTTGTCCAAAAACTATTACGTTGATGCCTTATCATTCCAACCAAAACTTTTCAAAATAAAGATTTCAACCAAAGAACCATTAAGAAGGCGGTTCGAAGGTGCCATTCAGCCAGTGCAATTGTCTCTGGGCTGGAATTTAAGTGTTTTAGCTTCGAAAAAATGCTCGTTTACCAGTGTGAAATCTTAGAATGTGAAGGTGTTTAAGGCGGGTTTCAACAAGTCCCGCTTTCAAAGGATTGTAGATTCTGGCGTTCATTCAATACGTGCATCCATTTTTATGTGAATCAGCTTCGATAGCTGGTCCAGCTCGATTACTGCAGTTTCTTCAATCTCCAGATCAAAAAAAACAAGCTTTCATACCTTGTCGAATCATGAAGCCAAGTTAATCAAGCAGATGTGAGTGGTGGAGTTTTAGAGATTCTGACACTCATGGAGTGATTTTTTTGATCGAACGTTTTTGGGAAAAACTGATTTTCAGCAAATGCTAAAATATCCAGATCGACCCTGACCTCAATCGCATCCAAAGGGGCTTTTTTTTGATTTGGTATAAAGATTGCCTGGCTGTTGGAAGGATGGGATAAAGGTTGGATAAGGAAGCAGTTGTGGGATGTCGTTGTCAGTTGTCCGGTTGTCAAGGTTGTCGGTAGTGAAGACTTTGACATTTTCCTGGGTTTGAAGCATCGCATTTTTTTTGATCTTCTGCCAAAAATCATCCGACAATCTCCATTTGCCCTTGCATCTGAGTGATTTTTTTGACTAACATAATAAACATAATTTGTTATTTAATTACATACTTGAAAAGGAATATAATGAAAATATGGTGGAAATAAAGCACCTTCCGCTCGGTCGTGAAATAGCGTATCACCAAAGGCCTATTTTCGCAAAGCATGTTCATTAAAGACGTATTTCGTCGAGGCAATAATTCAAAAAGTCTATTTCAGCATATCCTATTTCAAAAAAACAACCAACGAGATTCTTTTCGTTCGAAAGACCATGTTCACCAACTGCCACTAGCCCAGTTAGTTCAAAATACGGCACGAATGTCTGTCGAAGCATTGGTTCGGAGCAAAGGCCAAGCGATGAAGCTTTGCGCCACCGATTACAACCTGCACGCGGGCACTTTTTCCCAATTAATTCTGCGTTGCTGCAAAAGGCAGGAATTCACCGTAATCTGGTATGAATATCCGCAATGCAGCAACAATCCCTAGTCGGTCGAGCCCAAAACAAGGAAGGAGTCTACGAAACTAATGGCCACCTTTCCCGACAATTGACACAAAAGCCTTTGAAAAACGGCACCGCTTTCTTCAACAGCTTCATCATCTTCCCGCTCCTGAGAAATACTTTTGTCCTTCGGAAAATGAATTCATCGTGTAGCACCCGACACAGCTCAATCGACGTTTCCTCCCTTAGACAAGGACAGAGACAAACTCATACTCATGGCGAGTCCGTTGAAGTTTCCACCTCCAGTGGAGTTCACGCACATCGACTGGTTGCGAAGCATGGACTGAATAACGACTGCTTAGCAAGCTTCCCATCGAAGAGCAACTGAATCCTCCGATCGCTTCTACAAGCTATGCCGACATGGTAGCACGCTGCGAGAACAACAGCTACCTGATCCGCCAATGCGAAACAAAAATCCTCGGAACGCTGTCAGTTTTTCCTTCTATTTCCAAGCGTCAAAAACCGAGCGAGACATCCTCGTCGGATTGGGAGACTTCGCACTACCCTGCGAACAGGAGGCTTTCAAGTGCGATTAATCGAATCCCAATATACTCCGAGCAATAACACCAACGGATCGAAAAGGACTCGAGACGGCATGGGCCGCAACAAAGTCTTTAAACCTCCTACTTCTGAGCAACCACGACATCGTGAACTTTGCGCAAGAGCGCAACTTCTATCATGTCGGCCGGGGTTCAGGTGCAAATAGCAATTGTAGCCTATTGTCTGGAATCACAGATGTGGAACCATGAATGGGACTTATACTCGGCGTTTTATCAATCTATATCGGAAAACCCCTGAATTCGATATCGACTTCAGTTGGACCGATCGGGACGCAGTGTAGGCCTATATTTCCAAAGATACAATCAGTCCAGGTCAATGAGCATGTTGCAGTGCTGGATCTACAGCACCTTCCAGCAACCGAATGTGCGGAACTAAGAAAAAGTCCTTGGCTCCCAAAAAGTGAGATCGGAATCGCTGATCCCTAGCGTAAGCAAGAATTTTTACCCTGATCAATACGGTAAGTTGATCGAAATACGAGTCCCAAGTCCCTCCACGACATGCCCTCGTGCATCGACATATTCCCTTGTGGAATCCTGATTTCACACAAGCCGATTCATTTATTATACTGCAACAGAAATGCTCACCAAAGGGCTGTCCACTTGCACATATCCGATATGCCAGTTGCTAGAGGATTATTGCTGCACAAGTTTGAATTATCCTGATCAGCGTGGGACTTGGACACTATCAAGTCTGCCATTCAATCATCTATAGAGTAATCAAGGAGTGAAAGTCGATACCGCAAGTAGGTAGCAGTCAAAAAAAGGAACCCAAAGATCAAAGCACACTTACGGGACGGGCATACGATCGGGGCATTCTAAATGTAGAAATCGCCCGCCATGCGCATGCTACGGCCAAGCTGAAAGCCGACGAATACCTCGAACTCGTCCGCGCAAGTTAAATCATCGTCCCGGAGTAGCCCCGGATCGGGAATGAGCGCAATACATACTAACTCCGCCACCTCGTCCAAAAAGGCAAAATGGCTCATACCCGTGATGGCGGAGAATCATGCCGGAGATCCTTACCGATCATGGTCGATCAAGAAAGAGTAATCAAAAGTGGCGCATCATTTGCGTTGGATGAGCCTCGGTGAAGCGATGTGCCGCGTCGGGACATGAGCGGGAAATCCCGCTCCAAGATGAATTGACGAGTGAAGGATCGTTTTTCAGAACTGCAAAGAAAAAGGCCCATCCCGGATAAACGACTGCCCGACAAGTCTGGTATCAGATCGAAACTTGCCGGCCTACTCCTTTGCCAAGGACATTCGGCTCTTTTGCGGTAAAGAGCGACCAAAGTTTAATAACTTAAAAGCCTAATTCCCATTTGGAAAGTTATGTCGGGTGGTCCCAATAATTTTGGCGGATCTACCATTACCGAATTTTACAATCCACGACTCCGAAATGAACGTGCCGGATATCCAAGCGCAGCACATTCAACGAAAGGCGATTACCACTGACCCGGATTACTAGGCAAAGACCGTCTATTTGGGAATTTATACATTTTGAAATATGGAAAATCCCTCTGTAAGAAAAACGCTTCAGTGATCGCCAAAAAAAATGCAACTAGCCGGATTGCTGGACTTCACTGCCAGAGTAGACATAGTCTGGAGGCAAACTGTGGATCCGGATCGCGAATAGGCTGCTTTAGTTTTTTTACGGAAAGAAATAAGCCCGAGATGGCCTGGAAGCAACATTCATCCTCAACAGCGCAAAGTGATTCCAGGACCAGCGATCCTATTCAAGGGGGAGTAGGGGTTCACTTCCGACAAGTCGACGGTGCCGCAACTGGAAAGAAATCGACATTCGACAGGAGAGCGTCGACAGATCGACATTCTAAGTTTCCAACGGATTCGCCTTTCCACCTGGTAAAAGATCAAACTATCCAAGGTATTCGCGCGGCCGAACGCAAGAGATACCCTGGCAAAACCGTACACTCACCGCTACCTCGCACGGTCAAATACCTCGCACGATCCAAAAGGTCGACGTGATGAACTTTGGACTTTCGTAGATCGGGAAGGCCACTGGATCGACACAGTTCATTTCCGCCAAGGGAAAAATATCCATTCAAAGGGTCGG
>Ga0163217_1069706_pt1 | contig 13280 bp, 8 predicted proteins | sample SynspAceP_FD_185933 | JGI IMG/M metagenome (GOLD analysis project Ga0163217, IMG submission 185933) | Saline lake microbial communities from Ace Lake in Antarctica - Synechococcus sp. Ace-P (PacBio error correction) | ecosystem: Environmental > Aquatic > Non-marine Saline and Alkaline > Saline ...
CATAAAAGAGGGAAAAAGGGAAGGGGGAAAAATTTTTTTGTTTGTTTTAAAAAAAGTTTTCTTTTTCCCATTCCCCTTTTAAAAACAACCTATTCCTTAATGTTTTTTAATTAGGTCTGCCCGGAATCTTATTTTTTTTTTAAAAAAATAAATTGGGTGCATTTTCAAGATAATATTAAACCCAAATTTTGCAATAAAATAAAAGACTTTGCATTTAGCATTAATCAGTTTGTAAAAACAACAAGATGATCGGAATTAAAATATTATTAGAGTTTTTAAAAATTCGCTTCTTGAAAACCGAAAAGGCTAACCCAGAAAATCCTAAATGGCTTTGAAACTTGCTAATCAAAAAAATATTTTTTCAGGAGGAAAACATAGCTCAAGAAAGAGTTGTCGGTGCTGGTTAAATATTAGTCCTTAAGGGCATTTTAGAAGAAAAATTTTAAAAGAGGTGGTAGGGAATCTCGCCAAAGATAAATTTTTTGTAAAGTGATTCCAAATTAAATACTGTGTTTTTGAAATGTTAAACAACTACAAATACAGAGAATTTGCATCATTTGGCCATTAAGATTGTGGTTTACCTATGACCAAGCCACATTTTTATAAAATGAATTTTAAAAAAAATGATAGGGAGTAGCCCCAGAAAATTTTTTTAAGAAAGGAAAACCATTCGTTTTGTAAAAGATTATATGGGTAGAAAGACTGGATGAGCCGGTCAAAAATCAAAGCTTGAGTATAAAAAAGCAAAATAGGCGGAATGGGAAATGTTTTTTGCCGAGTTTAAAGAACACAAACCTTTTAATTCGTGGACAACGTTGGAATGGAAAGAATTGGTTTTTAACGTAAAGGGGAAACCATTACCGAAAGTAGTGGTGTGTACGATAGTAAATACAGAAAAGTTAATTAATTTTCGATGGGTAGGTAGTCATAGGGAGTTATGAACAAAATAAACGAATAATCGGATAATTTATTCCAGAATTAGTGATTATCTGAACGGAAAAAAGAGAATTAACTTTTTAAATGTTGCCAAAGCTTTACATAAAAAATTGAATATTGATAGCGATATTATTTTTGCAGTAGATTCAACGTGGAAAGTAATAAAAATGGTATTATTCGAAGGCTGCTTTAATATCAAAAATAATCGTTTGCTAAATCACAAGGGTTTCCTCCAGAAGTATGAAACCTTTGGTTTAATAAACCTCCTCGAAAACCGCTCATAAAAGCATAAAACGCGAAAAAGGCGTTCATGTCTTTACCTTTGCCAACGCTTAACTAAAACCGCCCTTCATTAAGCAATGTTAAAAGCTGAAGAATTATCAAATGGCCTGCAATCCTGTAACTTTACATGATGAAATTTAAAATATTTTTTAGGGTGCTTTTGGTAATAGACTGTGCCCCATCTGGCAGTTCTGCAACAGTTTTTTAGATTTGCACCATTAATAAGAAGCAAACAGGGCAAAAGTATGTCGCGCACAATAAAAAGTAAATGTGCTTTGTTTGATTTCTGCTCCGTTTGACCGCCAATAGTCGATAACGCCATTTAAACCATTGGTGCTGATGTTTTGTAACATCGAATACAAAATCATCTTTTTGTTGAGGTTGTACCCAGTATGGCAAGGCATTTTTGGTTCAATCGATTATTAATCAAATTCCACCAGTCTTTTTTCTATTCGTAATCAATCGCCTTTTATTGATATTAGCCCAGGTTAACTCTCTAATTTCCCCGGCAAAACCTAAACGAAGTTAACAAGCCAATAAGAGAAAGCCCTTTTTACTTCTGGATTACCAAGATCGTGTAATTGGCTAATTTTTTGTAAACTCCTGCGCCCATCGAGCACCTGTTTTTTCTTAAAGTGTCCTTCTTTATTCGGGTTCGAAAATCGAATATCCTCGTAAGGCATCACTTTAAGTATCCTTGTATTTTAAAGCTGACTTTAAAACTTTCTTGGAATCTTGTAAGTAATTATGACTGTTTTCTCCTGCAAAGCCCCTGAACTATGGATTAGATAATTTTATAAGTTTCCATATTTGAAGGAGTGATTTGAGGAAATTTTCAAATCTTGGGTTTGTCAATAGCCCACTTAAATTTTTCTAACTGCACTCGCCACAATGCGTAACATCTTTAAATTTATAAGTATTGATATAGTGTTCAGCAAACAAATAGAAGTTTTTTTGATTTTTACCGGTGTAAAGGAACATGACCAGTTTTCATCAAGAAAAAGAATTTCCAATTCCCTATTGGCCCCGAATCCTTTTCGGCAACCCCTTTTTTCCTTCATTTCGGGAAACATGCTTTTGGGGATAATCTGAATTTTTGAGAAATTCTCGCCATGCCGCTCACCATTGTGGAATGGTGATATCCAAATACAAACTTTTTTTCCTCGCTGACTTTAGCGTTCTGCCTGCGTAATTTGTTTACTGACATAAAAGTGAACGGTTGAGTACGGTTTTCATCTAAATTAATAAGAAATAAAAGAAATACGAAACAAAATTTTTAAACAACTTTAAATAAGCCTGATTTAACAGCTACTTGTGCTTATATGGTTTTCATCTGGTTTTTATATAAAATCTTCCCGCCTCGAGTACAAATTAATCGGGCAATTAATATTAAAACCCGCTGTAAATATTCAATAATTTAACGAGGGGTTTTTCTTTTTATTCAACAACCTATAATACCCTAACAAAAAGGGCATCATTCGGCGGCGGCCATCCCTGAATAATTAAGCGCCCCTTATTACATACAAATATTTTAAATTAGCAGCCTTGGGTTTATTTAGTTTTTATATCGTAATATTTAGGTGGTAAAATAATTCCATATCATACAAGATTTATCGTCCCCAAATTTTTTCCCCCCCTTTTTTTTTCTTCTCTTTTCATTCGAAAAAAAAAGGGCGAGTTAAACGCATTCAAAACCATGGTCCTATCTACGCATTACCTATGTTAGCAAAAGAGCATAAGTAAGCACTATGAAGTAAGGTCTCTATACTAAAAAAAATGGTGCTAAGGGTAATAAAAATTTGTCGCCTACAATTCGGCCGCTAAACAGCCTAATTGGCAAACTGGTTAATTATTTAAATAACTGTTGTAATTTCAATTGAAAAATACAATGTAAGCTTAAAAGCATTAAAACCGAAATCCACAGGCCATCCCAATTAACCCGTGTTCCAGTTAAAACCATGATCATTTGAAACGCAAACTTCAGAGGTGGTGGGCACTAATCCCATCCGTATTGATTTGGAGAATATCCATTATAAAGTGCTTATTTCCGCCTTGCAATTTAAAAAATACTAAGTTCAAATTATCACACTACAAAGTCCCCCATTAATTGGGCTCCGCCATCTTAAAAACCTCCTTTTACAAAAATTAATTCAAAATTACTTTGCCCGCTATTGATTTGGATTTATAATTTGTCCTTATTTTAAATTAATCTAAATAAGAATAGAATGAATTTATGACCTGGGCGGTAGCCTATTGTGTATCTTGTTTTAACGCCTTTTTTCACAAGCCAACATTAAAAGGAAATTACTGAAATGAAAACAATCAACCTTCTTCCGGTGCAACTGTAATACATGGAGAAGCTGGAAGAAAGGTACCATACGACCTAATGGGTGACTACGAAACTTGTAGGACATTGAGGAAAGGATCTTGGACAGTTAACATTAAAAATGCTGGGATATCAATTACAAACAAAAAAATCAACCATTGGACCCCCATGCTTTCCTTGACCCATGACGTTGGTTTTAATAGAAGATGTTAAACGTTTGATTGAAGTGTGGTTTTCCTGGCCAGCAGACATTGCGCGCGGGAATATCTTTCTGAAATTCCTGCTTCCGTTACTGTTGTTTGGTCTAGCCGAAATGTGGAGGAGTTTTTAGCACAATCTCCCTAAACATCAGCGAAATGACTTGAATTTACTGTCCAAGGAACTTGCTTGTTTTCTACGGGTACATTTTCCAATTGGGGGCAACACTCTAAGAGGGCGTTCACTATTGGTTATGGTCGACGGCATTCCCACAATCTTACCCCTTTAAGGAAATGGGCAATTGGGAAGGTGAAATCCGTAAATCCTCCAATGACATTAGTCGTGTAGAAGTAATTAAAAGGGAGCCACATCGATCTTTCGGTAATGGGGGCAATGGTGGGTTTTATCAACTATATTACCAAGAATCCAGCTTCCGAATAAAAAAATGAGGGCACTACCAATATGCTGGGGCTCAAAGCAATTGTTGGCCAAAACAAATGGACGCCTTAGGCGGGGCATCGCATCAGTCCCTTAAGGGTAAACTTAAAAATAGATCAGCTACTAACAATCAGCGGTAGCGTGGAACAACCGGCATAAAATTACGATGCTCTTAGATGGCGTTCCTGTTCTCCCTACAATACGGCTTTCGATAACAACCGACATCTATAGCACATTTGGAAAATTGGAATATTACTATCCGATCACAAAAACTGACCTTTAGTGGTAATAATCTACCATTCTGCACAAGACACGCCCTTTCATTCCGACGGTTGGCTGAGGTACAGGTTTTTAATGAAGAAGGGGATTTATTCCGCCTGTTGCCGCTTATGGTGTGAAAGGAACGCATCGCACGGAGAAGAACCCACGGGAAACAAACCTTGGTAAATGGGCAATTAAATATAGTCCCCTCAACAATATATCCAAGGTAACTACCAATTTTGAAAGCAGAACCTTTATTATCAAAACACTGAGAAACGTATTTTTCTATTCCGACAAATTCGAAAAAACGGCGGCAATCCGTATAATAAATGCTAAAAAATAATGGCATCAGCCTAACTTCAATACCAGTTTTGGTTCATATAGCCCCACAAAGTAATAACTTTAACCTACGGGGGTAGACCGCTTTTTAAAGGAACAAACAAATCAAGGACTTTTGGATGGAAGATTGTGGTCCCAAATATTGAATTGATCAACTGGGCAACGTCCTAACGCGCATCTACATAAAACTTAACAACCAATGGGGTTTCTTAAAGCAGGTTTTGCCGATATGAACGATATGAATAAGATATCCGTAGAATTACAATACCCTTCCCTTATTCCCCAAAAAAGCGATGTAAATTTTAGCCCTCTCCGTTGCTGTAGAAGGAGGAAAAAACTTAATTTCAATAATCTGGCCCTTCATACTTAGGAAAGTCGCGGGTATATAAGAAGCATCAGAAAATTTACCCACCCTTACATAAGCTATTCCTCAAGGGTTTTCTATTGCCTGAGCTTAGGCTGCTATACTGAGCGCTCTCGCCTGTAGCCGCAAAACATAAGTGATATCCAACTCGGAACCCGCGTCACCTAATTATGAATTTGGATTCATATCAAAATTTCAATAACTTTCAGCTAGAGGCAGTGGGCTATTACAGTAAACTTCCAACCTAGGCACAGGCGTTGTATTTTGTGGATGAAGGGATCAATTCCTTTTGTAACCTCAAAAACAACCAAACGAATTTATGGAGGTGAGGTATCCGTGGATTAATTGTGAGTTGGGATAAAGAAATGGCAAATTGGAAATCCTCCTATTCTACGTTAGAAGGACTGACCCATAATGGTAGAATGACGAAAATAACATTAACTTATTTAGGTGGTGATGTTATACGCCGCCCCAAAAAATGGACCACATACATTAACTGGCCAAGCCACAGAAAAATTAAGCCACAATCACTTAGAATGACGCAATCTGGGAGATAGAAACCGGATTTGACCCCTTTATGGATGACCATGACACTTGGGCCCTATAGACATACACAGTTTTCCCTGTAAAGTTGGATTATAACTTTACTAAAATCTCCTCCTCTAGCCTTATCAAATTAAAATCGAACCTATCACTTTCCTTGGGGATAAACAATATGTTGAATGAATACTATCTTCCAGCCCGTTCGCAATGGGCCTGCACCTTTAAAAAACCTTTACAGGAGCAGGGGAAGGAATCCAATGCAACAAACTCGACTTAGGGTACAAATTTTTTTAATCCACGGAAGCCATGTTTGACTATTATCTAACATGGCTTTCTATTTTAAACAATAGCATCGTTGATTATTTTTAAAACAGATTTATAAGGAATTTGCATCTTGCTGGGTTTGTCTTGTGGCCTAATCGCTTCAATCTTTGGACTGACCGTCGCTATACTATTTGGCTACCTGAAAATAACGCCTATGCTCAATCCTGAGCTATTGACAATTGAGAAAATTAACTCCATTGATGAAATTATTTGTACATAGACGGCCTCCAAACTGGTAGAACAAGCACAAGGAATAGTCTAGCAAAATAAACTTGCCCTATCGGGAGCACAACTATTTTCCTGGTATACAAGAATGGTAAGACCCAATACTACCACCCCCCATTTCGGCCGCCTATTTGGGTGAAAAATCAAGTTCATTGTGTTTTTTTAGAATTTATTGAATTTCACCGAGTAACCCTGGGAATCCCGAAAATAGGTAAATTATATTACTGGAACCAAGTACCCTTCTATTTTTTCTTCTTACTACTAAGTTCGGGGGCATATTTTGTGGTGGAAAACCTATAAACACCAATTTCAATAAAGGATTCCAAATTAAATGGTCAGCTAAGAAAAAGAAAATGAATCATGAACCTTCATAAGGCAATAGGAGTTAGCTTTTTCATCGCCCCTTAATGATCATATTGTCTTATTATTCCTGTTGGTTGTGTTCTATTATCTATACAGTACCTACTACAAAACGGCAACCTTGCCTATTAGGATAATTCCGAAAAAACCAAGTGGACCCCACAAGAGCAGATTATCGAAACAGCGCGAAACCTAGCCAAGATTACTTTGCTAAGTCCAGACAAGGTTGCTACGACCTTCGTACAATTGTCCTTCCTAAAAATGAGCAGGACGGAATCATTTTCCGCTATATTCAAGATAGGTTTCTTCTTAAGGCAGGACCTTAGAAAAACCAAGTGAACTAAAATTCCAAATTCCAAACAAGGAAACCATAAATTAAGCCTAACAGATTTTCAACAGATACCGCAGTAATAGATCGCTGCGCAATTCTATCCTGTTCATATAGGGGAAATAGCAGGAAATATGGGGAAGGTCAATTGTTTTTATTTCAGGTCTAATTCCTATTTTACCCTAATACATATTACAGGTCCTAAGGTTGTACTTATTAAAAAGGAAAAAAATGATTGATATTTAAAACCTTAAACTTAGTATCTAAAACTAGAATATCCAAGATTTATTAATTCCCATTGTTATTACAACACCTTTAGTAATACTTTCTATAATTAAAAAACCACATTTAAAGGAATTCCCACATATAAGCCAAAATACACAGCTCGGTTTCGACTATCTTTATTTTCTTAGGGATATACCCCCTAAATTACAATATAGACCCCACTTCTAAAAATTATTTGATAACCATTCGGTGTTGGAATTGACGAAATTAAGGTTCCTTAGAATACCTTCTTTCGATATAGGCCTTCACTAAATATTCCGAAAGTGTACTAATTTCTTGCGCTTAAGCTATATTCCTGGGATTGTTGGAATGAGGTAAGAAGGTAAAATATTAACATCCCTTCTTTAGTTCAAGTTTGAAATGATTTGTATTCACTCAAAACTCCCAACCGTCCATAAATAGGCATATTTACGGTCCCTAAGGGATGATATCCGGAAGGTTTCTTGGCAGTGCCAAGATTCCTGTTTTAAAGTAATCGATTTCCTTTTTCACGGCAATCGGAAAAAAAACTTAATCTTTATATCCGGGTTCACTTCGGCGATGGGTATTCTTCATGATAAAACTGAAAAATTTCAATTCGTCATCGATTAAAAAAAAAATGTAATTCATTCCATAGCTGTCAAATGTTATTTTAAACTTGGTAACCCTTACCCAAATTCACTAGTTACTTCTATTGGTTTGGCATTTAACGACTCCAGCTTGTGTTTTTTTACAAAAAAAACAACCCATTCCTTTCCCAGAAGTTCACGGTGAAACCTTTTTATACAATTTTAAAAAATGGGTCCCTGCCGTGAACGATTAAGGTCCATACCGCACACCATTTCCTCAAATACCAATAACTTTTTTTATTGTTTTCGCAATAACTCCGTTATGAATAACGGACTTATTATTAGGGGACCTCTATATTTTTATGGCATTTGATTAATAAGTTCTAATTACGCTCTGCATATAGATTTTTGAAAATTTTATTTCTTTTCCATCCTCCTAAAATCCGTCTTTACCTCTATCATCTCTTTGTCAAAAGATTTCTACATAAAGGTCCAAGGGAAGCCATTACAAAGGGGCTCCAAACACTATAATTTTTCCAATCCAAGCTGGAATGGTCGGCGAGTAGTGACGCGGAGCAGTATGCAACAAATCATCGCGAGCCAACGTATTGACAGCATGGGTAACCTTATGCAATTTTTTGAAAAATTACCGCCTTGCCTCCGCTCGAATCTTTTATTCTGTAAGCATGGATACCATGGCAGATACACTCGTAGTGGGAGCCTCTTAAATTAATGGGCAACAATATTGTTATGCTCCAAAAGTTGGGCCATTGGAGAACCTTCTAGCTTATTTTGGAAGTGGTTGCCAAGGCAGGGTTTTTATTTTCGCAAATTCTGAGCTTTTAACGGCCAGCTCTCCTGTTCCATTAATGGTCTAAATTTCCTGAAATATTCCCATTTTGGAATGTCTCACTTTTAGTTTTCAAGAAAAGACATGCAAATAGCCAATAGGACCAATCGCATTGATGCGAGAATAACTGCAAAGGATTTTCCTCTTTAATTCCTGCATTTAAAAGCTTGGAATCTATATGTTTTAAAAGTACCATTTATTGGTGGTTTTAATGGTCCGCCAACTTTAAGTTTAATAGAGGTGTTTGGGACATTTCGTTTTAAAATCCAATTCGGTCTTATACCCACCACAATCCCCCGTCCTGCAAACAAAGATATAGATCCTTGCCGTGTTTCAGAGGGGAATTCCCATACTTGGGGACGGTCCTCTTTAATGTAAATTTTTGGCTATTTGGCATCACATGGCAAATCTTTTATTGTTTTCTTTTACTCACCAAGATAATTACCCGATCGATCTAATTAACATAAAAGGGTAAGGTTGTCCTTTATTCAAGCAATGGGCCAAGGAGTTTTGACGCACCAAAATTTATGAACGCACTACACCTAGTTTGGTTCCCTAGAACTATCTAAAATGGGTGCTACCCCACGAATCATAGGTTTAGGTATTGCAAATTCTATTAATGCCGTTTTCCCTGATTTAGATTTCCAATGGGGACAAATAAATTTGATTTTTATCTAAATCCCTTGGTCATTGCTGAATATAATCCCTATTGGTTTATGCCTGAAACGCAACACTCTTAACTATTTGACCGTTTACTTTCCGATCAAGTCTAAAATACTTTTCCTTCCCTGAATAATTAATAAGTTCTAAATTGTCTATAACTGTCCATCCAATTAAAAAATCGCTATTTCTTTATCTAAATGGGTATTCGTATCCGGGTTTAAAATCGCCAGCGTTAAAAATGGTATTGGCTCCCAATAATAGAGGTTGGCTATCATGGGTTTTTAAAAGTTCAACCGATAGTCTGTTTTTTATATAGGAGAGTTCCTTTTGTTGTAAAGAATTAAATGCTGTGCCCTTTTGATAAATCCATAAAACCGCAGAAACACTCAATTAAGTACTGGGGAGATTAATATTTGACAAATTTAAATAATCGTTTAAGCAAAATTAAAGCTATTATATATTTTAAAGAATGCGCCAACATGGAAGCACAAGTCCAAATAAGCAATATGTCTATTTGGGGAGTTTTCAAATAATCCGGTTAACAATAAAACTGAAATTCAAATATAAAGTAATTTTTAAACCGCGATAAATCAAATTATTAATTAATATTCTTGATGGCAATTAGCCGCACTACAAAAGCTAATTACATCTAACTCGATCAAAATTTAACTTAGCTTGGTGCATCAATCCGCGCCAATTCTTCCCCCCATTTAATTTGGCGCAAACCAAATATTACACTCCGATTTTAGAGCCAATCCTAGTCAGATAGCTTTCTTTCATTCTTAATATTTCGAAACATGAATGGATTATTCCACTTGTCTTCATTTTACCATAAAAAGTTAAAACTATTTCATAATTTTAAACACTTGGTCAATTATATCAGAATTTCCAACTGCCATCAAACAGTGTGGTTATTTAAGCCTTTTGAAACAACATGGAGGTGTATTAGCAAAATAAGTCTCCAGTGATTTCACACATTGCCTAAAGAAGGGTATTGGCTTATTTTTTTATATTACACTAAGAAAATCTTGTTTTTAACTGTTTTCTTAAATTAAATGAAGACCTGCAGGCCCATGGTATGCTTCCATTGCATTAACAAATTAAAAGCATGTTTTAACATAAAACCATTAACATGAAACCATTAAAAAAAGAGGGATATTAACACAGGAGGTTTTTCGACCTTTATGACGACTATGCCACAATAGGGTAGCAGCCACAAGAAGATTGTTTTATGGACAATTATCTAACCCTTATGCGGTTGGAGGGCTTACAGTAGCGGTCGCTACTTGTAGCTTTATTTCTCCGGACTACGTGAAAAAATCCAGAATACAGCCAGAATTGACGCCCAAAATTAAAAATCGGAATTTTATCCGTACAATTCACCCAAGGGCGGAGGGTTCTATAAAGGGTTTGCTTTCAAAGAACGTGCAAGATGCCAAAGCAAAACTACCCTGGGATAATTGTGGTTCATGCATAACCGTGGATTGAATCCGCATATCAGAAGATGTTGGGCCGTAAGGGCCGGCCCTAGCAAGGGTTTATCTCATTGGCTCCCGATGCTTGACACCCTTAGTGGTTATCCTGGCATGACGACGAGCAGCGAATTACAAGGCAAGAGAGATCGCAATGAGATTTGGAAGATTTTAAATCGCTGCCTTTGAATATTTTGAAAGCCCCCCGAAATGCCTGCCGGCAAAGGTTGGGGTAGTCGGCTTTCTGTTTGGAGGTTGGAATTTCCAATATGATGGCAGTCAAAGTCCGAATTTGGAGGCTGCCCCGTTCCTTTTTAAATGGAGGACAACCAACTGAAGATATTGAAAAAATAAACGCTCCCCTACTACTTACCATTTTGGCGAATTGGATAAACGCGTCAATGAAGGTTGGCCAGCCCTATGAGGAACAAGCTTTTAAAAAGAAACACGGTAAAAAGAAGAAATGAGGCCTATATCTACCCAAATGAAACCACGGCTTTCACAATGATACTAAACACCGAGGTATGACAGGGAAGCTGCCGAACTGGCCTGGGGACGGACCATTGATTTTTTTAAGGAAAAGCTTGGGGATAAACGCCCTAATGACCAGAAAGCCCAAATACAACATTTCCAAACATCTGATTAATTAGAATTACTTGTAATACCCATGCGCTCCTCCAAGGGAATTCAGTTATTTTTGTAATTGACCCCTTGGTTTAAATAGGCAACTACGGGAGAGCGTACTAAAGGATATCATGATATATAACTACTATGATTACTACCATACCGAACCCACTATATCCAAAATATTATAGCTACCTATTTTCATTCCTTCCTGTTTATCCGTAACCCGTACGAAAGGTAAGACCTGCTGACAACCTGTGGCTGCCGATGGGGCCGGAATAAAACATACCTAACTAATTACAGCAATTGCTAACTAACAAAAGTGCAAAGAAATAGGCGGCAAAATACCAACCAATTTATATCAGCGATATTGAACAGAAAACTGCCTTCAGAAAACTAGATTTCATAATTTTCCAGTGTCAATTTGGAAAAATCCAAATGATCAATCTCCAACCAAGGTAGCAATGGCCCCGTTGGAAATTAATCCGCTTATAATAAATTCCCCAATAGAAAATACAGCTGTGATCGCGGAGAATATAAAGGCCTGCACATCTGTAAAGTACTCATAAAGTCCGTCGAGAGCCTCGTGATTACGGGTATCCATAGTAACCCTGCCCCCACTACAAAAAAGTGGCAATTTTAAACCTGTTTCACTAATTCTTCCCTCGGTTTTTGTCGGGCTTCAGTTTTTTGTAAATATCTAAGGTGAACAAAGTGGAGGCAATGAATTGAAACACTGAATGCAAGGAGCTCATCAAGGCAGCCATATAATCGCCCGCCACCAATCCCTTAGACCGGAAAGGCAAGAGATTTGCTCATTAATACTGGAAAGCCTCACTGGGTTGTCCCAAATGCGTTTTCTTGCATTTAGAGGCCCAAAGCCACAAACTCCGGGAACTAGAAAAAAGAAAAACGGGCAATTAGTTTCAAAAGTGCGCCAAAGATACTTCCGCGCCTACCTGCTTAATATTTTGGCGGTGAGCACTCTTTTTGTACAATGACCTGATCGGTACACCAATACCAAATACCAACGATAAGTACTGTAATAAACCAATGGTAGCCATGGATAATCAGGATCCCGAATTGGGCCGCCACATATTACAATAATCAACCTCCAATGGTTTTCCTTTAATTCTCCCCAACCGCCAACGGCCTCCCAGCCCCAAAAAGCTAAGGATTCCGGCTCCAAGAGCACGCAATACGACTGCCTGTATGGTCTCCGTAATAGACTACAGCCCGCAATTCCTACCCAAACGGTATACAGACCGGTAAAGTGCTGACGTCGAGCGAGGGCACCAAATCCTAAAAAGGTATTCCAAAAGGGCAGAGACCACTATACGCCAAAGCATATATGGTTTACGGATACTTTGGGTAAGTATATAGCAATCAAGGACACTAATTGAAAGTACCCATCCTAGATCGAGCATCAAACCTCTTTTCCAAAATTCCGGCATTGTAAAAACCCGCACTTCTAGCATATGAATGGTAAAAAACACCCAACCCAACATCAAAACGATCCAGGCATGGAGTTTCATAATCAATAATGGCATTTGTCGCCCACCCCATTAAACCCGCCCAATCCTACGACATTGTTGCGGGACCCAATAATTGGAAGCAAAAATAGAAGCCCCTTACATAACGCAGCGATTGGTTTTTCCCGGCAGAAAATAGTCCTCCGTGTTTTTTTTTGTTTTTGCTTTAGTTTAGCCCCAGCCGGGAGGAACACGGCAAGTAGTATCACGAAATAAGCCGTGATTACGAACGCCAATCCAATAAGTCCAATCCTTTCATTTAATTTGGTTTAGTTGGTTTTTTATTTAAACTATTTCATTCAGCTAACCGAATAAGTTTACCTAAACTCAATTCTTGAACTTTATAAGCTGGGAACCTATAAAACCAAGATTTTCCGATAGA
>Ga0163217_1021896_pt1 | contig 13279 bp, 19 predicted proteins | sample SynspAceP_FD_185933 | JGI IMG/M metagenome (GOLD analysis project Ga0163217, IMG submission 185933) | Saline lake microbial communities from Ace Lake in Antarctica - Synechococcus sp. Ace-P (PacBio error correction) | ecosystem: Environmental > Aquatic > Non-marine Saline and Alkaline > Saline ...
ACAAGACAGAAAAGAAGGAAAATGGGGGTCTTGTTCCAACCTTTTTTGGGCCCACGGGTAAAAGGCTTTTTGTTTTGAATGGCACCAATCTCGGAGACAAGAATTTGCTTCGCAAATGAAAAAACAGTTTGCGCCCATATCCCTGCAAAAGGTGGCCCGCAAGGGAAAAGAGGTTACAGAACCCAGTTCCGCGGGCGCTGTTGCTAAAATCGCGTCAGGCAGGGGTAAGGTGCAGGTGTTGCTAGATTACCTCGCGGGGCGAAAACGCTGGATCGTGGCCGAAGGGCTGGCGATGGATGCCAAACCCCCGGGGGTTTGGCAGCCGCGCACGCGAAGGGCGTGGGGAAGAGGCAGGCGTCAAAGGGGGGGCGCGTCCAACGGGGGGCTTGTCTGGGCGTTTATCTCAATACATCAGGCGGTGGACGACACTGCCGTCAAGCTTTTGCCTGTCATCGCCATGCTCTACCCATCGAGGTTCAGAATGTTTGGCTCGATAAGAATACCGAGCCCGGCCAGCGGCGACGTAAATGGATGTCGCGCAAGAAAGGCTGCCAAACTGGTGTCCGAAGCCCCGAGGCTGGCGCGGATGAATCCGCGATGTTTGATCCGCGTGGGCGGAGCCTAATCCCGCTTGACGGGGCCCAAGATCGCACCCCCATTTTTAAAGATAGCTTAACGAACGAGAGGATGCCTGCGGGCGGATGATTAAGTTTTCGCTGAAGTGTGAACGCGACCACCGTTCGAAAAGCTGGTTCAAATCTGCCGCGGGCTTTGATGCGCTGGGCGCAGGCGGGGCAAATTTTTGGCATGTGCCCGTTTGCGGGTCGCCCGAGGTGACCAAGGCATGATGCCCCGCGTGGTCTCGACCCGCGACGCCCGCAACAAACAGCCCTAATTGATGAACCACGAAAGCCGGACACGGAGGTGCCCAGTCTCTCCAATACCGCAAAAGCGAGCTGGAAAAGGCGTTGAAAGCCCTGCGCAAAAGGAGGTCGAATCTTCGTCGGAATAATGTCGGCAAAATATTCGTCAAAGAAGCCCGCGCCATGCATCTTGCGATGCACCTGACCGGTCGATCTATGGCGAAGCCCGTCTGGACGAAAGCATGTCGCGCACTGGATCGAAGAGGGTATCCCGCTGACGCCGCTGCCGTCGGGCCAAACGCTCCACCTCTTAGGACCGGCTGAACAGAGGCGCGCCCCGTGTTGTATGCCTGTGCAATCCCAGCGGCCTGCCGCGGCTTGCTAATGGGCGGCGCTTGGCGCGTACCACCGCGCCGGAGTTTTTTGCAACGGGGACAGCTATGCCCTGTTTCTGGTGAATTGAAGTTTGGGTGGCACGTCGGTGGCCACCTTGGAACCGGTATCCGCCCGCGCGCCAAAACGCGTGGCGTCGAAGTGGCCAGGGTTGACGTGAATTGCGTCATCGTTTTCTGCATGTCGGGAAGACGAAACGAAGCTGGTCGGCTGGGTAAACGAAGAACTCTGCCGATGTATGATGCGCGTGAAATATTGAGCTGTCGTATCGTCCGGCGAGAACGTGACCGCAGGCCTGATGGCGTTGACGTTTGCAGGAAATGGACGTTGCGCGCGCAAGTCTGGCAGGGCTGGCAAGTGCCGGTCAAACGACTCAGGCCCAATTCGTCTGCGCGGATCGAAGACATTCCCGCTGCAAATATCATGACGAAATTTTGGCGAAGGGGCATGCGCGTTGCCGGTTGTCGCGGGCTTTCAGGGTGGTCACCCCGAAGGACGGATCACCACTGGGGCGTGGCGGATCAGACACCACGCGGTCGCCTTTGCCGCTGCCTTTGATGCAGAGCGTTGTGACCTCTAATACGGATGTGGACGGGGTTTACACACCGACCCGCGGGTCAGTGGCCCAAGGCGCGTAAACTGGACAAGATCGCCTTTGAAAGAAGATCTGGAACTGGCGCGCTGGGGCTTAAGGTCCTGCAAACCCGGTCGGTTGAAACTGGCTATGCGTTACAAGGTCAAGCTGCGTGTATTAAGCAGTTTTTGGAAAGAACATCAGACGAGGCTGAACGCTGGGTCTGCGCCGAGGAGGAAATTATGGAAAGCCAATGTAGTAATCCGGTATCGCGTTTTCGCGTGACGAAGCAAAGTGATACGCTGGTTTCGGTGGCGGATCGCCCCGGCATTGGCCGCACGCGAATCTTTACCGCTCAGCGAAGGTGGCGTGAACGTCGATATGATCGTTAAGAATATATCAAGAGGGGCGCACGGATATGACGTGGTCCCTGCCTGTCACCAGGATCAAGCGTGCGCCGGACGGCGATAGATACCGCAAGCCTCGGTGAGCTCAACTTGCAGAATGCTGATCGAGGACACGATGTGGCCAAAGTGTCGGTCCGTGGGCATCGGCATGCGCAGCCACACCGGCGTTGGCGGCAAGATGTTCCAAGTGCTGTCGAACGAAGGCGTGAACATCAAGGACATCACAACTTCCGAGATCAAAATCCTCTGTGCTGATCGACCGCAAATACTATGGAGCTGGGCCGTTCAGGCGCTGGCATGACGCGTTCGAGGCTCGACAAAGCTGCTTAAATCGCAGGCGTATCGCCCGTGTGGATCGCTGCGTTTTCCCGCCTCGGGGGAAAACGCATCTTTCCTGCCCCAAAAAGCAGAATGGATAGATGTCAAATGATAATCAGCGTTTCATTTTTCGACGCGCCTGTGATCTAAGCTGGCATCGCTGGGGGAAATGATGCTGGCTTGGATGGATAGGGGAAAGAAAGCCGCAAGCTGCTCGGGCGGCGTCTGGGCGATGCCATGGCCAGTGATGACAGCAGGGCATGGCGCGGCTGGATAACGATCACGCATCTGATTGCGTCTTCGATGGGCTGCGAAGGTCTGCCTCTATTACGCTTTTCCGCGACGAAGACACCTGGAACTCTGCGCGATCCGAAGGGCTGAACAAGCACGCGTTCAGCGAACGCGCCATGAAGATGGGCGAAGGCCTGGTCGGTTCGCGTCGCCAAGGCGCAAACGTGATCATAAACACACCTAACGCGCCTCAAGGCCCCCGTTTCCGGTTCATGCCCTGAAACCGGGCCGAAGAGCTTGTATTTCAGCTTTCCCTGGGTAATACCGGGTGGGGGCAGCGCTTGGGTGAAATGCTTGGCGTTCTGGTTGTCCAAGTCCAAAGCTGCCGGAATTTTTCAGCCGACGAAGTTTACGCGCGGAAGTGGTCGCCATGTGCTGGCCGAGATGACCGAACTGGGGGCCTTTGTCGGCGGGGGGCCCGCGATGTCGGCGCGCCACAGTCAGCCGGTCCTGCTGCCGCGGGCACCGTTGCCCAGAAGGCGTCGCCGAAGGCCAAGTCCTGGCTGCACGAACCACGCGTCGTTGTGTCAAAGTTGGTAGGCTGGTGACCCCGTGATTGAAACGCGTCCCGCTGAACGAAGCGTCGACGATCTACGCGTCCAGCGGTCGATGCAGATGATGGCGATGGCGGGGGCGACAAGGACCAGCAGCAAGTGCTTGAAGCCTACCGCATGTTCGCCAACTCCAAAGGTTGGTTTGCCGTCGGATGGAGGAAGACATCGGCCGCGTCCTGTCCGGCCGAGGCGGCTGTCGAAAAAAGAACATCCTTGGGCACGGGCCCGTATGGGGCAAGCCAGCGACGCTACCTGCGCGAACGCTGTCCGATCTGGATGACCTGAGGCAACCGTGTTGCTGCGTATTTTTGGACCGGCAGGGGTCAAAAACCGGCCGCAGAGTGCCTGCGACCAATTTTTGTGGCGCGTAATATCGGGACCGGCGGAACCCTGCTGGAATAATGGTCGCCGTCTGCGCGGTATTGTGTTGGAAAGGTGGATCGGTCCGCAGCCCTATGCCGCGATTTGTCGCGCGGGCCGCTGGCGATTCGCTGAATCCGTTCATGCCGCGCGCCGTGACCAATGACGCGCTAAAACCGGTGACCGATCATGGTCGATGGTGAACAGGCGTGGTGCACCTGCGCCCCCGATGAACCGTCGCCTCTGCGTTTCGTGACAAGATTGCGATGGCAGGCCGAGGCGCAGGAAACCGCTTAGCCTCGATCGCGACAAAGCAGCGATTACCAAAATTGCGGCCACCACGGTCGGTCCTACATATGGAATGCGGGGCTGATGGCTGACTTGCCCTCGCTGGAGGGGTCGGGGGCCGAAGGGTGGGGCTGTTCCGCACCGACTGCAGTTCCTTGTGGCGCAGGCAAGATGCCCAAACGGTCGAGCTGTCGAGCGTTCGTAAGCCGTGTGCTGGATGCTGCGACTGGCAAGCGCGTGGTTTTTCCGGACACTGGAATCGGTCGGACAAAGTGTGCCCTATAATGAAGCCCAACGACCGAACCAACCCCGCGCTGGGGTGGGCGTGCGAATCCGCGTGGGCTAGACAAACCGGGTATGATGCGGATCAGTTGCAAGCGTTGATCCGGTGCCGGCAAACGGACGCCCGCTGTCGGTGATTGTTTCCCTTTGTCGCGGCAAGTTCGAAGATACGCGCCGCCCGCGGCCGGAGATGAGACATAGACGCTTGCCCCGCGAGGCCCGTTTGGGTCACGTGCTGCCCTCGCAGATCGAAGTGGGGGCGATGCTGGAAACTCCGTGCTTGCCTTTGCCCGACCAAGTTCTTTGAAGAGGTCGAGTTTCCTGTCGATCGTGGCAACGATCTCAAAGCAGTTTCTTTTTCGCCGCCGAACCGCGAGAAATGAACTCGTGCCGCCGCTTATGACACGTTGAACGTCCGCCTTCCTGCTTTCTCGAATCATCGTTTGGCCGCCTGCCCGTGAAACCGGAACACCGTTGTCGTTTTGCGCGAGGAATGCGGGCCGTCCGGTGGAGGCACTGTGTTTTGCCGCGAATCGGGATAACCACGCTCTCCACTGCGCCCTGGCCTCTATCCGGGCCGGTCAAAGCATGTTGGCTGCGGTCTGAATCTGAACGAAATCCGCCGAGGTTCATCTATGCGCGCGGGAATCGTGGAGACCAGTCGGTCCGCCCGCGTGATGGAATATCTGGCGCAAACAAACCAACGACGTGCGCCGCCTGCCGTACGGTCTGCGCGTAGGGTCTAATAGCAGCAATAAGGCGGGAATTTATCCATTTGGGCTGCAAGGATGTGCAATCGACAGGCGCACCCCTGGCGTAGATTTCTGCAAAGGTGACACGGGCGGCCATATATCGCAGCCCCAGTTTCGCAGAGGCGAAAAAAGAAAACCGAAATAGTGACTATGCGCCCGTGCGGCTTTTATTCCCTTTATGCCTTTAGAGGTCGCAGCGCGGAGGAAAGCTGCGGGCAGCTATGGAGAAGCGCGGCATATGAAAGCCTTTTGTATTCAAACACACCAATCCGTCGTATTCGAAAACGGAGCCGCCGTGCGTATCGCGGAGTTGGCAAGGCGTCTGCTGGGGGCAAGGCCTGCTTGCTGATCCACGGACACCGGTTTTGCGCAGCTTGGTCCTATGTGAGCCTTGCATCGACGCGCTGGAAACGGGTCATCAGGTCACCATCTTTGAAGGTAGAGGCGGACCCTCGCGCGAGACATTTGAATGGCGCAGTCGCGGCAGGGCGGTCGGCAGGCGCCACGGGGTGGTGAATCGGCTTTGCGGCGGATCATCGCAAGACGTGGCCAAGCTTGTGGCGCTTTCTGCTTGGGCTCTGACGAGGATCTGGATGCGCTTGGGGGGTAGGGGCAGGCCAGGGTGCCGCGCTTGCCACTGTGCTTATCCCCACGACCGCTGGTACGGATCAGAGGTCACGCCTGTGTTCCGATCATCACGGTCGGCGCAGAGGAAAAAGCGCGGCGTGTCGTCGCCTGTGATCTGCCTGACATGGCCACATTCTGGGACGCGTCCCGAACGGTTGGACTGGCCTGTCGCCGATTACGGCGGCAACGGGGGTTGAGCGTGGTCCACGCGATTGAATCCTATGCGTTCGGTAATGCGAACAACAACCCCGTGTCCAAGCTGCTCGCCGCGAAGCCTTGCGTTGCTTGGGGCCAATATCGAAGCCGTGGTGGCCCGACGGCAGATGTCCGACGCCCGCGGTGCAATGTGTTGGGAGGTCCATGCTGGCGGGTCAGGCCTTTGCCAATTCGCCCGGTGCGGCGGTGCATGCGCTGGCCTTATGCCCATCGGCGGCACCTTTCACATCCCGCCACGGGCATTTCAATGCGCTGGTGCTGCCTCATGTACTGCGCTTACGCGCCAGCACGTTGTCCGGCAGCGGTCTACGCCGAGAGTCGGCAGAGATGCTTTTCCCCGCACTGGCAGAGGTGGAGGGTTAGTCAGGGCCCGCACAGAAGCCTTTTATCATCGCGCTCTCAGAGCTTTCGCCAAGCTCGGGCTTCCCCCTCAGCGTCTGCGCGGACGTGGGGATATTCCACAAAGTGGCGATCCCAAAGATGGCCGAAGATGCGATGGTGCAGGCGCGTTTGCTGGTCAATAATCCGCGCGAAAGCGTCACGCAGGCCGACGCTCATGGCGATTATGAGGCGGCTTGGTAATGGCACTCGCGCACCTCCGCAACCCGGGCTGATTATGCTGTATTTCTATCCGCTGCAGACCCGCTGGAACGGACAATGACGCTTATGGCAATATGAACAACGTCGTCCAACTACGCGCTGTTTGTACGGCCGTGAAATGGCTTGGTTTGATCGAACGGGACTGTTGGATCCGCAGACAGCCCTGTGTTTCGGGCTTCGTGGTTGAAACGCGGCTGTCCGATACTTTGGGGAAATGAAATTCCCTGACGCGTGTTAACCGCAGGTTTAACGGGGTGGCGGCAGCTTGGCAAAAGTTCTGTGCGGATCGGAGCTGGGTTGTTTTTAAAAATGACGAACCGGGCGACACGGCCTCTGCGTAAAGGTTTCTTTGTGCATGTCTACGGTGGGGCGCGAAGAACCATCGTCCCGACTGAAATTTCCCAAGCCTGACCGCGTAGCGCGCTAGAGGGGCTGCAAACCACCTCTTAATGCTGGGCGTAATCCCGCCGCGTTCAGGCTTGGCGTTTGCAAGTGCTTGGTGTCACATGTTATCACATCACCGGAATCACAGTGTCCTTTCTGCAATCCGCGCATTTCGTGCCGCGTGCGAATGACGCATTGGAAATTTAACAATACCGGAGAAATCTCCTTTCGTGTCCAGAAGAAACGTATCGTCGTTAAAAATCGGATCCAGTTTACTGGCGCAATGAAAAAAAGCCTGACATTGCGCTATGCTCATGAACGGACTCATGGCGGATTTGGGGGACCTTCAGGCGCAGGGGCTATCGAGATCATCTGACCTCTTCAGGGTCGGTCGCGGCTTGGCCTGAACATGATCGGCAAACGCCCGAGAAGAACGTTTCCTGGACAAGCCCAAGCGCTGCCGCTGTGGCCAGCCGCTGCTGATGAATGCCTATCTCAAGGTTGCGAAATGAATATAACTTTGACGTGGCAGCAGATGCTGGTGCCCGTCCGAAGACATGGAAGAACGTCGCCGCTTTTTGAACGATCAAGAACACATGCTGCGGCTGTTTGAAAAACCAGATCCTTCCCACATCAACGAAAACGAGACTCCGCATCGCCACGCGCGATTTGAAAGTGGGGGAACAACGACCGTCTCTCGGCAAGGTCGCCCAAAGATGGTGAGCGGATCACCTGATATTCTGACCAGCGTCGAAGGCCTGTATGACCGCGATCCGTCGGAACCCGGCCGCGCAGTTCATCGAAGAAATCGAGGACGTGTCCGAGAGCCTCGAATCCACCAAGAGCATCAAGCGAATTGGGCAGCGCGGCAGTTGACAAAATGCTGGCGGCCAATATGGGCAAAAACGGGGTCGAGACGAATCATCGCCGACGGCATCAATCGAACGGTCCGATTTCGTCCGTTCTGAAACGCGAACGCGCCATAGCGCGCTGTCTGGCCTCCGGGAAGGGGTTGCTTCGCCTTGATGATCTGGCTCAGCAACCGTTTGCAGGTCGCCGGTACACTTGTTGTATCCGACGATGCTGTCTTCGCGGATCACCGCAAGAGCGCGCTTGCCAACGTGAGACCTGGTGTCGATCCAAGGGAGTTTTTCGAAAGGGGACGTGCTGCACGTCTATGAGAGCAGGGCAACGAGTTCGCACGTGGCCTGAACCAAACTTCTCCTCCGAAGAGACCATCTTGATGGCGCGGAACCCCGAATGGAATTCGAGGACGTCTCGGCTACAAGACCAAAAGGCGATTGTCGGTGTGGAAAACATCCTGATCCTTGAGGATCACCACTTGCATCGACGCACCGAAGAAGGCGATAGCCGGTCACTTCGGTTTAAACTGACGCCTTGACGGCGGGAAGATATTTTTCCCGCCGTTTTGCTTCTTAAAAAACTGGCTAGACATTTCCCAACACAATCGGGATAAGCGCCAAAACGCATTGGCCCACGGTCCGAATGATCGCCGCACCACAGGCGCGAGGCGAGTTTGGCGGAAGTGTTTACGCAGCGGTGCAAATCCGTGTACAGGGATTCGACTTCTCCTACCGCCTCCATTTAATTTCAAAAGCTCAAGTTAAAAACCTCAGTTTGGGTCCAGTATTGCAGGGCAATCTATTGTTGCGTCTGGGTGATCTTTCCGGGCGCGAGGCTGCGGTAGCACTCAGTGCTAGCGCGCTGATGTAGGAAGCTGTGCAAGATCAACGCCCGGGGCGTCTTTGAGCGTTCTAAGCACAATCTCACGACCTTACCTGCGCTACAAGTCATAGCGGCAGCAAATGTTCGTGTATAGCCGGTGCAAAGCTCTCTAGGTCCGGGGTGCGGCAGATCGAGTGATATAGTCCGATCCCCAGAGACGGAGAAAGGCGGCGCGGAACTTCAGAGTGCGGGCGATAAAGCTGGCAAAGCCACTTTCGTTTTGCCACCAGTGGCTTGCGCAATTGACGCGCACGATCGCGCGCCGTCCCAAAGGCCCGCCCGGTTCCGCGCATTTACCGTGCAGAGTAATCAGGAAATAAGCCTGCGCGACTCCGAAGCGCCGCAACGTCGCCGCGAGGCATTGCGACGGGAAGGTTCACATTTTGAAAGAGCGGTGTTGTCAAGCGCTCCGTCTGCTGAAAGCGCCTGAGTATTGCGATATCGAATCGTCCTAGCGACTAATAGCCTAATCTTTTTTGCCTGCTTCGTGCAGCCTACACAGGGGGTATGTTTCTTAGGAGCGCTATGTCACTTTGATGGCATTTTGGTAAAGTCAGGTGTAATTCACGCCTAGTATGCACGCACCATGCCGCGGACGCTTGATGCCAATGATCTCAACTAATACTTGGAGGAGTTTTGCACCATGGACGTTCCCCACACGAACGCGCCAAAGGCCACCTAATTTCCGATCAGAACGCCTGCAGGGATCTTGATGGGTTTTTCATTCGTCGAGTTTGCGCACCGCGATCCGGACGTTCCTAGACAAGCTGTTTTCCGCCAATTGGGCTTTTGTTCCAGTGGCCAAGCATAAATCCAAGGAACATCACGATCTCCGCCAAGGCGATATTACGCTATTTGCTGAACGCAAAGAGAAGACCGGACACGCTGCCGAGTTTGTGAAAGGAACAATGGCCCCTTGCCCCCAGCAATGGGCTTGGCGTGTCGTGGACGCGCAAACACTGCGCTTAACGTGCTGTCGATTCTGGGGCGCGAAGGAATACACAGGTGACGTAAGGCGATAGAGACTGCCGTTTACGGTATTGGCGGATCGCTGCCTGTTATTTCATTCGACACATATGGTGAAGATGCAGTGCTTTCATGCTGACTTACGATTGGCTTTGGTGAAGTTGATCCGCGCGCCGAAGGGTTTGGGTTCACCTATCTCGACCATCTGACCCACAATGTGATCCGCGCAAATATGGAACGTGGTACCCGGTTTTTTATGCGAATACTTCAATTCAAGGAAATCCGGTTTTTTTTGACATCAAGGGAAAGCGACGGGTTGAACAGCCGCGCGCTGACCTCTGCCGGATGGTAAAAATCCGCATCCTTAACGAAAGTGGCGGATGAATTAACAGCCAGATCGAGGAATACCTGCGCGAAATATAAAGGCGAGGGCATCCAGCATATCGAATTGCTTCTGATGGACATCTAGCGCCTGAAAAGAATCGGGAATGCAGGGTGGGGTTCATGCCAGGGCCGCCCGCGCGACCTACACGAGAATGCGAAGCCGTGCCCGCGTGGAAAGGCCACAAGAGCCGACGACAGATGCAGAAACGGGTATTTTTTGATTGATGGCGAAGGGTTGGTGGGCGGGGGCCGAAACCGCGTGGCTGCTGCAGATTTTCTCTAAAACGTGATTGGCCCGATTTCTTCGAATTTTATCCACGTAAGGGGGGATGACGGGTTTTCGGCGAGGGCAACTTCGGCGCTTTGTTTGAATCTTGAAGAAAGATCAGGTTCGTCGTGGGTCTTGCAAGCTGCCCCGGTGGAATGATCTGACGATGCTATCCCACGGCCCGACCTCGGCACCTGCGTCCGCGGCGCGCGGCGGATGTGACCGGGGTTGCGCAATGACCTTACGAACTGCAGCAGGGGATTTCCCCCTGTTTGCTGGTACGGGGCGAAGGCGCATCAGGTGGATTGCCTTTGTTAAATGTAGCCCGCAATCAGTTCTTGGCCTCTCATTATCGGCAAGGCAGAATGCTGTCCGCAGATGGCCAAAAGCTGATGTGCAGCGCCCATGGTGCGAATGTTTGCCGCTGGAACCGAGCGAAGGTATCGGGGGCCGAAGGCCTTGCTTGCCGCTTGATACCAGTTCCCGGTGGTCGCAGGCGTCCCTGGCCAGATCGTGATCGGGTGATTGAGCTATTGTCGGCGCTTTCGAGAACGCGCGCGAGGGGGCAATCGCCCCCAGTCTTCGTGTGCGAGGGATACGGGCGCTGTGGCGGAGCAGCTATGGATCCGCCCTGTTTTGACCTATTGTTCGCCAGCAGGGAAAATTGCCCCTTAAACGCACTGACCGTTGCCCGACATGGCGGGTATATGGGCATTCCAAAGACATATAACCGAACGAAAGAGTTTAGGCTGATGGACAGATTTTCACAGCCCGCCCGCCCCAATGATGGGTTGATACTCAGGTGCGCCCTTCGATGTTACCAAGTTCCGCGGTTTACAATTGATGGCGATGTTGAAAGTTTTGGGCGCGAAGATTATGTGCCCGCCGCCGTCGCGAGGCCGCCTATCTGGGGGAAACCATCCAGCTTGGGGAGGGTACGTGTCGTGCTAGAGCCGCGCACATTGGTTGCCCCAAAATGCTGGACGGCCTCGGGATCGGAGAATGACGAACTGGTGCTCGATATGGTTTGTGGGTACGGCTATTCCTTCTGCGGTGATTCGGCGCAATATGGCCGAAGCTGTGTCGCCCGTGGAAGCGGACGAGCAGATGGCGAAAGAAGCGCAGGAAACGCTGATCAACGCCGAACATCGACAACGTTATTGTGGCACACGCGGCGGCGCTTGCACAGACGGTGCACAGCAGCATGGGCCCTATGTGTGAATGAATCGTGCAGGGCGGCGTTGCAGAAGTGCCCGAGGCGCTGTTGGCGCAGCTTAAAGAACGGTGGGCGGATTGCCCTGCCTTGTTATGAGGGCCCGCTTGGGCCGAGGTGCGTCTGGGGTATAAAAGTGATCATAGGCATCAGCTGGCGGCAAAAGCTTTAATGCCGAGCCCGCTGCTGAATGGGTTTTTACCCGCGCGAAAGAATTTCAGCTTATAAGATAATATAACTGCCGCGCATGCGGCAGAAAGCAGTGACACCGCTGGAGTGGTGGAAAATATGATGAATTCACAGGCCAAGATTGCGTCCGTCCCGCAGTATAATGGTGGCGTCCTGCGTTGGGTTGGGGTTATGGCTCCGATGGCGGCGCAGTCGGAAACACTGGCTGATCGCCTGGTCGGGGCCTATAAGCAACTCCGGTCTGCTGGACCAGAACCGCGCCGTTCTGCGTGCTGGCCGACAAAGACGTGGCCTCGCCAAATCCGTGCTCACGGTGCTGCAATGGACGGGAAACCTGACGAAAAATCGTATAACCGGTCGGTCAGCGGGGGAACCAGCAACTCTTTCAACGGGGTTTTCAGAAACTCCACCACTTCCTCACCACGTCGGTCAACCTGTGGCATCGCTGCTTGTCATGACTTTGGGCGCATCGCGCTTATTCGACTCGAAGCGGCAAAGAAACCGTGCTGGCCACCCGCGAACATTGGTCAGTGCCGAACAACAGAAATCTGCTTGCGCGCTGTCGACGCCTATATGAGCGTATCCACGAACGCAAACAGCTTTGTGTCGCTCGGAAACAACGTGCGCGTTCTGACGCAGGAATGCGCCGCCGCGCGGGACGTTTTGAAGTGGGTGAAAGTAAAGCGTACGACGTCCTCTCTTGCAGAGGCCAGAGCTGGCAGCCGCACGCAGCAATCTTGCGGGTGCGCAAGGGCGATTTCATCATCAGTGCCAAGGCCTATTACAAAGTGGCCGTGGCACGAAACTCCCCGGTCGTCCTTAGCCCGACCGCCACGCTTGCCAAGGCGTGTTAATAGTACGCGACAGCCAAAGCACTGCTGTTGCGGCAAACACCCCGATAACTCTTGTCCGTGCAACACAGGTCGCTGCGCTGATTTGCTTTGTGCCAGCATGAAATCCAGCTTGAAGCCACGGGTGTCCGCTGCAAGGGGCCTATGGCTTGACCGATAACCTTCCAAGCATCCGAGCTTCTCGCGCAGTCGGATCGGTGGGGGGTTTCCAGGTCGGGCCAGAACGATCTATCAGGGCGGGGCCTTGTCCGCCGGTGGTGCCGCAAAAGCCAAGCGCAAACGTGACGCGCAACGCGGCAAACCTGCATCGTGGTGGCCAGGATGTTGAACGTGCGGTAAGCGATGCCTATGCGGGGGCTCGCCTCGGCGCGGGCCACAGATTTTCGAGCATCGGCAGCGTGGCAGGTTAGCGCGGGGCACAAGATCCGCTTTCGACGGTATCCGCGAAGAAAGCAAGCTTGGGCGCACGCACGGAACGCTGGATGTGCTGGACGCTGAGCAATTCCTTGCTTGATGCACGCTCCTGCCCCGCCGTTTTCGGCGCAGTCACAGCTCATGTTGCCGCTATTCCGTGCTGGCGGCAAACGCGGACAGTTGACCGGCGCAGGACTCAGCCTGCCCGTACAGATCTATGACCCCTCGGCGTAACTACAATCTAGTCAGGATGGTCCAACGAAACTCTCGAAAGAGGGTAAGCAGTTGGGACCGTGTCTTGCGGGCGCTGCAAAAAGACTGACATTTTCACCACCCAGC
>Ga0163217_1034857_pt1 | contig 13279 bp, 12 predicted proteins | sample SynspAceP_FD_185933 | JGI IMG/M metagenome (GOLD analysis project Ga0163217, IMG submission 185933) | Saline lake microbial communities from Ace Lake in Antarctica - Synechococcus sp. Ace-P (PacBio error correction) | ecosystem: Environmental > Aquatic > Non-marine Saline and Alkaline > Saline ...
CAGATGCGGACCATATCACTGAGAGCATTCGTGCTTTAAAAACCTTCGGGTGCGATCTACGGCTACTCGCCCTCTTCCCTTTCGCCAGCGGGTGGTCATTGAGGGGATGAGAGTATTGTTGTAAACAGAATCCCCACTTAAAATAACCTGACCCAATTAAAAAGCACTAAAAAATGGACCTTCTAATTTTAGTAGCCATCCAATATGCAAAGAACCATTAAAAGGCACTAACTGAGCAGCCTCTCTGGCTCCGCGAGTGTTGCGCTAAGAGAATCAAGAGCTATAGGGTGTCCTGATTTAAGCTAGAAATAACTTGGCTCCCATCCAGTCGATTGTCTCTCAGGCCGACAGGGAATGCTTAATATCGAGGGTAGCCGCTTAGAATGCGAAATACAAATGTCCGGTATAAGTGAAGCCTACGAGATTGGTCCACAATAAATGAAGAACATTGCATTGATACCTGGTAGGAAGATATGGGATGCAAGGTTCACCTTGGAAGAAGGTTCTGTAAAAGTCGCCTGGAACAGCAAAGTGCCGAGAGCAAGGCTAGGAGCAAGTTTATATATGATAATTCTCCAGCCCACTCTCCAGTGGTGGATTACCAAGTACTGGGACAAGGAAGCCCCTATGGATTTTTTCTAAAGAATTATGTGAGTTAGTAGCGACGGATCCAACCCGAGATGCTTACGAGTCTCATACTGTTTTCTCCCAATTCTAGAACCGACCAATAATAAATCCAATACCAAGATGTAATCTCTGGAATACAGAGCTTCCAAACTGTGGTGCTCATTTAGCTGGTACACCAAGAATCAAAAACTTGTGCTTCCAAATGACGAATGAAAAGCTTTATCCAATGAGCATCTATCGCCGTATACCCTGCCATATACGCAAGGACAGACAAAGGTCAGCGTCCTGAGCTGCGCGGTATATATCTCGCCTGCTCCAATTTTTGTCTTACTGGTAACAACAAATGTTCTAAGACACACCTTGAACGCTCAATAGGGCCTACATCAATGGGGTTGGACGACAGAAAATTGCTCATCTAGCATCTTTCCCCTGTCTAAGAGATCCATAACGACTTCACTCCGTTTATGATCTGGCCTCTGTGCCCACAAGACGGCCACAGCATTTCCCACCTGAACATGAGGTCTCTCACGGCTTGCCCGGAGGTTCTACTGGTTCCTATATCGCAAAATAAGGTAATTAGCCTCGCTGATAGGTAAAACTGTTGTGTATCGTGGCAGCCCCTTCTCGGTACGGTCAAACTTCTACATTGCTCGTGGAATTCATAGTGAAATAAAGTAGTGCATGCTTTAGAAATATGCTATTACTGGGTGTCGCACATTTATTTGCTGCGCTTCGTGGTGAACCTGGAAACGCGCGTTCGGCAGTTGCAGAACCTGTATGTGCCTGCAATTTCCATGATTCAGGAGGCTTAGTTTAGGCACCACACGCCTCGGCCGTCCGGGAAGCTCGTCTCGCTTTAGGCGATGTACCACCACTCCTACACTTGGGTACAAGTTGGCCGCACTAAAAGCACTACACGATCAGAAGTCAAGTCTGATGTCATATGCCCCGCCGGAGGGTCATTGGCTCTGAGAACATCACAACCAGGATGATTTTCTAAGTCACCTGCTGTTGCCGATCCTGGTGCTCCCAAGTGTTTCTAAATATGGTGGCATAGCACCGAGCCAACTTCCACTAATAAGCTACTTTGACCGCTCTAAAACCCTAATGATAAGTGTCCTTCAAGGTTTTAAGCTAATCTTAACACGCTTTTCATTATCAAATTGTTTTTTCAAACCAGAGGTGCTCTTTTAGTTTTTTAGAATTTGCGAGCACCTCTCCTTTCCCAGACTTTGTTGGACAGTCTATTCTGTTTAGGACCCTTCGGAGTGGAGGTAGATGCTGATAATAACTTGCCAACAGTTACTGTCTGTGTTAGTTGGACGAATTATTATCCTGGTATGACGAGTTATATCTTTCGTACACCCAATAAAACTTACGCGATGGGAGCCTGTGGGACACCATAATTCCTCTGAGCGAATAAGAAAGTCAGAAGAGCGCTTTAGGTATTGTGGATTGACGTTTAGATCACTTGCCTGAACAAACAAGTGAGGTAAAACATTGGTATTTAAAAATGATCTCTAGAGAGTGGGTATAACCGAACTTGGATTTCCTCTACAGTCTTCCATATCTGAAGGAAATATAGCTTTCGCCATTAATTTTTAGCGCGATAATATGCTCATTAACGGGGACGTTTTTCCAATAAACACAGTAGCGCACATCAGGTTGTGCTATGGACACTATACTTTTAAAGTATTCCTTTGTATACGCATGGAGTGGCGGCCCAGTACGCAAAATTCCTATGATCATCTTCCTTGCTTATAGCCCTTTGAGTTCCAGCATTACGCGAACGTCCGGCTAGTGGAGTATTGCTTTGGGCAAGGAGCTCAACTGGCTTCGCATGCCTTGGCGATCTGGCAAGGGCGGCATCGCCATCCATGGGGCTTATGATCGCGGCACCACTGCGCGGTGATTGTTTATTGCCGCTGGCGCAAAGTTTGGCCTTCTGGAACGCTGCTCGATGTGCTCGTTCCTCGTCCGCCCTGGGCCAGGCGATCGGCCGCTGGGCAATTTTCTTCAATTCCCGAGGCCTTTGGCCCTGGCCCCAATCTGCCTGGAACTCTCGATTCCGGCCATCAATCGGCCGGCGCTCGTTCATCGCATGAGGCTATTCTTCCACCCCAGCCTTCCTCCTACGATCGTTCGGAAACCTGGGGTGTTCTGGCCCTGTTGCTGATTCTTTCGCGACTGGGTGAGCGCGGCATAGATCTCGCTGCCGAATGGTGCCCTCGAGCTGCCTATCCTGATTCCCTAGCGTCGGGCGCTTCTGGATCGAGGGACTACGCCTTGTCCGCTCTGCTTGTTCTCGATTCCACCTTCTGTGAAGGCGGCCTGCGCATGGCCCAACTGATTGAGCTTGGTGTGATTGTTGGATCGGTGCCTTTTGCCTCTGGTGGCTTTATGGCTTGTCAACGAGCCCTGCAGATCCGGGCAAGAGACCCCCTGCGGAGCGGTTCTTGATCCATCCTGTTTCCGCAATCGTCCGGTGCAGGTCGGGTGCGAATCCCTGCTTCACCCTGGCGCGCGGCCCGGGCCATTGAGGCGGCTGAGGTCTGATCTGCGACGGGAATTCGCTCGTGTCTCCCCAGATCGCTGCATTGGCAAGGCCGCGGACTGCGAGCGGAATCCGCACCAGCAACCCTCACCGCTGGAGCAGGTGATGGAAGCTGGTGTTCGATCGTGCCCGGGCTGGTTCCAGGTGGTGCGCCTCCATGAACGGCGACGCCCTGTCTCCTATGGCGCTTTCTGGCCGAGCAAATCTGCCGGCTTGGCGATGCCGGCCTGGACGCTGGAGGTGGTGCCTGGTCTGAGTGCCGTATCAGGCCCACCGCCGCTGCCCTGGCAGGCCGAAACTCCACCATCCTGCGGTCTGGTACAGACCATGCGTGGCTCCAGCGCGCTTCAGGGCCGCAACGCCGGCGTGCCGGAAGCGCGAGTCGCTGAGCGGCTCGCGGCCCTGCGCGCCTCGCTTCTGCCTGCTTACCCCTCAGTGCCCGCCATGTCGAAGAAGGTGCAGAGGGTTCTCTTGCCAGCACTACCGCTCCGGAACCCTGTTGGCGATTGCTATCGGTCAGCTGGCCAGACCAAGTGGCTGCAAGCTGGTGCCGTTGGCGGGAGAATGGCTACCACCCGCCCGGGAGCGCCAAATTGATCCGCACCACGCTTACGTGGTCAGCCCGGCGCTTTTGCAGCCCCACCCAGGGGCACGCTCCAAGCCTCTATCGCCAGTCACGAACCATCTGTTTCGCCCCGCCGGCGACAAGGCTTGCTCTTTAACACCGCTCACCCTTCAATAGCCTCTCCGTCCACAACCCTGAACGTGGGGAGTGGATCTGGGTTCACTGGATCTCAGCTCAACTGGACGCTCAAGCTGCACTGGATCGGCTGGCGGATGCCAAATGGCCAGCAAAGCTCACCGCTCCGGCAAGCATCAAGGTGGCTCCAGGCAGGCGCAGGGCTCCGCGGGGTTTCTCCAGCCAAGACCACTCCGGCGATGGCGCTGAAGCAGTGTGTGCTCAGCCGCTTGATCCGCAATCACAATGGACGAACGGCCCGTGAAGCGCCAGCGCCTCCATCTGGCTGACCATGCCGACCCCGCACCCATCAGACCGGCAGACGGCAAGCAGTAAGAGCCAGCCAATTGCCAACAGTGCTTTGCCTGGCCAGTGCTTGCCGCCCAGGTTCCAGCCGTTGAAGAGGCTGCCTTGCCTGGCCTGGAACAGGCCCGGGGTGAAGCAGCGGCAGGGCCACCGCCAGGTTGAACAAAACGCCACCCAGGCCCGGGCTGCCGCTGGCTTGAACGCCGAGCTTTGTCGAAGCTGGCTGCCACGCCCAGAGCACCGCCACAGCAGCATCCGGCCGTGCACCGGGGGCTCTGAACCAAGCTGGAGCCAGCCGGCGTCCCCCTCGTCCCAGCAGCAACGCCCCAGCACCAAACAGCGCCACACCGGCACTGGAGCCTGAGGGTGGGACGCTCGCCCAGCAGCCACCAGCCACTGAACAGCAGCACCAAGCGGTGAGAGGTTGATCAGTGGCAGAACCAGGCTGGAGCTCGCCGGCGGCCAGGGCGCGGCCAAATAGGGCCCAGAAGGCCACCGCATTAACCAGCCCACTGGGCCGCCAGGGCAAGCAAAACTGGGGCAGTCGGAGGGCTGGACCATCAGCCTGAAAGAAAACGGCAGGGTCAGTAGGGCCGAGACCAGGCAGCTCAGACCCATCACCAGGTTGGTGGGCCGCCAACTGCGGCGCAGCAAGCTGCGGTGGCGAGGTCACGGGCCGTTTCACATCCAAACGCAGGCCGTGAGCCCAGGGCAGAACCGGCAAGTAGGACACAACACAAGGCGGGTCCGGAGGGGAGCGAGCTGCTGGCGGTTGTTTAAGAATCTGTGGATTGCGGGCGATGTAGCACAGCGGTAGCGCACTTCCTTTCACACGGAAGGGGTCAACTGGTTGAAAATCCAGTATAATCGCCCATTGACATGGCTCAAAGGCCTTTCAATTCCGCGTTTCAGTTTGATCGCATAGAGCGAATAACAAAAGCGAGGAATCGAAGTTCTTTGAAAGAGCTTGTCTCTGGCATTGTTGGTTTTTTGATTTTTCCTCCTGGATCGTTGGCAAGCTTTGCCCAAACCATAATTCTCATTGAAATTTGTCAGTTACTCGCCAGGGTATTGTTGTCGGCCACGCTTTGTCAGTAACTTATTCCCCGTAACTTTTGCCGGAGACGATGCAAGCCGTGTTGTCAGCAGGTGCGAAATCAATCAAGAGATCGATGGCCGCTTGGGATGGTCCAACCCGCCCTTGGGCTGTAAAGGGATTGTGATCGGCCTCTTAGGCCCTAGGCGAATTGAACTTACTTCCGCGCCAGAATGATATAAAATGGCGTGGATAATAGCTATTGGGTAACAATACCAACAGCAGGCCGATCATCGGGCCAGCCATTTTGCGCAAATGCCTACAAGCCAGAACGGCAGGTTGAGCTCAGAAAGGCACCAGTGAGCCCACCTGGGGTGGCCACAAGCCAAGGGGGGAAGGATGAAGGCGGGAGAATGAATCTTTTAAAATGTCGCCGACCGTCATGACAAAGGAGCGCTGTTCTCCATTAAGGCGGATTGGGTCGGCCGTCCTCCAACCGCTTTTGTCATGGTTCCCAATGACGGTTGGTGAGGAGTGGCGAGCCGTTTCTTCCCGCTCAGGGAACAGGCCCGCGATCAGTGGCGCCAAAGGGCGTCCATCACCAGCTTCACGCCGGTCGCTTCAGCCAGGGGCTTCGGCGCAAAGGCGGCCAGCTCCAGCGCTCCAGCCTGAAGATCAAGGCCAGGGCTTGCGGCCTCCAGGGCGATTTCGGCACCCCGCTCCTGGCACTGACCTTGATCGCCTGCACCGCCGGGGTTGGGGCGGCGACAAGGGAGGGCGGCTTAAGCGCAGCAGCAGCGCGCGGCCTCGCCCCGACGTCTGGCCGTTGGCTCGCTGCTGGCCAGCTGCAAACAGGCCCTCGTGGCGTTTTTTTCGGCAGGCTGCCCGCGGTGGTAGCGGGCGATGGCTGCCTAACCAAATCAACCTGTTGCGGTCTGCGGATAAGCCAGCAGATCGCCGTGGCGGATCAAGGTTACCAGCTGTGCTTGTGATAGCCGTGAAATAGTTGATGTGCTGCCCGCAGGTGTGCAGCATCGCGGCAGGCCCCAGCAGTTTGACGGGCCTTTGCCCTGGTCGTGATGGAGCAAGCCTTGGCAACTGCTTCGGAGGGTGAGGGGCGTGGGCGGTACCCGGCTGGCCCTTGGCAGGTCGACGCGGAAGCGGCGGGCGAGATCTTCAACCAGTGCGTTGAACGCACGCTGCTCTGAAAGCCTGGAAAGCGATTTTCGACGAATCAGGCTCCAATGGCGGCGCAGCATCCCAGTCGAGATCCAGCCCCTCGCGCAGGCCCGGTCGCTTGATCAACCAGCTCCTTGAGCTTGAGCATTCCATCGCCTTCTGCAGGGCAACCAAGGGCACCGGGCACGATGATTTTCGGCCCGCGACGTTCATTGATCGCCGGGAATCGGCCCTGCGCTCGTCGAGGTCATGCCCACGCCAGTTGATTCCACCAGCTGATCGATCCGCTACGACTGACCTTGAAACCCCTGCAAGCCGCAGGGGTGGCCGCTCCTCTGGGACAGGCCGCGAGACGGCCCAGGTTGATCGCCCGTGCCGTCTGGTGGCCCACAGGAGCAACGGGCACTTCACCTGGCTTAAGCCCCCGCTGGACGCGGACGAACGGCGGCTCAAGGGACCCTGGATGAAAGGCCCGTAAAAAGGTCAGCAAGCGCCGGTGGCAAAGGGGGTCCTGGTCGACGAAATCCGATGCAATCGCACCGCTCCGACGCCCGGGGTGCTGGTGAGCTCGCGGGCATTCGCGCCCGTCAGCCAGGATCAGTTCGCGTGGAGCCCGCCGCCGATGTCGAGGATCAGGTGGCCTGATCACCGAAGGCCATGCCCCGAGACACTCCCCAAGATAAATCAGCCGGGCTTCTTCCGGAGCCGCTGACGCAGATCAACCTCAAGGCGTGCGGTCCTGCACCATCTGCAGGAAACTCGCGGCCGTTGGGCCGCCTCGCGCAACGGCGCTGGTGGCGGCGGTGAAAGATCTGCTCGCGCGCCATATGGCTGTCCGGCCAGCTCGCGGTAATGGGCCCAGGGCGAGCAGGGCGCCGCCTCGATCGGCCGCCGGGGTCAGCAGGCCCGTGTCGGGATCCCGTTCAACGACCAGCCGTGCACTGGATTTTTCTGCTTGAACACGCGAAACTGCGCAGGCCCGGATTCAAACTGCTTGCGAATCAGCAGGTGAAAATCGAGTTTGGGTGTGGCCGATGTCGATGGCCGCGCAATGGGCGCAGCGCCGCTGCCGGCTCCGGGAGGGCTTTGGGAGGGACTGGCATCCGATCGAAGGCCCGGGCGCAAAACGGCGTCAACTTTGCCACTCCAGAGCCAATTGGCAGCCACCCAAAGAACAGCCAGAAAAAACAGACCCCGCGAAAGCACAACTGGATCACACCGTGAGGCTTGAATGGCCTTGCCCCCCCACCTAATCTGCCGCGATGCAACAATCCGCGGCCCAACCCTGCGGGGTTGGGTCGCCCTGCTGCGCTGGCAGAAGCGCCAGTGGGTCGTCTCATCCTGTTGATCGCCGGGCTGGTCCTCTGGCTGCTGCCCGAGGGGCCTCCGGCGGCCGCCTCGTCGCTGATTGGTCTTGCGCCTCGCCGTCAGCGGTGCGCGGCTGTGTCGCCAACGACCGCTCTGGGACCGGCGCAATCGACCCTTTGGTGGAGCGCACCAAGGACCGACGACCCCTCGCCTGGTCGGCGTGAGTGGTGGCCAGCGCCGCCGTTTCTGCTCGTGCTTGCCTGCTGCTGGCCCTGCTGGTGGGTAGGGTGCTGCCCGGAAGAAGGGCGGGGGGCTGCCGTCTGCTGCTGGCCCTGGCGACCTTGCCGGCGGTGCTGCTCTATCCCTCTGCCAAACGCTGGTTGGCTTTCCCCCAGTTCTGCTGCCTTCTGCTGGGGTTGTCGCGGTGCTGATCCCTGGGCTGCGCCAACCGGTGTAGGTTTGCCGGTGGGCTGGCCCCTGGGAACTGGTCCTGGGCGGCCACATTGCTGTGGGACCTTCGGCCTTTGACACGGTGTACGCCAATGGCCGATCGGCGCGATGATGCCGCCCTGGGCCTTGCGCAGCAGGTCGCTCAGCCTCGGGGCTTGCGGCCCCTGCCGTCGTGGCGATGCTGTTACGGCCTGACGGCACTGTTTCTGGCGCTCGCCGCCCCTGTTGCAGGGGTGTCCCTGGCCCTTCTGGCCGCTCTGGGCCCTGGCGGCGAATCGGCATGCACAACAAACGGCCCGGTTTGTTTGCGGGGTCAGCCTGCCGCTGGCCTGGTCGCCGCCCTTCCACCGCCAGGTTCAGCTCGGTGGCCTGCTCTGGCTGGCCTGCTGCTTTGGAAAAGGGCCGCCATGAAGCGCCTCCTGGCCCCGCCCAGGCCGGTTCTGTCGCCGGCCGCCTTGCGGCCCGGTGAGCGGGTGGGGCTGGTCGCGGCAGTTCAGCCCTCGCGACCCCTGGCCGGCTGGAGCAGGGGGTGGGCCGTGCTTAGGGACTGGGGGCTTTGGGGTGGTGGAACGTCCCTTTGATCCCCGGCCCCGGCGTTGGGGCTACATGGCCGGAGGAACGACCAGCAAGCGCCGCGGCGATCTGGAGGCCCGGGCCCGCCTGCTGGCCTGTGTGGCGCGTGGTTGGGGGTCAAGCCCCGGCTGCTGGAGCAGCCCCTGCCCGAGCAGGCAGGCTGGTTGCCTGGTTTATTCCGAATGTCACCTCCTTGCTCTGGGCGCGCCTGGCGCTGGGGCTCGGCGGTGGCATCCACGGGCCCGATTGGTCACGGGCCTGGGCCAAGCGAGCCGGAAAGTGGGAGCCAGCAGCCGCTGCGGGCGTTGCTGTTTCGGTGAGACCGCTGCCGCCGTTTGCAAAAGGGCGAACCCTGGCCCAGGGCGGCGTGGCCGGAAGCCCCTGCCTGGTGCCAACCTCACGGTGGCGACCCACCTGCTCGGCACCCCCGTTTTCCCTGCCTCCTCTGGCGGGGGCCTGTGCTGATCCGGGAAGACGTGGGCGAGGCGCCCTACCGGAATCGGAGCGCCTTGCTCACCCACTGGGCGCCTCCTGCGCGCCTTGCAAAAACAGCTGGCTGGTCCTTGGCTTCGGCAGTTTTTCCTTGAGCTGCGCGATCCCGTCGAATCCAGCGACCGCCCAGCAAATCGCTTCAGCCTCGGAGCAGGTGCTGCCGCGAACGCAGCCTCCGCGACCTTGGCAATCCCGGTGGGGGGCAGGTTGCCGGGGGCCATGCCCCCAGGCAACGTTGGGCGCTGCCGCTGGGCCGGCTGGCGCCGCCTTGGATGGCGACAGCGGCCGCCTCAGCCTGAATTCCCTAACGCCTCCCGCTGGCCAGGACAGCGGCACACGTCCGAGATCGAATGGCGTGGTGATCCTGAGGTTTGGAAGCCGGAGCGGCCGTCACCCGAACGGGCCAGCCCAGCCGCTCGAACAGGGCGGCGTCATCGGTGAACGCTCCAGCCCTGCCCAAAGCGGCCCTGCAATGGGCCGAAAACGCACGCCCTCCACCGGAAAAGCCCTGGGGGTCTGGGCGGCCCCCAGAGCCCGGCCGCGATCCAAGGGTTTCCTCCACTTGGCTGCGCGCCATTCAGCCGCTTGAATCGTGTCGCTCCACCGGCGTGGCGGCCGATCAAACGGCCTTCGCCCGCCGCGCGGCTTCCCGCGCAGCGGCCGATCAGTTTCCGCTGGCCCAGGCAAGCGGGGCGCCATCGTGGATCAAGCACTGCCGGTCCGCTTCGGCGGGGCAGGCCGCGAGCCCCAGCCGCACGACTCCTGGGCGGCCTGGCGCCGCCAACGATCCAGCGCACCCGGCCGGTCCGCCTGCCGCTTGTCTGGCCATCAGGGCCTCACCACGGCTTCTGAATCCAACCGGTTGGCCCCACAATCCGATCCAGCGGATGGCACGGCAGGCCAGGGCCGCCTCCAGGCTCCAGGCCAGCCACGGCCGGCCCCGGCGAGCGGCACACAACTTGTGCTCTCGCGCCCCATGCCGACGTCCACTGCCGGCGGCGGCGATCAAGCAAATGCACAAGCGTCTCCCTGGGGCCGGAAAAGCCCGGTCGATCATACAATCAGCACGCGCAACGCCTGCCTGCCGCTTGCCCAGATGCGTGTTTTCTTTTTTTTTGATTCCCCGAGCGGCAGCGCGACCCAACTGCAAGCGAATGCCAGCGGTGGCCGCCACCGCCCTCCACCTCGCTGCCAACGGTGGCCAGGTGTCCCTGTCCGGCTGGGGCGGGGGCCGGCGGTCTGGGAAGCTGCTGCCGGCCGTCCGAGAAGGTGTTTGCCGTTCAGCTTTGAGTCCGGGGGTCAGCCCTGGCCGAGTGGGCCAGCTGCTCGTGCGGTGCGGGAGCCTGAACTTTCAGGCCTGGTAAATCAATCTGGCCCCCGTTGGCCCCTCGACCTGCCTGCTCTCCCTCACCCACATCCCCACCCCGGAATTGCCCGATCTGGCTTTTCCCGGCCACCACCAACTCACGCCCCAGGCCGCACAGGCTGCCTCCTGCGGCTGGCCGAAATCAAGCGCTGGAAGCCTGGCCTCCAGCCCGATCGAAGGTTGGCCGCCTGCAAGGCCGACGCCCTCCGGCTGCGCTGCCGAAATCTGACCTGGACGCCGCCACCGCAGCCCCTCCCCCACCGGGCCTGGTCCGCTGTGCTGCTGCCCCCAAACCCAGCGCCACAACCGGTGCTGACTGGCACCGCGGCCCAACTGGCAGGCCTTGCCGGAGCAGATCCGCTCGAAATTGGCCCTGATCCTGCGGGTGAGCCAGGCCAGCGCGGCAGCCCGGCGCAGCAGGCCGCCCAGGTGGCTGTCGCCGATGTGGTGGCTCAGCAGCGAATCCCCTGCTCAGCGAACTGGCCCTGCTGACCGCAACCCCCTGGTGGCGACTGGGTCGCAGCGGCGACAGCCCTGCCCGCGCGCCAGGGGGTAACAAGGTGTTGGTGAGGCCGGTTCCCATCGATCAGCTCGGGGTCAACCCGAAGGTGCTCAAAGCCCCGGGCTCGGTTAGCCGGCTCTCTGTTCCACGGCTTCTTCGTTTCAACGGCGTCCGCTGGATGCTCCCTTCCAAAACGTCCAACGCCGCTTTCAAGCCGCGGCCGCCAACGCGCCGTCGCCTGCGCCCGTCGCCCACCCTGGCTTGACAGCGCTGGTTTCATTGGCGAGCGTGTCAACCTCTCGGCGGCCTCGGCTACCGGAACTCGTCGAGGGCCTGTTTGATTGGGGCGATTCTACGGATGGTGGTTGATCACGATCAGCACATCGGCTACGGCGAGGTGAAATCCCCTCACCGCCGCCGTCGCGCCCGTGACCGTGTTCTCGATTGTCCGGCGGCCTGGTGGTGTTCAGCTCTCTCTCCATCCAGAGCCTGTTGGGTCTGAGGAGTCGGGTTACTTCCGCGCAATGCCGCGAAAACCGTTTTCCGCCGCTAACCTGCAACGAAGGAAAACCATAGTGATTCCTCTGCGGCTATGGCGCATCGGCCGTGAAATCGCCGAAACAACTGGCCCAGCGAAAGGCGTTCCGCTGATCCGTGATCGAAGATGGATCAGGGCTCAAGAAAGGGCGGCCGAGGCCCGGGGCATCGTTGTGCTGCATCCGATTGCACACCCTCGATGACCCTGGCTGAGGCGGGCATTCACGCGCTGCCGCAGCCTGGTTGAACCCTGCCCAGCCACACGCCGCCAATCTCTATGTGGTGCTCAAGTGCCCGCGGAATATGCCAAACCCGCCTGCGGCTGATTGCGCCGCTCCGTAGCCGAAGAAGCGGAACGCCAAGCTGCTCCAGGCCGTAGGCCGAAACCAGGTGGTGAGCCCCTATGTGGCGGGCGGGCGCAACCATGGCCCGCCACGGCCCTGCGCCCCTGGCGGTGCGCTTTCAGGATCTGCTCTCCTCTTCAGACTGCGAAGTGGAGGAATCCAGCTCAGTGAGGAATGGCGCCGCTATCTCGGCGACCTCAACGGCCGCAGCCTGGCGGAACTGGAGCTGGGGGGCGCTCCGGCGCCATGGTGCTGGCCGATTTCGCACCACCGCCCCCAAAGTCGGGAACCCTTACAGCTACCGCGGTGCCACCTACCAACCAGGAAGAGTCCGAAGCTGAATGCCAACCCCGGCGGTGAAGGTGCGCCTCGCCCCGGGCCAGAAATGCTGTGGTTGATGGGTAGCCAGGAGCAGCTGGGGAGCTTCAATCGCCAATCCTCGGCCAAGGCTCTCGTCGGCCGGTCGAGGCAATGGCGGGCCTGAGCCTCGGCGAGAGCGGGGCATCGATCGCGGGCGCCCAGTGCTTCGCCACCGATGTCCGCTCACGGCAGCCAATTCCCACTGCAGGGTCAGACGCCCTGGTCAACGGGGCGAGCCGTGCATCGGCGCGTGCCAAATCGCCTTGGCCCTGCGGCGACGGCGCTGAGGTGGTGGTCCAACTACGCCAATTCCGCCAGCGCCGCTGAGGCCGGGTCGCCGAGATCGAGCCGCCGCCGGCCGGGCCCATGCCCTCCAGGCGGACGTGTCCGAAGAAGGGCAAGGTGGAACGGGCCTGATCCAGGCCCGGTGCCGAGCGCTGCGGCCGACTCGACGTTGCTGGTCAACAACGCCGGCATCAACCCCCCGAATGGCCCTGCTCCTGCGCAATGAAGACGGGACTGGAAGGCGGTGATCGATCCACATCTCAACCGGACAGCGGTTTTTCTTCTCTGCACCCCGGGCTGCGAGCCGCAGCATGCTCAGGCCCGCCGACGGCCGACATCATCAACATCAACCTCGGTGCGCGCGAGGACAGGGCCTAACGCCGGCGCAGAACGAACTACAGCGCCGCCAAGGCTGGTGTGGTCGTTTCCCACCGCGCAGCAACGGCCGCCGAATTCCGCCAGCCGCGGCATCAAACCGTTAATGCCGTGGCGCCGGCTTTCATTGCCACCGAGATGACCGCAGGACCTGAATGTGGAGCCCCAATTCTCAAGGCCGATTCCCCCTCGGCCGGCTCGCCAGCCTGAAGGATGTGGCGCGGCGCCGTGGCGCTTTCTGGCCGC
>Ga0163217_1019414_pt1 | contig 13278 bp, 6 predicted proteins | sample SynspAceP_FD_185933 | JGI IMG/M metagenome (GOLD analysis project Ga0163217, IMG submission 185933) | Saline lake microbial communities from Ace Lake in Antarctica - Synechococcus sp. Ace-P (PacBio error correction) | ecosystem: Environmental > Aquatic > Non-marine Saline and Alkaline > Saline ...
AACTGAGCCCTGGCAACGTAATAGCCGCAAATGTCCATGGCATGTTTTGCCTAACCTTAAATTACCTAATTAAAGATGAGTGTTGGTCTATACAGAATGATACCGGCACAAATAATAAAGTTGATTTGAAATCAAGGGCATGATTTGAACAGTGTAGAATACGGCGGCGGTTATCCTAGTTGGTTCACAAGTGAAAAACCCAATTCACAATTATAGCCGATTTGTGCGACACTCGAAAAGCTAATAGCCGTTTCATTTCAGTTTATGTTGCCATGCGAGATATAGAGCCTAGATCGGCGACACAACCAGTGACAGCATGATTTTGTGGCAACAACAATGTTGCACCCATAGTGATAGGATAGAGGTCGAACAGGAATACGCAGTAGCCACGTAATTGAAACCTTCGTTGCGGTGCGGACAAGAAATATTACCGACTGTTTTTGAAGTGCTTGACTATACGCGTTGGTAACCAGCTATGCAGCGGGAATAAAATCGCGGTTTTTAACGCAATGCCAATGTATCATAAAATAAGTGCTGTTTTTCACAATTGGCATGCTTTGATGTATCGAATTCTATTGGCGATCGTCAGCGGTATTAGGTCCCGGTAAGCAGCAAAAAAAAGCCTACGCCAATGAGGAAAAATGTTGCGCCACAGTAACCTAGTATTAAATATGAAACGCAGCGGTCAGCGCTTTCCTATTCTTTGCCAATAATCTGAATTACGAGCATAAGAAGAATAACGACGAAATTTCTAAGAATTACGAAAGATTAATTGTCCCGTTAATGCAATGCCTAAAAGGCCTAATAGCCCTAATTAAATGCCGCATATGAACAGTGGGATCACACTCTTCTTTTCTATTTTCATATACAACGGAACCCGGACAATCTAGTTCTGATAGAGGGCGGTATTATTAGCAAGATAAAAGAACACGACCATAAGATCTTCTTCCGCTAACGTGAGCGCAACAAATGCATTCACAGGAATCAAATATTTAATATTCAATACCCCATGGCGGACGCCATCCCAACCTAATTCAAATAGATAAACGTGGCCTACCATCGAATTTACCTCGTAAGAATGTCAAGCTTAGTAATGGTTTAATGATATTAAACAAACCTAAGTGTTACATAACCAAGTTCCACTTTTTTCAGATTGGGATTTAATGCGGTTATTGGGGCTGACCATCAAAGGGATGGACAAAATCAGTGAAGATGGTAAGTTGTTCGCATTATTCTTTTTTCCCATCCCTAAGCCCCGAAAATTCATTTTCCTTCGACGGTGTTTATAAGCTTCTTTTTTATTGGATAACCAATGGCGAATCCCAAGCCGTTTTGGTGGCAACACCAACAAAGATAGCGGTCAGCATAAGACTTGTGGGAGATTGGGTTTGAATAAGACTGTATTTTTTCGCTACTAATTGGGCAACTGTGCTCCGGTTACTTTTACTAAACTCACATAAAATAAAATAACGGCGGTTTTTGAAACATCGATAATCCAGCTAATTTTTTGATCAGATTAGAGCGGGCTCATTAAAGGCTATAGAGACCCGACCATCAATTAAATGGCCAACCAATTATCCAATAGTATAATATGGTTCCCATTACAATGGTTCTCTAACATCCAATTCCTTCTGGTGCCACCCTTCGTGGCAAAGGTTGAAAAACACAACATCATAACGGAACGCCACATGTTGACACGCAGTACCACCGAGTCTCGATACTGAAATATCATGCGCCAAGAATGTTTTGTCCACGCAAACTATTGCCGTACTACTAAATCTTTGTACTGTAATCTCAGAAAATTTACCAGCCAAGACCCATCATGAGCAACCGCCCTTAACCACCGCCTATCATGCACGCCACCGCTTAAAACTTGCACAATACGTAGTATATATTCAGGAATAGTTGTAATTGAGCATCCAAGACCGTAGGTGAAGTGAAATAAGTAAAATAAAGCAGAACTAAAATTATTCACAGGGCTTGGAAACCCACCAAGCCCACGGCGTATAATCCATGATTGCACATATAAGTTGCGAATAAGACAATGATGGGAAGCAGGCCACTTAGTGACGACTCATTAAATTGAGGATCATTATGCTTCATTGGATACCTTCTTTTTTAATGGGCTGTAGTTTTTTTTCTTGAACGCTAGCTTCAACTGTTAAGCACTTACCAAGTGATTTTTCTTGCAGTAAGTGCAAACCTGTCACCTTTTCTCTCCCGCCTAAGGTATCAAAGCTCTTTGGTGTAACTTGCTAGCACAGCTGTTACATTTTGGCTAGTATTTTGGCACACCTGTTCCTCTTTCTTTGTTCCTTTTTCTCAATGTAATCTTGCGGCAAATTACTTGCATGTGTGGGCACCTGTTAGCATCAACCTTTAATTCAGCATATGCTCATTATGCGTCGCCATATAGAATACGTTGAAGATTCATCTCATTTTACAGACGCTAATGATCTTCAAGCGGAGCAGTTTCCGTGATTTTGTTTTGTGTGTGAGACGAGTTTTTCGTTTTGACCATCTTTTCTTATTGCGCTTAAAAGTATACTAACATGGGGGGCGAAACGGTGATATGCCCGTTCGCTACTGCGGCCTCAGTCATGTCATCATGGTTGCGTCCCCTAAATTAAACACACAATATAGACCGGCGACCACACAACTGTATAAGCAAGATAACATTGAATTAGAGCAAACGGTGACGGGTCTTTTGTTATAGACATGCCAAAGAGCCCAATGACCAAAGAAAACGGAGATTACTAATTTTTGACGACAGGCTCATTCGCGTTTCCCACTCTATCGCTGTTGTCAAAACTCACTGATAGTATTTTTGATATAATGTTTGAAGCCCAGCGCCAGCGCGTTTATTTTTGCTTTAGTGATGAGCGTTACGAAAAAATCAGGAACCTTGGTAAACACAGCAATAAAAATATTAACACAAGTTTAAGCCAATGAACATCTAAATAGAGTGCGGCCATTGACAGGGCGATCCTTTGAATTTATTAAAACGAGCTATTGAGGAAGTTGTCGGTTTATTGCACAGCATGTAATCTAGCCATATAAGTATCAGGAGTGCGGGTATTAAACCGAACAGCCCTCAAAACAAGCCACAGAAAGCTAAGCCAAATCCATTGAGCATACAAAGCTCAGAAGATTGTTCGGATAAGCAATCTTGGTCTCCTTTTGTGCTTGTTATTTACTTGGGAGTTTTCGTCGCTACTTTTTTTCATCCATCTAAACTACTCCTCCTTGCCTCTATTGTGCTATTGTTGGCCAAGAATTTAACCTCTTTCCTTACTCATATCTATAAATGCAGCAATAGCCCACAAAGTTGAAGTAAGCGAATAAGTAATGAACATGTCTTAAGTAAAGTCCAATGGCGTCCTGACAAGAACGCAAAATAGCCACTAGTAACACGGCTTTTTGGTACCCAGACGCAAAATAAAACATTTTACAGCTAAGAATACGGGGGTCCAACTACCACGGCTTTTGACCTAATAATGCCTTGGTAGTTTTTTGCTAAGACCCTAAAAGGCCATTGGCACACTCAGAATGGGCTTTAATGCTGCTTATTACGAGGTAAAAGTAATCCGCCCTTATTGGTTAATAGTGGGCTCTATCCTCTGTTTTTTACTGAATAAATTGGTTTTGCATGGATAGTTAATACAAAAAATATAGTACCACCTTGGGCGAGGTCCTTGAGCACCTTTGTTTTCACTTGATTGGAGTTCGCTGCAACCATAGAGTGTTATGATCCGACACACGCTAGGTACTGGCTGGAATAGCCAGGTGTAAGTGTTATCTGACCACTTAAATGCGTAAAAGTACTTTTTTGCCAACAGTCGGTTTGTTCGAATTTCAGGAATACATTCAAATAGTAAATTATATAGGAGTCGATTGCTAACTAGGCCGTTTTTATTCATTCCAGTATCTGAGTGTTTACATGTATTTGGATACCACAATTTTTATCAACATAATTGGCTGAGGATTTTAACCAGACTGATAGTAACCGAAAAAGGTGGGAAAAATTTGCCTCTTTGATTCTATTCCCGCAGCATGGCGTTAAGTTACCAACCAGAGAGAAATAACAACGGAAATACCCCGAAAGTTACCATCAGGGGTTCGTAGTGCCGGACAACAACAACCAAACGATGGACTAATATCACGCCTAGTCCCCTAAATATAACTCAAAATCTTATCTCCTTAGTCAATGTCAAGGATATGGGTGTTGTTAAAAACAGAAATGACACAAGTTCCATAAAAACTAGGTATTTTTATTTTTACTTAATAACGTTAATTTTACAATTGTTTTAACGCTAACACAATAAGCGAAAACTAAAAGTTGGTTTTTTATTAATAATTTTAGTTCTAAAAACCCGTTTTCGATTCGTTTATACTCACTATAAAACTACTAAACAAATACCAAAAATGAATTAAATTATTACCGGACTGTATACGCTTGGGGGCTGCTGGCTACTTGTTTTTTCCTAGCTTTGTCTATCAAGTTTACTCAAGTTCAGAAGAGAGCAATGTAATTAGCTTAGGTTTTGATGGTAATATAGACCTTTTTTTTGCAAAAGCGACAAGAAGCACATGCCCTAACTTCACTGCATACACGCCAATTTTGTTTTAATTTCTTTTTGTTTGATAGCCGAAATGCACGTCACAAGCTGATGTTTTTTTTGCACGTTTTGGGCGGGCATTATAATTGGTATAATGGGGACCCCGCATTGCCCCATGCCCTATGGCTTGTCCAACAAATTTTCAGAGCCGCAAGTTTGGGGACGTTATTAAGCGTACGTTGGTTACTTTTTACTTTGTGTTTATTGCCTTGTCTTTTTGTGGACTTTGTTTATGGGTAAGCGGCGAAGTTTTCTTCTAGCAGAAACATAATCTCTACATAACAAAAGGCACGAAACTGCGAAATGGCCAAAGGGAGGTTAACCTGGTTGGTTTTTGCCCTTTAGGTTGGAACTTTCAAGCTAGGGAATTAATTTTTGTTGCCTCTAGTTAAGGCGTCTTTTACTGCTTTATTTTATTTCATAGCCTGAACTGCCTATTTCGATCCGTCCTGGGTTTTTTTTAGCTTCAGGGACAAACCCCTTTCAAGATTCGACAATGCAATAAACCATTTTTTCCCAAATCGGCGTCAGTACTTTGACATTCTCGGCAAGTTGGAATTTTCGTTCGAAGTTTCTTTCTGAATGCCTTTATGCAAAAACTTTGGGGCCTTTGTCGGATGGTTTGTTCTTTTTGCTGCCGGCTAATATGAGTGTGTTTTCCCAAACCTCAATAAGCAACATTCTCTTTCGGCAAAGCCAGCACAGCATCTGTATTCTGTATTTATCGTCCTTCGGAGGCATTCGAATATTGTACGGAGGATAAGTGTTTTTGTTTTTTCATTCCTTGCTGCAGCATCATATGATGCCAAGTGGTCTGAACCATGAATGAAAGGTATAGTGGAGGATAGATCGATAGTACATAGTCCATATCCTTTTAACTTTTAAGCAATATGTTTTAATTTAAAAGTGCCCCGATTATTCGGCGGCGGTTCTGTGACCTTTCGGCGTCCACATTATTACTATGATCTTAACGGACCTGAACGTTTTTCAAGAATAAAACTGTATTTTTTTTAATAAAATTAATTTATTAATAAATAAAAAAATCAATTTACTTTACATTTCCCTCTCTGGTTTAGTCTTTTTTTTAATATTAATTTTTCGCCGCGTTTAATTTCTCCGCGTAGCTCATCTTTCTGTGCTTTTTTTTATTCAAGTCGAATTTCTTCTGCAATTCACTTCTTCTATACCACGCAAGAGAAAGTTCCACTGCCCGATGATAGGCGTCATAGGGAACAATGCCGGATATCGAAATTAAAGGCGCTTCTTGGGCTTTCCTTTTTCAATCGGCACGAAGTTCCACGAATTTGGAAGTATCCCAAGTTTTGGTTATGAAAGGGCTTAGGCCTGGGCCCATTTTGGATAATGTAAGTCGGAGGATTCCTTAATTTTGATTTCAACGGCTTTTTTTGTCGTAACCCGCGGTTGCTCTGCTAAAATATCAATGCCCCGCCTTGACGAACTCCAGCCGAAGGCATGTCAAATACCAAGGTAATCAACAACTAATACTTTACCCGGGGGCTCCGCCAAATTTCCATAGCCTTAAGCCGCCCAAAAATCGCGTATATGGGGTTCCCCGGTAATAAAAAGCCGGGCTTCCTTTTGGGCTCCCTTAGTCCGTTTCAGAGTAAAGAGGTCCTCAACACCCTGCTTTGAAGAAAGCACTATGATTGAGTTGGTTTTTTTCCTAAATTCGGGGTTGTAAATCCGAGCTCCATTTTGCCCATGGCGTTTGGGTAAGGTGGTGGACCCAGGACTGCTTCTGCATACTCAGGTGCTCCAAGATTTTTTAAAAGGGGTTTTTTTGTTTGGGCTGGGCACAGAGTTTAGAAATAGGTGCCTGGTGGGTGGCGTTTCTGGTGGAGGCATAATAAATGCCGCCGCGAACTCGCCCGACCGCACTTTTATTTGCGAATGTAATACTCTCTGGGTAAAATTACCAAAAAAGAACCGAGCAATTTTCCTTTTCCATAATTTTTTGCGTAATGAACGCGGTCTTTTTGTAATAACATGACAGTTGCTACTTTTCAGCGCGTAAAACTGTTCTGAACTGGCTAAAGGCTCCCAGCAAAATAAACTCTGCAATAAGGTGGTAACTTAAAGGCCAAACATTGTTCAATAATTTGCAGCCATTTCTTTAAGTTATAGGCTGTTTTGATACGCGCAAACTTCGTTGTATAAAGCCAGTTGGGAGTGAATGTTCTGTTTTGCGGTTTGTAGAGCAGTGGAGGGCGGTTGTTGTGGGTAGTATTCGATCAATTGATCGCAATAAGGCCCGTAAATACTCGTTTGCCCACTTGAATAGAGAGCAAATGCCAGCTTGCTTTGCGGCCAATTAAGGCATATTATTTGGGGTTTGCAGATGAAAAAGTCGAACACTGATTGATAAGAGAGAGAGATAGAGTGTATATATATGAAAGTCTGTGTTGCCGTTTCGCCTCTTTGTACATTGTATTTTGTTTTTGCTGAGAGGTAAACGTAGCTGGGACCGCGTAAATGGTTTTTTTCAAAAAGAGCGTGATGTTTCAGCGTTACTAAAAAATGTGTATCTTTTTTATTAGTTACTGATCGTAGTTTTTATCCTGAAGATATAAGCCTGCACAACCTCGGACTATTTTATGCCTTGTTTTCCACTTAAAAAGGGATATATAATTAGATAGATACAGATTGAACGTGAGATAGATATAGATAGTTAAAAATTATCATAATCTGTTGTTATTCATAGATGATATTTAGAGAGGTGCGTCAAGAGATAAGTTGTGGCCAACCCTTAAAAAATTTATATGGAATACTTGTCCTTTGGGGATTATTGATCTAGTCACACATATATATGGGTTTCAATTTCCCCTTTCCTATTTGATAAACGAATAGCTATTAAGTTTATTGTAGTCATTTTTCATTCTTTGCTAATTTTCTGTGACCACTGTTTGAAGAGACCCTTGTGCATTGTAGGACTTGGGGTTTTGCAATTAACTTGAGCCTGAAAAGTCAGCCTAGTTTGCCGTTTGGCCTTTAAGAAATCAGGATCGGTCCCTAAAAAATACTTTTCTTTTTGGGTGAATATAGATGCCAATGTTTGGTTAAGAGGGCATGCAGTCCTTTCGTATAGAGTATATATAGATATGATAAGCGTTTGGCAGTTAATCAACCAACAATGGGGACAAGCATCAATGACAGTGACCGGTTTGGGTGGATGTTAAAGCATGTTTTAGTGGGGTGGGAACAACCAAATTTATTTTATTCAGGGTTACGCATGCATTCAACTTTAAAAATATCTATATTTTAGGTCAGCTAAGTATAAAAATTGATTTTTTATTTTATTTGTGACGCCGGATTTTTAATACTCCAATTAGCGTGTCTAAATGAGAGGTTTCTGGCTTGTAGCAGCAAATTAAGTGGAATATAACAGGTTCGGCAGATTGCATTTTTCAATTCTTCCAAATCTTGAACAGCAGCTGCAAGCGCTGTTTTTCAACTCCCCTCTTTCGCCCACGTTTTTTTGTGCCATAGCTTAATACCTTTGCTATATACGCTCCAGCCGTTAACTGGTAGAAAATTGGTCCGGCTTTCTTTGCGTTCGGCTAATTTTGCTTCTTAACTCGGCCAAAAAAGGTCATGGTTGGGCCGGTTTCACTATTGAACAGCAAGTTTGCTTAGCAACCGGTGTGGCAAGTTGGGACCATTAAGGTTTTAGCCCAGAAATTTAACAAGAGAATCCTTTGATCACAATCAGCTGAATATCGGACTAAGTCCCTTAGGGTAATTGCCCAGAGGTTTTCCGCCTTTCCATCCATAAACGTTGGTTTTGGGAAACGGTTGAAAAAGTGGGTGACTTTGGCCTGACTCTTTATGGGTTTTTTTGAGCTAATGCTTCTTGATCATTAACCTTTGCATCAAGACACGTCCTGAATTGGGAATCTTGTACTCTTACAAGCGGGTTATAATATTATTCCATATTTTTGTTACCCATCGCTAATTGCTTCGTATATGTCATGTCGTTTTTGTGTTTTTCCCATTTTACTTCCTAAAATTGAGTCAATTGCCGCTTAAGGTGAGCCATTTTCTTTCTTTGAAAGTGGATAGCCCAAGCTTTAAGTTCAGGTATATCTATATCGCTTTTTAATGGAAAACCGATGCCGCTAAATGGGCTCCATCAACAATCGGCTTTGCTTATAAACGTCCCGCAAAATCGCTGCATTTTTTAACCTGCGCCGCCAAGACGCAAATAGGGGGGACATTACAACTGCTTCTTTTACCGCGGTAAGTTGCGCATATCATAGCCTTTGCGAACACCGTGCTTGGTTTCATTACAGTTTTCAAGACATCCCTCTCCAGCACCAAGTGGACTGAACTTTTTTTTTACCGCGTCGATGGACCTTGCCATGCCGTTTTTTTGAGTGCGCGTTTGTCGGACCAGGTATAATTAGATACAGGTTTTGACTTAGGTCATACTTTTTGGGCAGTTTCTTCATTAAAAAACTATTCAATGCAGATAACAACCGCACACATGATTGGCAGTTCGATTGTTAATCATTGCTCACAAGTCTTTGATTAAATTTGGGTTGGATAGTGCACGGGCTGTTTGATTCGATAATTTTATCTGCACCCTTTTCGAGAATTTTACTGCGTCCTTTAACCTGACGTTGATGCCTGGCCAGCAACGCAAAAGGGGAAATCAAATCGACTTGCGCATTTTAAGTCCACCCACTTTTTTTCGACTACCGCGGCCGGTCGCGTTGAAGCCGTAAAATATCATAACAAATTATTCCAGTTCAATCAGCAACAGCTTTCGGCATAATACGCTTTGCTAGTGTTGGTGGACAGATGTCCACCCAATAATTTGTGAGTTTTAAAACGAAATTTGAACCCCCTTCTTTAATACGCACAACCCCGTCTTTTTACCGTGAGGCATGGGCATTTTGTCGTTTACCTTCTAACATTGGGTTCCACCTAGGTCATGCGTTTGATTTTGATAATGGTTTTTTTAAAATTTTTAGTCTTGGGACGTGTATATTGTATTTTTCCATAAATTTACAGGTCCCCTGACATAAGGCATACACTTCCATATAATTAATTTTCTGCTTAAAATAAGATTGATAGAAATTCAGGCAGGAAATGGAAGCTACCATAAAACATATTTGGGCGAATTTAAACGGGGGCTGCCCTAAATATACAGTAGATCCTCCAAAATTAAGAACCTAAAAAACTAACATCAACAATAAATTTAGAAGCAGGAAGACATTTGCTTTATTCTGTCAATGCATGTTATTTTCATGATGGGGGTGTTTATTAGTTTAAGATTCTTCGTATGAAGTTAGAAAAAGTTGCTACATAAGAGTTCCAGATTTTTTGCATTAGTCATGGTTCCAAGTTCATTTCACAGAGGAATCTTGTGGGTTTTTAAGGTGGTGGTTTGTTGGAATATCGAAGTTCCTTCTTACATACGTGAGTCATTTTTTTGAAGTTTTATTGGGAAGTTGGCCCGATTTGATAGGCGCAAAGGAACGGGTAATTTTACGATTGCAGTATGCAACATCCCCTGACTTGCCATTAAATTTTTTTGTTTTTAACGTACAGGGCCTTTGAACAAACTACCACTGGAATATAAATGCGAAGAGGTAGCTTATTGGGAGGACGGAATTTGCCGTTGGTTTTTTACAAGTGCGTTTATATCAAGAATAGTTTGAGTAGAAAATCAAGCTCGCCTTTTGAGTATATTGGCAAAACAATGCGCTTTCGACAAAAGCAGAGTCCCTTTGCCCTGGGTGCTACTTAAAATAATTAATACAGCTTAATATGGGAGAACTGTTTTTGGGAATGGAATTTATCGTCCCTCATAATTTTAACAAGAAAAAACCCTAACTCATTTTGTAGCGTGCAAACAGATAATCAAACCGCAAGAAATTTTAGCTTAGAGAGCGCTGCCCCTGAAAAGACCGGATAAAACAATTAGAAGAAAATACTTTCGGGCGATAAATGGGGAACAAGATCCATGGCTCAATGCCAAGTTTTGTTCAAGCATTCTTTTATTTCGCAGCATATTTCCCAGATAACCGTAGTGGGCTCCTCCCCTAGTTTTAATTTTTCCTAGCCTTGGTGCTTTTTTCGAGCCACTATAAGACCCTATATCAGGGGAGGGACTTTCTTGACGTATTTAGAGATTACAGCCCCGAATGTATAATGGGGCGTGAATGATCGCCGCGCTGTAACAGTGGCAGTCGGGGCAAGGTTCACCGGCCAGCCCAAGCGCATGCTAACCCCCTGCTGGCATTATGGGAAAATTGTTTTAAAGAAGCAGCAACAGAAAGTTGGTAATCCTGGAATGACTATTGGCGAAAACCCAATCAAAAAACTGTATAAAAGAATCCACGCCGCTCCACCGCGTAAATTTTATAAATTGTTTTTACGGCGGTTAATTGGACGGAGAAAATGCTAAAAGTTTTCGCCTTATTGTCAGCTGGACCACCCCTGTTGGGGTTTACTTTTTCATAATTCAAGAGGCGGAGATGTCAGACTTTAGGTCCATTGAAGGTCTAAGGGTCTTAATCTGTTTAATCGTTTCTATTGTCGGGCGTTTGTTCTGAGTTTGTTTGAGTCGCTGGCTGAGTTTGAACAAAGACCACAGTGAGCACCTAAGCGACAGGAGATAAAGTCGTGTTGTATACCGGGACGGCATATAATTGACGGCCACAAGCTGCAGATAAAACATATTTCGGTAATGGTTCCAAGCTGAATGTGATTTATTTTTCAAATAATCTGCGTCTGCCCCTTTACTCCGATTAGAACAGGTATTAAAACAACTTTATACCAATTGATTGGTATTTTAGTTTATTTATTGACGGTGGTGAAAGAGTGGGGAAGCTAAAACAGTTATACGAGGTTTGCCTATTCAGTATGATATTTTACTTCAATTTTGCGTTAGGATTCCGAAATGACTGTTAATAACTAGCAATTATTGCCTTAAATTTTTTGACAATCATTGGTCATGTTTTATTTCTCGCAGAGAGCTAAAATTTGTGTATACATTAAATAAGACCTCATTATCAATTTTGATCTGCCTTCCATTCAAGCGCATCAAAATTAACATTTTTCAAATTCTGGCCAATAACAAAAGAATCAGAGCACTTAAATTGCCTGTATGAATCGACTACTTCTAAATTGTAGACCCATTTCAAAATATTTACTATCGCAATTTAGTACCAATTGGGGTACCCATATCCTAAAATAACAGCTCTTCAAGCTCACTTAAAAGCGTTTTTTTATTTCGCGATGGTTTGTGGGACAGAGAAAATAAGTCAAATCCCCGATATAATTCCAGTGTTCTTACTCTGAGTTTTATCACTTTAATTTATTAGTTTTAATCCTATTTTCCACAACCATTTGACTTAAATTAAGTTTTGGTTCCTTTGTAAGGGCCATTAATCTATACGAAAAAAACTAGTAACTTGCATATAAGCTTACGATAATTAATCAAGTTTAGTTTTCCGTTATATTCTTAACGCTACATATATTTTTGGTAAGGTTATTTAATTATACTTACCAAAACCCTTCTTTTAGGTTATTGAGCACAAGAACAGTCCCGCCGTTAAAAATGGGTGGTTTTTTGGAAGCCTAATCGAACTGGTTCGGATTCATATACGGTTTAATTTATAGAATTAATTTTTCGCAATACAGTTTTTCTTTTTAATTGCGTTGAAAAATCGAATTAACCGGTCTTATTACCTGCGGCAAATGAGGATTTTTTATGGAGTTTCAAGAGTCTAATATTAAATAATTACCAGCAAGAATTAACTATTTGCACTGGACGGTTAATCTGGCCATTGTTAAATTGCAGGTTTATTGTGAATCATGCGATGACATGAAAAAAATTATTCTTTGATGGCAGTGGAAGTCTTACGCGCATTGATGGTTAGGCAATTCAATTGCTTACTCAGTGATTGTCTATGTTTGGCACAAAAAAAATCTTTACTCTGGGGAAAGAGCCAATCATCAATTTATTTATCAAAGTGGGTTAACAAGCTTTGGTATGATGGGTTTTGGCTTTTTTAGTGAAAATATAACCACAAATTTTTACTAAATTACCAAACTTAACTGGTTTTTTATTTTTATGTAAATTCGTAAAAGGGAAAAACAAAAATGAGCAAAATTTTGGTTGTTAGATGAAATTCTAACTCAATCCGAGGACATGGTTGAGTTTTTTACCTCTTTAAAAAGTGAGGTTTCCGAAACCCAAAGAGGCGAAAGGATGGCCCTTGAGGTTAAAATAAAGGCCAAGCAGGCCGTTTTGAAATTTGTTATTTCTGAATATCAACATGCCGAATATGGACGGTATACTCTTTGTACCGAAGTTTACGGAAACTACAAGCTTTAATTTCCCTCCCTATTTTAATGCTAACCACTGAAGTTTTCCTCCGATGTGAAAAGAAATGCGTAGGAAATCAAAACAAGACTGGCGACATTTGTTATGTCCTATTCACCCGCGTCAAAGGGTTTCAAGAGGCTGGACTCCATTAATTCAAGGTCCTTCAATCAACTCTCTTCAAGAAAACTAGGAATAAATTGGACAGATCGACTCAATAGCCTTACCTCACAACACGTTTTAATGGTAGCCAGTAACTTCTCTCTCTGGATTAATGGTGCTTAACCGTCGCAACCTGTTGCG
>Ga0163217_1035461_pt1 | contig 13278 bp, 16 predicted proteins | sample SynspAceP_FD_185933 | JGI IMG/M metagenome (GOLD analysis project Ga0163217, IMG submission 185933) | Saline lake microbial communities from Ace Lake in Antarctica - Synechococcus sp. Ace-P (PacBio error correction) | ecosystem: Environmental > Aquatic > Non-marine Saline and Alkaline > Saline ...
AAGAAGAAGGAGATAAAACCAATTCACTGCCCAGGGCCCGGAGGTTTTTGCCCCCGTTTGGGGGGGATCCGTGGGGCCCCGGAAAAGCGCTTTGGCGTCGCCTGGGGTTTCCCCCTGCAAAAAAAAAAGCCGGGCCTGCAAATCCCCTTCGTAAGCCCCTGGCCGCGCAACTTGGGTGGCATCCAAAACAGATGACCGGTCCAAAGCCGCCGCGGGGCCCCGCGGGTTAAGTGGTGGAATCAGCACGGTTTTGGTTGCGCAAAAGGGATTTCCTGGCGAAAGTAACGGCGTGAAAATAGTCCCCGTTCCTGACCGCCGAGCTGGCCAGCTGGGGCTTCGAATGGCCCGCCAATGGCCCTCGCACAACTCAAGCCGATTCGGTTTCCCTCCCAACCGGCTGGTCCCATCAGGTTTTGCAGATGTAGAGCGGGACCCCCGGCTGGCGTCTGATTCGCCTGGACCAGTCCCGGACCAACAGCTTGCGGCAAACACGAGGTGTAGAGGCCTGCCCGGGCCCAGCACAATCCACTCAGCGTTGGGGCGATGGCTTCCAATCGGCCCGGGGCAGGGCCCTGGCGGCCGTCCTCGGGGTGCAGCCCAGCCGCACGAATCGGGCTGTGCCCTGACCGATCGACGAAATTCAACCTTCAAGCCGTCCCGCCCCGTTCTCGGAGTTTCGCCCAGAAGCCGCCACATCGGCCGTGGTGGCTGCACCACCTGGCCCTGCACCGCCAGCAACCCGCGCTGCGGTGATCGCCGATTTCGAAGGCTGCCGGTGGATCGCGGGTGAGAGCTGTGAGAGAGATTTGCCGAAGCTGTCGGCCCTCGACGCCGCTACCGCCTTTGAAGCGTACGAAACAGGCGGTGAGGCAGGGGCTCTTCCCGGCCAGGCCGCCCCGCAATTGCGGATGTCGCCGGGTGGCCTCACCCCCCAGCCCCGTCCCTGAAAGCACGCCGCTGCTGCCGGCCGTCATCGGCCCACCGTCACAATCGCTGTGATGTTGCTGCTGTAGCGCTTGAGCCACTGAGTCAGGTGGCAAGGCCGGTGCCGCACTGATCGCGACCAACATTGGGGCCGCGGTGAGGGCGACGCCTGGGCAACAGGGCATCCACCAGCACGGTGCCCTTTTCTGGAGCCAGTGGCCTTGCTGGATCGAAATCAAAGCTGCGGCTTTGTCCCCAGATCACCAGCCCGGCTCGGCCACCAGCACAGCGGACCGGTGACACCCCGCGGCAACACCTCGGGACTGGTGACAGAACCCAATTGAGTGTTCCAGCGACCAGTAGTCGGCTTGAGATCGCGAGATGGCGGCCTTCCAGCAGGGCCCGAAAAGCAGCCCCCCAGGCCGTGAAGGTTGAGCAATCCAGCGCTCACCACCAGACCCAGGCGCAGCCCAGCGCCACGGCCGCGGGCGTGAGCGCTCCAACCAGATCCTGTGGACGCTGGTCGCCACGTCCCATCCAACGGGACCGGCCGCAGGCCGCCGGCCACTGCAAGGCGTCGGCGGGGGTGGGGGCGCTGGGGGTTCCAAACCGACAGGGCGTCCACGCCACAGCACGGAGTCCCATGAACTGTACGGAGAACAACTGAAAGCAAGTTTGGACTCTTCCCCTGCCATGCAGCAGGCCAGCCGGTACTGGAACTTGTGGCAAAACATCAAGCATGCGCTGGGGCAGCAAACTCGGTGCTCGATGGCCTCAGTCTGACGCTTAAGAAGGGAAGCGGCTGGGCGGGGTGGGCCCTCTTCAGGAACCGGTAAATCACCGTGCTACGAAATCTCGCTGGCCTGCTGCTGCCAGCGAAGGGTGAGCTGCGGATCAACGAATCGCCCAGCGCTACCTGCGCATCGACCAGCCCCGCGCCGATGTGCGCCTGGTGTTTCCAGAACCCGGCCCTGCTCGGTTCGCTCACTGGTGGGCAGAAACGTCGGCTTTCTGCGCTCTATCGCGCCACAGCCCGGCATGCCGGAACGCGAGATTCCGCTCCAGGGTTCAAGAAGGCGCCTGGAGGCCGTGGGTCTGCTCGGCATCGAAGACCAGCTACCCGGAGAGCTCGCGCGCGCAAATGCAAAGACAACGGGTGAGCTTCGCTCGGGCCCCTGATCGACGAACCCAGCCAGTCGTCTGGCCAGCACCCCCTGCTGCTCTTTCTGATGAAACCGACCGCCGGCCTCGATCCGGTGGCGCTTGCAGCCCCCTCATCGAGGATCTGATCGCAACCACCATCCCATGGCGGGGGGCTTGCTCGCGTGGTCGGTCAGCCACGGTGATGAGCACGATCCTGCGCCTCCGCCCAGGCGGGTGCGATTGCCTCTAACGACGGCCACCTGCCATGGTGCGGGGGCAATTGAAGGAGTTCGAGCAACGGCCAACCTATGTGCCCAGTCAGAATGCGGTAGCCTGCAGGGGCCCGATGCAACCGACGGAACTAGAAGCGTCATGCGTCGTAGCGTCCCGTGAGGCCCTTGGTTGGTTCCTCTTGCTGCTTGGAGCCATTGCCGCTGGCTTAGGCCTGTGGTTCTGGTTCGGGGGATTTTCACTCAGTAGACAAACTGGATCATCAAGGCGACCTTCGCCGATGCCGCAGGCCTGGCCGATCGCTCGCGCGTTTTTTACCGCGCGTCCAGTGGGCAGCGTCAAAGCATCGAAACCACCCTCGCAGGCCGTGTGGCGGAACTGGAATCAGTGATCCCAATCTGCAGTTGGCCAAGGCCGACGTGGCCCAGGCGAGACCGGTTCGCTTGCTGGAGGCCGATTGCCCAGGTTGGCCCTGATCAGCAGGGGCAATCCCGCTGCCTCAAGAACGCTCCCCGCCCGGTGGGCCAAATGTGACTGTGACTAAGGACCTGATGTCTGCGCCGGTGGCGAACTCCAGGGTGTGAGCCGCCAGCTTGAATAAACAGCGTCACGAATTTGAATGCAGCAACTGCCTCCAGGCCATCGCGAACAGGATCCTGCCCCAGTTGCCAGCACCACCACCCGCAGTTTTTGACGGCCACCCTCAAGGAAGCCAACCTCTTCCTCAAGGAGCCCAGCGACTGGTCAGGGAGCTGAATGCGGCGGTCGTAAAGCCGATTCCGATCCTGGCCACCTCATATGCGGCCAGTGCCGATGTCCTGCCGCTGCCGGTCGCAAATGTCCGCAACTCAACCGCCACCATCGAGACCCCCAAGACCCTGGCCGAATCAAGAACCACAGTGATCAACGCCCAGCTGCACCGCCCGGTCGATGCGCGTCGCGACGTCAGCAAGCTCACCAGCGACCCCATTCATGATGGGGTGCGCAGCGTGCGATCGGACTGGCCAGCTGTTCCGACGAGATTCTATCCACCGCCCCCAACGGGAACTGGCCGCCGACCAAGGCCCGGCAAGACCAGCAGGGCCAGGACAAACAAAGCAAGCCGCCACAGCGCCAGGTTGCTCCCTAACGGCCGGGCCCGGCTTCAGCCCCGGCCCGGCTTCAGTGCCATTCGAGAGCGGTCGAGGCGATGGGCGTCGACGCCTTGTCGCTGGCTTTGGGCAGCTGCACGTACTTGCCGCCGGCTGCTTCAGCAGGTCCTTGCGCCATGCCGCTCCGATGAACTTGCGCTCGGTGTCGATCCCGCACCTTGCTCCCCAGGGCTCCGGTAGCGGCCGCCACCCGGGAATCACCTCTCTTGAGGTCCAACTGGCTCCTCGCCTTCAGGGGCGGGCTGGCCCAGGGATCGCGCGAGGGGCACGTTGCCGCGCCCCAATCGGTGGATCGCCACCGACCAACTTGGCCCATGTCACCGCTGGCAAGGGCATTGGCGCGACCCGGTGCTGCCTGGTGAAGCCGTGGGTCCAGGGTGACCGCCGCACAAGGCAATCTGCTCGAGCGGCGACGGGGCGGCGGTTGATCGAGCGCCGTGGGGGAGCAGCACTCGGCCTGCTCGCCGCGGAGGGGATCCGGGCGACTTCGTATCGGTTTTCGTAGGCTCGAGCAGGCCCGGATCAAACGGCGCCCCTTGGCGCTCTGCATGCGTTAGCCATCGAACCGCTGCGCGTCCACCAGAAGACACCAGGGAGCTCGGCCTTGCGCTGCAGCGCTTGGCGCGCAGAATCACCCTCCTCAACGATCACGGTGCGATGGGGTTCGCGGGCGCGGCCGGCCTTCTGGTGGGGGGCGGCGGCCCGCAGCTGTGGCATCCTAACAGCGATGCGGCGCCATGGGCCGCGGGGGACAAACGGTCTTGACCTAGCGGCCGGCGAGGTCGGGAGAGCACCACCGAGCGCTTGCCACTGCCGCGCCTCGCGATTTAGCCGCAGCGAACAGCAGTCAAGATTCGGGTCGAGGCATCGCCTCAGGAATCGAGCCAGAAACTCCTCAGGCACCTGGGGCGGCGCCTGGCGTCGGGATTGTCGTCCTGGTTGTCGTCGTCGTGTCGTCCGGTTGTCCGTGTTGTCGGCTCGGAGTGTCCCCTCGGGAATTGTCGTCGGGCTGTTTTCCTGAGTTATCTTCGGAGCCGTTTTCCTGGGGCTTGCTGCGGGTTCCGGGCGGCTGCTCTGGCGCCTGCTCGGCCTGGGGCGCGCCGGCGGGGGCTCCAGCGGTTTGCTCTGGATCGGGCGGCGGTCAGCTGCAGGGCGCGCGGCGCGATCACTCAGCCGCAACCGCCACCTGCAGTCGTCTGGCAAATCTACGCGTCGCGGCCCGCACAGGGCCGCATGGCCCGCGCCACCCGCACGGCGTAGAGCTCGGAGCGGTGCCCTTCCCACGCCGCCGCGCAGGCCTCCTTCACCAGATAGACGATCTGCTCGCGGCAATCACCACATCGGGAGCCACGGCGGGCCAGCAGCACCTGGGTGGCAGGGCAATCGTTTCCTCCGCCAGCGGGCGCGGAAGCTTCGCTGGAGCTTGCCGTGGTCGAGGGCGGCGCTGGTGATCGCCACCCGCTGATCCATCGCCAGCAACTGTCTGCGGAGAGAACAATGCGATAGCGAATCACAGGTGATGCGCCGCACACGCCCCCCTCTTCGGGGTTGTAGTGCGATCAGCAGGGGGCGGTCAGGGGGTGGAGAGCTGAGCCCTTCGCGCTCGATCTCGGTTCTCGCCCATCCACCGCCGCCAAGCAGCAGGTTGTGATGCCCGCCGTCGAGCAAGTTGATGCTCATCGACGTAGAAGGACGCCGCGATGGGCCTTCAGCCACAGGCCCGGCTGGAACACCGCGGCGCGGCGGCCAGGGAGGTCGGTCACTCGACGAGCCCACCAGCCGGTCTTCGTGACCGCCCAGGGGCCCTGGATGAACGGCGCCGGGATCACGCCCGTGGGCAACCAGGCGGTGGGATCGGCGCCGCTGGGCCCCCCCCCAGTTCGGTGATGCGGCGCACACCGGCCCATCCCAGTCGTCGGGAACCAGCGGATCCCACATTGAGGCGACGGCAGGCTTCGCCCAGATCGGAGCCGTCGATCGGCTGGCCAGCAGGGCAATGCAGGCCACGGGCCAACACCGACTACCGGTGCCGCGGCCACCAGCAACACAAACGCCGCCCAGCCGGATCGCACCGTGCCTAGCAGCAGCGCCAACTTCAAGTGCCGTGGCCGTGATTCGCCCGCCAGCGGAAAGGCGCGCGCAATGCGGCGTATTTGGCGGCCGCGCTGCAGAGGCTGTTGTTCCGCGACAAACCATGGGGCGGAGGGCGGAAAAAAGAGTGAACTCAGTCTGGCGATCGCCTTCCAGGCCCAGGTGCAGGGCTGCCTTCTTAGAAGCGCGACAATCGCCTTGATCTGAATTCTTCTCGGCATCAAGGCCGCTTGAGTTCGTCCAGCTGGATCAGTCTTCCTGTCAAATCAGTTTTGGGGCCCCCCCCCCGGGAAAAAAAAAAAAAACAAACAGGAATTCCGTCGAGCGTCAGTCGAAGCGCCCTCAATCAACGTGACGCGGTGCTTCCAGGTAAATGCGTGCAGCTGCCAAAGACTCACCGAAGCTGATTGAATCCGCCTGCTGCGATACGGTGCTGGATCAATTGTGGCGATCGCGCGGCCCGTAAGCCGTCGTTGAAAGCCCGCTCACGATGGCCTGTTCCGCCTCGCCCAGCCGATCACAAACCGCTAGCGCCATAAAAAATCTCTTCGATAAAGACCCTAATGGGAGCTGTGGGCCGCGAGTGGGCAGCGGAAGGAATTCCCGGCGCTGCAGAGCGAACGCGCGCTGGCGTGGCAGCCTGAAACCAGGCCATGTGGAATCATGTGCTCCCAGTGTAGCCGATGATAGCAGGCCATCAAAGACAACCAATTCCGCAACTCAGCTGCGGCGATGGGGCGATTGCCAGCTGCCGTCCGGTTCACGTGCGGCAAGGTAGGTCCAAAGACCAAACAATGCAGCGAACTGACAGCAGGGCAAGGTGCAGAACAACAACACAATGGACATCCTGACTGGACACTGCCCGACGGGGACCGCGGCGGATTCCGATCAACACCCCCACAGCCCACAGCAGCAGCATCTGGGCGCCGGAGAGATAACCCGCCAGGAAGTGAGATACCAGCGCAGCCACCCACGCGGGATCGCGCCGGTGATCGGGGTCATCGCCCGATCCCGCGTGGTGGGCGGATGTGGCGGATTGGTTGGCCCGGCAAGCGCCATAGGGGCGGCAGCCATACAGCCAGGGCCAGTTGCCCAACTGGTGGTTGGCCTGCGGCCGGTCCTTGGAAGCATGCAAGGCCATGCATGGCTCGTGGGGCCATCGATGAACAGGGCCGGTGTGAAAACAGCGGTGCGGACAGCACCGCCAGGGCCAGCAGCGGCATGGGAAGTAAGCCCCAGATACTGGCAGCAAGACACCTAGGCTGTGTCCAGGCAGCAGGATCAGGGCGGCCAGCCCCCAGGCCCGTGTTGGCGGGGATGGGGCTCCCACTGGCAACCTCAACGGGCGTAACTTTGAAGCAAGGCTGCTGGGGAGGCCAAGCAGATCAATGGCCACGAAGTAGATCTTGCCCTCGGATTGAGCAGGAACAACAGCCAGGCCACGTTCATGCGCCACGCGGCGCCGAACCAGGGGGTCTGACTGCCCCCGGTGACCTTTGATCTGGGTGAACTCGCCATCGGCGGGCTCGGAAGTAGCCCGAATTCGGGCAGCAACCGCAGGTTCTAACAATCTTCGCGAAGAAGCGCAGCACCGGCCTCCCTAACCGACGATATCGGCTTCTGGAAGGGGGGCTGCAGGGCCCCGTCGGAAAGGTAAGAGTTCGATCAGTTCGTCCGAAGTCTTTGGCGTTGAGCAGAATCCATTAGGTGGTGACCGTGGGGCTATCCAGCCCGCTGATTCAAGACTTTTGCCGATCGGCTTCCTGGCGTGGGTGCCACCACCGGCTCCATGACCCGCTGGGACTCGCCCCTTGGCGGGGGTCCGTAGCCAATGTCAACGACGAGTTGCGCACAGGGTGATTCTGCTGGCCCGCTCCACGCCCACTACATACGAGCTGAGCATCGGATGCCGCGTTGGCGGAGAAGCTGAAGCCCTGGGAATCGGAGCCAACGAGGCCACGGCCATCCATCTCTCGAGTGATACAAAGCCGAGCTTGATTTTGGACCGCCAGCTGCGTAGGTACACCGACCTGGAAATCGGTCCTGTTGCGAATCACCATCAGCCTGGCTCTGCTCGGTGAAGCCGCATGCCTTGATCGCGCTTTGAGCGTGGCCTCCGCAAACTGCATGCGGGCAGCGCCGGGGGCCGCGACGGTGGATGGTGGTGCCCTATCCGAGGTAGGCGTACCAGATCAGAGCCAGCTGGTCTTCGGCGCTGAGCAGCCTAAGCGAGCTGTGATGGAAGGTACGGCGTCCGCGGAGAGCGTGGTCCGGGAAGAATCTGGGAAGCCCTTCTCGAGGGTGAACATATTGCTGTCAACCCAATTGTTAAGGAAGCTTCGAAAGCCTAGTCGACAAGCGATCGACTTGTAATGAGAATTTAACCAGAAAATGTAATCAAGACAACAAGGCTGGCCTGCTAGCCGACTGGATCCAGTCACTTTCAAGCCATGCCCAAGGTTCAAGCCATGCTTCGTTTCCTGCTTAACGCCATCTGTTCCGGTGCTCGGGGGCTTCGTGATGGCCTGGGCTGGTGGTCGCTGGTCTGGTGCCGCGATCCACGGGTGGGATGCCCTGGCCGCGGCCTGTTTCGTGGATCGGCATTTTCGTTCTGGCCATTCGGCACAGGCGAATCAGCCGAAGCGAACTCACCGGCCGCACTGACCTGGCACCGGCCCCCTGGGGTGGTGGGCAAACGGGAATCCTGGTTCTGCTGGCGCTGGTGCTGGCGATCGCCATGTCACCTCCGCCTGGCTGCTCGTGACGAATCATCGGCATTCCGTTCGGAATCCAGCACACAAGCTGCCCTGATTGCCCTGGCGCCGATGGCCTGCAAGGTGGTCCCGAGTGGCACGCGGCGTCGCAGGAGGGCTCTGAGCGGCAGCGCAGCAACCGGCCAGAGCCTCATCCGGAAAGCCCAAAAAGCGATCCAGCCAGGTGCTCGCCGCAAGGGCTCGATAAGTGCCAACCCCCCAACCAGCAAGGGCCGTGCCGTCGCCCGCCATGGGCTGGAACGCTGCTGCGTGCCGTTGGCTGACCAGCGCCCACTGGTCAAACTCGGTGTCGCCCGCAAGGGCGGAGCGCTGATAGAGCGAGCCCAGCGAGAACAGAAAAGCGGGCCCTGAACTGCAACGTCACCGCGGCCGCTTTTCACCATCCAGGCCTGCTCGGCCCAACCCGCCCCCCCCCCCTCCCCCCCCCGACCCCCTTTCGGATCGCGATGCGCAATCCCGGCGGCAGGGGCAGACCCAGGAAACGGGTGCTGCGCCAATCGAGGGGCGGATCGTCACTCAGAAGGGCTCAAAGTCAAGCCGCCATTCCAGCGACTGGGCGCCCGGTTGGCGCTGGCCGCCTAGCGGAATCGCCCGCCCGTCCGCCCAGGCCCCCGCCGCCGCTGGCGTTGTTAACGGAAGCGGGGAAGCCACCGATCGTCAGGGCGCACCCGCAGGGTGGAAGAGCCTGCAGGGAACCTGACACTCATCGTTGGCGCGGGAACTCCAGTCTCCCTTGCATTGCTCTCGCGATGGCGTCATAGCCACCAGATCCAACGCAACCGTCCGATGAACCTGGGGCCCCAGCTGCGGCTTCTCGCCCTCGGGCCTCGATCACCAGATGGGGATGTCGAGGCCTGCGCACAGGCGAAGCGCCGCGCCAGGAAAAGGGGCAAGCCGGTCCACGGCGACTGGTGACCCGCGGGCCCCGGCGGTTGAGCCTGAACAAAGGAACCGCCGCAAGTGCTCGCTGGACTTGGGACCCATGGCCGGGCGGCAGCGGACCGTCGAGCAGGCCCACCAGCAGACGGCGCCCTTGAGCACCCAGGCTGCCAGGCCCAGTGGCCGCCCCACACCTGCACCGGTAATCGGAGAGGCTCAGTGGCCAAATCAACGCCTTGCGGCCACGGTCCCTGCAGGTTGAGAATTTTCCAGCTCTCCCTGGAGCACGGTGGGTAGCAAGCTTTGCCGGGGCACACTGGAAAAGGCAGCCTGGGACAAGGGTTGCCACCACATCCGAGCAACGAAGCCGGAGGCTCTGCCGCTCCAGCGCCAGCCTGCTTCCAGCGCCAGGCGCAAGGTCGCTGCCGGCAGGAGAGGAGGGCAACACGAACGCATCGGCAGGAATGGGACAACAGCGGGCAAGGCTACCGGGAGGCGCCAGCGGCCTGCCTGCAAGCACGGCAGCCGGGGATGCTTGCCAACTGGAAGCCCAGCCCCATGCAAAGCCGCCGTTCGACACCCGCCGGCCGCGCCCGGCGTCAGCGGCCGGCCGGCCCTCGGCCCCCAATCACCGGCTTGAGTCCGGCGGCACGGCCAGGTCAGATCGATCAGGTTCCGCCAACGCTTGCTCGCGCGTGCGATCGCACCAGGGTTGAACACACCCCCTCGAGGCGGTCTCTCAGCGCCAAGCTCAGGGCCGCCACCCACGTCATCGCGGTGGATCCACTGGTGAGCGGGGCGCCATTCCCCTGGCGCTGGCTGCCCGCCAAGCGACCCGGAAAACGCTCCTGCAGCTTCCCGCCCGGGTCATAGAGCGCCCCCCAACCGCCAGAATGGCGACGCGGCGGCCTGGGGCTGCGGCAGCTACAACAACACGGCTTCGCATCGCGCAGGAAATCTCGCCATGCCTGTCACGGGCATCAGCGGGGTGTCCTCTCTCCCAGCCGCCGAGCGTTTGCCGTACACGAGCAACTGCTGGTGTACAGCAGCTGTTGAAGCTGGGGCAGCTCGCCCACCACGGCGGCTCAGGGCCGCATGGCTGCGCAGAAAGGTGGCCTCGTAGCCTTTCGGCATCCACCTGCGCTCACGCCGCTGGGCGCTCAGGCAGAACACGGCCGGCCTCACTTCCCGCAGGGCCTGGCGTAAGCCCGAGGGGTCCAGCGCATCGAGCACCTGAAACCGGAATCGCCAACGGCGGCCAGCTCTTCGTGCCCCGAATCGGCGGCTGGTGTGGTCACCCGCAAGCCAGTGCGCCTGCTGGTGCCAAATGGCGGGCCAGGGCGTGCCCACATTAGCCACAGCCTAACGATCGTGGATCCGCATCCGGGTATGCTTGGTGGGCCGGCAAGCTAGGCATGACCGGTCGACGACCGCCAGTGGGAGCTGAACCGGCTTCAACTCGAGGCCGCTGGTGCGGGACGACCGCTGTAAAGAACACGCAAACACCGCCGGTTGGCTGGATCTGATCAACCCAACCGCGGTGATCGAGAGCCACCTGCTACTCCATCAGCTTTTCCCGACCCCCGACACCGTCCTCGTGGGATGGCAGCGGCCTGCGCTTCGCTCCGGACGGCGCCGCGGCTGCCTCTCTGCCGCGCCACCTACAACAGTGGCGGCCAGTGCTGGCAATTCGCGCCCGCCGGCGGCAATCAGCCCTGATGGTGGAACGGATAAAGCCAGCGCCCGATTCGGCCATTGAATGAATCTGTTCTGCGCCGCTCCCGCCTCGATCTGGTGCTGCTTTAGCGCCGCTGCGCACCAGCCCCGCTTGGTGGTCCCTCTGCGCCTGCAGAGCCTGGGGGTGGTTTCCCTTTCCGCGCACACCTGGCGCCCGAACCGGACCCTCCCCGGCCTGCGGCCACGATCTGCGGGCCCGCTGCGTGAGGTGGAGGCTGGCCCGGGGACTGAGCGCCCTGGAGCCCGGCACTGGCCCCTCAACCGACCCCCAGCCGCAGCCCTGCGCACCACTTTTCGCAGCCGTCCAGTTCATGGCAACGACCTCTGCCGCGCCGGCTTCCGCCCGATGGGCTGGTTTGTTCGCTGCCGGAGACGCTGCCGGCGAGCCCTTTGCCTTGCGGTGGCTGCCGCCTCGATGGCTGGGCACTCAATCAAGTGAGCCTTCCACTACGGCAGCCAACACAGCTCACGCCTGGGAAAGAGGCGATTCCAGAGTTCCCCTGAAGGCTCAGTTCCCTGACGCGGCAGGCCCAGGCGATGCCCTCGCGATCTGAAGGCCTCCTTGACGCGCAAACGGAACTCCGCCCCACTGGCCAACTGGGCAGCGGCAGGGTCTGGATTCCAGCCCGGATCAGGCAGCCCGACGTGGCGCACACTCATCCACCCCCAGCACTTCCCGGGTCCCGAGCAACGTACGGAGACCAGTCGGATCGTGGCGCATGTCTTCGGCGACCCGGCCGATCAATGCTCAGCACGGCGCCGCAGGTCTTCGTCGGCTGAAACCGGTCAATGGTGAAGTTCACCCCAGCGAACCGAGTCCTTTGGTGAGTGTTCTCGATGGCGGCGGAATTCTGGCCGTTGGGCAAGGCTGGTGAGCTGGCCGTCCCCCCCGAAAGGCCCCGGCGCAGCTGTGTGAACAATTCATGTCCCACGAAGCATCGTGGGGCGCGATGATCACCGACATCGCCGATGGCAATAACGGTCGGGTGAGGTATGAAATCAACACCCTGCATGAATCTTCCAGCAGGTTGCGCAGTCAAGCAGGCCCAGCCGCCAGGCCACACCCGGCACCGGTGAGCACCGAACGGTTGATTCCCACGAGCAAGCAGGGTGAGCGACGATGCCGATCGGTTGATGCCACACCATCGTGGCCGTGTTCCCTGAGCATTTTTGGTGTAGGTTCACCGCCTGCAAGGGCATAGCGCCGGAGCCGGGATTGCTGATGGTGGAGGCAATCACTCCAGTTGTTTCACTCCTGGTCAATCCGCGCAGCAGCACAAACCAGCGCACCACGATCAGCCCCAGCCAACATCAGCGGCACTACTCAATTCCGACTTCTGCATCATGCAAGCAGGGAAGGCGATGCGGATGCTGGGAAAAAGATCGCGATCGCCCCGAAGCCGGCCCGCCACCCAGACTCAACTGCAGCAACCGTGATTCAAAGAGTGCCATCTCGAGCAGTTGCGGGCCCCTGTCGCGCGCAAGCCCTGCCTGAGGGCGTGGCGGGACCGAAAGGGTCTGCGATCAGGCGCTGGTTGCCCTGCCGATCAGCGCGGCCGGTGCCCTCGATCAGTTGCTGGGGGTGGCGGCTTGGCGCGGCGGCCGAGGCGCTGCAGCCAGCTGCGCCGGGTGCTGGGGTGACGCTCCTCGTGCGACCCTCTCAGTCGCTTCCCTCCGAACTGGGCGCGCGGCGTTCTGGCCCTCGAAGTGCGCGTGGAAGGCTGCCATCCACCTCCCGCGTGGACCGATTTTCGCGCAGTGGCCGTGCGCGTTGTCGCAAGCCCCTGCAATTCTGCGTGCCTGCAGCGCCCAGCGATCGAATTACGAGAGGGCCAGCTGGACGCAGAAGCACGAAATGCCGGCCACCGCCCGCCGCCAGCACCAGGCCGACCGGCGGGAAGCGGGCGGTTTGAACTTCTCCAGGCCCCCAGAGTGATTTCGCTGATCACCTTCTGGAGCACTGTTTTCCAAGCCCGCTCGCGTCAAGCTCTCCATGCGTTCTCGTCTGCGGCCCAAGCCCGCATCTGGGTTCGTGACCGTGAGCAGGGTCGCGGGGGACCTCAGGCCCAGGTCAGGAGCGGCGGGGAGCATGAAACACCACCGGCGAACGGATTGTGCCGGAAGCCCACCAGCCACGGTGCGTGAGGGATGCAGGGCCTGGCGGTTGAACACTTCCAGACGTTCAGCTCCGCGACAGCCAGCCGTCGCGGTGCTCTCACACGCACCGCGCCGCGCCTGCCCGTGCGCTCCGGCGACAGGGCCGGGGCGCTTGTCCCTCTCCGCTGGGCGCTGGCGCAGTTGGCATCAACCCCTCACCTGCGTTCCCCCACCACCGTTTCGGCCCGCGT
>Ga0163217_1040103_pt1 | contig 13278 bp, 12 predicted proteins | sample SynspAceP_FD_185933 | JGI IMG/M metagenome (GOLD analysis project Ga0163217, IMG submission 185933) | Saline lake microbial communities from Ace Lake in Antarctica - Synechococcus sp. Ace-P (PacBio error correction) | ecosystem: Environmental > Aquatic > Non-marine Saline and Alkaline > Saline ...
CGCACAAAAAGAAAAAACAACACAAGGAAGAAGGGGAATATAAAGCCTACAAATTAAAAAAATGGCTCCAAAATTTTCAGAAACATATCACCCAAAAAAATGAAGTTCCCTTAAAGTTAAAACTTTCTTTGAAAATTTCCAAATTTAAATTGGGAGCTTCTCTTAATATTTTTTTCTACTTTTTCTTATAGATTTAGGGATTTTTTTAAAAGGCCAGAATATACAATTCCGTGAATTAAGAGCTATTTTTTGAAGATCACAATTTTGAAGAGGAATTGACCCCGAACCACTAGGAGTGGTCCACATCGCCAATCCTAAAACCCCCAAGCAAAACAGAACTATCATATTCCTGATCCCCACCGGAGAAATAGACACTAATCCATTTGTTTCAAACTTTGGGCGTAATTGGAAGAAAGGAATTAATTTTCATACTATTCGTAACTAAGAAAATTTCAATCTTTTAAAGAGAAAAGAGCCTTGTACTGCTACCATAAATCGTCGGTTGAAAGATAATCCTACAAATAAGAAATTTAGTGTAAGTTTTGGGCAATACGATTTTTTGATTGGCCTATTTCTTTCGTAGAACTGTAATTTTTATCAAGAATCTTCATCGATAGACAAGGTTTTCTTAAAATCCTCAGCTGCCACTTGTTCATTTCAAATTCTAGTTCGATAAAGTTATGTTTTTGATCAGTTTAATAATGCATATCTACCATTGAAACCCGAATCTCAAACGATAATTCTCCACTCCGGGCAATACGAAGTGATCATCTCTTGAATTTCCGGATTCAATTCCATATACAAAACCCAAGTCAACCCAGACCCCCCAATACCATTGATAGCCAATTCAAGGTGCCGGTATCAAATCGCATCAGTATAGGCCGAAAGCCTAAGATTCCCAGATTGTAGTTCAGCAAGCGGTCTTGATCATCATAATTCCCTTTTTAAACTTTGGCTATTGGTAAATAACCCTCTCCACCAGCTAGGTATTTTAGAGTGACTCTCCTCTCAAATAATTTCGCTTTTCATTTTGCTAAACAAAACCTGCCCATAAGTGTCCTATTTCTCCCATATATGACGATCCAGCAAAAATTCATTTCAATATTAAATATCAAGTCCCCCGTCTATAAAAGCCGTCGCAATACTATTCATAAATTCGAACCACTTATATTACGAGAGATGAATGCTCAACCTCTTGAGCCGTGTGGTCAACGCACACTACTTTTTTGTCCTAAATTGAAAAGCACAGATGGCCCCAAAATATATTATTCAAGAATAAAATTAATTAGCATCAGAAGGGAACGCTCCAAAGTCATCGTCGGAAGTTAATCAGCTCCCCCTTTGAATACACTTTGGATGTTAAGACCCAGATAATAGTTTTGAACAAATAAGCATACTGGAGTGATATCTCACATTACCCCGGTAGGCAAAGAACCAGAGACCAACGCTGGACTAAAAGTTACACCATGCACTCACGTACGACCACATTAATATCCTATGTAAGACTTGTGCATTTAAGGTTGTTGAAACTAAAATTTTATAAAATACAATAAGTTAAAAGGAAGCATTTATTGGCTAGCCTTTTATTCAATTCCGAATATTCATAGTAGCTAACTTTTCTGAAGTGAAAATTCTTGAAATCGTGATTACCAAATTGAGACTTCTATTTTTCAACATTAACGTCAACCGCGCGGATGAACGATTGGTACGCTTTGCTATTGATCAAAATTGGGTTTTTTACTTAACAATACTGTTTTTATTCCCTTTTCTGTTTTTCAGTTCAACAGGCAATTGAAATCAATTCCCTGCAGTGAAACTTCGAAGCCTTTCTTTACCCTTTTTTGGAAATTTTCACTTCTGGAATTTCAGTGTATAAAGGTTAGTTGGAAAAATCCTTCAAATCTTACCAGAATAAAGACTTTTAACAAAATCGATAAAATCACGGTATTGACTTGATTTTCATAGCGTGAATCTCGCGTCGCTAGCGAAAAGGCTTTCAAACATGGAAAGAAAAATCGTCGCCGAGTACCAACCAAGAGTGCATTCACAAAAAGCCTTATATAAAAATTTCTGAATGATAGGCTTCTCTTCGTACTGTTTACCGGCTCACCACTGGCTTTGAATGTGTGATTTGCCTCAAGGTATTCTTCGCATCTTAAAATAGCATCCTTCCCCCAATGGGGGCCTCCATAAACATCCAATCTCCGAAAGCAGTAATCCCTTCATGAATCAAAATCGCCCATCACCACTGAACATTGTTGGCCAAACCATTCATGGGCGGAGGCTCAATGGTGCAATACTTATCATAATTAACGAACCATTTTCACAAATCGTAATATGCCATACGCATTAATGGTCTGATGCTCCTACCGAGGTAAGGGTTTTCGACTATTGGCGTTTTATCGTTTGGCCAAGGATATGCCCCAAAGTAATTTCTCCATGAGTTTCGGTAGATACCTTCGAGCACTTCCAGATTTCCTCTTGCTTTGGCTTTTATTTTCTGCAATAACACAAACATGCATTGGGATTTCCCACACCGGAAATCGTTGAAGCTCAACTGCTCTTCTTGAAATATCCCCATGGTAAAATTTGATTCCATAAGTTATTTAATCGGGTAGTCTGTTGTCAATGATACGTTCAACTTTTTCTCCTCTTCTTTTCTCATCCAAGCGCCATTTAGCCGCGACAAAGTAGGGTTTTGGGTTACAGTGATAAACAATCTTACTCCTTCTGATGGCTTCAGAAGAGGGATGAACTCAAAGCGGGCTGAAGATCTTTGCGCTTCACCCTGAGAGGAAAACCATCCATGATTCCCTAACTGATCTTTCTCCCAAGTAAATCACCCTTCAAGGCGGATTAGGAGCGATGGGGTTTTACCTCGTAGAAAATATCGACTGCAATCGCAGTACAAATCAATAACTCGAATATCCAGGAGATATTTTCATGCGAAACTCAACTTCAGTCCCATTCATTTGTACACTGCTCATCATCTGATAATAAGATCCAAGTCGGATCAAATGCTTTTTCCATTGTGGAGAACTTCACAGTACTTTTTCCCTTTTGATCGATTGGGTTTCGGAAAAAGCTCCAATTCCAATCTATAATGCTTTCACCTCAAACATTGCCTTGCATTTGGGTCCGATAGGACCACCCAAATCCCAATTTTTTGGGAAAGCACAGGATACCGATACCAATAATACACGCGTGATAAGAATGGGATTTTTTTCATAATCTTGGTGATTTCAACCTTTGTGATTGGCAAGCATACTAATAATTTGAACCTAAAAAAAACGCACTAAGGCGGGTTTTTAGATTTAATATTCGGTAAATAGTTGAAGCTGTCTACTTGCTCTTACCCAGCTCTTGGTATTTTCCCAAGTTTTCTAAATTCGATCCAGTTCGTCTTTTATACTTTGAACTCTTCAATCTGGAATTTTTATAACCTGTAATTGGTTTTTGGTTGCTCAGTACATTGACCAAGTCTTCAGCTAACGCCACGCTCCTTCCTTTTCGATCCACAAAAATACTGCATATCTTGATGCCTCTTGTGCGGGCTCCATTTTTCGTGAATCAATATAATTGTCAGGATTTTCCTCAATTGCATCTATGGATATCTTCTCGTCTGGAGTAAGATCGTAAGTTAAGTAGTCTCATCATCCGGCATCTGGTAAATTTTCTTTTTTTATCGAGCTGATAAAAGCAAATTTTTCCTTTCATGAGTTGTGAGGCAAGTTGCTCAACCTCTTTTCTGTCAAGCCCGGAAAGCATTCGTGATTTAAAAGGTTCGAAAAATTAAATATGTCCTATTTATGTCTGGTTAATCAATTAAGGGCAATATAAGAGGAATTACGCATTCCTAAGAAAATTTTGGCAAGCATTTCCTATCTAGTTTCGTGACCTCCCTCAAAAAAATATTTTTTGACGGCACTAGTAGCCTTTGAATCATTTTCTTCCTGTTTTTCAATGCTTTCAGTAGAATTATTCATCCTGATTTCCAATACCATAATCAATCTGTTGCGGAAATTTCGCTTCTACATTTCCAATTTTAAAATCCTCTGCAAATCCCCAGCCCATAGAACCAATTTTTTTGACTTCCTCCATATCCAGTTGCTTCCGCAACGCGTGCTGTAGCCGCACCCTGGGAGAATCCAAGCACATTGACAATAGGTTTTGACTGGTATCCTGCAAAGCAACTCTTCCATTAGGAGATCAAGTATCGATGGTTATTGCAATGGCAGTCTCACGCTCATGCCTAGTCATCCAGTTAGCCCAACTCTCCCTTGAATCCTTCTTGATGAGGTGTAGTTAGTTCTTCAGGAGCGACGAAAAGTCGAGAAGCAGAGTCGGAAAGCTTGAAATTTCCGGATGAACTATTCTTGCCAATTGACCATAGCCATTGAGAACAACCCAAATTTCCTTTTCTCAAAGTGGGATCATGGGTAATGGGTAGTTTTCGCTTCGTAAGTAAATTGATTCGTTTTTCAAGTTAGCTTTCTTTAGTCATCAATTTTAAGGGAAGTAAATTTTTGACCCCTGTGCTCGAATTACCTGTCCGTTCGGGCGCAAATCAGTATAGTCATGAATCCTACTAAAACGCATTTCTCTTCATTGGGATACCCTGAAGACACATTCCGCAGGGGCTTACGATGCCACATGAACTCCTCCCCTTTACGCTTTGCTACGAACAGCAAAATAGTTGGAAATTGGGTTGGAGAATTTGCTCCCGGCATAAGCCAATACCAAGCGCCTCAGCACAAACCCTACCTGGGTAGCTCAACATTTTCCTGATTAACTGGATTGTAAATATTTCTCCACTTTTCAAAGGGCGACGCAGGCCAACTTGAACTTAGAATAGGGTGAATACGATTTTCACTGATCAAGCCCTTTGCTTTTTCTAAAACTGTCGGGCTTAATTTTCGGACAAATCCTTCAAATTCAACAAGCTCAATCTCAGCAGGAGGCGATTTTTCTTTTAGACATGATTCATTTTTTATGTCCTTGAGCACAACGGCACAGTAGTAAAATGTTTCCTTGTTTAGGTCTCAACATTTTTTTCCTGTGATATATTAGTCATTTTAGTAGAGAATTTAAACAAAAACCCCAAAGGGCATATGAAGACGATTTTTTTAACCTTCGGGGCGGGAAATTTTCCGCACTTACTTATTGATTATTTGGCAGACTCCTGTCAGAGTGGAATACGTAACTTGATCTTGGCAGATTTAGGATCTCACGTAGCGCAAGAAAATTCAAGGAAAAACCGGAATACAGAAGCGGAGCTTTGGAATCGAAAACTCCGCTTCAAGGAGTCCTTAATTTGCGGCGTGTAGATGGTAATCCATGTTGCCTGCCATTTATGCATTCCTGGTCGCTGGGGGAATTGTGTAAAGTTTCGGAAAACATTTTTCTCGGCCTCCTACGAGTTCCGATCAGATGCAGGCATTTCAAAACCAGAGAATTGAGGCAAAAGGCTTATTTTTCTTAAATGAATGTGGTTTTGGATTCCCGGAATATGACCACATGTCTGCCAATGCATATTATCCGATCAGGCTTAAAAAGCTAAGGGGAAAGAAATCATCTCTTCAATCTCACTGTGGTGGACTTCTTCTGGCCGCCTGAAAGCGAGATAATCTTGGAAATATAATTTACTTGGAATCCACGCAATGTTGGTCTTGGAGGGCAGGGCATTCTTCCCCCGTTCATCGAAAAGGGAGAGTTTGAAATTCGTGCCCTACCACCAAATTATTCAAACGTTTGGAGACAATCAGTTTTGATGGTTGGCAGATTTTGATGGCTACCAATCGGTTCCCTTAGCTATCGCAAAATATATGGAACTGGAAAATATTCCACCATGGCTTCGTGGAACCCTCGAAGAGATGGTTTACTGCAAAGGGTGGGATGTCTTCATAACAATTGGGATGACGGATGATTCTTCCACTGAACTGCCCAAAGGAACCCTACGGCATTTATGAATGGTTTTTCTACCTTATGATCAGAGCCTTTCCTTGGAAGAAAAACTTGGAAACGTATTACTGACATGGATTTTCCATTTTTAAGCTCCAGTGGTTGGGCTTTTTGAAATAAACCATTGCTCGTACGGCCTGGATCCGGTCAATTGCTACAGCCCATGCTTAGAAAGGATTGGATTTAAGCCCGGGGATAAAGAATATGATTGTGAGCGCATCTTTTTGAAATCAAAGGATCAAGGGAATTCACAAAATTGAACCTCAAGCCGTTTTGTTACGGGGAGATTCCACTTACCGGCGATGGCCAAAACGGTAGGCTTGCCCTTGGCTATTGCTGTAGATCAATTTTCTAACAGGAAAAATTAACCGTTCGAGGACTCACATCCGTCATATCCGAGAGATTTATCAACCTATCTTGAACAATTAGCGGTAGAAGGAATCAGGTTTTGAGAGCGGAGCTAGGCCAGTTTTTCAAGGTGGCAGTCCGGCAGAAAAACAGTAGTAAGGGGGTTAAGTTTACCTTCTGAGAAATTGATTTCAAACAACTTGGCTCTAGCTTTATCTCCCTTTCTTCCTTCTTTTGAAATCTATATCTAACAAATCTAAACTACTTTGGTACTTAGAACTTTTTCCCTATCTTGGTCTCCCAAATCAAAGGGTGGAGATATCTTGCGCCTGCATCCCCTACAATCATCAGGGATAATTGCTCGTGGCTGAACAAAAATCAAGCCTGGCTATTTTTTAATATAACATGCTACGTTTTTGACTTTCTCCGGTGCAATAAAATAGGCCTAGTACAAACTCTTCAGGATCATCCAAAATGATCATTATTTCCCACTATTTTGCGGGAGGTGGATCGATATACTTCGAACCACTAATTTGCGGACTGCTGCTTGACTAATTCTGTAATCTTACAACGCGGTGAGACGAAAGTCATCCTGAGCCTACACTTTACGAGTGTGAAGGTACGCAGGCTCTGTGGTTCGAAGGATGTCTGCACATACATACATGTGAGGATATTGATATAGGACTGCTGACAGTATCTCTCATAAATATACGGAAAAATCCTGCAACAACTCGTAACTTAGACCATTGAAATTATCGTCCGAAGTGAGAAAGTATGTGGGGGAGGGCGGGGAGGATTGATTCCCAACTATTTCTGTTTTGAAAACAAGTAAAACAGCAATTCTTTTGGAGCTGGACTTCTGTCTGGAGGAGGGGAGTATACAGATCTGGTCGGGTCTCAAAGTACGTAAGTCGCCTCAGAATTTCTGTAATAATAAAGTATTTTGATCCACAGGATCATCCAAGGTCAACAATCAACTGCACTCCCGAAGCATCGTTTGATTTCACTCCACAGGAATTCGCTTCGATTGGATGCTCAAAATTTCTTTGATAGGCAGTGATGCGTTGGAAGTTGGGAGTGAGGTAATACACTTTTCCATCCACTAATTGAATCTGAAGGGTGTAAGGTAGCCCACTAAGGCTGCGAAAAGTTTGCGGTGAATATAATATCCACGATCTACTTGGTTTTTTCGTGTCAAAAAAGTGACGTTACCAATATTTATCTCGACGATCACAGTAGCACCTGTTACTGGTCTGATCAGCCTTGAAAGATACTTCCATACGTACCCTCGACGTCAATCGAACCCGATGGACTTGAGCCTGAAGAGGTTTATGTTCCGTCAATAGTGCAAGTATAGGCGGACCTTGCTCCACTTCTTCTTCATACTGATCTATGCAAGAAGCTGAAAGAGTAAAAAAACGCTAATGATTTTTTCATTATTTTCGAAATTCGTTAAAGGTCTCCATCTAATGGAGGTAATAGGCTGGGCACCAGAATACTTCGCGAAGTCTCTAGAATCACTGCGACATTTTTGTCTAAAGCTCAAGTCTTGACCATTAAATATAGTACGCTTTTTACTCTACCAGAAGCCATAAAAAACCTAGTACGGCACTTCTTCGGGATTATCTAAGGCGGAAAAAAAAAAAAAAAAAAAAAATTTTTTCCCCAAATGTTTCCTCTAATATTTGCCCGGCGAGGATAAACAGATCCATTGATCCTTCACTCTGTTTGCTTAACCAAGCGTAAAAAACGATAGGCACCTTGGCTGATGCTCAACTTGCCTTACATCGATACGGTAAGTTTGGACAACCGCAGTCCATCATCTTCGAACAAAGCCAACCGGAACTTTGGTAACTGAGTCGTTAAATTATCATCCTGTGCAACTGAAATACTTTCATTACCTGCCAGTTTCCGTTCTAAGCAGGTAATGCAGCAATCTTAGGATCGGGATCTTCGATCATCACATCGGAAGGCAATAAAACAAATCTGGCCCTAGTCCTGAGTATGTAACCTGAAGATCATTTCTCCAGAAATAGAAATTATTTGCATCTGATGATCGGAAATGTCGCTAGTAATTGAAACTCCAGATCCTAGCAATTTATCTCTCCTCAACAGGACTAGTGACTACTTGGTAACTCAGGTTTTCTACTTGATATGGTCAGATTTCAACTTTTCAAGGAAACGAAGTATAAACCTTGCCGTCCAATTGAACTGTACAGGTGTATGACCGCCCTACTACTCCAGAAAAATTTGAGGGGGAGCTGTAACCCCCTCGGTCCACAGTAACTTTCTGTAAAGAAAGTTACTCCTCCCAAATCATCCTTACGATTACTGTAGCACAGAAACAGGTTCTCACCAAAGCTTCGAAATAGAGCCGTAAGTTAGCACTTTCTAGAAAGCTTTAATGGTTGTGAGGACCTACTCCAGTGGTGACCATGCCTCCACTGTCAAAAGCTGAGGCCCTTCAATCGTAGTCCTGTCTCGAAGGATCAATGGCAGCTAATGGCTACGAAAAGCAGAAGTATCTATCTCGCCCTTTCATCGGTTTTAAAACTTATCGGTAGCTTAAACCTTGAAGAGGTACACCTAGAATTCGCAATCGCAAGGCTTGAGGAGGAGCCCCAAACTATCCCCGAAGAATAAGGAGAATGGATCTTACGTCCATATACATTCAAAATAGAGAAAGTCCAGTCACCATCGTAGAACTTGCCCTTTCCTTTTAGCTTTAAAGATCACAGCAAGATCCAATCGGTGAAAGTCTGGTCAGCGCTGCTCATTTCTTCGGTCAAAATAGGCCTAAGGAATTTCCTGAATATCAAACTTTGCTTCGCGGATAGGTTAACCGCCCTTCCATGCTATATCCGAAGGTGGCGAATAGAAGTTTTTGGAGCTTATTTTATAATTTCCTATCAAAGTCAGGTCATGGGGCTGTCAGTTGGACGCGAACACTCCCCGTCATTGAACTATTTTCTTCTTTCATATGGGAGTCAATTACCCTTCGCAAACTTCTCGAATAGGTGTAAATATCCGCTGTCAACCACCAAGATTCTTTTTTTTACATAGACTCAACACCATACTTGACCTTGTGCGGCACAATTCGGTTTCGATATGATTCTGGAGAATCAAGTTCGCACATCTTATATCCACTACATTTTTGGATATCCATATATCCCACTTCACAGAAGTCTCAAAGATATTTCCTTGAATTTTTGGTAATAACCTAAGGCACTTGATTACGATCTGAGGCTTTTAAGAACTCATCCGCAAGTTTCAAATATCGTTGGCGCTATGGTGCTGCGTTCGAAATCAATGATAAACTGGTCACATTTTTTTATACCCGACTTTTTTTACTGAGGCTGTTTTTAGAGAAGGAATAACGCAATAAGAAGCTCTTTGGGCCAACCATCAAAGCTGGTGATCTTTTTCTCCTTTGGCATGTAGTCCTCACCAATTGCAGAACCATCAGAAATAGGCTGATTCTCTGCTATATGACGTACCGTACGAGCACGAGTATTGATAGGTGTCATATCGAGTCCATAGTCATCGAAACTTTCTCCCAGCTCAACCTCGTCTGGAAATGGAAGCCCGATCTTTCCGTATTCCATTCTGAACTTTCTTGGGTTAAAATATCCTGCTCTAGCCCCTAGGGATCATTCGCCTGGCCTGCAATGTCAATTGCTTCGTGTCTGCTCTATGGTACTTCGATTCCCTTCTTGAGAGGTAGCTTGAATATCCCTTGAATCCAAAGTCTTGGATTCCAGATTCAAATCGGTCACTGATTTCAGACCCGATTGAAAATGCTGTAATCGTATTGGCGTGTAGTATCCAAAATATCAAAGCCTTAACTTATTCGTTCACTTGGCTTTTTCCAATTCAAATGGAATGACTTATTATTTTTCCAGGAAATGGTGTATCGGATGCGAAAGCGAAGTCATCATAAACTGGTTGTAATAGCTTATAGGTAAATTCGTCTTTTCATTGATCGGTGCTGAGATCACCAAGTTTTTCCATCATAGAAATTTGCTTGGCTATTCTCAATCAAAGGAATTAGAATAAAGTGCACCAAGAAACCAATTGATTACGATCCTCGGAACCTCCACGGATGGACACCTTAATCTTTTACAGCGGCCCGTTGATCCCAAATTTCCGCAGAATAATTACTAACATAAGTCACCCCCATTTAGAGGATAGAAACCAGCTTTGGCGTGATATCCAAAATAGAGGACCTCTTCCTCAACACCTTGATGGAATTACAGATTTATAAAGTGGTAACATCATTGACGCAGCTCGGCATTGAAGGAGGTGAACAAGCAAACAAATGTTGAGGGGGTTATAAATAGGTGCCCCGGCAAATTGGAATCAAGTTTTGATCGGCTTCCTCCACTCGTAACTTGGAGTCCGCGGAAGCTTCTCCTAACTTGGCTGACACCTGGAAGCCGTAGCCATGGATCGGATTGATATTAACTTCTCCCAAAAATGGCGGAGCTCTTTGATCGGAATTCATACTAAGGTGTGATCGCACCATTGTCAGTCGATCGAATATTCTTCTCAGGACTCTTCCGAAAATCACCACATCATCCAATTTGAAAATCTTCTTGAATCATTTTGTAGCCGATTCGACCATCACCCACCGCGTGATTGGGTAAGTTTACAGTCTCATAGCCTACGTATCCTAAAGATAAGATTGTACTCAGCTCGATCTAGTGTCCAATTCGCATGCCCATTATTGTCTGTAATTCGATTGACGTCTAATTCGGGACAGTCACGTAGCACCTACTAAGGCCTCACCAGTGATTCTCATCGATAATTCTAACCGGAGATTTTGATCCCCTTTAGCTGACCGATACTCGACCTACTACCTCACGGTTAACTTGAGGTTTGACAAGAGCCTCAATTGAGAGGTATAGGAAAATTAGTTAAAAATTTTTCATAACTACCTGTTAAATACCTAGGATCGAATTTGTTTAAACGCTCATTGGGAAATTTCCAATCAAATTAATGTCTCCTGCTGTCGGCATGATATAGGAGAATTCCATCTTTTTCAAAATCCCAGCAGTGATCCCTTGAGAGTTCGGGAATCGATTTTTTGGATACCGTTGCAATTCATAAGATTCATTCCCATACTTCCATCTACTCTGCGTATCCTCCAACATATGCTTTTGGAACCGATATTTTGACCAAATCCATAACCCTGTCCAATAGCTCCTGGAAAACTTGCTGAATTTGACTCCATGAGCTGTTCACAGGATCAACACGAAAAAAGCCACCTTATCAGACCCTATGACATAAAATCTTATTCTTGATAGAACAAATGATGCATTTTCTCCTTGTGAATTGCCGTCGGACTGTCTAAGAGTAGTCCAAGTTTCTTTGGAAGTGGGATTGTATTTTTCTCACAGCTAGGAGATTCCCCTTCCTTACCTCCATATGACATACAGCTCTTGTTACAAGCTCGGCGGCCAAAGACTCCCTGCTTGAAATGGCAAATCTTTTTAATCCGCTGAAACGCAGCTGGAGTAAATCTCATAAGATGGATTCACAAGTGTAGGGCTCTCTTCCCAATTCAGCCAACTCCCCTCCAATATATATTTGTCGTAGGCAAACGAATGTTCTAGCGCTACCAGGGGAGTTTTGCATTCCTGCCACTGATTGGTGACAGGAATTATAACTTTGAATTTTTAGTGTAAACGGCTGAAGTTTTCGATCGCTCCCCAATCCCACGTAAAAATAACCCACATTTTGGAAGGAAATATTATTCGATTTAATCCTATACTGGCTTGGAAATGGAAGGCACTCAGATATGATCCCGTTTGAATATTCAAAGTTTATTGGAAAGACTAAAGTTTTGATCTTGGGAATTGGACTCGGATAGGAACACTTGACTTCCCTTTTGCGCTGGAATTCCTCACCGAAGACAGATTTCAAATAAGATCTCAAGAACTTGAGGGCGGGCTCTGTTTCAAAAACCTTTGGGTGGGTCCTTTGGTAAAGTTTTTTCCAAAAATAAAAATCTCCTTACCCGGCGTACCAAAACCTGGGCTATAGCTATGCTACGCCTGCAGCGAGGTTTCAAGTTTGACCACATTGCCAAACTCCATCCCATTTCAATATCCATAAACGCTGTTGCAAATATTTTTTTGCGAAAGAGAGGCCAAAAGTCTGTCCGATGATTTGCTGCGCCATCCTTAAGCACCGCGATATAATTATCGGCCCGAATGCAAAATTTGCCATCCTGGCTCAGGTAAAACCCATGATCTGAAGCAGATACAGGCTTGATTTGAAATCAAATCTAACCAAGCAATAGCCGGACTTGCTCACCACTACGTATAAAGTACTTCTTCAGTGACAAGTAGAGTAGTTTCCTGACTCCTCTTCCGTACAGCCATTGAGTAGAAAAGCATTACAAGAAATGCTTAAGTAAAAGAATTTCGCATGTAGCTAATAATAATTGGTGTTCAAAATAATAAACTACTCCTATACAGCAAAATAAAATCTACTCTCCTTTTTAGGGTCTTAAAATCGAAAACATCTATGTTTTTAGAAATCCATGCAGAAATCCAGAAACGGAGTTTGGAATAATACTCAGCTAGGACTTCCATCTGATTTTTAATAAAAATCATCAAATTTCTTAAGGCTTCTTTCCTAAAGGAAATTCTACCAATTCACGTTTGAACTGCTTTTCAGTTTATCTTTTAGTCGAAAAATTTGATTGGAAGAACAAACCTTGTTTAGAGGGCCAATTCTTGAAAGACGGCAGCTCATAAGGAGGTTAGAATCATCCAATCTTCCGATTCGCTAATAATCGGGTCACTGTTTCACTAAATCTGCAAATGAAAGCGTATCGGTATGCAAGGCTTGATTTAGCCTCCTTCCCTTTTGCTTTCAATGAGCCGTAAAATAGGCGGATTGGCTTTAGATCAAATCAAACTCTTGGAAGTAGCAAAAGTCTTGGGATTCGTTCCTTGATAA
>Ga0163217_1112800_pt1 | contig 13278 bp, 11 predicted proteins | sample SynspAceP_FD_185933 | JGI IMG/M metagenome (GOLD analysis project Ga0163217, IMG submission 185933) | Saline lake microbial communities from Ace Lake in Antarctica - Synechococcus sp. Ace-P (PacBio error correction) | ecosystem: Environmental > Aquatic > Non-marine Saline and Alkaline > Saline ...
CAGGATAGGTAATCTAGTGATCAACCGTTGAACCACAATCTCTCGAACAATTCCCTACTTTCTAGAAAATTTAATAAAAAGTTTTCCGTTTTTTTTTCCCTTATCCCAAATCTTCCGCATGGGATAAAAAAATCATCACTGGAAAAGATCTTTTAGTCTCCTTTTCTGATGGAAAACTATCCAATGTTTTTGCTCTGGAAGATTTCTGCTGGAGATATCAGCCCTCGAGTACTGAAAATGTTTTGGCGCGTTGAAATGCTTTGGAAGGCGCAAACTACTAAGGAAAAAATCAAGAATAAGTGATAGGCAAGGAAATGATTTTTCAATGGGTGAATTGTTTTTCAAAGAGAAAAATAAAAAAGAGCACGAAAAATTGTTTTGATCCCACTTGATCAAAAGTCCCCTGAAAGGCTTATTTTCCCTGGCACATATGACAATTTGCCATCAAATGTTTTAAATGAAATCGAATTAATTTGGTAAACAACTACCATGAAAAGACTACCCGAATACTCGAATTAATTCTCGATCTCCTGGTGCTCCTTCTTCTTTTTTCTACTTTTTTCGTGTAGCATGAAATGGAAATTCGATTTCCTGAAAGCTCTGAAAAATCTCCAGAATCTTTATGCTTCTGGCAAATCCTCGGCAGTAGATAGCTACGGATCCTTTACCAATCCGTCAGACCTATTCAATAAGTCTGTCTGACCGAAGGGATCAGCGTAGTAACGTCGGCACGCAATCTTGGCCGTGCTTACTGCCGAACGGGAAAAACGGAGCCGGTGAAAGTGCGGGATTCGGCACGTCATTGCAAGAATGAAACCAACAACGTAATACTCAGAGACTTACAAGCTCATCATTCGAATCTGGCAAAAGCAATGCTGAAGCGACTCTTTTGCGCTAACGCAGGGCAAAAACCTCTGGAAGCTGGCAAAATAGTCGGGCTGAGTTAGATTGAACAGCGCTATAGCTTATAGTACTCAACTACTGCTTTGTGCTGCGCAAGTCTGCGTACGCAGACGTGACAAAAGATCCGATCAACGAAAAAAATGCTTCAAAAAACTTGGCTTTTAGTCGGGTCTTGGAAAGTGATTACATTCAATAAAGTAATCAAAAGGAACACTATACGCCTGCTCAGAGGAGAAAAGGGGAAGATGTCCACCCTCAAATTGCCTGGCAGTTTAGGAAGTACTAGCGAATCCTCTGAATTGAAGGTCGTGAATATGATAGTCTCAAAAGTTGAAATGAGCCAGCTCATTTCGTATCCATGGATAGCTACAAGGGGAGACTCGAAGCCAAGTGACAAAATCCTTCTATCATGGATTGAATACAAAAGTTCTTACCATCGAGCCAATTCTACCACAGCGCGTACCGCCCCCGACTCATCCAAGTTGATCGCTAGAGGCAATATATTGAGAGCTCAAGGAAATGCATTAACATCCCAAAGCTACCTATCATGAGAATTTTCCTAATGAATCAGAGAGTAGTATTGCCGGTCAAAGTGGGATACGAAACACAATCTTGCGGAAATCTTGAATGAAGCAGTTTCGCTCCACCAAATCAGCAGCAGGCCTAGGAAGTGGTTCGCTTGATTTAGAACCGCGCAGAGCCTTAAGTTTGCCCGCGGCAAAGCAGACATTGTAGCAGCTATTGAGTCACCTTTAGCATCAACCATGTTTTATTCCCTCTTGGATTCATTCAATGAATGGACCAATACTCTCTCGATGGATTGGTAATCAATCGAACCCCTCATCGTCCGGTTTTTACAATTCAGATCACCACCAACTCGAATCAACCCATCGATCTTGCGCGGCCAAGAATTCAGTTTCCGTCAATGTGATCCGATCCATCAAACCGCAGCAATTCCAGGTTTAGCAATTGTATTAATTTGAATCCCATTGTCCAAAAGCAATATGGAAGACCGAAGAAGGTCAGGGCGTGAGTTCAAAAATCGTCTTCACAGGTGATATTCATAATTGTTGGGAGCATCGATTTGACCGGAGTGATAAATGGAATAGATCAACGAAAAGGAAACTTGAACTTATTCGCTTTTCACAGATATGTCTATTGTTAGAAATCTCAGCTGAGAGCTTGCTTCCAACAACAGTAGTATTCTTGGGCAAAGGAGCATGCTAGTCTGAATGCTGCAGATATAGGCGTATGTGATTCACAGTGACTCTGCCCAAGAATAAGGCCGCAACTGTAAGGTAGTTTGGCTACTACCTAATTCCGGATTGGCGGAATTTGACAAATAGAATAGTTTTTAGTGCGCCTCAATCATACCCGTCAGATAAATGATGGGCGGAACCCTTCCTCCTCAAGCTTACAGATCATTTCAGGTAAAACTCTAGCCGACTTTAATGGAGCCTCCCGCTTTTGCCCGAGAATATCGAGTAACATTCTTTGAGATTGAAGCTGGATGACAATTTCCAGACGTCATGCCAATTGAAACTCGGCTCCAGCATCCGAAGTCTGTCAGCTACGTCAGTAGAATCACCTTGCTTTGTCGTCTCTGGCTTTGGGATCTACAATATCTAAACCATATTCGATCTACTGAACAAGCTAGACACGAATTGCGAGTATAAAAGCCCATCGGGTTAACAGTATCGGATGTGTAAGCGATTTCATCACCATCGCGCTCTCCATTGAACCTAATTGGTGAGCCTGTCGCCTTTCATGGGTACCTCGCCTGTTTATGGAATTGAGCCGAATTCCAATTTGAAACGAAGCCTTGCCCAAGTCAAGACTTACCACAGTTTGACTGCAATTATCAAAATACTTACATTGATCGGGCATTTTTCAGGCTTAGTCACCAACCTACCTCGCCTGGAATTTTTTTTCCAGCAAGAAAAGGCCATAGGTGGATCAGTGGATATAATCAAGAGGTGAAGTGAGAAAACAAATCAGCCGGTCCTTAGAGCGACAAAACATTCGACAAGTTTTTCTACAACCCCCATAGAATAGCAGTATCGAAGCAGGTTGAGTTTTTACATCACTCAGGAGAAATCGTATCGTATTGGAAGAGGCGCGTGGCAATCCAGCTCTTGTAATAGTTCCTTTGACGAGGATACGATTAAAGGGTAACTCTTGATCGATGCAGAGGTCCAATCAACCGGCAAAATGCGTTACTACTCTTTCAAGCTTTCGAACGAAAAATCGGTTTCCGTATTGTCAGTTTCACTTACTTACTCAATGAGTTTTCAGTGCTGGAACAATTTGTCTTGATCCAGGGCTGAGCTGTGAACTTTTCAGAGAAGAACTGGAACACCGCCGCGGATGGAAAGCTAAAAATCTTCGACATGCATTGCCATCTCTAAAAGGCAAACCAGCTTTCTGGAGGTCAAAGCACGTGTAGCCATGCCAGAGGATTAAGTGGCAATTGACCCGTTTCTTGATTATGGCGATGATACTTACCTGGAATCTTCGATAAGAAAATATGCCAGATATCTATTCAACATCTTTTTAAAGAATTAATTGGGAATTTCACCAGACGATTCTTATCGTTCCAACCCACGATCCGAGTTCTGCCGAGGCAACAGACGGACGAAATTGAGATGGAAGATGGACGAGTGATTCGGCAAAGAAAATGACCTCTCGATGCGTCAGCTCACTTCTAATAGCAGTTCAGCTGAAAACGCGGGGATAACCCACGCCCTTGTGTCGCTCCTAAATAATTAAAACTAAAAGTCCGTGTCAACATAGCTACGCTATTGTCCAAGCAGCCATAGAATTGCGAAATAGCTCGCCTACTTTGAGAAATATCGCCGGAGATTGGAAGGTGGAACTAGAAATACAATCACAATAGGCATAGAATCATTTTTTTTCAGCTGCTGAGTTTGATAATATCAGGTAAGATAATGGTCCAAATAATTGTCAGGACATCTCGAAATTTACTGATTTCTAGATGATCAGTGCAAAAGGGCCTATATTTTGCAAGTCATTCGAGGAGATAATAGATACTATACGAGTGTTACTCACCTAGAAATGGGAGAATGATATGTCCAAAACTATTTAATAAACAAGTTAATCACTGATTTTACTGCTGTCAACTGTGCGAATGACGAACGTATATAGACTGTTTAAGCAAAATTAAAGTTGATGCAAAGAAAAATATTAACCTAGATTTCTACTCGCATTATCGAAACTATAGATAAGAATAGTATGTATACCCAAAATCTTGGTGCGGTATTATTTTATCATCAGTCCAAATTTTATGATAACGAAACTTTCCTAGCTACTTTATTTTAAGTATTGGCAAAGGAAACATAAACCAATTACATTATTAATTAATTTTTTCAAGACCATGACTGTATCAAAAGAATAAAATAAGATTTCACCGCACTGCAAGCGTCCAGAACTTCCTGTTTGGGAATTGGAGATCAAGCCGGAGACTTGGAATGCAATTCAAGCGAACTGCTGGCGCGATACCCGAAAACCGGAATGGCTTTTAGTGTTGTTTGGTTGCAGCAATTCTCGGGACCCACAACCCCCAAAGTTTTTGGCAATATTCTACAGGCGTGTTACAAAATTCCGGTCCATCGGAGTCATCGAAATATTCATCTTGCTCCTGATAATACTCTACATCATCCCGCAAATAAACTCTGACCGCTCACACGAATGGGGTACTTCAACTTTCCTCCTCGAACAAAAGGCCACAATTTACTATTGATAATTTTTCACGGTCAAAGCCACAATTCACAAAGAGTATGCTTGGGAATTGTTGCGTTTCAGGAACAGCGCAATGACGGCCCCCTGGATTTGAAAGACATAACGAATCATGGAGGCATTAGCCATTTGCTCAGGATCTCTAGATAACGGTGCAGAATGAAATACTGGGATGCCACAATGCAAGTGAATCCAGGAATGGTCCGATTTATGTTTAGCGTCCCGAAAAATCCCTGACAGCTGCCACAAATCAATAATCGGGCATACAGAGACAAAACTCACATTATGCAGACCCATCGATCTAGGTTCCTAAAAGCGAAGCAGTATATATATTCAAAAAATTATTTCAATACCTCAAACATCGGACCGGAGTTGATGTTCTTCTTTCTTACAACACCACCTTTTCCACAGCGTATTCACCCGAAGATATGGCAATTACCAACAGAAGTAAATCTTGCGAATACTTTAAAATTTTTGCGTACCAATCATGCAGAACAAAGATGCCGCTCTTTCAGGATTGTGCTCATTCTGTATGTCATTTCCGAGACGAGAAAACTTTTCAGAATTTTAAAACGACAAAGTTTATCCGGCCATTCTTTAAAAGGTAAGAGTTTGGTAGGGCGAGTCCTATCTCGCGGTTTGGATAGCGGTGGATGCTCCACAGGCGGAGAAATTCATTTTCATTTCCATTACGTCCACCTCCCTCGAAATTTTTAGGAATATAAAGCCAGCGGAAGGAAATATTCCAATATCTTCTTCAAGTGAATATTTCCCGAAAAGCTCTCCGAAAGCTCGAAGCAGTCAATATATACTAAGGAGAGGTGGATAAATGTTGCCTGAGAAGCGCTAAAAATATTGTGTAAAAACAATAAACCTTTATGAGCTGAAATAAATATGTCGGGATATGTGGTGTGTCGTTTGCTCCTCAACAATTTCTGAAAACCCCCCCCATCTTGCAAACCATCCGGACTTTCTTCACCACATCGCCTTGCGCAATGTGCGTATTTACATGAGCTTTTTTGCAGAAAAAAGCTTACCCTTTCACTATGGCTCTAAAGAAAAGGGATTTCTCTTGCTGGGAAATCTGAAACCATTGGCGCTGCTCCGATTGTTTTCACATTTTTGTTGAACGAATTGATAAAATTTATGTCCCTGCAAGCCTGTGCCCTGGGAGGTTCATGCCATGGTACACAGAGCGCAAAGATAAATCATTTGTCCCCAAAAGAGAAAACTTAATCGACAGGAAGCTAGTATCACTGGCTTTGAAAACAGTGCAGAACAGGTAAATGCTCTATCATTCGCCTGCCAGTGTGGTGGTGAATGCAGTATGGACATCGGCTCAACAATTCAACGGTGACATCACAACGTTTTCTCCAACAGCCCGCAAGGAAACCTACGCACCGAATATTATTAAAATGCCAGCTGGAAGCTTATCATTGTGAATTGCGCAATGCAATTTAGGAGGCTAAAATAGCAATGCAATCAATCCTCAAAGAAGTATTCAAATCAAACAATGGAAGAGAAATCTTTGATTAACATTCAAATCACTCCGCTGACCATACGGTTGACTCTTCACTTCTGTTAGTTCCAATTTGAAAAAATAAAAATTTCTGGTCCGAAATCACAAAAGCATCTTCTTACGGAAAAGCTGATCCTGTACAGAACGAAACGATCGATTAAGAGAAAGACTTTCGCAAGCATGGAAGAATGCAATCTATAACCTGGAGTACATGGAAGCACCAATGAAGAACTGGCAATGCCAATGAAGAAATTGGAAAGCAGCAATGAAGATGCCCAACAGTCCTGACGAAGAGTTAGATACTTCAGAGAAGAACTCCAATCAACCAACGAAAGAATCTCATCATTGTAAATCAGGCACTTAATTGGATAAGTCAGAACACTAAATGCCACCCGTTCTTATGCCCGAAGCATGTACGACAAATCCGCGAACCCTGGCATACTTGATGGGAATCTCAGCATCAAAACTGCAATGCGTCTTTCTAGCAAAAAATGTCGATTAGATAGACGAGATTACGGAAGGAAATATTTACGAAATTTCAAATCATCAATGGGGATGTATTATCTGGCGCATCACTGTTTCGGAGAACTTCTTTCCAGAAAAAGAACGCCTCAGATTTGAAATCAACTCACATTTCTTCGATTGGGCAAACGAACCCACGCAGATGGATGCGCGGAAATGTGAATGAAAACTGCGGAGCAATAATCCTTCTTGCGATAGAAGATCACTGAAAGAAAACTAGCGACCAAAAAATAAAAACATCTTCAAGAAATTTAGAAAAGCTATAAAAGAAGAACGGATAATGATAAAAAATTGAAAACAAATACAAACCCAATCCATTGGACCATTGCGCATGTCGCAAGTCCATGATTTCAGGAGCCTATTGCAACATTAACTTTTTTGCATGCCTGAGGATCTACAATAAGCGCTGAAGTAATCCATCCAATATGGAGGGAGTTCCAGCCGCATGACCTAAGCTATACAGATTACTTAATAACTACCGAGCTACGCCTCAACGCGAAAGCATTCAAAACGGGACCTCCGCCCAAGAAATAAATTATATAAAATTATTGATAGGAAAAAAAAACAAACACCACTCAGTCAGACACTAATTTTCACCCACTCATCAGGAAATCACTGAAATTCCTCTAAAGAAGGTTTCCCGCCTGTTATTAAAATGATTCAAACGAAAAATTCTGAAAAAGATAAAGATATCCTAGTTCGAATCCTGACTTAATACAATATGTGGAAATAACTTCGCAGGATAATTGGCATCGGCTTCGAAACAAAAGTATGGCGACACAAATATTTACCGATCTTCAACGTCTTCACAACAAGAGATCTATACGCGGTATGGCATTGGGATTGCGTTGTGTAAAAAAACATTATTGAAAACCATGCACGGTGTGAAATTTTCGCAAACTCTAAAGAAAAATGAAGGAGCTGTATTTCACATCATCCTCCCCACTTACTAACCACATTACAAATAACTCAGGTTCGGATTGAGTGGACAGAAAAAAATTAGATCATTCGATGATGAATGTCAGACGATCAAGGATTCTTTTCAGAAGCCACTCTGAGATTACGCTTGAATTCGATAGATGTGTAGAGGTAAATGGCTGTGTGGATTCACTTTTAAAAAATTGAAAATGCCGGAAAACGTGCCAGATGTTAATTTTTCTTGATATAATACATGCCCAGTAATAGATGACGCGAGTGGTTTTGAAGAATCTAAAAAGTATAGTTGAGATAACTCAAGCATATTCCGTGATTGTAATTCTACTGCACTTTTTCCGAAGCAAGTAAAAGGAATTTTACAACCTCGGAGCTTCAGGTGCCTGAACAAGCAATGGATTTAAAACTATTACCCGAATCTAGATTCTTGCATGTGCAATCGGCGGGTAGTCCTGGAAGCTATCGTACAGCAGTGGCAGTCCAATTAACGTAGCCTGGAGCTGCCAGCTTATTGTCTTTGCTGACTGTGTAAAGCAATACTGCAACTGCCCACTGTACAGCCTGCAGGAAGCGCTGCAATATCTGGCAAACTACTACTAAACCTCCGGTTTCTGCTACTTAGGGCAATGCAACTCCCCAAGCACCAGATAATCTGTACTAGCGGATTCCTACAATTCTTCTGTTTGGGAATCAACTGCAAGGATATCCAAGCCTTTTTGATCGTGCTTATCTCTCATGAATGTTGGCACGACACTGGATTCCCTGCGAGTAGAAAATTAGCGTAAGAGGCCGGAAGTCGCGGGTCTTCAGTAGATCACCGGACTTGGCAATCGAAAGCTCCACGATGTTCAGCGCTTGCCATACTTCCAATCGCATCTTTTTAAGGCGATCGAGATTTCTGAAGGCAAGTGAATTGATTTCTCATGCGACTTTCTCTTCGACTACCGTCACCGTACTGTATCTTCATTGACGAAATGCGAGTGATGTCATCAATATGTCCATCAGTATATCTCCGACATCCCATCTCTACCCAAGGAATAGTGATTTACTTTCGTAAAACGTCACGAGGTAATGGTTTCAATCTCCCTTGATTCAGATGCCCGGGTTTCGGTTTTCATTGAGGCAGGCAAGCCTCAGAAAGCAGAGCGCCCTTTTTCCATTGAATTACACCGAAACCACCTCCCATCACGATCCGGACGGACCAAGGGATGCCAAGTCTCTCGCAATTTTGAATCGGAATTCTGATTGTTCCAGATCATGCGGTGGGTATGTTTTTTCTCCCCAAAGCATTGTCTCCACTTTCACCAAGCCTTTCGTTTCCGCTTTAGGAGTTGAATTTACAGAAAAGCTGGGCCATGAAGACCCTCTACCAAGCATCATTGGTTGGGAAGAAGTGAAATCGAATCTGAGCAAGTTTACCTCCGCTGTCCGTCCAAGTGCAATGAGCGGCAAAAGCTTTCATTTGCTTCGTTGGCGACATTGATATTGACTTTTTTGGTCCTTTGGCTACTTCCTTGACAATCAAGACAATAGGCGCGCATAAATTCGTTCTCGATTTGCCTGGCCAGGAACTCTTCGCTTATTGCGGGTCCAGTCTGAGCGACATGGATTCCTGAGGCGCAAACGTCTGCGGGAATAATAGCCGAGATCAGCAGGTGTTGCCTGCGCCTGTTTCCTTGGCGAGTTCTAAAAATATTCTTAGCACTGGCTTTTCTTCGTCGAGGTAGCGCTGAGTGGAATAGGTTGGTAAGAGTCGATTCTTCTGTACGAATGAAAAGGCAATCGGTTCGGTATGATTCGAACCGTCATCAAGATCTCCACATGAACTGTGCCTCTTCCAAATGAGGGGCTTGGTAGGTGACACGACGAAAGGCGTTGGAGACACTTCCGCCAAAACTTTGCATCGGTCCCTCCATCCTTGTTGCGGCGGTTACTGACACCACCGGAATTCCCATTAGCGCACAAGCATGCGACGCTGAAATCTGGTTTTGCCAGCCGTCGCCGTATTGTTCGTCATTAGTCGCTTCGTCTCTGAGCAATGTCGCGCGAGCCCGATGGCCGCGGATAGACTAGGTAAGTCAGCGCCTTTCAAGGCTTGTGATGTCCTGGCGTGCTTCTGGTATACCACCTCGTCCAAGCAGATCAAAACTCCGATCTTTGCTCAATTTGGTTGGAATGACTTTATTAGGCCCCCCAGACTCACTGGCGTGGGAAGTAAATTCTCGTAATTAGCCCGGATCATCCGGAAATAGTCGCATTTTTTCGGTATTTCCCGAGGTAAGTACCATCTGCAATCCAAAACCAGCCGTGGTACTTATGATACAGATCTTCGCGCGCTTTCAATAAAGTGAAAGCACGATCACGCATCAAATTCACCAACTCTTTGGCCAATGCTCCAAAACGTATCTTCGATGGCCGGGGATCGCTTGTCTGCCAGGTTTGAAATTCTCGTAATTCCACGTCGCAGAAATACAGAAGTGAGCCGAAATAAGCTCTTGAGTACGATTACTTTGTGCGCCTTGGCGCACCTCACGGACACTCTGCTTATGGGTGTTCTTATGTTTCAGTCACGTCAGCAGAGCAATTCAGCTGCGACTAGACTACCTTTTAACTTTTATCAGTCCACAGTCTTTCTTTGGTTTGTATGTGTATCAAGAACAGAAGGTACAGGAGTTATCGAGGGGAATGACAAGTAGAGAATTTAAAGAGACACATGGGCCACTGACTTTAGTTGGATATGATTTGTATAAAAATGAAAACTCAGTAACCAACAAAAATTCATGAATTGGACTTCACAACGGGAATGAAAGGAATAGGCGAAGCAACGTTTGGAAATCAAGATAATTGAACTCTGAGCTTATAAAGTAGTATAAAATAGTCCAAGATCGAAGTCTGGAACTCAGTCTTTTGCATTGCGCGTGCCTCCGCGAACCTTTTGTTGGCCTTGGCGGTAAAAGACTTTCAATAAAAAAAACCGTAAGGAATCTCCTACCGGCTTTGTGAACACTACCCAACTACTATTATTCTATAATCTTGGTCGCAAACACGACAACTCACGTGTACATCATTCGTAGTTGCACATCCGGCGAATTTACGCATTTTAGCTACAGCAGCTACCGTTCCAATTCTCTCACAGAAGGTGTCCCTCTGAATGCTCCAAGGGTCAATTGCATCCTTCCCCAATGGTGTTTACTGGTCCTGCATTAAGTTCCTTGTAATTTCTTCTCCTAACAAACACGTGGTTAATAATACTTGCGCACTCAGCGTAGCTGGTACCTTGACGGATATCCTGCTGGGTTAGCAAACGAAGTCCAAAGCAGCTACCCTAAATCTTTGAAAGGCCTGTCAGTGGGTGCAAAAACCGTAAAATAAGTACTTCCGGGCTTCCCTTGTCAAGGCCTGGGTGCTAAATCCTGCGTATATCTTACTGCTTCTACTAGAAATGACAATCAGGACTAGTGAATACACTTGAGCTTGGAAGGGCTAAGCTGAACGAACAATGTCCTGCTCCAGTAGGATCAGTACTTGTTATTCGATCACGTTGAATCGTTCCATTCTTTGCTGCTACGTTTGTTGCGCTATATTTTTGGATCATATGACATAAAGATCACTGGTCCTCTTTGGATAAATCTTCGCTGAAGACCTAAGCAGAACAGTCCTGACAATTGCTCCGGCAGTAAAACTGGCCGATAGAAGGTGCCATGGAAACATGGTACTAAACAAGGGTTTTTCCCCGTCCCCCCCCCCCCCCAAAAATGAACTTGTTAATAGGCCAAATGTCTCTTCGTTCATGACCCAATCTTGCAAATGCGCCATTTGGTAGGTGCAAAAACGTATAGGCTCCTGAGGATCAATTTGCGATACGAATTAGACCAATAACTGCCTGCTAATCCTCTCTGGTTGTGCTGCTGCTTTCTTAGCGTACAAAGTTGCACCTGCCAGCCGCCATCAAAAGCGATTGATTAGGGTGTTTTCATCTTCATACGAAGACATTGATTTCACAGCTTGAGGAGAATGTTACGCACTTGCCAATGTCGGCAACCACAATATTTTTTATAATTAAAGAGTTTTTCATGATTTGGATGATAGAAAGAAAATGCAAGCCTTGCGTAAACTGTTGATTTAGCCGAAAATTTCTACCCTCCACATACGTATTTACTCGCCTACAATGCTGCAAAATTGGATACAGGAACGTAACCATTGCGCCGATTCTAGTGTAGTTTACGCGATAGCTGGAAGAAACCTGTAAATCCTTCTCGTCAAGATATCAACCCAGATCCGTCTTGCTGGAAAAGCTGATTTGGACACAATCATCGAGGTAAGAAAGCCGATCCTGCATACCCAATTGAGGTTTTGAACTAACTCAAATAACCGGCGTGGCATTCATTACTTATTCTTAGCGTGTAGCCCAAGTTGACCGGCGTTGCAAATAGAAACCGAAATCAGTCAAATAAACTGCGGCAATACCCAACGCCTGTAAAACGGGTTTTGACTGATCTACCTGATGGCAATAATAGATTGCAATCCTTCGTCAGCTCTGTATTTCCATAGTGGTGTCTCAAGTGACCAAACTGAACCTATGATGTGAACTTATTGCTTCAATTCTCTTGGTAAGAGCTATACTTAAACCCAATAGAAATTTTGATAGTCCTGAATCTCCGGATCTTACATTTTTTCAAAGCCGCCGATTCGTTCAAACGAACATCAGAAGCATTTCCAGTTGCTTTCACATTAAAGGCAAAATTTACATGACCTTGAATCGGTTCAGAATCCCAAATTCTCCAACAAAGATGTGCTGACAATCGACACGGCGTTCATTGAATACCTGGAACCCCTCACTTCGGCAGGACAGAAAAACATGCTGTCATAGTTTTCCTCCGAAACTGGTTCAACACCAAGAGCCTCACCTTCTCTTCAAAACCCACTTACGGGCTTTGTGGCCAGGCCACATAGCCAGAGACGCAAACACATGGATCACACTGGTTAGTCAACGGAAATCTCATAGTTGATAATTAATATAAAACTGTTGAGGTATAATTTTACTGACTTGTTGCAGGTAGGCGGAAATTTGACCACTCGACTTTGTTCCCACTTCATAGACAACTTTACGGAACTAGGGTCAAAACTGGATTTAGTAATTTAGAAAAAATATTTTAATTTAGCGTTAAATATTCCCGGTTTCATCCTTAAGAATTGATTAAGTGGTGTTTTTTGAGAATTATACTCCGATTTTTTCACATCGTTAATTTAATCTAGGCGCTCTTCCGACCTTCAAAAATCCACTCCAACTTTTAGATAAGGCAAACAACTACCAGGTGTTAAAAAGCCATTTTTTTTTATGCCGTGAATCCCAAAGGTTCATGTTCTCAGTCAAAACGAAAATCTTTATTTGAAAATTGATCGAATTCCCCTTTCTCATAGTGAGCAAGGGGGATTTTGGAGCAAATCAGTTAAAATTATATCCTGATTACCGCAATGGGTTCAGTAACCACTTTTACTTTGCTTATCGGTCCTGAATAGAACCGGCCGAGGCGCAGGCAGGCAAAAATACCTGAGCTCGTCTTTTCTTTCAATTGTTTTTTCAATTGCCAATCCCGAAAAGTCGGACAGCTAATGGAAGCTCGCCAAAGTTTAGTAATCATCAC
>Ga0163217_1054011_pt1 | contig 13277 bp, 17 predicted proteins | sample SynspAceP_FD_185933 | JGI IMG/M metagenome (GOLD analysis project Ga0163217, IMG submission 185933) | Saline lake microbial communities from Ace Lake in Antarctica - Synechococcus sp. Ace-P (PacBio error correction) | ecosystem: Environmental > Aquatic > Non-marine Saline and Alkaline > Saline ...
GTGACCAACACCGCCAAGCTTGGTTTCTCTACGACCTGAACGACCTGGCTGCGCGGAAGCACGGATTTCGTCAAGGCTTGGGGTCTTCGGACAACTTGTTTTACCCAAGCAGACTGATGGCGCAAATGGGCTCGCGATGAACGAACACGACTTTCAGCTCGGAATCGACAACATTGCCGAGACAGCCATCGGAAACCCCGACGATCACCGCGCTGACCAGCGTTGGCCCCTTGCCCGCGCGGAAATGGAGTTCCAGTGCGCAAGCTGGGTGGGCCGATGCCAGAGATGCGGACCGACAAACGAGCTTACGAGAACACCGGCAAACACCCATTAATGCGAGCTTTGGTATCGCGGGTAAATCCACGCCGGACTTCAACCATTTAGGGGCGCAACCCGCGTCGCAATTGGACAAAGCGTGAAGGGCCGTGACCACCGGCGTATTCCGGTCGCCGCGCCGGGATCGCCTATCGCCCGGTTCACGAATATACTGCACGCCCTACGAAGCCTTGCTGGCATGTGTGCGCACGATGAAGGCAATCCGCATCGAGCAGCGCAGACCAGAGTCAAGTGGACCCACTATGTGGTCTGGTTATGGGTTCCCTACGAAATGGATGCCGATTTGCGCTGAACCACTAGAATAACCCGCGTTCGCAGTCGCGGAACGGGTGACGACGCGAGACAGAGGACGCTGCAAGGTCTTTCTAGAGAGACACCCAGTAAAAGGCCCCGCAGTTATATCTGCCCCAGCTGCTCTCAGGCCCGGCTTTACTACTGCAGAATTTGGCAACAAACGGTTCGCAATTGGCCACTAGAAAAGGGTCCGACTGCTATTGTACTGTGCGAGCAACCAGGCAACATGGCAAACGGCATCGGTGCAGAGATCGGCTTTGCCCCGACCAAGGGTGCGTATTGATCGCCTTGGCTATAACCGCGCGACGAACAAATCTCCCCTGCGCAGCGTACCTGTTCAGAAAGGGCTTTCTGAGCATTCGGGTTCTTAGTAGCTGGCTGCTATCGCAACTCCCCCTCTGGGATCGTCGTGAGACGGAGTTGAGGAGGAAAATAAAACGGCAAACACGTTATCGTAGACAGGAATACAAAAAGGCCCGCGGCACTAATTGGCCGGGGCTTTCCTGTTATTAAGAAAGCGAGAGGAAGATTAACTCTTCGCTCGCGCTTCTTCTTTCCTTGATCTCCACGTCCGGTTTCCTGGAAATCGGACAATAGCCTTCAATCGACCAAGGCTGCACTGATAATGGTTCTTGCCTTCAGGCGATCGGTCAAAGCCAAGCAGCTTTACTTTCACATTCCCTGACCACTCCTCTCAGGAGACGAGTGCGAGAGTCGGTTATCAGGCGGCGCCGTTCTATGGCCGAGCGATCTTGAGGATATACCTACACGTTGGACCAGACCGTACAACAGCGCCTTCGGCGCCAAAGGTAAGTTACATATCGATACGGAGGAGAGCACAAAGCGACCCGAAATCACGATCTTACCGAAAGTAACCAGGTGTAAACCGCACACCTTCTTCAGGCCGGCCACGAAAATAGACGCGAGATCATGTCCGTAAGGCCACATTGATCGATCCGCCCGTATTTGGTCGGATGCGATCTTTGAGATGATCCGACTTCGTCATGATGTCGACTATTTCGCGCGAGTGACGACTCTCAAACGAATCTCGCGGGATGCACTTTAGGAACCGCCGGACCCGATAACTCTGTTCTTCCCCCGAAATACAGATCGGTGCTTGGGCACCGGCATCGATACAACATGAGCGTGTGTTGCGGTGAACCGAGACCGAGAGGTACTAATCGAGATCCGTCTCAAAGCGCCGAGGAGATACAGCTCTTGTTAATTCATCCACCAAGGGACTCGCTGAACGCGGGACCAATCTTGCTGCGCCAGAGAACTTATGCGCTCCGATTGAGCTCCAGCGCGAGCGTCGAATCGAGACCTGCGATCTCTTCGATGTCCATGCATACGTGCCACGACAGGACGTGATAACCCCGCACTGGCTATCGTACAATTCCAGAGGCAACCTTAAGATCCATGTCGCCCAGGGTGGCTCAGATCTCCGTAAACTCGTCAAAGATGTGCGCCGGACTTAGAGTCGCAATAGGAGCCGCTCGGAATCTTCGATGGATCAAAGCCCAGTTTGGCAACACCTGCAGCAAACGGCGCGTTCAGGGGTAACACCCGCGTCATCAATGGACAACACGCCGAGCCACCTGCAAACCGGATCGCCATCGAGCCATGGAGACACTGTTCGATCAGTGATCTCGGACGAACAAATCGTGCCGGATGGTGTTAAAGGTCCGAGGAAGTCGACGCGATGGATGGCAGCGCCAGAAACCGCCTTGCCAACGAGCGCCGCCAAGAAGCCAAAATACATTGCCCGTCGTAGCACCGATTTGCGCGAGCGAGCGCAGGGCCAGGAAACTGCAGGACCAACGAACAGGAACCAGTCCTACTGGCGCGAGAGTCGAGCGATAGGGAGCGGAAGCACAGTTATAGTGCAGGCATGAAGTTGGGCATGTTGAAGTTGCCGTGCAAGCGCGGTCGATTGAACTGTTCGTCGTCCGGCCGTGCCTGCACCAAAAAAAAAGAAGGTTGGGGGGTCACAACCAGGCGCCTTGCGTTTCCGCCACGTGTAACACAGCGACGACCCGTGGGTGCGGGCAGGATGCCGGGTGTTCAGCCACGATTCGCGAGATGCTCGACGGTCTTTGCGACGCGTCGATACGCGTAACCGGCTATAACAACGTCACCGCGCACCGGATGGACGCCTTCAGACCTTTCACCGCGGAGAAAACCTAAGTTTCGCATCGTGTCCCTTTTGCTCGTCGGTCACAGGGCTGCTTTCTGAGCTCTGTCCATTCGCGGAGCCGGCGGCGACCGAAAGGCCTGTGCGTTCTTGCTTGTCCTGCGATTGCAAAACCGCGGCGCGCATGGCTTCTTCGCCAGCGGATTTGCAAAGCAGCTGCGGCACTAGATCCGAGTTAGTCAACCGCTGGAGGAGCTCAAGGAGGCGCGGCGTACATTTTCACAGCAACATCTTTCGCGGTGGTCTTCGGCCAAGATCGATTGCCTCAGGTCGAATACACACGGTTTGGATGCTGCTCATAGCGCGAATTGGATGCGGACCCAAGCGCACCTATTCGTATGCTATCCGACCGCTCGAGTAGGCTTCGAGGATTCAACATCATACACGCGGGCGTCTTTGGTGCCAGCGACAACCGAAATCAAGACGTTATCAAGGGTTCAAGCGCAGGTCCTGCAGTCGTCCGACAGTTGGGGTTTCAGAAACGTAAATGCGCCCACCTTACAAAACCACGCGGCCAAGGCAGCAATCGTGACCACACGGAATCGGCGCGCCCGGAAAGGTCACGCGGCCGAGGCGCGATCATCATGCGACCCGATATCGGGATCTTTTTAGAGCTCAGCCGACATCGTAACGCGAATCAGACGTACACATCAACCAGGACTTCGGTTTTTTGACAGCCGGAACGAACAGCGGCGGATCGACGTCGATCAAACGGCTGTCGGGTTTTCTTTGCTCGGTGGGGCGGGCCTCAACGCTTGAAAGAAGCCACCCGCACTTTACCAGGCGGCATAAGTATTCCGGTCTTCTGTGTACGCTGCAGCGTCTAGCGCGCAAAGATCACTGCGCTATAGACCCGCGCCGATTATTTAAGCTGGCCGTGCAAACGTGCTCGCGACGTTTCTAGCCAAAGGACGCTGTTATAAGGCGCCCCACAGTGGTCCGCGATCACCGGAAACCGTCTGCTTGACGGCCACTTTGGCCAGTTTCCCAGTGAGTCGGCAACGCGGGGTTCTTCGCCCCAAACTGCATGGGAATTTTTCGTTACATTAAACATCTACGTTTCCTGATCTTGTCCGGCCCCGCGATCGGGCCATTTGCCGTAAAGGGGCAAAATATTCACCTGCCTGATTTCCCGCGGTACTCTTTGTCTTCTGCGGCGGGCGGCGTTGGTGAAGTACAGCTGGGCGCCGGCTTTCCTGCGGATAGATTGTTGACGGCCATACGGCAGTTTCGATGCGATGGGAAGGGAAGCGTTGCCCTGGTGACATGGGGTCTTTCCACGCGTCCTGCGCAGGGAGCCGTCGGGGTAAGAGGACGCTGACGAAGGAGTCAAGTCAGGGCACAGCTCTTGAACATCTTGTAGTCTTTGCAACGTGACCTTGCCTTTGATTCACCGTGGTTAGGGCTTTGCGCCGACGGTTCCAGCCCCATAGCGAAGTGAAAAACGGTTTTTGCTGTTCGCTGGCAAGGTCCCGCAGCCCGCGGCGGCGCCCAAAACACGGGCCGCGGATTTCAACGGCATGTACAATTGATCGCCCGACGCCCCGTTTTCGTGTGGTCTGGATGCCAAAGGCAAGATCAATCAGCCAGCTGGCATCAATGGTCCATGAATCCGATCATCCCGCCACTGCTCTCGGCGACCGACAACCTGAAAGCCATCGAAACACGCTTTTCCAGCTTTGCGCAGGTGCTTTTCCGGCCCAGGCGTCTCGCTGCGGCGGGCAAAGAATATACATCAGCCTTGTGCCCGCGGTGCACCGCAGCAAAAGAAAAGCAAGGCGGCCTCATTGTCATCTATGGGGTCCAGGGTCGCTGCAGGTGATCGGCATGGGGGGGCTTTTTACGAACATAAAGATATGAAATGAAAAAACCGCCAACCCTGTTGTGCAGGGTGCGGTCTAAATAGTGGCGGTACTGTGCAGTGCGCGGGTTGCGGCGCAGGCCCAAACGTTTTGATCAGGTCGAATAACGCGCGTTCATCTTTACTTTGACATAGTCCACGCAAGCTTGCGCGTGTCGCAACCAATTTTCAAAAGCACGGCGACCGTGGTTGTCTTTCTTGTGGGTTTTGGAAAGTGCTCGGTCAGCGTTGCGATGCGCGAGGACAGAATGGCAACCTGTACTGTTCGGGGCGAACCGGTGTCGCCTTCTGTGGTGCCGAATTCTGTTCATCGCGTGCTGTTTTTCTTCTGCGTAAATCGACATCGGGGTCTCCCTTTTTGAAAGGTTTAAAGTGATGCACAGGCGGGATGTCGTCGCGCAACAGGGCCATGGAGTATCCCGCTGACAGGAATCAACGGGCGATGGGGGCGTATAGGAAAGTTTAGCGCCCCGCTTGGCAAAGGCATATTGTCCGATCGAGGTGTAAACCCGCATGGGGGTAAGGGCGGGCAGGGGCGTGCAAGTTTTAATTTTTCATCCGCGCGTCAGTCCCGCGCCAAGGCCGAGCTGAGCGGAATTAGCGATAGGTCGCCGGCATCAGAAGCTGTTTCCGAATTGCAAACCACGCCAACGCCACCCGTCCCGTCCATCGAAATCAAGGTGAGAGTGTACACTCATTTCGGGTCCGGTTCTTATCAACACACTTCGGCGCTATTGCGGTTGCCATCGGCTGTCGTCCCAGACCAGCAGCGCTGTCATCTGACGATGTTGAAGCACGAATAGTCGACGATGCCCGTCGGGGCTGGACCAATCACCGAGGATCACGTCATCGCGCCCGTCACCCCGGGGTCCACCTGTCGTTGGATCCAGCCAAGGATCACATCATCACCCCCAGGACCGCCATTCAGATAATCCCTTCGTCGGTATGCTGATGCGGGTCTTGCGGGTCATGGTCAACGATACCGTTGATCGTATCGTTCCCAGCCATCCGCCAAATAGCGCTCCCCCCCGCCGCCCACCTTTCAGCAACATCGTCCCCGCCAAGCCCGCCCATCAAAGCCGTCGGCAACCACTGTTTCATACAACTCAGTCCCTGCCCAGCAGAGCCATTCAGCGTATCTTGGCCCGCCCCACCTTGCAGCACAATCAATCATCATGTGGCCGGTAAGCCTATCCGCGCTTCGGCACCTGCAGACATCGTTCGCCCGTCATTCCATGCAGGTCTATCATCCCCCGAAGCCGGCCACGAATCAAATGTGTCGTCACGCGGCCGTCCCCAAAGACAGTGTCCATCGCCGCCCGCCGCATGCACAAAATCGTCGCCGTCCATAGGCCGCGACATGATCGCTGGCTGGCTGAGCCCGTGATCAGGTCATCCTCAGGTGTAGGCCAGAGATCAGTTGGACCGTAGGGGGTAATCTTCATCGAGACCAAGAGTCTTCTTTCTTCCTCCCTCCTCGAACACTGAATGTCGATAAAGGCGCGGCCCCCACCGGTGATCAACCCCATAACGCAGCAAAGAATAAGCCATGTTAAGAAACCCGACGCTTTATTGCCCGCCCCGCAAAAAATTGGCAGGCCGTACTCATGAAGAAACGCCCGGTACCACCATGGGTCCGCGTCACAGAGCAATAGACGGCAATAAAGTTAAGCGACGCTTAAGACTTCCACCACCAATCGCACCTGAGAATAGCGAAAATAATCAAAGGATGCTTCGGGTGGCCCGTCTTTGACAGGCCCCAGAATGGTACACGGGGCCTATCGCAGCGCAAGAGCTGCTCCGCACTTCAAGGCCCCCGCCCAAGATGCGCCCCGTGGGTGCCACCAAGCTGCAATTACTGATCGGCCCACCAGGATCCTTCTTTAGAACAGGTCGTTATCCGGTCCAATGGGGTCTTTAACCGGGCATCAGCTTTGGCTGGTCTCGCGCCCAAAGGCAAAAATGTTGGTACGCGAAAGCCCCCGAACCCCAAGGCCGGCGCGGCGGCGCCGCTGTGTCGCAACGCTCGACGCTAGGATCATTCTCAATTTCCTGTCGCTTTTGACGGATTTAAGCATCAACAAACACACCCGCCCCGCATCGGGATTCCCACACCACCGCGGGTCCAGCTGTAGCGGTAGTTTTCGAATTCCGAGTGAACAGCCGTCGAGGGTGCGATCACCCTTTGGTATGGCTGCGTTGTGATCACGCCAGGCGTTGTGAATTGATTGAACACGCCGCGACCGCGGATGAAGCTCTCCGGCTTGAACCGCCCTAACGGCAATCGCGCGGCCGCTCGAACGATGCCAGACCGTCGTCGCCGGTATTCCCGCATTGTGGGCAAGTCACATAGAACGGGTTTCCGTTGCGCAGACCGTGTGGCCCCTCTCCGTGGCTGTTTGACCTCGGGCACGATCCTGCAGCCCCTGTTCTAGCGGCAATCAGATGTGGCGTCCAAGGCGTCAGTGCGGGCAATTTCCTCGATTTGGCGCGCAGGGTCAGCCCTCGGAACGCCTCAAACGGGCCCCGACCAGATGCGACGGCAATTCGCGCACGTGCCCCCAGACATGCCAAAGCCTGCCCCAGAATCGGCGCGCGATTCGAACGGACCATAACCGCCCCTTGCCGGCACACCATCTCAAAGGCGTCCACGTGATCAGCGTCGGGAACGGTCCAGCAGCACAGTTGCTCGACAAAAGGCGGGCGGGCTGCCAGTTCCCATGGTTTCGCCTCGGCGCACAGTTTTTATAACCAGGCAGGGCAAACCGTCCGCTGGCCCGTCGGATCTTTGACGGCAGAAAACTGAGCGGACGGCGACCCAGATCATCTCGCGATAGAAAACTTCCACAAAGGCGTTCTTGTGGCATCTGATGCGTGGCAAGGGCGCAGTATCCGCGCAGCGCGATCTACTTCGCCTCTGCGAGTTCATCCGTTTTACGTCCGCAATCTAAGAGCGCAACTGTTGCAACTCCACATCAGGCTTTCAGCGCTTCAGTAAGAAGGTACGGTCTTGGTTGCCTCGCCGAGCGCGATCGGCCAAAAACGCCGGTCGCCATCGGGGTCGAGGCGTCCCCGCATGGGCCCCGCCGCTTTGTCTATTGCGTTGCAACGCCCACGGGGACCTTGTCTCCGACGGGCGACGCTGTTGTAAGAAGGGTCGGTCCCGGCAGGGCTCAGTCACCTCACCAACCACCCCGCAAATACCGTCCCTCTGTCGCCTGCGCAGCACCATATCAAATGCCCCTTAATTGAATTTACCGGCCTCCTATCAAAGGTCGGCGAGATTGCCGCAGAGACTCTGGCTTCCAATGGTGAAAAAAATCCTCGCCGACGGCAAGAAAAAGCTCTTATGCGCTCCGGGTGCGTGCCGGTTCACGACGTCCGATAATGGGCCCAAGCGGCTGAAAACCTAGATCATGCGTCCCAGATTCGGGGGCTGCGGCAGTCCTCGGATAATTGCCATCGAAATACAGGGCAATTTCCGGCAAGTTTTCAAAATGTCGCGAAACAGCAGCGCAGAAGTCGTAGAAATTCGACACGTCTCAGTTAGAAAATGGGCAAAAAGACCGCTCCGTTTTGCCATCGGCGCTGGTGCCAACCCCGATTACGAAAGTAAAGCAGAACGTTCCCGTCTTTCAGAAAACGCGGGTGCAGCTTTGCGTCGATACACCAGCATGCGCCCTGACTGGGTGGCGCTGGGCGGCAAATCGGGGGACCTTTCGCACAAACGCTTTGGTCTCGATCACATCGGCCCACCATCGCGCAGACACAGGCACAACCATGGGAGGCAACAACAACCAAAATTGCCGGGACCTGTCCGCCTGCTGATGACCTTTTGTGTCTTTGCCGTTCTCAAGGTAATACCCACCGGCCACGGTCATCCGTGGATTACATGCCAGCCGTGATCATCGGCAAAGCCCAATTGTCGGCCCTGCTTTTCACGCGGTGTTTGAGAGTGTTGAAATACCGCGTGCAGTTTGGCCATCGGGTCATACCAGGAACAGCTCAACGGCCTGGCGTCAGGTCGACGTCCGGCCATAATGGTGTAGCCGGTTGCCGTTAAAGGTCAGCGTTTCACATGTTTCCGCTATGGACGGGCGCAGCGGCCCACCAGCCATGAAGACCAAGCGCTGCCCCAGAAACCGTTTCACGTTCCATCCGATCCGCGGTCCGGGCGTCGCGTCACGGCGCACGCACGTCCTGCGCGAGCCATCCTGCGCGGTTTCGTCCATCCGGTCGAACGTCTCGTCCAGCTTTGGAACCGCAAAGTCGGGCGCACAATGTTCAACGCCAGCTTTTTTGACATCATGCGCCCGCAGTTCGCCTTTGTTTGCGGGCCAACAGCTTTTAAGCACGTCTCACACTGCCCGTTACCGCCAGAGGCCAAGCACATAGGCCGGTCCGCGATCTTTAGAGTCAGGAAGAGGCAAACGTAATTCGCCTACGGTGATCGACATCCGGTTTTCAGCTGGGATGTAGGACATCACCACGGCGCCCAAAACATCCGAATAAGGCGCCGACGAATGGTTTTTCGCCTACCGGAAGCTGCGTTGCGACGGCCTGAGCCTCATGAAACTTGTTTTTTTTGCCATGCGCTTCATCTAGATGAAGGGTTCGCTATGGGTTATTTGAGCCAATGCAGATACCACGCGCTAAACCACCGGAACCGAATAAGGAGCATAACATGCGCGACACACCCGCCAATAAGTGGATTACAGGAAAAAGCGTATGGCCGATGTTGATCGGGCAGGTTTTGCCAGCGACGGTGCATCTTGCAGGCGCGGTTGAACGGGTAGGGCATGCGTGGAATCGCGTCAGTGACATCGGTGTGGCCTGGGCGGCGCAGCAGTAGGCGATGATCGTTACGGACGATCCCGCCGGCGATAGCGGACGCGGCAAAGCGGTTATTGATTCACCGCAACCCGAAACGACCCTCGGCCTTTGCGAAAGATCGCCTGCGGGCAGCCGGGTGTCCTCCATGTTATCAGGCAACCACGGGATTGTCCGATGCGCAGATCCAAACGGTCTGGATGCGCCTTCGAACAGACCAGTTACGTGGCGGGCTGGTAAAACATGAGCTGGGGCGTTAACTCTGTTGACACCAGTTGGACCAAACGGGTCGCGGCCAGCACTGGACCGCAGACTGTTGATATCGAGGGTGAGTGCGAGGCGCATCAACACCAGAAAGTGCGACGCGTCCTTCGGGCACGGCGCTGATGCTGGGCGAGGCGGCTGCCGAAGGGCGCGTGTTGCGCTGGCAGATTGTGTTCTGATCGCGGGCGCGACGGTATCAACCAGTGCGAGGACGCAAGCGGAGAGCGAAATATTGTTTTAGCGGGCGATCGCGTGGCGGTGACATCGTCGCGAGCATGACAGTGAATGTTTGCATCAGCACTGGTGGATCCAATGCAGGGGAGCGAATCATCCTCTGACGACCACATCGCCTCTGATCCGAGCGCAGTTTTGCGCGCGGTGCTAATCAAACCGCACTCTGGGGCAGGGAAAAGCCTGCCGGCGCTTATGATAGCTGGACGGTTTTGGGGCTGAATGACTGAACGCCGACGCGGCGACCGAACCCGCGCCCTGTCCTTTAACTGCGGTGAAACCTATCTTTAACCCTTTGCCCCGTATGTTCGTGTGAACAATCTGGTTGGAGGGTGTAATGAAGAAAACTGACGTTAACTGACGTGCGGCGGCATTTCTGGCGCTGATTCTGGCCTGGCTTGGGCGGAGTAAAATCAGAAACTGGACAGCCAACGGACTTTGTCTCGGTGGGTGGAGGGTAAGACATTGACCCGCCCCTTGGTCGAATTGCCGTTTCTGAAGGCGGCCGGTTATTTTTCGGGCACGGGCTGCCGTTGGACGTGGTCAGGAAAATGGGTCTGGGAAGGTGGATAATTCTGCCGCAGTCTAACCTGGGGCGATGATGACCTTGGCTATAATTGTCAGGAAGTCGCTGTAAATGTCGGAAAAAATCCGTTTCCGCTCGACAAGGGCGCAGGAAAAGTCGGCGGTAATCCGGCGCGGTGATCCGTCGGTTCTCGCGATTTTCACGCTGCGCTGACCCTGTGCACTATCCATATTTTTTGATGCGCGACGCTTTTTAAGAAATCGACCGGCGATCCCTTCTTTTTCCCAATCACCGGTAGGCGGACCCGGTTCTGGCCGTCCGCGGCCACAGCCTTCCGTCGAAGGTCCAGCGCCTGTGCTGCCTTCCGGCGTTTTCTGCGGCCTCCGCCAGCCGCGCGTTGCGCGGCGGCGGGAAGCTCTTGGTTTTACCATAGGCCCATCGGATCGGGCGTGGGTTGCCGGCGGAAATATCCGGCCGGCTCCGGCATGGGGGTCGGATCAATGGGTGGGCTTGGCATGGGTCGTTTGAGCGGCTTCGGGTCATTCTCTCCATCCTCTTGAGCGCCCACTGTCACTTGATATACGCCCGGAACCAAGCCCAGAACAAACCCGGGCACCCTAAGAAAGAAGCGTAATCGCAAGTAGACAGCCGCGTTCAGGCCCGCAGAAGTGCGGTGTAACCTTGTTGGATATGAACCCTGGGAGAAGAACTTTGATGTCAGAGCTTCTTGGCGGCGGGTTGCTGGACAAGCTGCCCCCCGATGATCCGTGCGCGAGCCCAAGCGACTAGCCCAACTGATACTTGCGTGGGATGGAACGGGGCGGACGCCCTGCTTCAGAAACACCTCTCGAAATGATCGCCGCTGACCGTGCGCAAATGCGTTGCGGGTCGGCACGAATCGAGCTTTGTCAGGGCGGTGCGGCGCAATGGCGTGTGAATGCGATGGTTGAAGCTGGTCGCGCGACGCATAAAAACCTGGGTCACCTCAAAGGGCTGACCAACGCAGTGCTGCGCAAGATTGCCGCCGAAGGGCTGAAAGCTGGCGCCTTGCGCTCTCCGCGTTTTGCCCAAGTGCTGCGTGGCCGCTTGCCGAGGCGTGGGGCCCGAGGCAAATAACCGGCATCGAAGCCCGCGCATTTTTCGCAGGTGCACCGCTTGATTTGACCGCCAAACGCGACCCGCCGCACTGGCAGAGGCGTGGGCGGTGTCGTCTGCCAACCGGCTCGGTGCGCGTTTTGTGGAGCAGGGGCAGTGACAACATGCCCTGGTTTTTCGGCCGAAGGTGATTGGTGGGTTCAGGATGCGCGCCTGCCGCATTGCCGGTAAAAATTCTTGCCGCCGCAAAAGGGCGAGGCCGTTTTGGATCTTTTGCGCCGCGCCTGTGGCAAAACATGCAGCTGCTGCTAGCGGGTGCACAGGTCACGCGTTGACATGCTCGAAGCAAGGATGCAAGCGGTCAAGGAAAACCTCGCGCGGGTACACCTGCCGGCCAAATCGGTTGTCGTTGATGCGCGCGTTTCGAGGGATGGTTCGATGCGAATTTGCCTGGATGCGCCCCTGCTCTGCGACGGGCAACGATCCGTCGCCACCCTGAATCTGCCCCATGCCAAAATGGTTCGGAATTCGGCGACCTGATCGAACTGGCAATCGAATTGATCGACCAATGCCCCTGGTCGCTGCTAACCCTGGCGGGTCCCGCTTGTTTTCTGTACTTGCTCGCTGCTGCCCGAATGAGGGCGAGGTACGGTCGCAGGCCGTTAGAGGCGTCAACGCTGACATCGTGTGGACCCCCGATGCCTTGGCCGTTGCCCGGCGTAGATTCGGCAATGGACCACGAAGAGGGGGGGCTGCGCTTGGCGTCAGATTACTGGCCCTGATTTGGGTGGTTATGGACGGGTTCTACATCGTCCTGCCCTGCGCAAGGACGTTAAACTTCCCCGAAATGGTGCGGGCGGATTTTTCGTCCGCCCGCGACAGGGCTGTCAAAATTGCGGTGACTCAGGTGGCAACAGCGGCTCACCGCGAACGCCAGCAGAGCGTACAAGGGCAGCCGCATGACATAGTAACAGCTTCAATGCGCGAAAAAACGCGTTTTTTAAATCAGTGGCACGCCCCGTGCCGACCAAGACGCGTACCAAGCCACGGGATTCGTATCCGTCCGCCCGAACCCCGCACGATCGGTCATCTCGCGACGCGGGCGCAGCTAATCGCGGCAACCTTTTTGTTTTTCAGGCCAGCCTGATCGAAGCGCCGGCGCCTTCGAGCCTGTGGGGAAAAGTCGACACGCCGGATCAGGATTTTGCCCCGTGATCTGCACGGCTTTGCCTGGATGGATGCATCTGGCTGCGGTCGGCGACCGTGCAGCCCCGCGCCACCCGCGCAACGTTGCGCTTTGGGGGTGGATCGGAATCACTACGAAGGGGCGGGGCATCGGTTTGACGCCTGATTTGACCGGTCCGCCGGCTGACCGCTGGATCAAACCATGCGCGTTTGTCTTGCGTGGCACGTGCTCAAGGACCCAAAGCGATGTTTTTCTACCGTTCGCTGGTGAACAGGCGATTCTTGTCGCGCCGTTTTGGCCACGCTGCCGCACCCGGCCTGCCCGCGGTTTCGGGCGCTGACAGGGCCTGATTTAACGGCAGGTTATCGCTCGAAGGCAAGAGGCGCGTGCCGATCTGCAATCAAAGGCGCTGGCTCGCGAGTGCTTAGGCGAGATCGATGCGCAGGGCGGTTTTGCCCAC
>Ga0163217_1011016_pt1 | contig 13276 bp, 11 predicted proteins | sample SynspAceP_FD_185933 | JGI IMG/M metagenome (GOLD analysis project Ga0163217, IMG submission 185933) | Saline lake microbial communities from Ace Lake in Antarctica - Synechococcus sp. Ace-P (PacBio error correction) | ecosystem: Environmental > Aquatic > Non-marine Saline and Alkaline > Saline ...
CACCTGCCAAAAAAAGAAAAAAAAAAAAAAAAAAGAAAGGAAAATATTCCCCCTCGAAAACCAAGGGCAAAAAAGAGCCCGACCGGGAAAAAATCCCAAAGAGGGCGAATTTGGCCGAGGAAAATGATCGCTCGGCGATGTCTTTGCGGATTTCGAATCCGTCGCACGTTCGATGAAAAGTCGGTGACAAAGTCACCAGCAACGCAACTTGAACCGGCCTCGCGCCGCTTTCCTTAAATCCGGCGGGGTGGTCACGGCACGCATCAAGGTCCATGTAAATACGAAAATTCGAGGCGCTTTAAAGAAAAGAGGGCGGAGGGATCTTTCCGAGGCGCTAAGCCGCTTGTCAGTTCTGACAATTCCGGTCAATGGCGGTCAATGGTACCTCTGGGGGGGCCACGCATTTTAACGAGTTGAGCCCTTGCTGGCGCTGGATATGCGAGCGGTCTTAGTCGATAGTTTTGGCGGCTCCGAGGCGATCACAATCGCAACCTCGCCTAATTTCAGGCAATTCTAAACACCGCGCAAAGGCCCGATATCCTCAACCGCCAGCTTACCGCACGCTGTCGATCTCGGCCAGGTAAAATGCCCGAAAACGGCGCCGCCAAGTTACCGCGCCTGGTCGAGGGCGCAAGATCTCAACACGAGGGCGGCCGGCGAAGTTTGCGGCGCTGGTTTCCGGGCTGGCTGGAGATCGAGACAGCATTTTGCCAGCTTTTTTGACAGCCTGTCCCGATCAAGCTCGGCGACTGGTCGCGAATTGCGATCGACGGCGCCGCTTGCACCGATCGACGCGCAGATCGAATGGCATCGAATGCGCCGCAAAATCAAGCGCGCCAATCCGAACCAGCAATTTTCCAAGTTGCGAAAGCTGCGATCACGGCGACAAAGCATCGGGGGCTTCAATCTGCATCGGATCTCGGCGGGCAAGCCAGCGTTGCATCCTGTTCGCCAAGCGATTCGGCGGGATCTCGATCTTCTGGGGATCTCGGCGGCGCGTCTGCCCTGGCGACAGACAGCGCGGGCTCTTTGCCCAAACGCCAACCCGAGCTGCGCCCGCATCGAGGCGAGCAATTGCAATCCGAGCTCGCCAGGCTGCGCGGTATCCGAGGCGCTGGCCTGGGCGCTGATTTCAAGCTCGTTGTGTTGAGCGTATCAAACGCCGCGCTCGAAAAACCCGCGCCCTATACGCAAGGCGACATCACGCCAAGAGATCCTGCCTCGAGCAGCGCGGCCTTGCTTGAAAACATAGCCCCGCCAATCGTCACACACTGACATCAAAGTTGCCCGTCAGCGAGACGCCTCGGCAAAGCTTGGCGCGCTGTTCGATAATGCCGGCTCTTCAATCGATCTCGTCGGGCCGAGGTGCAAAAGCATTGGCACTGGCAGGGCCAAACCGCAAACGTCAAGCCGCGACAGCGGCCGCGCTCTGGGGCTGTCCCGCGCGCATTGTTCGCGAGGGGACGGTAACAGCGACGGGAATCATTCGCGCAAGACGCAGGCCGCCTCGATCGTAGCGACGGTTCGCAGCAACGGTGAAATTCGCTAGCGCGCGATCGACAAGAAACGGCGCAATGACGAACCGCGCAATCCGCGCCCGTGCGGCAAGCAACGGATCGCCGAGATTTCGGCCGTGATCTTCGTGCGTCGATCCGGAACAAGGACGGCCCGTGGTTCGGCCGAGAAATCGCAGCCGCGCGCTGCTGTCCGGGAATCAATCAAGGGCACGCCACAAGTGCGCGGCCCGGCCGGTGTCAACACCGCGACAGCGCCCACCTGGGTGTCGCGAGCATTGCTCGGCTGGACGTAACCAGCGACGATATTCGGCGCAAGAAAATCAGGCCGTCCTCGACGTCAGCGCCGATCAAAGCACGGTGATTTCGCTCGCATCCCGATCGACCCGCAACGGTGCATGACGACCGAGGCCAGATCCGCAACCTCGCTTGCCGCAAAGGCATCTGATCCGCGATTCGGCCGTGAATCTCTGCCGTCGATCGGAACAAGGACGGGTAGTTTAGGCCCGAGGAAATTGGCGGGCCGCGCGTATGCGCGGGAATCAGTCAGGGACGCTCGAGCAAGTGCGCGCCATGGCCGCGCAAAACGGTGTTTTCGCAAATCGATCACCGCCAAACGGCAAGCGCCACGGCAGCCCAAAACCGACCAACGCCCCGAGCTCGGCAATGCAGACTACAAGGCGAGACGGTCATATTACCGGACTGGTCGACGCGCTGTTGCCGGCAATGAAAACCCTGACATCTGCTTGCTCAATCGTAATGGCGGCGGGATCTCGTCGCGGGCGGTGCCGTCGATGGTGCGGCTAAACTCGATGGATCCCTTGATCGGCCGGATCGTCTCGTCAGAGCATCGCTCGCGGCGGCCGGACCGAGGCCGCGCGCCCAGCGGCGCGGACCAAGCGCAGCGCAGCTCGAGGCGAACGCGCTCAGCGCAGGAAATCCGCGATGACAGGTTTTCGCCGCGTCTGCCTGAGACTTTTCCCGGCCTCCGCCGCTTGGTGTCTTATTTGAACGCGGCAATCGGGCGCGACGCAGATGGCGCAAACGGCCAAAGTTGGCGTTAAGGACCAGGGTCTTTGAGCCAATATAATCAGATCAGCTAATCCGGCACTCGAGCAAGGCGACTAATTAAAGAGTGATATTTAACGGTGACGGCGGCTTAATGGCAAACCTACGGCCCGCGCCGCCGTCTCAAGGGCCTGCCGAACAACTGCAGCGCAGCGCCAGCCGTGATTGATTCCTTCGCGGGATCCCGCAATTTGCGCGCGTGGCCGGCACTATGGCGGCGCCGGATCGCGGCGAACGGCCCCGACTTGAATATACGCGGGGCAAGCCAAATCTTATAATGCGCGGCAAAGCGCGGGACATGCTGTCCGGAGCTCAGGCCGTACTCCAGCTCAAGCCAGGATCTCGCCGGCCCTGCTCCGAGGTGTCAAAAATACCAAAAGCGCAACCAGCGACATTGCACGCAAGCATGATGTCCGATGGCTGCCGCCGGGAGGACTAACAGAAGATCATCACGCCGATCGAGATCTCGAAAGCAATCTTTTCGAGCACACCCCCGAAACCACGCGCCGCTTGGAGTGCAGACAGAAATCGCGAGAAAGCGAAAGTGAATCTTTGCGCATCTGCTTCTATGAAAGTCCGAGGCCGGCCATCTCGGAAACCAGCCTGACCAGAAGCGCGCGCTGCTGCGCCTTGGGGCGACCAACCGCTTTAAGGCGTTCGACAAGCGGATCAGCGATGCGCTGCCCTGGCGCATCAGTTACCTATACCGATCGCCACAGGCGGCGCTTTTGTGAGCGTGTCGCGGTCTTTGGCATCGCCGGGGCACCTCGAGAACGAGTCACGGATCCGATCGACGGGGTGGTTTCTCGAAAACCTACAGCCTGTTGACACACACCGGCGTTGTCGATTGGTACACCTAATCTTTTCTCGCCCGTTGTGTCCAGCGCGAGAATGATCGGAGATCGAGATCCCGCCCCTATTTGAGTGCCCTCAAACGCGGATCACTTCAACAACACCGCGGATCGCGCAGTCGGGCAGATCGCGATCGGGGCCGGGTGCTGGATCTTCGGCGTGACGGCCTACGAACGCAATATCTCGATCGATGGATTTACAGGCCGCAAAGAACGCGATGCTTTGGCATGCGATCATTGTCGAGCGCGCCTTTGCGCACTCATCACACTCGCTCAAAGTCACCACTCCAAACCGCGCGCACGGCTGGCAAACACCTTGGCCGAATATCGCAACGATCCTGTCGTGTGATCGGCTCGACGACCGAGGAGCTCGGCACGTTGGTTTATGGATATATCCGCAGTTCGACCATCGTCTTTCAGGCCCGAAAGTTCGGATGCCTCAATCGAATAGATAGGACAGATCTAAATGGTTACTGCACCAAAAATTAGCAATTTGCCGCCGCTCCCAACCGTCGAACATCCGGCAAGCTTCAAACTCCAAAGAGTGACGCGCTTTTTGTCACGTTGCCAGTTGTCTAGCGAGACAAACCAGTGCCGACTACGTGGAAGGGTGCTGCCGGCAGTGCGATCGACAAAGCGCCGTCGATGCGAATGTGCGCTAAGAATGCGAAGAGCCGCGCCCCTGTCGCTGGTATCGTACGCGGCCAAGGCTCATAAGGATTCGCAGCTGCGTCGAGGCCTGGCGCGGCAGCACAAAGAGGAACGCAGCAAGCGCGGGTAGTCGTACAGGAATTGGCGCCATCGCGTGACACAAGCGGCATCGAAAAGGTTCGGGTATATCGACACGTCGCCCAATCCCCGCTCGTTCAGATGGCAAAGCAGCTTTGAATGAGCCGCTAACACCGTGACACGGGGCGGGCGCAAAAGAAGCTGCCGCAAAGTCGGTTGGATAATGTAACCGGCAAAACTGGATTACATGTTTCGATGTGACGATCCAGCTTACCCCTTTGGAGAGACTTAGCCTAGGTCTGCCGTCACGCGGGACCACGAAATCGGATGGATCAAGGCATGTAAACGGCAAGGTGGGGGTTTGCAGACACAGTAGGCTAATCCTGCAATTTTGCATTAACTTCACCAATGACGTTTCGGTCTGGAAGGGGCGGACAGGGCGGCGGAGGCACAGGCCCAGTTGTCCGGACGCATCTACAACCGGCTTTTTGACTAACGCGATAGAGTCGAAGACACAGCCCGAATGTAACACCTAACCTCATTTAATACCCCTCATGGTCCATTCAGCAACACGCGAAACCCTTGCGCGAGCTCGGGTTACCCTTGGTGCGGAATTGATCCTCGCAAGCGGCTTGCCCTAAATCCCACATGGCTTTCGGTACGTCAATGGCTGGTTTTTGTTAATGGCCCTGCGGTCAGGTACGGGGTGACCCTCGCGCACGCATCTATACAGATATCGCAGTGTGTGCCTCCCGAGAGCGGTCCTGTCATGTATGCAGCCGATAATGGCAACTCGGGGCGCTTCTGTTGTGCAACCTGAAATCCGTTGATAACGAGTTCGGGCAATCCTTTGCGACGAGTGTTTTTTCCAACAGCGTGCCCGACGGTCTACGCTTCGCACGCGGAAACGTCACGACGGTGCAAATATCGCATGGATGCGCGATTGCCAGACACCTTACGGTCTAAACGCTGCTCACCTAAACCACCATAGAGCCGTCGGAAATCCGCGGCGTTCATTAAGTCTTACTCTAGCACGGGCTTGATTAACAAAGGTACCGCCAATGGCGTATGGGCAACAACCGTCCAGGCGCTCTTAGCAGTTGAACCCGTGTTCCGACCCCACCTGCTCGACCACCACGGTCGCAATCCTCGTCTGGATTGAAAGACTGACCCCTAATCTGACGTAAATACGACACGGCAAGATTCATTCGACGGATCGGGAACAGGTTATCGAAAGCCCTCCACGTCTAATCCCAAAAGCTGTGGCGGCATTTGTGCGTGGGAAAAACAACGGCGGTCTCTGGACGTCTGACAGCGGCTCGGGTCCCCTGTAAACGAATCTGTTCAACCTGCACACTGTAGAACGGCGAACTTCGCTCCGGTCGATTCTCCTCGCTGACGGGACTTACGAGCTATATTCCCTCGGGCATGATTGAGGCAGGATTATACTTCCAATTCTCAGCATTCGTTTCGATTCCGCTTTCGATATCGACACAAATAAGAATTCAATCCCCGTGATCGGTGATTCTTCGCAACAACCTTAGATACGCACACTGGTGTGGTTCAGCAGGTTCAGGTCGCCAGACGCGCTGAGTTGACCGCACTTGAGTGTGGGAAACAACGCCAACTACCTTAGTTCAGGACCAATTCTTGACGTGGGTTTTAGGTGATTAAGCTCTCGTCTTGGTACTACAGTAACTTGAACAGGGAGCACCCAGTACTACTATACTCGCCGAACCTCGTGGGCAGCAACTAATCCAAGTACAGGGTTTGGTGGAGCCCGTGTCTTCACGAATACGCGGCATAACGGGGGACATAGGTAAGCAGCTCTCGTCACCGACCGGGGTTAATGTCCAACTTGGTCTCATAAAACGCCGTACCGTAAAGACTGGGTGCTTAAACTTTACCCCATCAATTGTAGAAAAAAAGTTGCGCGAGAGCACCGCCCGCTGCTGATGTATCCGGGGGCAAGTGACCACGGCAATTAATTAGTCCAAAGGTCCAGCTAGACCGACCATTCGGGGCAAGATTCAGAAGGCGGTCTCTTGAGAAGCCCTCACCGACGAAGAAAATCACCACGATGTATTAAAGACGAAAGCTCCGATGTTTAACCCCGATACGCGTTTTCCACGCAGGCGGCAAGAAGCTACTGCGGCGCGCAACTGATGATCGAGCGCAAGGACTATAGCACAGGTACAGACGAAAGCGTCCACGTTAAGCGCCTTCACTTCGGGTAAGCGAAAAAACATGGAAAAAGTGCACCGCAATCGTCGCTCATGACGGGATGATCTTGAGGATTAAGCAATGGTAAGATTACTGCGCCACATTAATTGGGCGGGCCGCGCCGGCGGCCGATCCTAAGCCGGCAAGCCGGTTGGTATTGGCGACCTCGTCGTAAAACAGATCTGGCTGATGGGTCAAGTCGCGTTCAAGGTTCCGTGGCTTAAAGCCTAATGCCGTCGATTTGCCGCTGACCGCGTCGAGGGCGCGCTCGAGAATTTACCCAAATTTGACGGTTTCAGTGGGTATGATATTCGCGCAACCGGCCCAATGCTGCGAATCGTCGTAATCCTGCCGGTGGGTTAATGAGGTATTCTCGAGGAATCTCAGAGCTCGACACAGGGGGCGCCATGATGCGGGGCAGTTTTCAACGCCGGTGCTGCCTATAACGAGAACAAAGCCCCGCAAGGCCTTTGCGCGAGCAGTACATCCGATCCTTTCGACTCTGGAAAGAATAAAATGCGCCCGATCTTGCCGAGGCCTGAGGCAAAATTATGCCTTTCAATCACAAGCTCGCGCCCTACAGACGGCACGCGGCGCGCCTGGGCGGTAATCGCCTTGCCGATTGGCGGCCGGAAATCAACCGACTTGCACCGACAACGGGCAAGATCAATCCCGATGCTCGCCTTATCTCGAAAGTGTCCGTTTGTGCAGCCCGCCGATCGACCCGGCTGCGGCAACGAACGAGACGATCAATGAATTCGGGGCCAAACCGTCTGTTCGTCCAATCCCGCCGATCGTGCAAGACAGATCCGAATCGCGCGCGGCGCAGGCGGTGATCGAACGCCACGCCGGCCGATTCGTGAATTTACGAGGGCTTTGTAATGAAGCGCCTTATAAGACCGCCTCGATGGTATGCCCATGAATGTCGGACCTGCACCGCGTCACTAACCGCTTGCCTGTGGTCGGCAGCCCGAATCCACCGGCGCGCCTCAGTCGTGCCGGTCGGGGCTCATTCGATGTCTCCGGTCCTCGGCCTGCGGTGGATCTGCAATCCCATAATCCGCGGACTTCAAAGCGGCACACCGTTGCATGATCACACTTTTTTGTCGATCGACTGGGATCGTTCACGCCGGCGCGCAAGTTTCACCAGGCGTTGAAAGCTGACGCGTTCCAAAGCGCGCGGGGCTCTGATGGCCCTGGCCCGGCTGTTTTTTCAAATATCATAAAGGCGGCGCTTTCGGGTATGTCGGATGGTAGCAATGAGCGAGCATAAGCCGCATCGAGCTTGATGCGTATCGATTAAGTCCAGCCGAGCATCCGTCTCGAGCTTGGCCAAGCCAACACAACCTTGCGCCGATGCGCCGAAGAAAGCCGCGCCTGCATCAGAAATTACCTACATGAAACCGCCGAGGCCCGCGAAAGAGCGGCAACTCTTGGTGGCAAAACGACTTTGGCGGAATCGTGACGACGCTTTTCGGGTCTTTGGCTTACAGATCGGTGATCTAAATGAAACAACTGTCTACTTAACTCGCCCGTCGGTTGGATCCTGTCAGGCGTCTGGGTTTCTGGCGATCAATACCACGCCTCGATCGACGCAGCCGATCTCGAATTTTAAGCGTGTGAGAACGCTCAATAGTCCGGTAAAGCCGGCGAGCCCGCTGCGGTGCGGGATCTGGCGCGACAATAAGAGCGCGACATTGTCCCGGTGCAAATCCGAGCGTCCGGGGAAAATCAATCAAGATGCGTGTGTTTGTGATATGCCGATGCCGAATGGGCGGGCGTCCAGCGCAATACGACTACCTCGGAATCTCTCAACTATCCGACGCTGCCCCTATATGCCGGGCCGGGGAATATGAGCGCGCGTCGAGCTGACTTATACTTGCCGCGGCGGGCTCCGAGTTAACTTACGCACCCTCGGCGCTGTTCAGATCGCCGGCTAGTCCACTTTCGCTTTAAACCTTATTGGGCGCCTCGGCGGCCTTTTTGCATGGAGAAAGCAAATGAAATTATTCCGGATTCTGGGGTCTCGGGCGCTCCCTATCATGTGGTCGATCTCATCTCGGCTTTGTCTGTCGATCCTGCCAATGCGCTTTGGGGGTGCTGCAGATCGATTACGATCCCTCCGATCGATGGGCGCCTGGTGTTTTTTGATCGCTGCTCTGTTCGCCGATCAAAAGCATCGACCAAAAGGCCACGGCGATCGCGCGCTTGTTGTCCTGGGGGCGTTTGGCTGCGCGTGATGTTGGGGCTGTCTTTGGGCCGGGCCAGTGGCCGAGGATCTCCTTATCTCCCGAACTAAACATCGCGGCCTCAGAGTTCTGGACGAACAGGCCCAAGCCGCCAGGCGCCGTCCGATCTGGGGTCAGGCGTCGATCGTGCCGGCTGATGGCCGAGCGGGCTGGATCCGGAGCCTATCGCGTCAGGCTTGGCCTCGGCATCGGACTTTCTCGAATTGCGTGCCCATGGCGTGCAATGAAGGGCTGCGGCTGGCTCGCATACCGCGAGTCGTCGGGGTCTTGGATCGGTCCCTGCTTATGGCGAGACAAAGGGTTAAAGCCTGGCGATCGCTATAAAACAAGGCGCAATGTCGCAACGCCATCTCGCTAGCGCGATCCTGATCACTACCGCGCGCAGGCCTTGCACCGCTATTCTCGCGCGAAACCTGCCGGCCGCTGCCGGTGCCAATCGCGATATCCGCCTACTACAAGCCAGCCTACAATGTTTCGGCGTCGGGGGGGCAGCGGTCGCGACGGCGGTGCGCCGGTTAATGCCGGGGATATCGCCACGGCGGATGTAAGGCAATCACCTGGTGGATAAGGGCCGGCAATCGTTTGGCGCGGCTGGGACTGCGCCGGGCGAGGTTACGCCGCTTGCATGATCGGGTGGTCGCATGAATGGGCGGGTTTAGGCATGATGGAGATCCTGATTTTCGATGTTTGTTCCTGGCGCAGCTCGCCGATGTTTCCACGATCGCTGCCGCGGCTCTGAAGCTCAAAGGTGCCCGACGAGCAACGGCGCTTTATCGCGTTGCTGATGAACAATGCTCGGCCGGGGCTGATCCTTGGTCAAGCTCGGATCAGTTTTCGCGCGGCCTAATGTGGATTGGCGGAGGGTCAGCCACTGGCTTTGGGCTGCTCGCGGCTCGCGTGGTCGCGTTGCGGTGTCAAACACCGGATCATCAAAAAGCGTCGAGGGCAAAAAGCGCTTGACCATTGCTCGGCTGGGGGTGCCGTAGCCCCGCTGGGTCGAGCGCTCCTGCCGTGCTTTTGCTGCCACATCGGGGCCTATGCCTGATCCTGATCGTCGCAACGGCGCGCTCAGCTGCATGCCCGCGCGCTGATGCGCGCTCCGATCACCGCGTTGGAAGCCGCGCGGGCGCATGGCGCGCCTTGCGGCCGATGTGAACGTTGCCGCGGCGCCAAGGGGGACGGCCGTGATGCGCGAACCAGGCGACTGGCCCGCATCGACGAATCCGAAACTTTGCAATTGGAGGGGTGCGTCCGATGCGCTCCGATTGATCCTGATCTCCCGTGCTTCTGAGGCTGCTTTGGGAAAAACTGAATATGTGCAGTTGCGCGACGAGATACCGGCCGAGCGTGCTCGCTGCCGACACCGATCCTCGACACGTTTGCCCGGCCGGCAACCTAAACCGCGACTTGCGATCCTAGGCGACCCGAGCATCTCAACTTCGCGCGCCAAAGCGAAGCGACAATGCGCCGATCGCCGAGTCCTCGCGCGCGGCGGCATAGGGGGTAGGCAAAGAAAAACCCCCGATCGCTGGGGGCGATCGGGCCTAGTCGGCAGTGTACAGGCAGAAAGTCCGAGAGATCCGAATAGGGCATTAAAATGCACATATAAAAAAGTGCAATGCAAAATAAAATAAAAATCAAGCCACGTAGAAAAAGAGGTTTTCCGCCCGTGCACGATTTTGCCACGGATTGCACGATAAATGCGGGTGAAAAAGGGTGCGAAACGGGATAAAGCTGCAAAAATCAAAGTGACTTAGGATTTTCGCCGAATTCCTGAAAAACCAGCCAATTGCAGATCATAAGGTTGCAGCGGCAATACACGTCAGCGGAGACGTGGCTAGAGTGGTCGAGGCGCTCCCCTGCTAAGGGAGTAGGCCGGAAGGTCTCGAAGGTTCGTAATCCCTCGTCTCCGCCATTATATGGCTTTAATGTATTGATAGCTTCCTGTTAATTCGTTAAAATCGCCAAGCTTTGCCGCCATCTCTTGCCAACCAATCAGACATCTCATGGTAGTGCCAGACACTGCATAGGGGCGGTGCTACTTCATCACTTGGCAAACTGTCACGGAACCTTGTAAGGTTTACACATGCCCTTGCATGAAATCTTGGTGAATTTCCCGCCGCGATCTTGGTGTGCTAAGAAATTCCCTTTATCAAAATGACGTTCACAAGATGCCGCCCCCCGATGCCCCCCACATTGGCATAGCGGGGAACATTTTTGTGTGCCGTGGCCGCAACTGGAGCTATCGTTTATGACTGCGACCTCTGTAAATATCTACCTGTCTGCTGAACAGTTTCTGTTCGTTTCGGTGTTTCGCAAGGACAACGACTGGCGGGTGGCCGCACGGGAGGGAGAAACTTCAAGCAACTCGTCAGGCTAGGCGGCCGCCACGTCCGCGTTGGCGTAAATGAGCCGATCTTGAAGCCTACGAGGCCCATGTGCCCGTGTTGTCCTCAACACCAGCTTCCGCCTGCTCCTAGCGGTGTGACCATCCAAGGCCGTTCCTTCACATCATAAGCAACTCTGGGACGTGCATCCACCCCCTCATCATCTTTACACAGCGCACAGCTTTGCGAACTTTTTGTTTCGCGCGCCTCGGAGGTATGACTCGAAAGGACGAACTATGCTACGACTCTTCCAACCTCTCTGACTAGCCGGAAAGAATTCGCCTCCAACGTCACATTCCCTCCCCGGTTGCCGAGAAATCCGGTCACATGACCACATCGCTCCAAATCAGCAGGCCCGTATCGACTTCTGGTTTGCGTCTGCCTCGAGGGTTACTTTGTGCCAAAGCGGATGGGATTTATTTCTAATAATTCAGGATGAGTAGAGGAACCAAGAAGGTCCAGTGCGGATCTGTTCACCGGTCACCGTCGTCGGTCCTGCCGTCGGTCCTGAAGGCGGGGGTGAAGCCGCGTTCTTGACTCGTCCGACGCGGAACCGAGGCGCAGCGGTTGCTGCTCGATGAGGCGCTCTTCAACGGGGCCCTGCCCGCCTCTGCTTCGTCCTCTGCCTATACGCTGGGCTCTCCAGTCGACAGGGTTGCCAAGGCACGAAAGCGTTTGTCGAACTTGCTGTGCATATGGCGTCAGGACATGTTCGTGCGTGTTCGAAAGTGGGCTGGGCGACGAATGACTTGACACCTATTGTATATGTCGCGGACGGACAATCGTTACAAAAAGGCCTATCTTGGACCGCGACAACTCGGCATCTTCGGTGAGATGGGTGGGGTAAGCGGCTCACTGAATCCGATTGGAGAACAAACAGTTCCCGCGCCGTGCGTGGGTAATCCCGCTTATGCTGCTTCGCAGTGTTTCAAGCAGCCTTCGTTGTCGATGCTCGGCCCGCTTGGACTGGATGTGGAGGGTTTCAATTTTCGTTGTCCGTCTTCGCGCGCAAAAACAACACTGCTTACCTGAGCGCATCCGTCTGGGGTGCGCCTAATTTGTCCAAACTGGCGAAACCACGGAAAATAACGCAACTTGACGAACAATGGCGTCTCGCAGCAGTGGGCTCCTCGCTCTTGACCTGAAAGTTGCCACTTTGGTAACTGGCTCGGTGTGGCCGGTTGACATCGCTACATGCTGCCAAATGGCCGGGAAAGCAGCCATGGGCGTCGCTGCAATAGGAAAGCCCAGTTGATACTTGGTCGTCCCGACCCTGTCGAGTGGGCGAGATTCACGCTCGAAGATCTTTGGCAACCGGTGGAGGAAAATTCACACCAGCGGGTCAGGAGGTCCTGGTTTGATCGACATTTAAGCTATGGACAGAAGGTTCGCCTCATTCGACGTCCTGCAATTCAGAGAGAATCCTGGGCATTTTCGAAGCGCTTCAGGCTCCAATCCCAATTCATTGGCATGGCAAGTCCGGGTTTCCCGCGAAGTTGATAGCAAATATGGCCGCGTGAACAGCTTCAAGGAAAGCCGTGTCGAATATCATGGATCGGGCAATCAAGGGTCACGACCTGGACATGATACGCCAGTTTGCCGCGTCTGAAGCGGTTCGCTGCTCGCTGGCCAAAATGCAGGGAATTGGCGACAGCTTCGCCTGACGGTTGGGAAAAGGGGTGAAGCGATGAATGCATCCTCAAGTGGTTTTGTTTTTTTTTTGTTTGCTTTTTTTGCCTTTTTTGTTTTTGGCTGGTCAACTGGATCGCAGAGCGCGATGTTGCCAAAGCGCCAAACCTGATCGCTGCGGCGCTGGATCGACAAAAAATACGTGAACAGACGCATTTGGATCGTTTTGTGCCGTGCGCTCAAGCGGATTCGATGGTATGGCGATGGCACATGGATCTTATCCGGCCCGGGTACACGTGGTGCGCGGATTCCACGTCCGAGGGGGCCCCTGAGGCAGCACGCTTGCACAATGCCGCGAACATGCGAAACGACAAAGGTGAGACACTGCAGCTGACGATGGTCTAGCGTCCCCGTCGCCCGAAAGTCTAGGCAGTGAGCGCGGGGGTGCCGACGCAATACGTTCCGCTAACCTGCGAGACCGTTCCTACGCGTTGCAAAAATCATAGGGACCACCAAGACCAAGCGTGCCCCTAGAAGCACGCCAGTCCCCAGTGGTCCCTATGTCCCGGTGGATCTCGACACCGGGCGTCCCCATAGATCGCAACGGTCCAGTGGCCTAGCACAAT